>JAABUK010000544.1_pt1 | contig 77717 bp, 92 predicted proteins | sample 5559141 | NCBI WGS metagenome assembly JAABUK01 (sample SAMN10711869, study PRJNA513367) | rock metagenome | isolation source: Antarctica rocks | place: Antarctica: Victoria Land, Pudding Butte nord | collected 2016-01-03
CCCTCGTCGGCGAGATGAAACGAGTGCCAAGTTTTTCTGGCCGACCCGGCTTTCCCGCTGGACTGCAGGTATGTTGAGCTGTGTGTGCTGCTGCGTTACGAAACTGTTGGTCGGTTTGTTGACATATGCATGGCGCAAAGGTGCTCCTCGTTGAAGCTGACAAACAATCAAGGGACAAGGTCTCGAAACAGCTAAAGCACCTGTCATATGCTGGTAAGTCTGTTCAGCCACGTCGCCACACCCAATAGTCGGCAGCTCCTGCTGACAAGACGTTGACCTAGCGTATTAGGACACGTACACTGTACACGTTCGGTTGTCAAATTTGATGACTGTCCTCCACAGGAACTTGCTGCAGTACCACCGTTGAGGCAGCTGCAGTTTTGAGTAATGGCTCGAGCCAATTTGATATTGTATTGGCAGAGGTGGGTGTGCTGGGGTATCTGCCACACCATTGGTAGCTGTTGTTGATTGCCACTGGCTGTTGTTTAGCTTACAGCAGCCATCAAGCAAACACTGCTGCTTCTTCGACGCACTTGTTCAGGGGGTGCTGCCTGCAGGCCAAAGCAGTTGCAAAAGAAAGTCCTGCTTTTGTACACTCTTTGAATGGCCTGCCACTGGTGCTGATGTCAGAGGGAGGCAGCGCCAGTGAAGTTTGGAAGAGCATTGAGCTTGGTGCTGCTGAATATCTGGAGAAGCCATTGTCCACACTCAAACTCCGAAACATCTGGCAGCATGTTGTGCGCAAGGTGGTGCTCATTCAGCAGCAATACTGTGGATGCTGGCATGCTAAACACTCAACACAGCTTCCATTTCGTTCAATGCTCATTCTGTATGTACTCACAAACTTATGGCATTGTTTGCAGATGATGCATGGCTGTGAGCAGGAAGATTCTTCCTGTAAGCTGTCAGGCAGAGACAGTGCTCATGCCTCATCATCTTTCCTCCAGCAGGTGTGTTCATTAGATGATGGGTCAACTACATTGTCTGGCTCTGGATGCAGCCAACAGCAACAATTGTATTATGTGACTCAATTTGTTGCCCAGAAGTCTCTGTTCTGTTTGAAATGCTTTGTTGTGTTTAAGCGGGCATGCTCTAGTCGTCCTGTGTGGTTTGTCTTACTGTGGCTTACATGTGTGTATGTGTACAGAAGTCCTCCTCTCAACCTGGCTCGCCAAGCACGCCTTCAGCCCTCAGCTCTGGCGTAGATCATGACTTCACTCTGGTTGATGACAGCCTCAAAAGCTTCAAGCTGAGTGAAGGAGTCTCCTCATCCTCTCATTCAGGTGCTGTGCTCAAAGCTGTCATTGTCAGCATGACTTTTGTCAGACTTTGGTGCATCTTATGTACATTCTGTGATAGCTCATCTTCCATCATGCCAGTGTCACTGGTTTCTTACAGACCCAGTCTCATACCATTGTGACTGGTTTCTTACAGACCCAGTCTTACCGCTGACACCAAAAGCTGTTGAGCTCGTGCTGACGTCATGTGTGCTGTTCTGCAGATCCTAGCGAACTGTTCTTGCCAGACATCACATCAGACACCTCAGACAGTAAGCCGCTTCTTCTTCAAACCACTGCTAGCACTGCCCATGTGGACAGCACACCAGTTCCAGCCGCCAAGAAGCTGCGCAGAAGCAGCACCAAGGACAGCAGTACAACCACTGCCCACACAGCTTCTGTCACCCACCGCCCCCCCTTGGCAATCCGCCCTGCCCCTTCAAGCTTCCCAATGTTGAGTCAGCCCGTCATGGGTATGGGTGGGGGTCAGTGGGGTGGGTACCAGAACATGCCAGGGTATGTGTGGGGTACTCCAATGGCAGGTGCTTCCATGGATAGCTCCAGCAGCTGGCAGGTGCGCATTCTCAAAAAAGAAAAGTAAAGACTACAGCTTTCGGCGACAATTTGATGAAAAGCCAAGTATTATACTGGGCTGCCCAGTTGTGCGCATTCTTACCCATCTGTCTGAGCAGATGTGCCAGTCTGTCTCCTGTACCTGCATCAACTGCTTGTGGCCATCACACAAAGATCCAACAGCGGCAAGAAAAAGGCGCACTGCTGCTGCACGAGTTGGAGTTTTCTGTTGGTCATAGGCTGTGCTGAAAGCTCAACCTGCGCATGAGCCTGCTGCCCATATTACTGCAAGCATGTGCAAACAACAATATGAGCACTTGTGGTTCTGCGTTCTTCCATAGCTAGTCATAGCAAAATTCAGCCCCCTTTTTACCGCAGCCCCGCTGCTGAAACCAACAGGTTTTGCAGTCCAGATGGTGTGCAATTCTAGAAGGGGGTTCTTTTTGCAATGGCATGTGTTGTACGGCAATGCAGCGCCTTGTGGTCTTCCTTCACACCATTTGCAGTTGCTGCTGAGCTCAGCGCAAAGTACCATCCTCTTGCCAGCACAGCATGCCAGTCTCATCGCGGCCTGTCTCAGCAGTCCATCATGTTGCAGGTGCCTCCACATGCATCAGCAAGTGGTCTGGAGCGTCATCACAGCCTGCCGGTAGGCAACCCTATGAGTCCCTTTTACAGTCAGACCAGCTGCAATGCTGGTCCCATGGAGCTTGACCACAGCCTGAGTTTGGACCTTGAGCCAAACGACACAGTACTGAGCCTAGACTTAGGCGCAACTGAAACAGTTTTGGATGCTGTTCCCGCCTTTGGCAAAATCTGTTCTGATGGCTTGCCAGGGTGTCTACCCCCAAAGAGCCCCCCCCATTGGTCTGCAGCTCAGGAAATCTGAGTCCTTCCTGGATTTGATCAATGAGCATCTCAAGCATGCCAACTCAGCCTGAGTAGTGAGCTGAGCCCAATTTTGAGCCCTTCCGACTGCAGTCTTACTTTGTTCTTTGCTTCCATGCTGTTCTGGCTTGGACTTGTTGCATCGGATTTTGGCTGGTTGCTGAGAGCAACACCTGAGTTGCAAAAACGGCTACTGTAGTCGTCTGAGAGTAGTCATGAGGGATGAAGATTTGCAACTCCATGCACAGTGTTGAGGAAGCTGCTTACAGCACATGAGAAGAATACCTAGTTGAGTCAATGCCTAGCCCTTGTTCACGTTGGAGAACAGTGAGAGAGCCCCTGTTTTCCGATCTTGCTCTTTCAATTATGCACTTGTTTTTTTACATTCAGCATTGTGTTGTTAAGTCACAGAATGATTCCAAGTGTCTTTCCATGAAAAGTCTTGCTGCTTCATGTTATCGTCATTCTTTCCTGACTCCATCTTTTCAAGCCAGTAACTGTTCTGTTACTGTTTCATTGCAATTGAGCCCATGGCGTCTGAAATGGATGCAGTTTCATGGCCAGAGTCCAGCCTTTTAGGATACGGCTGAGCAAGCAGGAGCTGCTGTATTTGCTGTAACAGTGTTGCTTCATTTTATTGCTTTGTTGTCATGTCGTCCTGTTAGAGTTGTTATGTTAGCATTTGTGCTTATAAGCTTTGCGGCGAACCTCATTGTGAAGCACATTTGTGCATCTGTGTTTGGAACAGTGTTAGGGCAACAGCATTTAGGGGAGAAACCAGTCTGCTGGAAACTAGTATGCTATACGATATATACACAGTCAAGTGTTCAAGTCTTATTGAGCATATCCTGCTGACAAGTTGGTGATGTTGGGCACAGTCCTACAAGTTAGCTCTGTAAAGCATTTTGTGGTAGTCTGTAGTTCTTGTGAGCTGCGTTATGATAAGATTTACTGACACATGAGATTTTCAGCCAAAGCATGACGTTGTCAACCTCTGCTTGCATGCGATGTCTCAGAATGCCTTGTGGCGGTTGTCATCTTGTCAGATCGGAAGTGACTGGCTGTGCCGCAGCAGTTGCATTGAGCAACACCTAGTAGCCCGGTGGGCACCTTCCGTCCAGCCTCTTCTGAGAATAAATTTGTCCCTTTGCGCTGTCGCACGAAGGAAGCAGGGTTTCAGGTCTGCAGAAGTCAACCAGCCCACGGCCACAGCCATGAGGAAGAAGACAAATACAAGAGAGTTGTGACTACCTGCTTACCACTGTCGACTCGAAGGTTCGAACGTGAACTTTGCAGCCCCCTCAGTTGTGATCCGTGTGGGATCAGCCAACCCCATAGTTTAAAGCACGCGCTACGTAGCTCTGAAGGCTGATCACCCTTATCACCTAGCTTGTGGAAATAGCGGCTTGCTGTGAGGCGTGGCACCTATATTGGTAGCTGCTCGATTGTGCGCTCTCATGGTACAAACGACCAACGCAAGTCCTAGCGACATTGGCGTCGGGCCCATCGCTCAGGCTGCCTTGGACCTAGAAACACAAGGCTGGGCCGTTGTGCCCGACGTGCTGTCCACTATTGAATGTGAAGAGTACGTAAGTGGGGCGTGGACGTGGCTTGAAAGTCTCGACACCGGCATAAAAAGAGATGATCCCGCAACTTGGGGTGACGACCGCTGGCCGTCCAGCTTCAGGGGCATCATCAACACGTTAGAGGTGTCTCACCAAGACTTTGTTTGGCGTGTCAGGCAAAATCCCAGAATCCTGCAGGTAGGAGAGGCACAATTGGGTTTTTGCAGCATTTTGCAAAGTTTGTTTTGTCTCCCTTTGTTGGAGCAAATAATACGCTGCTGCTGCTGCTGCTGCTGCTGCTGCTGCTGCTGCATTATGGTAGCATCCAGTAGCTGGATCATGCTTTCTCACCCATGTCAATAGTACATCTTGCAATTGGACAGTTCGTGCATGCTCAGTGGTTTTAGTTCAGGCCACAACAATTTCAATGCAGGTGTTTGAAGGCTTGTGGGGTACAAATGAGCTTCTGTCCTCCTTTGACAGCATCAACATCTTGAAGCCAGGTCAGCATGAGTCCAGCACAGATGGGTGGCTGCACGTGGATCAGGCCCCCCTCAGAAAAGGTGTAGCTTGTATACAGGGCTTAGTCAACATGGTGGACGTCAGTCCCGAGACAGGTCAGTCAGAGCTGCAGATGCTCCTGGTGCATCTAGATCAGCACATCATTGTAATGCAGTGCCTACAAGTTCTCTCTGGTACACATTCAATTGTCTTGCCAGACACATGGCTGAGTGCAAATGCATGCTTGGTTACTCATCATGCTTGGTTACTCATCATGACCATCCCGTGTTGATGCCATCAAAAGCACAAGTCATCAGCACGCAGCAAGCTGTCTCAAGCAGGAGAGTCAGGATTGTATGCAAGAAGAATAACCATTCATCATGCACCCCAAAACACTTCAATTTTGATATGCTAAAACAAAACCTCGTGCAGACATTTTCTCAAGAGTGCAGGTATCTGACCCCGTGGGGAGACACACGTTTAATGAACAAATGAATGAATGCATGTATGTATGTATGAGTGAATGACTGATGTGCATCATGTCTGCAGGCACACTGCTTGTAAAGGATGGCAGCCATTCATCACACGAAGACTTTTTCCAGAATGCCACGGTGCTCAGTGAAGAGCAAAAGAAGCAGACCGAGGACTTCTACAAGTTTCAGCATCAAGAACGGGACTATTTCCAGAAGTTTGAGAACAGGGCGCTGAGCGCCAAAGCTGGGTCTCTGTTTCTGTGGGACAGCAGATGTGCGCATCAGAACCTACTGCCAGGTGAGACAATGTGATGATGACAATAAATAGTAACAGTGATGATGATGCTATTTTCTAGCTCATATTGAGATAGGTACATGCAGGACAAGTCCTGTCAGGTGACACAAGCTCTTACACATACGATGCATCCATTGCATGAAGCATTCATTGCATTGTGCTGTGTCTACGAGTTTTGTGTGTGTATTGTATGATGCAAATGCCTTTGCTTGACCTCAATCTACTCCTCTCCTGTATCCTCCCTGTACCTATATATCTTTGTTTGGTCTCCATTTATGTCACGCTGTGTTGTGCGTTTTGCATTAAAATTTGTAGTGGCAACTTGTGTCTCTGCTGTTAGTGCTGATGAGCCTTCCCAAGCCTTCATCATACCACCCAATCCATTGTGCGTTTCCTTGACTTGCTGTTGGCGAGTGTATACACTCAGCTAGTTTTCTTTGGGGGTGCCTGAACCCTAACAAACCCTAAATCTACTATGTAGACTTAAAACACATCAACCCTAGACGTTGAGCCCATCACAGCTTGAAATGTGGTGCTGCAGGGAAGACAGACAAGTGGCGGCATGTTGTCTACACCTGCTATCAGCCAAAAAGCTTGGCCACAGAAAAGGACCTGGCTCTCAAGAGGGAAGCTTACAATGACAGACGAGTGACAACACATTGGCCTGCAATGAATGTGAAGCTGTTCCCCAAGGAAGGCAACAGCTATTACAGAGCATCTGGTGCCAAAAAGCCAAATTTCAGAGTTAAACACACCAGGGAGAACGTAGAAACTGATATGACAAAGCAGCTAGCTGGTGTCAAGCCATATCGCAAAGAGACCATTCGCACAAGCACGCCATTGATCCATCTGTCTGTGTAGGTGATTGGATCTTAGCTTAGGCAAATCTATGATTATCTGTTGTGGATTATGCTTTTGTGTGTGATTACTTCGTTTGCTACCAGTAAAAAACAGCTTGTATAGTATTACACATCAGTTAGGCAGGTGATGATAGGACAACTTTCTAATTTGAGCTTCTCAGTATGAGTAGGGATAGTGCAGGGGGTTCAATAGCGGCTGACAAAAAATGTCGTTGCAGATGGCAAAATAAAAGTACACAAAGCAGAACAAACGTGTTATTGGTACAGAACAATGCAAGATAGTTGTGATAACAAATTCTGCTCTGAGTGACAGGAGTTGTTTCAGATGATATGACATGTTCACATCTCAAATGCAGTGAAGATTCCCAGCAGCAGCAGGCCTTCACAAGCATCACTGGGGAAGGCCGGCAAACATGGTTGTTTGAGCATCATTTCAGCATTCGAACAATGCTAGCTTCTTCCCTGATAAATGATACATTTTCCCATCACTCCTCGGGACTCAGCCCGTACTCCTCCTTCTGCATGCCCATGATGGAGCTGACCCTCAACCGTACCCCATGCTTAGCTTGTAAGGTAACCCAAGCCACCTCCTCTTCTTCCACAAACTTTTCTCTTTGGACTCCCTCTGGCAGCTGGAAGAAGAAGTTCCCAAGAAAGACAGCAAGAACAGTGCGCAGTTCTGCCATAGCCAGGGCTTGGCCAGTTTCTAGGGCCGCTGCTGAAAGGGTTCCAGCTGCCATTGATGCTGCGGCGATTGCCTGTTGGGGTTGCATCTGGATAGGCTGCAGGCAAGCAGCACATTGTCTGCTGCATTAAAATGCCGTCTTGCATGTCATGTAGCTGTTTGCTGCATGCAACCCTCACCAAACACTGCCCTGGCTTGGTGTATAATTCATGAATGCATCTACCATTTTGACCATTGCCAACAAGCAAGCACCCAACCAATGACAAGCAGGTATGACACAAGCAGCAACTTTAGCTGAGACAGCAACAGCAGCAGCAGCACAAGCAAGCAAGTAAATTGCAGCAGTGCCAATTGCAGCGGTGCCAATTGCAGCAGTGCCAATTGCAGCAGTGCCAATTGCAAAAACTGCAGCATAAAAGCTCAAAACCGCTACCTGACTGCTCAAGTTTGTCCTCTGCAATGGGTTCTGTAAGCCAGCGATCAGGCCAGAACTTGTGAGGGTGGATGTAGTTGTGGGGGCTGACGTGCATGGGGTAGGGCGCCAGCATGAGGGGGGTACCCTGAGGGATGCGATACCCCATGATCACCATGTCCTTGTCAGCCTCCCTACACAAATGAAGACAATAGCAGTCAATCGTTGGCAAAAAACGCATACAACGTCTTCATTAGTCCAGTGGTTTCTACCAATGATCACACCTTGAATACATATGAGTGATCAAGGGCAAGAAGGGCCAAGCTGACAGAATGAAGACAGGCAGCACAACCCTTCATCTATCTGCATAGAACATAGTTTGCAGAGCTAGAATGCAGACAACACAAAAGGGGGCTGCTGCACTTCAAAACACCTGTCTTACACTTACTTGGAGAAGGTCTGCCTGAATGGATGAGTGAGTGAAACAAAGGGAAAAAGGACAGAAGGAGACAACTGAATGAATGACTGGGTTGAGCCTGTTTGGTGGAGAAAGATGCGTACTGAATGCACGAGTGAATGAACAAAGGACAAAGGACAAAGGGACGGAAGGAGGAGCAATTGAATGGATGGTTGTGTGCAGCTTGGTTATAGCTTGCCTGACAGATCCAATGGGCGCAGTGGCATGCAGCCGCAAAGCTTCCTTGGCAATAGCATCCAGCATCTTCAGCTTGCTCAAATCTGCAACAGCAACAGCACAACTTTACACCCTGTTTTCACAGATCGGTATCCTGCTCGAGGGAAACAACCAGACCTAGAGAAACAATGACAGCTATCATAGGTTGACATGCTTGGCAGGTGCTGAGTTCAGCACTCAGCACTCAGCGCCTAACAGCCTGGGTCAGTGGGTCATGTGAGTTGCTGTGAGACTGTGCGTCACCAGCACGGCACCATGCGGAAAGCAACAAGTGAAAGATGATCAGGCAGAATAAGGCACAAAGTATGAAGGGTAGCAGGGCAAGGAACGCCTCAACCCTTCCAATGTGACAGGTGCAAAATCAAACAGACAGCAAGAGCACAGCACAGCACAGACGCACACCTGCATAGTCAAGGGGCCTTGGGGGAGGGGAGCCTGGGGAGGCTGCCAACCCTGCCTCCCTCAACTCCTCTTGCACCCTGACCTGTCACATTGGAGCACAATCTGGCACTGCCAACAATAACACAGACAGTCAGGACGCACACACACACTCGCCTGTTTGGATGCTGCTGCAACTGCATAGCATGTGATGGCAACTGCATAGCATGTGATGGCAACTGCATAGCATGTGATGGATGCAGCCTTGGGCCATAGCATGTGATGGATGCAGCCTTAGGCCATAGCATGCTGTGCTGTGCGGCGCTGCAACGTGCTGAGCCGAGCTGTGCTGTGCTGTGCTGTGCTGTGCTGTGCTGTGCTGTGCTGTGCTGTGCTGTGCTGTGCTGTGCTGTGCTGTGCTGTGCTGTGCTGTGCTGTGCTGTGCTGTGCTGTGCTGTGTCATCCTCTGCCAGGCTGTAAGATGTTGTGCTGTGCTGTGCTGTGCTGCAGCATGCCAGACCTTTCAGCCTGGTCACGATTTTAACTTGTTGCCGTCTCTCACACGACACACTGACAACCATGCTTGTATGGTATGCACGAGTCAAGGCCCATGACCTGGATGGTACTTATGCAGCACCTGATTTGTGACGTACACCCGAGTACATAAACCAGTAAACACAGACCAACAGACAGACAGAATGGCAGGCAGGCAGGCAGGCAGGCAGGCAGACAGACAGACAGACCGACCTGAATGGTGGGGTCTGCAGCCAGCTCAAACAGGGCCCAGGAGATGGCATGTGCCGTGGTCTCAAACCCTGCCGCAAAGAAGATGCCTGCATTGGCGGCTAGGGTTTGTACAGGAATTGGACCGCCATCCTTGTGGCTCACAAAGCGACTGAGGCAAGCCCACAGCGAGGTGTCGCTCTCCGGCTGCACTCCTCGCTTCTGGATCATTGCTGCCAGCTCATCATCTTTCTGCAGTGTGTAATGCGTCTCAGGTTAGGCAGGAAGATGAGGAAGAGTACCACGGAGTGACGCAGTGATGATGCTCCTGGGTTGCACCCCTTGCTTCTGGACGATTGCCGCCAGCTCATCATCTGTCTGCAGTGTCATGTGTCTCAGGTGAGGCAGGAAGATGAGGTGCCGGTGCTTTCACGCCAGGGTGTCCGATGAGTCACAACTGCCTCCACACCCCAGACTGTAAGGTATAAAACAAAATGAAGCATGAAGGAAGAGTACTAAGAGGTGACAAGATGATACTGCTCTCTGGCTGAGCACTTGATCTTGGAGATTTGTTGCCAGCTCATGGGATTTCTGCATCACACTCTTCAGGCCAATCAATCTCCTGAGAATGAGATTGATTGATTGGAGAATATATTGAGGAGAAGCCAGACTGCATACCGTTGCATGTGACAGGTTGACCATCCCAGACTGCCTGGCATACATGTAAGCACACCAGGAACTCAACCAGTTATGCTTGACAATGCCAGCCAGGCCTCTTGTCTAAGTTGCACAGCCTTTGATCCTTGATCCAAGAACAGGATGATCCTTGATCCAAAAACAGACACAGACTGACACAGACAGCATGCTGTGGTAATGATGATACTTCTCAGAGGAGAGTCAGAGCAGCCAGGAGGTTTTTCTGTGTACCCACTCAGCCTCCAGCACAATAGCAGCTGAGGCTCTTCACAGCAACTACAGTGACAGCTGAAGGGTTTCTCTGGGAGTACATTACAGTGTATTGCAGTGTACTACGTGTATCATGCACTGTAATACACTGCCATTCTCAGAGGAGGTCCCTCTGTGGCGCGACTCAGCCTCTGGCACAACAGCAGCTTAGGCTCTTCACAGCAAGCACAGTGACAGCTGGAGGGTGCTTACATCAGCAAGAGATTTTGCTGTTGCCTTCCTCTTCTTGGCTCTTTCCAGCCATGGGCACAGCACCAGCAGCAGAGCATACATGGGGTTGCTGAAGGTCAGAGACAGGTCAGACTGGAACTGCTTGCTGTCCTGCAGCAGCAGGTACAATGTTTATCAATGCCATGACAAGAAAAGAGAAGTTTACGCTTGTCGCTGCTCAGTTGTCAGTTTATGCTGTTTGTCAATGCCATGTGTTGAAGGCAACACGCAAAGCAGAAGCACAGCAGAAGAAGGCGACATGACAACAGTATACAAGGCATGGATGAGTGTTGACAGCAGCATGTTGACGAGTAGAGGCGCAGGGTGGTTTGTTCCAGGGAGGAAGGTGGGGGGTGGGGCTTGTGTGGAGTGGGGGGAGGGGGGTGAAGCTCAAGCATGAGTCACCTCTAGCAGCTTCTGTCTAGCAAGCACAACAGTCCCATCATCTTTTTCTGTGTAGTCCAGCGCACCCAGCTCCATATCGAACGCAATTGCATTGATGACTTCTGCATAACACCAGCTGTGTCACCGAAAGTCACTGTATGCCCCACATATGACGTTCATTTTAGTTTCACAACAATACCGGCTCTGGTATTTTAATCAGGAGCTGGTACAACGCTCAAGGTCACAGCAAGTGTGGCAGCAGCATATGGGCAGCTTGGTATAGTACTGGCCTTATCATTCAACTGACGGGGAAAGGTGTAGTTTTTTCTTCCCGTTTTTCTTTTCTGGCAGCGGCATGGCTACAAAATCAGCTTGCAAGATGGACAATGTGGATGTGACAGCTGACATAATGATAGCCTAAGATATGCAGAAGGATGCACATTGACCTGCAGTGGTCCTGGAGGACAAATTGCCCATGTCCAATGTGGTGTTACCCCCCTTGCATAGCTTCTGTAACACCGCTGAGGCTCGCAGAGTTGCATCGTATATTCTTGGATACGCCTGCCATGACATGCATGCAAGTTTGTTCACCAGGGGATATCTAGATCTTGCCAATCAGGTTGGCTGCAGGTTGGGGGGCTGGCATGATGCATAAAAGCTTGAGACAGTGTTTGCAAGCAGACTGAAACACAAGTGCGCTGACAGCTATGTGAACTTAGAGTTCTGTGTGAAACTGGGAGTCATAAGACCATGCATGTATGGCACAGCGTTGGTTTTGCTGATGAGCGCATGCCTGCATGACAGGGTGAGACACATGACTCAACATGACTCAACGTGTCATCTGGGACTTCTGGCACTGACCTTGCGAATGTTGTCTGGACTGAATGCGAAGTTTGTCATTTTGCGGTAATACTTCCACTCCTCATAGTCAGGAGTTGCAAGAAGGTTATTATGTGGAGCTCTCTGCATCACATCACACAACATGAACGACAGCTGGAGCAGGCAACATCCCCATACATCTGGATGCACACATGTCATGAGCGAACGCAAAAACACGCGTGCATTTTGGAGCAGACCCTGACTAGTGACACGTGATCATTGGGCTGTCTGTCATCGCATCAACATCATGCATATGTGTAGACACATGTAAACAGGCCTCGTAGGGCTGACTGCCAACCAACAAAGGACCTGGCAATGCTAAGAAGAAAGCGCAGCCATGCTGACAAGACTACATACAATTGCCAAGCAACAATCGAAGCAATCTCAAGCAAGCACCAGTTCCTTGTAAGCAGACTCTATAACAACCCACTGTGTTCACGCCCTTGTAAAAGAAGTTGGCTTTGGGCAAATTGAGCTCCCTGCTGCTCAGCTTGAACACCTCATGTGGATCAGTAATCACCAAGACATCCATGCCAGACAGGTTCCATTTGTAAATGGGGCCATACTGAGCTGTCCATCTGGCCAAGACCTGTGACAATCCTCGACTCGCTATGTTTTTCAATGTCGACAACAACACGCTTGCGGTGGAAAATTATTGGCTGGATCAGGAATCAGGGTCGCTTCTCGTTACATGCGTCTGTGCTAACGGCAGCAAGTGCGGAAGCTGTGCGATCTTTGATGACGTTGCCATCCTTGACGCCTGACGCTATACGAGGACGTGATTGCATACCAAATGCTTGATACAACCGGCTTACCTTGTGAAGGTACGAAGTCCCCAAGACGGATCCCAGGTTGCCGATTAGCGGCTGTTGCTTGGGTCCCGGAATGTCCTTAAGATCATACCTCAGCCTTCGCTGTGCCCGCGTCCACAGAATCCATGCCGCGACTATACTCAATACACTTGTAAAGGCTACCGCAACGCTTCCCAGTGTCGACATTTTGCTGGGGCAGGGTTGTGCCCCGAGTGCTCGCAGAGGCCAGATTGGAGATCTTACTGGCTAGGTGAACCTTGTCGTATCGACTCTGGGGACGACAACGAACTCCCTCGTATTAGCTAATGGCTTCGCCACGCTGCAGTTGTCATTGCAGCTGACTCAGGAATGGCTCATAGCATGGCAGATAGCATGCGCATACCATGGTCAGTGCGCCACCTTACAGTGTTGCATAGACATGTTATGAGTACAGCAGGACCAGCTTATAAGCTACTGTGTAGGTATATTCTCAACATCAAGGAAAGCGCGTGGCCTGCCACCGATTACTATTGACTTCTTGAAATCGCTCATCTGCCGCAGATTCTACCTCTCCCAACGTCTGCCCTCTAGCCTTTCCAGACAGCAATTTCTTCGTCAGCCGTTCCCTCACTGTTGGCTGCGGCTTCCTTTTGGTGCCGCGCCCTTTCTGTGACGATGACTTGACTGCAGCCTGCATGTCAACAGGCATGCAAAAAATGGTAACATGCCCAATGTCGGGACAGCAGCAACTACCTTAATTGCACATCAGTCAGCTCCTCAGCTTCAGGCTTTGAACACAACGTTGGCGCTGCATACACCATGTAGATATTTGACAACACAAACTGTTACTCAGATTGCTATGTTATGCCAATAACATTGCCATCCCTCAGGCAGTGGGCTATTCTTTGGCAAGCCTACTGCCTGCACACCACTTAGGATGTTGTCTGATGCTGACAATGATCCCACGCTGTGACCTGCTGACGTTCATTGAAGGATGATCATCACCAGCTCACCTGTGCTTCTTCATCAGCTAAGGCCTGAGCCACTTGCTCATCAGTCGATGCAATCACAGCCTCATTGTGTGCCCTGTCAGCTGCCCTGTGCGCTCTCACGTTGCCCATTGGGTTCTCAGATATGCTGGCAGCAGAAGGCACTGCTGTTTCCTTTCCAGCTTGCCTTTGAACAGCTCTTGCAGGCCCAGCCTGGTTGTGCAGCTGCCCTGCAGAATGCTTGGGATGCCCTGAGGGATGCCCTGGCGGCTGCTGGGGTTGCCCTTGAGGCGCTTGGGGTTTAGCAGAGGGGGTCCAGTACTCGGCTCGAGTCCCAAAGAAGGCATTGAGTTGCTCAGAGGGCAGCTCAACATCAGGGTCGTGAGCTCCCCAGTGGTTTTGATACTCCATGCCTCGGGCATTGACCAAAGCTCGAGCATTGTTGGAGTCCCAGTAGACCAGGTCATTGCCATGAGCAACAACAGGCGCCTGCAGTTGTAACAGCAAGTGTTCTGGGCAGCCTGGTGTGACACTTGGCTTCTCATCAAATTGACGCCTACAGGCGCAGACTTTTCTTTTCAAGCAGCAAGTATTTGCCAGCTCACACAGGCGAGTTGACCATCATGTTTGTGGAAGTACTGGTGTCGAAAATGGTCTCAACAGTGGCAGCACCAAACACAACACGTTACCCAGCCCGCAATGGCGTTTGTGAGGGTACTTGCACCTTAAGAAGCATCCAGCATCAAGAGGATCAACCAGAGTTTATGTCAAATGAAACTGATGCAGCGACAGCTTGGTGGGCAGCAAATCATTCAAACTGAAAACGTTTACCTTGGCAAGCAAAGCACGCTTGATGTCCTCAGGTATCGCACTCTTCTTCCCATCATCTTTTGGCGGGAGCGGTGCAGCAACTGCAGCTGAAGCTGCCACATCAGCTTGGCCGTTTCCCGCCTTCTTTGAGGCCGCCAGCTTGGCCATTGACGCTGCCAGCCTGGACCCAGTTTTCAGTTTTGGCGCTACTTCTGCCTGGCTGGTCCGAGTAATCAGCTTTGGAGCATCCTGTTCCTCTTTGTGTTTGTCTCGCTTGATTCCTGCAGGAATGTCAGATTGCAGGCCTGATCCAGTTCTGCCAGATGGTAGAGCCTGAGTACTCGATGACCGCTGTGACTGATCTGAAGCTGTCACATGATTTGCCTGATCCAGTTGCTCAGCGGTTGTCACATGACCCACATGACTTGCCTGCTGAGGCACACTGACAGGCACCACATGGGGTGACACATCAGCTTCTGGCTGGACTACGGCAGCGTCTTGAGCTGACTCACTTACCAGGTCGGATGCTTGAGTGGATGCTGCTGCTGCAGCACGCTGTGACAAAGCTTGACTGATGGCAGCATCAGCAGCTTCGTTGAAGGCTTCTCTTCTCTGAATGACAGAAGAAGACTGACGGCGGCGCATGGAGTTACTGAAGCTGATGCTTCTCTTAGGCGCTGTAGGGTCAACCAGGCGCTGACCTAAAGAGGAAGAAGAGGGTATGGAGTTGCCTGTCAGTCCTGTTCTGTGACTTGGCCCACTAGATACTGGAGCGGCTGCAGCATGTCTGTCTGTGCTGCTGTGCGAAGCTGCAGACGCTTTGCCTGACTGCTCAGACACAGGCTGACCATCCCCTGACACAACTTGCTGCAGCCTGCCTGTCTGTGATGCTATTGCGGTGGATGCAGCAGGTTGTTGTGCAGGCAGTGCTTCCTGTGAGTCTTCTTCTCGATCTGCACTGTCGCTGTCATCTTCATCACTGCCGAACAGGCCCTTCATCAGAGCACCAGTCTGCTTGAGTGCAGCAGCCTGTGTCTCAGGGATAGACTTTGGCTGGCTGGGGACTGCTGGGGCATCCCCAGGCTGCAGAGGGGCACTGTCAGTTACAACGCCCTGCTCGTTGGCAGAAAGGGGGGACAGCTGCTGACTCAAAGCCTCAAGCTTCTGATGACTCTGCCTGAGCTGAGTCTGGAGATCAATGCTGGAGCGCAGTAAGCGTTCCAGCTCAGCATGTGGATCAGATCCAATTTCACCCATGTCCACCTGAATGATCCAATCACAGCGTTCAGATCAAAAGCCGAATTTCGTATCATGTAGAGTTGCTACTTATACTGCAGTATGCCCAGATTATATGCAACAATGGAGGACATGGGAGCAAAATTAAACATGCTTTTGGGAGTACAGAAAGGCCACTACTTTAAGCCAAGTGAGCAGTTCATTTGATCAAACCTCAGAAACGTCTGGGGATTGGAGTCAAGCTTTTCCTTCAAGCATTTCCATCATGGATTTCATCATCACTGCTGTGTGATATATCGTGCAGTCAACAAGTTACTTTTTGTGCTATAGATCATGACTCTCAGGGCAGTACCTTGACAAACACCTTGAGCCATTCCTGCAGCCTCGGCAAGTGTCTGCTGACCACAACCTTGTCCAGTTCCTGTAGGGTTCCCACCACAGCAGGGTCAGGGTTCCTCAAGCTGAACCAAGCCCTATTCACACCCTCTGATCCCATACTTGCGCTTGGCTCAGCTTGCTGCAGTAGGTCTTCTGGGATTGTGTCCATCGCGTATGCTGATAAGCCTTCCTCCTCTTCATTGACCTCTGTGGACCAGACAAGCTCTTTGATGATGCTGCTGATGGTACTCAGGGTAGTCAGCCCTCAACCCTAAAGCTAACACTCAGGCAACAAACTTCCCCCACAGGTGGCCTTTGACCACGCTGTGAACAAAGTTCCAAAGTGAAAGTGAAGCCATGCATTTTTGCAGCGTCTGTTGGCACACAAACCTGTGCTGTGCAAGTGACAAGTTTTCCACACGCATGCTTGGCCAGCTGTCGTACTCAAAGACAAGTTTTGATGATTCTCTATGGTGGACTTTTCTGGCACTCAATGGTAGACTTGGCTAAGCACATATGAATCAAGGAACCTTGCTACCTAAGTCCATTTGTTCACGCACTCAATTTTTCAAAGCGTGTCTTCCCCTGGGCTCAGGTATGCACATTCCTGAGATGACCTTTTGCTACAGAATTGTGGCAACAAAAGATACTGAAAAGTACCACTAAGCCTAGCAAGTAGACATGCATTGCAAGCTGGACCTTTATCATGTTTAAAAAAACTGTAGACTGGAAGTAACAGCATGCCAGTGTGCAAATAGGTGACAGTATGTCAAAAACCCTGCTGAGCATTTGAGCACAGCACAGGCTCATGCAGATTGAAGCCTTCTGCTGGCAGCACAGGGTATGACAGATACCTCACCTGCAGGTGCAGCTGATGTGGAAGCTTCTGCAGCAGGTTCTGCTGGCTCCACTGTTTCCCAAGCGATCTCATCACCTGGCGCCTGTAGTCCTGAGCTCGCTTCAGACTCCTGCTTTGAGGTTCCCTCAATGATGCTAAAACCCTCTGCCTGCAACACAGCTCAGGTCAGCCAGAAGAACAGAAGCTTGCCAGAGGCATGGTCTTGCATTTGAGAGCGCAGCAGGCAAAGACAAGGAAGCACATGCCAGCCAGGATACATTTGCCAAGGAAAGCTTGATGGCAGCATACTATAGGTTCAAGGGATGACGATGCACACAGCGCTGACCAAGTGATGTGTAGGCGTCTCAGCACTGCACTCCCTCAAACTCAGTTTTGGAGTATGCGCCAAACACTCGATCCTGAGCTACGATGCCAGCTAGTAGTGATGACAGATGCTTTGTGGTAGGCAATCAAGCATGATGTGCATGAGCACGACATGAACATGGCATGAGTGTGAAGCGCACTATTTGAGTCAGGGTAGTCTTCATGTCAGTCACATGGCCATCAAAGCCAGTGCGTATGTGATGGTATTTCTCTTGAAGCAGCGCTTGGCTCCTAACCTGCAAACCAGCATAGCCATTACTTACTTGTTCTAGATCAAAAGCATGCTTCTTGGCTTGATAGCTGCCAATATTGCAGCAACAACTTTGGTTGATTTGTGAGGCTGTTGCAGCACACAGAGACTGCAGATCAAGCACCTGCTTGGGGGAGACCTCCAGACATCAACAACCTCACTTCATGGATTTAGCTCTAGGACAGCAGCCCACAGGAAGGACAACAATCAACAGAGTTCAACTTTTGGGAGAGCATTTCATCTTGCCATGATGAACACAATGGCTTTGCACTGCTCCCACAAAGGGCCGCAGCAGAATTGTTGTTCATGCAGCAATCCCAAGAGCGTCTTGGCAAGACAGCCTGGTCAGTAATCACTACAATTTATGGGTGATCAGGAATGACGCCAGGTGCTAACACAGCTGACCTGACGCTCGTGTGCCTCTGCTTCAGCGGCTGCAGCTCTTGCTCTCACTTCAGGGAAGCGCATCGCCATGTTGTGCTTCAGGTAGTTGAATCCAAGTGCCACCTGTGGCGCAAGTAGCTGAAGTCAGGTGAGATCCAGAAAGGCACAAGGGGACAAACAGAGGTCAGATGGTCATCATGTTGCAGCCACATTTTTGACAGCAGTGCAGCCTATCTGTAGCTGACATGCATGCTGATGATGCGGTACAGGTCTGGAGATGAATTGTGACCACCAGATGATGTCAGCGATCTTGAGAGACCTCCTGCCTATCCGCCATATGCGCTGCGCAGCTTGCAAGGCTAGCACCATACATCTGGGTCACGATCATGAAGGGTGATATCCATGTATGCACTTTGACAAAGCAGTGTACTATCAATTGCAAATGTGCATGACACTGGTGTAGAGACACTTGACCTGTATGCAAGTCACAAACACACCTGTTTGTATGAGCTGCCAAATTTGTCATTCCACTGCTCAACAATTTCAAGGGCCCTGTCTCTGAGCTGGTTGGCAATGTTTGCTGGCCCAGGTAAAGGCTTGTCATGCCTGAAACCCAGGCTGAGTTCCAGAAACTCTGTGAAGTGTGCTGTCAAATGATTGCGGAAAGCTTTGCTGCGCTGAAAAAGCTGGTCCGAAAGGTTGACCACATGCAGCCTAGTCTGTCACAAACAACACATCCACATAGACAATCAGGCAGGAAATCGAGGTGATGCAACGTCGCATGCCTGAGTGGAGAGATGCATGATGGGTGCAGAGCAGTAGTGACAGCATGCGGACTGCTAGCTGGCATGACACACAAGTTTGGACAAGTCAGGTACTGCCACAGACTCGAGTCTTTCGCACATCGTGAATTGATACTGCCGGTTAAGGTGCTCGGAACAAGCAGTACCTGTGCATGTTCCTCCTTCAGGCGGTGAAGCAACACACTTGAGAACCAGATGATGTTTTCATCCGACTGCTTGCAGAAAGATTTGAGTTGCTCCAACGCAGCTACATCTTGATGGGACTCGCGCTTGTCTGTGACCTTGTCGAGAAGCTTGGTGACAGCTCCCAAAGCATTCGCGTCGAGCTGAAGCGCCATATTTCTGCACTGGGAAAGTGGTGAACCAAGATCTGTGTCACTTGACCCCTCCTGGCTGCATTTTATGGTCAAGCAGAGAACATCAGACCAAGTGCTGGCTGAACGTAGTCTGACCGGTAGAAGTGCCAGCGCAAACTTACAACGCACTACTAGGGCGTCTGCGACAGCAGGCCGCTTTGCGTAACAAGACGCCCTGAGGCGCTCAGCAATGAGTGCCGCGCCTGCGCATCACACACGGTGGTTTAGTTGCATACATGCCGTCGCACTGCTAGCTGGCTTTCTGCAGCATCGGTATGTCTGCTGCAGAACCTTGCCTTGCGCGACAGTCGTCCCACGCTCAGGCGACCTGCAGCGGGCTCAGCGGGCGAGTGCGTCCTTCCCAGCGTCGACACACGGCGAAGCACAGCCTAATTCGGCGATCTGCGCAACACACGCAACTATCCAACAGGTTGTTCTTGTCTTCCGTGCAACTGCTTTTGCTCGCCAGCAACCAGATCAGATCAGTTGGTAACGCCTGACGTCAACTTCAGGCACCGCTGTTCCAGTGCTACATCAGCAGATGCAGAGGTCACATTGACCAGCTTACAAGCTGAGCTAGAGGCAGCCGTGTCTGCAGAGGATTATCCGAGAGCAGCAACTCTCAGAGATGAAGTCATGTGAGGCAGGCTGCATACTGTGCAGCTTGCGCTAATCTGGCATGCACTGTACTGGTGTTCCAACATTGCATAGCTCTGCAGGAAGCTTCAGCAAGATAGCACAGCAGCTGTCACAGAAGCCAATCGCAGATTCTATACAGCATTTGAGCACTGCAATTTACAGGTCTGACAACCTGCTTGCTCTATGCTTGAACCACAGAATGGTGAAGAGCATTCACTCAGTGACATGAGCAAGGTGGCTTGCAGGCCATGAAGGAGATATGGGGCGATGGTGATCATGTGCAGTGCCTGCATCCAGCAGCAAACTGCATAGAAGGTCGAGAAGATGTAAGTTGACTTGCACCTGCACAGCATTGCTGTCACTGGTTGCTTTGCAGTGCAGCTGACCACTGATAAACCTCACAAGTCTGCCATACAGGTCCTTGAAAGCTGGCGCCTGGTTTTGAGAGGAGATTTTCAAATACGGCTGGAGAATGTCCGGGTGCATGCAACCCAAACCAGTGGCTATGTGACATGTGTAGAAGTGATGAATGCAGGCAATGCTACTGGCAGGTATGAATAGTGTCATAGCCCTGAACACGACATGACAGGTTATGCATGAGAACAAGCAGCTTGACTATGCAACTCCTGCTGCTTTCTGTCCGCCTGAGTTTGCATATCAGCTTGAACGATTCATTATCAAGTGCTAATTCAGGTTCAACCCTGATGAGTAGCACTAGCTGCTGCTGCTGCTAGTCATCAGGGTTGAACCTGGATTAGCACTTGACAATGAGTCATCCAAGCTGATATGTAAACTCTGCTGCTGCTTGCTTGTCTTGAACCCATCTGAACGTCCAGACTGACGACCCTTTGTTCACTGCATGGCTCAGGACTGTGGCCACTAACATTTTTGAGAAACAGAATGGCGAATGGAAGTTGGTCCTACATCAAGGTGGACCCCTTCCCACAGCAAGTGGTATCTGAATGTGTCCTGGGATCAAGTGGTATCTGAATGTGTCCTGGGACACTGCTGCAGCATAGTAGCAGCTCAAGCTGGACACAGCCTTTCCCCCCCAGCCCAGTACAGAACATAATCAAATTGCCGTCTGCAAGCCTTCTTGCTTTATGCTGTGATGAGTTAATGAACATCACGCAAATTCACTTGGAGTCAGACAAGGCCGTCATGTTACATCAGGACCGCCCATCTGACCATACACAGAGCGTTGACGTTTCAATCACACCTCCTTGATAGATTGAATCTCAGATACACTGTCCCAAGGATACACTAGTTTGCAGAGGTAGTTTGTATAACAAGCAAATAGCAGGTTATCTTGCTGCAACACAAAAAGCTGCTAGTGAAAAAGCTTCCACTCTTTCACACACAGTTGTGTGGTGTACTTCCAAAGAGAGCAGCACACAGTGCCTGCGTACAGATGTGGCAATTGTCCCAGCTGCTGGGATTGCTGTGAAAAAGGTCACAGCCTGCTGTAGCCATTGCTCACTAAGTATGCTTGTACAAAGCAACAAACAACGACAATCTGGACAGCCTGCATGTACACTCAAGTATCCCTCTACCTCACGCATTTAACACAAGCTGTGATGCACAGCAGCAAGCAAGCTGACTGAATCCCCTCAAGTGCATCTAGTCATCCAGGTAGTAGAAGGTGCCAGCAAGCTTCTGCTCACGGTCCTTGGTTGACTCAGCCTTGTTGATACGAGGCCTGTAGTTGGTAGGATCCCGTCGGAAGGTGATGTCCAGAGTCTTCAAGAAGGCATTCATGCCTGTCAGCAGACCCTGGGGCTTGCGTGCCGTTGCTCTTCTGCTAGGTTCACCATCATAGACAATGACCCTGTCTGCCAGGTACGTGGCCATGATGAAGTCGTGCTCCACAATGAATGCCGTCTTCTTGGCATGCATGATGAAGCGCTTGATCACCTGCATCACATGGATTGTCTGTTAGACAGCTGCATGCAGTCCCAGAACACCACACATAGGAAGCGGTTGTGCAGGATTGCGCAGGAGTCGAGCAAGCTGGGTCAGATGAGAAGTAAGACCTGCATAGCTGATGCTAGACTCACATCAATGTCCGCAAATGCAAGCCTGGATGCTGTGAGAGCTTCTGCATGAGATGAATTTAAATCTTTGCTTGCAACAGCGTGTAGCACACCTCTTGAAGTCCTAACAATCTTCATTTACAATCCCACTGCTTGACCCTGTGATGCAGCAATGCAACCCACCTTGGCTGCTATGATACGCTGCTCAGAGTCCAGGTAGGCAGAGGGCTCATCAATCAGGTACAGGTCAGCCTCTTTGCCCAGGCACATGGTGATGGCCACGCGCTGCAGTTCTCCACCAGACAGGTGCTGCACCTCCTGGTCCATCAGCTCGTCAATGCGCAGGGGCTTGATGACGTCTGTCTGGAACTGGGGGTGCAGGTACATGTTCTGTATCCGCTTGTGCAGCAGATTCCTCACCTGCAGCAAAGAAGAGCATGGTCAAGGGGCAATACACCGGGCAAGAGGCAATATACCGCTAGTAAGTTGACAGTAAGGTAACAGTCTGCAGAGGCTTGCTGATATCCCCCTAGGATGGGGCAGGGTGGCAGACGTCAAGTTCTGTATCTGCTTTTTCAGTAGGTTGCTTGTCTACTCATTTGCTGCCTTGTGAGCGCACTCAACTGAACAGTCACAGATGGTCTAGCTAGCCACGCAAACATCATCTGACAAACACCTAGCTTGCAATCAAAATTGACATGCTGTAATGGGTGGTGGACATGTGGACATGAGGACTGGCTACAGATATGACATGCCCGCAGCGTTCAGTGTGTGACACATAGCACAGCTAGCCGTGAAGATAACCCACATCTTTCATACAAATTAAAGTCACTTCTACATTAAATCTTGACTCCAAACACAGCAGGCACACAAAGAAAAGGCAGATGGCGCAGCCCAAAATTTGACTCACTGTTGACGTAAACTTGGGCGAGATCTTCTGTGGCTTGTAGCTGACATTGAATTCAGGAACCTCTGTTCGCTCTTCATCATCAGGGGGCAGCATGCCGGCCAGCATCCTGATGAAGGTGGTCTTGCCAGTGCCATTCTCACCCAGCATGACCAGGATCTCACTGTCTGTGAAAGAGCCCTCCTCCACATCTAACCTGAAACTGCCCTGCAGGGCACGAAGGCAGTTTCAGAGTCCTGCAAAGTACTACAATAGCAACCAAACAAACCAGACGCCTAGTCAACACAGTTTGCCCAGCCAAGAAGGCTGAGGTGTTTGTGTACACAGAGGGGCTGATATATTTGACCAGGAGCTGTGTGAACATGCAGCATTCCGGTAGCTGACTGCAGCACTTAATGATGCTTCTTGAGAAGAGTGTCAACTACGATACCAGTCCGTAATTTGGATGTGTGGCCTCTGAAGGCAACATGTGATGACTACACTGGCTGCCATGGGCCATGTATTGCAACCGGTCGCACAACTCCTGTCCATGTACTGGACTGTGCAGTGCACAATGTTTTCAGTTATTAGAGTGACTGCGATCATACCCCACAGGAAAATTTAACAGTCTTTCCAATCAATCTCTCAACATGTACAATTGAACTAGCATGCAAGGCATTGTTCTGCTGATCACCTGTGTTTTGGACATGCCAGGGTAGGTGTATCTGGCAAACTTCTTCACATCATCATCGCCCTCGCCAGCGTTCTCTGCCACCTTGAAGGTGAGACCCTCCTCCCTGAACCTCAGGTTCTCAGTGGGCACAAACCCAGCCAAGAAGATGTTGATTCCCTCTCTTACGCTGAAGGGCAGCGTCACGACACCGTATGCCCCCGGCTTACCGTAGAGGCAGCAGATGAAGTCTGAGAGGTAGTCCAGAACTGACAGATCGTGCTCCACCACAATGACATACTTGTCAGGCGCCAGCAAGTCTCTGATGACCTGAGTCATGCAAGCAATGTGTGAGACTATAGCCTTGAACGACAGGCACCACATGGTCATTGTGCTGTACAGTTTCACAGACACCAAAGCTTTGACTGCATGCATGCTGTTGGCAAAGTATGGAGGCAGCTGCTTCTGCAGCAAGCCCATTTTGGTTCTGGCAAGATGCGCGGTGATGATGATGAAAGCACATAAGCTTCTGATACAAGTTCTCTGTAGCAAGTTCAATTCAATTCTGGCGTGAGGCATGACAATGGTAATGAATGGATGCATGTAAGATTCTGTGGCAAGTCCATCCTAGCAAGTTTGTTGTGACTCTGGGGAGAGTGGTGAGTGCATGTAGTGCATAGGTCAGGCTGCAAGGTTGCTGCTCTCAACACAAGGATAACAGTGAATGCATGTAGTGCATAGGTCAGGCTACAAGGTTGCTGGTCTCAACACGAGCAGAAACCCAGCAAGAGATGACCTCCTGCTGAGATACAGATTGACCAGTGACACAGCAATGTTGCCTTCGAATGGAAGCGACCTGAGTATGGCAGAAACCGCAGGAGCTTACGAAGAGGGCATGCAACGACAAGCCAAAGACTTCCTTCATGACAAGAAGCCTCCACCGAAGCACGTGCAAAGACCAGAACAAGAGGGTGTCCTTATATCACCAGGACAACAGATTCACAAGGCAACAATTCTTTTGGCTTTCTTGAGCGATGCAGGCATGTGAGGCAGACTGTGCAGTTTACATAATATCTGACACAGCAATAGGGAGACTAGCTGCCAGAGCGAGAAGCAACAAGTCCGGTCGAATGTCTGTAGCACTCTGTAATAATATGTGGTACAGAGTCTGAGATTTGCTTGAATCACCACAGGATAGACTGCAATCTGCACCACCAGTGCTCAGTGGGTTGCGTTTTACCGTCACCAAAGAATCTACTCAGACTGCACTTGCAGCGTGTAGACCTATGTAGACTACTACAGACTACAAGCTACATGTGCAGTCAAGAGTAGGCTCTGTGGTAATGGTAAAGTGCAAAACACTGAGCACTGGTGTTGCACACTGCCGTCTATCCTGTAATAGTTCAAGCACATCTCAGAGTCTGTACCACATATTACTACAGAGTGCTACAGACATTTAGTATGAAACATTGCTCACTGTTCTTGCAGCTAGTCTCCATGTTGCTGTGTCAGATGTATTACAAACAGCACAGTCTGCCTCACATTCCTGCATCGCTCAAGAAAGCTAACAAAACTGTTGTCTTGTAAACTGAGAAAAAAACGTGCAACACAGTTGCATGAACAAGGTGTTGGTGTCATTGCGCCATGCACGCAGCAATTCTGGACAGGAAAGCTACCTGATTGACCTGCGCTCTGAGCCACTGTCACACATCCAGGTATCTGAAAGCTCACGCAGGATGACTAAGCAAGCATGCCTAAGCAAGATGACTATGCAGGAAGGAATAAGCAGGATGGGTACCTGAGCAGCTTTCAGGCGCTGTCGAACATCTAGGTAGCTGGAAGGCTCGTCAATCATGTAGATATCTGCCTGCTGGGCCGCAACCACCGCTATGGCAAAGCGTTGCAGCTCACCACCTGAAACAGCAAGTGCAGGCCATGTCATTCTGTCTGGAACAGGACAAGCTACAGACTGACTGAGATGCAGCACGCCACACGAGTGAGCAAGTGCAAGCTGTGTCATTTTGTCTGCAGAACAGCACAAGCTGCAGGCTGATCTGATTAGCAATGCGCCACGTGAATGAGAATGTGTGATCAGTGATGGTCTGTTTATGGAACAGCACAAGCTCTATCGGACAAACTGACATGCAGCTCGCCGCTTGCATGAGCATGCATAAGCACTGTTTTTCGGTCTGGAACAGCCCAAGCTACTGACTAGACGCTGTTGATGTGCCATTTGGAACCAGGTCCGCAAGGTTGTCTTTTGGCACAACTAGAAGCAAAATTTCACGACAGGATCACTCGTGACCACACCTGTGCCCTGACCTTGCTGTACACTTTGGCTGGCCAGCACAATGCCTAAGCGAGTGTCACTGGCTGTGTATCATAATGCAGTATCTGGCAATGACAGGTATTGTGATGAAACTAGGTGCAGACAGCAGTCATTATGCACCTGACAGATGCTCCACATCCCTGTCCAGAACTTGTTCCAGCTCCAACACCTTTTGCAGGTGCTCTCTCTGGCCTCGCCCATCCTTCTGTATCAGCACCTCCTCCACATTCCCCCTGACAGCCTTAGGAATGTGGTCAACATACTGGGGCTTGATGATGGCATGCAGGTCGTCCTCCAGTATCCTGGTGAAGTAGTTCTGCAGCTCGCTGCCTCGGAAGTATGTGAGAATTTCTTGCCAGTCTGGGGCATCCTGCGTCATTTTTTCCCCCTCTCTAGGCCAGATCTAGTTCTAAACGTGAAGATCTGCAGCAAAGATCTGCAGCAAAGATACTGCAAGACAGGGATGCTCTCAGGGTTTCTGCAACACAACTCGCAACTGTGTCTGGTGATGGCTGATGGTTCTGGAAAGTGTATGGCAACACACTGCCTCCTCACAGACACATACTGTTTGAGCTGACATACAAAATGATGCTCTACAATGGCAAAAGGGGGCGGGACGGCAGGTGAGGCGTGTCTAAGTGGCAGATGCGCTGTGTGCTGTCAGTTGTGAGCATGCACAGCCCTGGACGCTGGACACTTACATCAAATCTGCCAAGGTTGGGCTTCAACTTGCCAGATAGGACCTTCAGAGCTGTGGACTTGCCAATTCCGTTGGTTCCCACAAGTCCAAGTACCTACAAATAGACCTGTCTGGGTACAGCACAGCTGACAACTCCACATGCAGCACATCTGAACAATCAGTTTGCAGCACAGCTGATAATTGTACATGCACAACATCTGGAACGTTCCACTTGCTGCACAGCTGATGTGCAGCTGTACACAGCATAGAAGACAGCAAGGGCATGCTGCAAGTGCAGCTGATGCAAATGAGCTGATACGCATGAGCAAAGCACAGCTGTTGAGTGCGACTTTACAGTCCATAAATAAAGTGCGAAGCAGAAGTTTGTAGCTGCTCCTTGCACAAGTACCACAACATTCGTTGTTACCTGCCCAGGTCTTGGGACAGGAAGTCTATGCAGCTTGAAAGAGTTTGCACTGTATCTGTGAGTTGTCTCCTTCTCCAAGTTCTTTGGCAAGTTGATGATCATGATGGCATCGAAGGGACATTTCTGCAAACCATCACATCAGGATCAGGCATACGGTGATCCGCATTCAGTTGACATCTTTGTTGCCAGTCATCACAAGGTGAAAGAATGTGAAAGAATATGCAAGATACCTTGAGACAGAATGTGAAAGAAGGTGAAAGAATGTAAAAGGATGTGAAAGATACCTTGACACAGATACCACACCCAATGCATAGCTCCTCACTGATCCAGGACACTTTGCTGGTTGGTGCAACCTCAATGCACAGTTTCCCTGCAGAAGCAAAGGCACATAAGCAATGACTTCACTGTCCACTTAGCATACTGCATGTGCTCACACTGATCACTCACCAATCTTCACCACAGGACAACTTTTCTTGCATTCCTGTCTGCATTTCTTAGGCTTGCATCTGGACGCAAACAAGATGTGTTAGCTCAGCCTAGATCCCCCACTACGGTACTTGACCTTCTGAGCTGCTGACCTGTCTGCGTTTACAATAGCAATACGTGTAAGTATGTCGTTGTCATCCTTGTTGGACTTTTTCTTTGGGGGCATAGCGCCCTCAGATGAGAGCTTCGCTCAGAAAACAAGATTGTCACGGAGTGCAGAAGTTGTTCAAGGGGCCAAGTGCACCTGCTGCACTGGGGTGTGTGACGAGATGTAGCTCGTTTGTTACTTTGAGCAGAGTCAAGCAAGAGTCGCAATCAAGCTCGACCTATGTGTTTCGATGTTTGCCGTTCACACCAAAGATGTACCCCGCACAACCTGCGCAACACTGAACCGATCTTGAGTGAACCTCATCGGCCGCCCAGAGGCTGCAGGGGATAGATCTGACCCTGCAGAGCGTCCCCAAAGTTTATGACTTGAATGTGTGACATGAGGACCCTCATGTCGTTTTTGATGTGGGTTCATTGGAATTGGGGTCCACATAACTCTTTGCAGATGCATGGCTCAGCTGTGCTGGCATCAAGCAAGCTGCTGCAATGGCCGTAGACCTGGACTGCAGCAACAAGCTGGCATGTGTCTAATGACTATGGTATCAGTGCAGAGTGACAGCCAGTGTCAGCAGGCAAACTTGCACGCTTGATGCATGGACAGGCTAGTTTTCCCGATGCCAGTATTTTCCTCAACGTTAAATCTGCCTATACGCTGTAGTTATCAGTTGGCTGACAATGATAGTACTAGTCCTATGCATCATAGTTGCAGAGGCAATCAACAGCGTGTGAGGCTCACACAGAATACGGTAGACTCCCAAAACAGAAAAAGACATTAGGTCAGCCATCAAGTCTGATAGCTTGTGGCAGCTGCAGAGCCTCAGCACCGGTGTACCGGTGCACTGGCTACCCCTAGGGCCTGCCTAGTGTCATGCCTGTGTCACGCTGAATGTTAGTGACTTCAAGACAGACATGATCCTTTGAGACCACAAGCCTAGACAAAGGCCGGATCCAAGGGCCACATCAGAATAGGGAAGAGGCAGAAGAACTCCGCTTCTAGAAGTTCTATGCTTTTGTTCAAACGAATTTGTTGTTTCTTTGCAAGGTGACAAAGTCCTGATGATGATCGTGTTTGTCTGCGTCACACTTTGTTAATTCTCAGAAACAAGACTGCAACCTAGCCAGATGTGTTAAAGGATTCATGCCACCAAGAAATTGTGTTAAACACTTGATTGAGTGATTGATTGAAGTTTTCCGGAACAGGTGCAAAAAGGTGACGAAGGTGTTTGTCAATTGCCGGTTTGATGCTTGCTGCGACAGCTTCCGATCGACTGAGCACGAGGAACCTGGCGACTGCAGCAGCGATGTGCTTTGGTCTGACGACATAGTCGGCCACCCACGCACAGATTCAGGAGCGCGCGCGAGTTTCGAGACAATCAACAATCTTGTTATGATCTTACGACCCAGCCCACGCAACCTGTCAGTGGACAGCAATCGCACCCAGGAACCATACTGATTCATCAACATGGCAATGAGACGAGCGGCACAGAGAAGTTGCGGGTTGCTTCTCAGGCAGCACGTCAGCTGTCTTGAAATCACACGGAACAGTATAGCGGGGCAAGCAGACCTATTTCTGGCATTAAGAGCCGCAAGTCAAGTGAGCATTGCTGCCAGACAATCACAGCACCAATGGCAGGATCATTCTTTCTTCCAGCCACGCCCATTTCAAAGCTGGTCAGCAGTGCATCAGCTTGCAACATCACCATCCACTGCAAGCAAGAACGACAATAAAGACGAGGTCAAGTCACCCTTAGAGAATCAGAAAGAGGTTTCATCATCAACTCCCTCAGCGACGCCAGGCGCTCAGCTGTGCGATGCTGTCTTGGACCATCTGCGCGCAACAAAGTCCAAGGTTGAGCGCAACCAAACTGGAGAGACAACGTGGAGGCAGCGGGCAGTCACAGTGAAGAATGCCCTCATTACTGGTACCATGGTGGTGGTAAAGTTCACGTTTGCGATACCAGGTGCAATCACACGTCACATAGCATTGCCCTGGGCAGACAAACTGAATATATACAAGGGCTGGTGGACCACAATCAAGAAGGAGGCTCACCACTACTGGGTAAGCGCTTACAGTGTTAACTATTCTGGCACCCACTGATGGTGTGTCCCATGGTTGTCTTTTGCTGATGGGGTTGCTGTGCAGGTTGGTTTCAAACTGCTTGCTGCTGACGTCAAGATTGCATCCAGGCTTGTCAAACGGGTGCTACAGGGCAAAAACCTGTCAAGGTATTGCTCATCATGATGCTGCATGAATGTTGCCATGAATTCTTGCCACAAACTTTTGCATTGTTGCTGGGGCTCACACACACACAGGCCATATGCAGTCGTGCTCAAATGCCCAGCGCATCAGCAGCACACTGGAGCCACCAGCCATGCTGTACAAAAGCAGCATCATACCATAGTATGGGTGTTCGTTGACACCAAGGGCCTGTGCTGCAGGCGTGAGCGCAAGCAGCTGACTAGGACTACAGCTGATGTATTCAGACTAGTGCCCTTCATTATCTTTCTGGTGGTGCCCTTCATGGAGGTTCTGCTGCCAGTTGCTCTGAAAGTCTTCCCCAACATGTTGCCTTCTACCTTTGAAGACAAACTGAAGGTAAGCAGACCTGCAAGCATGCCTATTCAAAGACGCATGCCAGACATGAAAGACATTTTTTGCCAAACGTCATGGCATGCTGCTTTCTTGAATGCAGGGCGCAAAGCATCGTCTCACAGCAAAGCACAAGCCCTGACACAGCGCTTCTGACATGCTAGTCTGTTGCCTGCACATTGTGCGCAAAGCATCACACTTGCTCACTTGCTCACAAACACATCATGCACCTTACATGCAGACAGAAGAGCAGCTGAAGAAGAGGGTAGGAGCCAAACTGGAGGTGGCCAAGTTCTTGCAGGACACTGTGTCAGAAATGGCCAAGGACATGCGCACTTCCAAAACTGGGGCTGCACAGGCATCTGCTGCTGATCTGTATCAATTCATGAAGAGGGTAGGGACCCTCTAGCTGCTGTTGACAACCACACTGAGCTGCTGTTGTTTGAGGAGCTCTCAAACATGAGCTGCATGCAATGACCAGAGCTACAAAATGTTGGTGCATGGTTTCCTGGTTGCCGATGCATTGTCAGCGCTGTCTGCTCTTTGACTGACACAAAAAGCTCAAGGCATGACTGTCATGCATTGATGCCTTCACTGAATGCCGGTTGCAGTGAATAGCTTTTGTTAAGCATGTGTCAGACCCATCACACCAACAGCGTCTGCTCTTGACTGTGTCAGTTGTGCATCTGCAACAAGCTCATCTTTGCTTCCTTGACAATGGTGCTGCAAACCCCATGCATTGAAGTGCTGAGAAAACACAAAAACCCACACAGTGGATTCCTGCTCAACAACAGTCTTTGAGCAACAGGTGCACTGGCATGGACGTTCTTGCTCTCACAAAAGAAAAGGGGGATAAAGTTTACCCCTTTCAGCGATCATGACGTGAGCCTCCTACACCAGCAGCCCAGAGCATGCTCTTATGAACTCTCAGCTCAAGTGCATGGTTCATCACTCTGCAGGTCAGAGCTGGGGAGTCTGTGAACAACTACGAGATCACCCGCTTTGCCCAGCTGTTCAACGACGAGCTGACTCTGGACAACCTGGAGCGCATCCAGCTGGTCAACCTGTGCCGCTTTGTGGGCATCCCTCCCTTCGGCACTGACGCCTTCCTGGCCAGTCGCCTCAGGGCACACCTTGCCAGGATCAAGGTGAGGCCTCACCTTCAGCGTTCATCTGTTATTCTTTTTTTCCACTCTGTCTAGAAAAGAAAAAGAAAAAGAAAAGAAAAGACTACGCCTTTTGGAGTCAATTAAATGAGAAGCCAAGTATTGTACCGGGCTGCCCAGGCTCCACTCTGGCTATGCTTCACTTGAGCCTTGGTTCTCTCCTTTTTCCTCTTGTTCACTGATTCAGTTAGATTTTCATTCACTCATTCATTCTTTCGTTGACTCATCTGTTTATGTCTTTGTTTGTCTGGTCTCATTTGTTCATTCATTGTCATATACATGACACTGAAACATGTGACCATCCAGTGAGACACCCTTTGTTACCCACTGGTGCCCAGGCATGACACCAGAACACTGATGGGTGTTGTCAATGCATTATGCAATCGGAAGCAAGTATCAGTCAAAAGCTGAGAGCCTTCCTGCACCCCCAGATTGCGCCTGCCTGTCTCAGCACCCAGACCAAAGACAAAAGTCTTTGCCAGTTGTCCAAGACCTAGCAATGAGTCACTCAGCCTTCTGCAGCTGCAGTATCCATCAGCATGCTAATGGCAAATCAGACTGGAGCTAAAGGCTCAATACCCAGCACTAACTGCATGTGGCATGTAGCATATGTGACCAAACCATGCAGGTGCAGCGTGACCATACTGTGCAAGTGCTATGAGACCATAATGTGAGAGTGTGATGTGACCAGACCATGCAGGTGTACTTGACCATACCCTGCGAGTGTAATGTGATCATACCATGTGAGTGTAATGCAGAGTGACGACAGGGTGATCAAGGAGGAGGGTCTGGACAACCTCACAGACGATGAGCTGAGGGGGGCTTGCAGGTCCAGGGGTATGCGCACCCCCTACGGTGAGGGGGCTGTCACTTTCATGCGCAAACAGCTGCAAGAGTGGCTTGATCTCTCTCTCAACAGGTACAGACCAACCCATGAAGAATGCTGTGACACCAGCTGAGCATCAATTTAGCTTGTGGTGCAATGTGCTGAGTATCAAGTTGCCCACCTGTTTCTCAAATCTATTGCTGCATGTCACAGCCAGCGATAACTTTTTGCATAGGCCTCAGAAGGTCACACAGGTGGTACCCATACAGCTAGCCCATGTTGCCATTGCTGTTGCCCTCTGACGCCGGGCTGAAAAAAATTGCCATTGTGGTGGTTTCTGACCTGCGGACTGGTTATATGAAGGGCGCTGCCATCATCTTTGCTGCTGTTGTCACGCGCCTTCACCATGACACAGCCCCTGTCTGCTGAGAAGAAGGCCAGTGCTGAGTACGACCAGCTCAAGGAGACCATCAGCTCACTGCCCAGCAAAGTCATCACAGAAGCCAGCCTGGAAGCTGGTCACGAAGAGTAAGTTTACCACTTTTTGTACTGTGTATCAAAGCTTGCCTGCTCATATCACCTGCCAAATTCTAGCACTTCCATCTGTACAGTGCAAATTCGACCCCTCGCTGTATCTTATGCATGAACCAGACTTGCGTCTTCCCTAGGGTCAGGTACACACAGTCCTGAGTGGCCCGGTGTACATAATCCCGTTGTCCAGTCAGCATACCTGACATGTGTTAATGTGGTCTCAACCAGACTGGACATGTTTACACCACACTATGCACCTACAGCGCAAGTGCATTTTTTGCCAGTGGGCCATCTGTGCATACATCTTTTCATAGGCTGCATATGCTGTTATGCCCAGGCAGCTGTGAGCAGCACCCACAAAACAGCTTGCATTCAGAGGACATCAACAAAAGAGGTGCATGAAGGCTGTCTGTCTGAGGCTGTATTTGACAAACCCAGTCATATTGTACATAACAGCCTCTGCTGTTTGTTCTGTACAGGCAGCATTGCAACTGCTGCCAAGCAACGCAAATGCTGCCAAGCAACACATCTGCTACCAAGCAATGCGACTGCTACCAAGCAATGCAACTGCTGCCAAGCAACGGAATCTGCTGTCAAGCGTCTATTGCCAAGCAACACATCTGCTGCTGTGCATGTGGTGCTCGCCCTGACCCATGTGTGGGTGCAGGGGCGACAAGGCAGTGGAGTACTCACGTAAGCTGGAGTACTTGAAGCGTGAGGAGGAGCTGATCAAGGAGGAGGAGCTGGAGGCTGAGGCCCTGCTACAGCCCTCTTCCCAGACTCTACAGGTGCCACCACAGCCCTTGGGCCCTCTGCTCTTGCTGGCTGCTGTGTGACACTGTCATTGTTAGTGTGTATGCATGCAAGTTGGGGGTGAACTAAGCCACGTGTGCAAACGTGATTGCACATGATACTCACGTTCTGGTCCAAAGAGGTTCCCGATGTTGCCGAGCCACCACATATAAATGTAGCACCCTTCCCTCTATCTTGCCAACCCTCTGGCGTCAGAACTGATGATCATCAGTTCACGTGACTCAGCCTAGACACTGTTGAAATAGGGTGCAGTTGAATTCTGCAGTTTGGAATGTTTTCAGTGTGGTCACCAGCCCTGATACATATGGTGTCTTCCTGGGCATGCATGAGAATGCTTGTGCCACAATGACTGTTTCTCACTCGAGCTTCTTTGTGCAATGCTGCAGCCGGGTCAGAGCGCGCCTGAGATGGCAGCTGCCGCAGCAGCTGCAGCTGTGGTGCGTGAGGCGGCTGCCAGTGCAGTGATGGACGTGCTGGACGCCGGTGAGTCTGAGGAGGAGAAGACCACCAAGCTGGCACTGGCCAAGGAGGACAAGATGCGCAAGGTCATCAGGTTGGTGCTGCAATATCTGGATGGGCTTGAACTTGACAGCATTATATGTTGCAGCAATCCGCCGTTCATTGCCTGCTCTTGACCTTAAGAATGTGACATGGGCGTTCAAGAGACGCTTGACAGTCTGTGCTGCTGATACCTACCACAGCTATGAGTTCTTCGAAGCATTCAGGTCTGCAAGCTATGTTGTTATCTGTGCGTGTATCAGATCCTATATGATCTGCTGGCAGATCGAAGCTCACAAGTACGGTTTCTGCCCACTTCTAGTCACTGCCATTTCAATGAGATGTCACCTTCTGGCAGTTGTTTTGGCATTGGCAGCAGGTCATGTCACAAGCACTGACTGTGTACTGTCCGTCCAAAGCTGCTTGCTCACTCTGAGGCTGGCTGTGCGTGCCTGCAGTGCGCTGGCAGTCCTTGCAAGTGGCAGTGGCGTGAGCACAGAGCGTGAGACCTTCATGGACCTGGTCAAGACAGAGATCACCCGTCTCAATGGGGAGGTCTCCAACCGGGGCTCCATGTCCATGGTCTTCCACCACGGTGGCGTGCATGTGAGCCCTCAACTGCACCTGCCTGTGTTCACATACCAGCAAAACAGCATATATGTCTGTGACACTATCTACCACAGACCTTTAATGTCGAGACTTGTGCCAAAATAAGAAATGGCCGTAAGGGAACCATCAGGACTCAGAATGACCCACTCAAGCTTTATCTCACCTTATGCATACTGGTCAGGGCAGCATGCAGACGTGCCTCAGCTAACTTTGGAAGTGAGAGTGATGTGTATTTGCTGGTTGTGGGGTGACCTGTTTTTGCAAACAGTCCTGAGACAATTTGCACACACACAATTTAGACTGGCACGGGCGTCTGTCCATCACCATGCAACGATATGTTCATGACATGCCAATGACATGTTCATGACACATGCAATGCCGATGGGTGAAGTGCCAACAGTTGGATTGCAGTCAAATAGGATTAACGAGCTGCTCATGAACTCCAGAGCCAAGCTTTGTCAGCAGCACTCACACAGATGACAGCAGTGTGCAGCATCCCTGCAGCAGTACAGGACAGGCTCCATAGGCGTTGTCTCCAATGTTAGTATTGTTGTCATCATTGTTAGCTGTAGATTCTCTCTGTGGTGGTCACTTGTGTTGTCTTCAGGTGGAGAGGCCAGATGAGCTGAAGGAGATTGTGCCTCAGAAGCGTCTTGCTGACAAGGTCTCCGGCATTCTCAGCCGCATTGAGGCTGAGCTGGATGCTGTGGATGAGAAGATTGGGGAGCGCATGCACATCTTGGACCTGGACAATGATGGCCTGGTAAGGCCCCACACATGGATACAGGAACTTTACTTTGATGGTGACGGTTAAAGGTCGTAATATTGCTGCAGAGAGCTGGTATAGGATGCGTATGATATGCTTCAGGCTGACATGTCCCCACACCTTTGTGTCATGAAATGCTGTCAGTAATCAGCCTCAACGGAGCAATGCAAGGATCTGGTTTCAGGAAAGCAACTGCAGGGCAAGCTAGAACCTGTACAGGGCAAGTCAAACTTGTCATGGTCTAGGCTTATGACAGGCACTTCTGTGACAACACAGTCATGTGCGGTCTCCAACTCTTTGTCATTGTCTGAGTGCATGAGTATCAATGCTGCACAGGCTGAATCAGTGTCCCTTCTGTACAAGCTCAACTATCATCACTGCTCTACATTCTTGGCAGTGCAGCGACGCAGCACAGGGGGCATCCTGTGTGTCACTGGTTCAGTACAACACAGAACTGGTGTCTTGCTGCAGATCAGCAGAGAGGAGCTGGAGACAGCTATGAGCTTCCTGGGAGACCAACTGGGCGAGGATGAGCTGCGTATGCTTCTAGAGAAGCTGAACGCCTATGGCGAGGCCAAGGAGGGCCCGATCAACGTTTCTAATTTGATGGCTCTAGCTGCTCCGGGCAACAAGCAGCCTTCGGCATCAGATTCACAGAAGCGAGACACTTTGGCTGGGCTGTCCCAAAAAGTTTAGAACGCCAGGCCGGAAGTTTATGCATGCAACAGTGCTTTTTTCCGTATGTTTCTGCCCAAAAGCATAAGTACATTGCTGTTCTGAGCAAGGTCTGAAGTCAGCTTCGAAGCACAGTCATTGAGCCGTTTGAGCAGTGCAAACACCTGCACACGTGTTTCTGCTTGTCGTGTGACTGCTTCATGCATGTTCTGATCTGGTTAAATGCATACGCTCATAAATGGATGCCTTGCATGAGATCACTAAGTCCTGTGTGCAAATTGTTGGAGCAAAAGTGGGTAAACTGTTCGAGCAAAACCCTGCCTTATTGCGGTACAGCACGGAGATTGATCACAAAATAGCCAACAGCATCAGAACCAGGTCGAACTGCCACCATCTTATTCGCCACTAGGCTTTTGACCCACAAGAATTGCTGCGTGGGTGTCCCAGAAAGCCACAGACTCCTCATAGGTGTCTTTATCCAGTGGCACTCCACTGCCACCTTCTGCTTTGCCCTGAAGCATTTCAGCAAATGATCTGAATGCAAAACATGTTTCAGACTTTGCAGTATATGCCGGGTAGCAGCATGGGGTCAGTAAACATGGCTGCAACTATCACAGTATCAATTTTGGAAAGGAATTTTCCAAAGGGACATGCAGGAGGAAGCCAGTACCACTTAACTGAACAGAAGAGTGATGGGCTGTAAGGAGGTCTGCAAGTAGTTGTTACATGCATATTGAGACAGCAGCTTTGTGCATCATGCAACATGTGGCTGCCCTGAGCAATGCCAGCAGGACTTGATACAATGATGTGCAATCAATATGTGTGCAGCTGTGCATCTTACCAGGGAGTTCCTCATGATGGTGATTGGCTGCATGGGTGTCTCGTAGTCCTCATCTTGTGCCTTCACACTAATGATCCCCCAAGGTGCCTATTTATCAGACCAGTGCGCATCAGTACATGAACCACAGCACAGCAGCATTTTGAACATGCTATTGCAGCAAACAAAACTGTACGCTGCATGCTGAGTTCAATTTTACGGCATACCTCAGGAAGGTCTGCAGAATCACCCTTTTCAGGCATAGCTTCATATTCCTTCATGAGCTGGTCCCGGGAGTAAAGAATGCAATCTAAGAATTTTGCCTCGAGAACAGGCTGAACATCCTGTAGCTGGAACCACCTGACTTGGTGCAGTCAATCGATTTGGACGCACAATCAGACGGCAAGTCTCAGCAATCAAAGTTGGAGCATGCCTGCTGAGAACGGGTAACTCCTCAGGTCGCCTTCTGCTGTAGGCTGATCGCAGTAAGTGTCTGTTTTCCTGAGTAATGGCTAAAGACCCTAGCCTGGCGCCAGTGAAGTTAGGAACGAAAATGTGCTTGCAAAATGGGGCGTAGCCTCCGATGAGCTCTCGGCCGTCATTGTGGTACTGCTGAATCCGCGCAACAAAGTCCGCCGAGTCAAAGTATATACGCGTGCCACTGTAGTCGGGATTGACGTCATTGAACTGCTTGTGCGCAAACTCGTCCAGGAAAAACGTCTGCTGTGCAGTTGCCGGCATTGTGACGGGATGAGTGCAGCGACGCACGGGCTGACGGTGCTGGTGACGAAGAGGCTGAACGGCAATAGCTCTCTTTAGCGTCGGGAATGCGACCAGTGACACTGAGCAGACTCGCAAGAAAGAAGAGATGCGCAGCAGCATTGACGTGGTATCAGCACAAGTGCTGCAGTCAAAGCAACAACAAGAGCACTGTCTGCAAAATTTGGATTCGGAGCACTCCATGTGAATCTGGATCACTGACTGGCTAAGGTGACACAAGTGGTGAGCATCAACACAGACAACATCGTTTGCACAATGGCAAGCGTCACTATGCTCGGATCTGCCATCGCACCTCAGCTTTCGGCAAGATGTGCAATGCACCAGCAAGCGGCAAAGACTCCTGCACCGTGCAGCACAAACAACAGATCTGTCACATGCAAGTCTACCTTCAAAGGTGGTAGTCTGGCACAGCTGAAGCGTGCTCACCAGTCCACTGTATCCCAACGGCACCGTGGTTCTTTCACCGTCCAGGCAGGCCTCGGCGATGTCGGCAAGTATCTGTCAGAGGCTGCAGCTGCAGTGTTCAGTCCCACAAAGGAGAATGTTCCCTGGTCTGGAGGTACGTAGAATTGAGTCTTTCTCACAGCATTGTCGTGCAACGTTGCAGGATCACAAAATTGAGCTGCGGTCTGCTTTGCAGGCAGTTTCTCTGGCAAAGTGTCTCACCATGAGGGGGATGTTCCACGCTTGAGGAGACTGTACAAGGCAGTCAAGGAGACCAGAGAGCAGATTGCAGGCTGCATGGATCCCAATGTGAGCTTGCTGTGCTGTTTTGCTGTACCCACGATTAATGATCCCTTGATGCAATATGTTCTGTGATGCAACAACATCACTTTGCTCGTCCTGTTACAGGCTGCCAACTATGACCCCAATGCAATCTCAGACAGCGGCACATGCACATATCTGTATGAAGACCCAGAGACAGGCAAGAAGACTGAGGGTGACCTTCGTGACTTTGTCACTACCACTGTTGGGAGTCTCTTTGGCAACAAGAGTGACACCTCGGGACCAAACTGGGAGGGCACTGGTTATGCCTACAGCGGAGACAAGGTTTCGCAGAGGGATATTGAGCGTCTGGTGAGTATAGCATGTCTGCTTTGTTGCTGAAGTGCGTGGAGACTATACTATTTGTGGCAAGCTGCTGCCTGATTCATTTGCCACCTGATTGTTCACTGATTATGCTGACTTTGTTTGTTGCTGTTGCAGCTGAGGTATGAGAATGTTGTCAAGGCAACTCTTGACAAGGCAGAAGCTGCAGAGAAGCAGTAATTGCAAGAGCAGAATTTACCACTGTTGTGGTCCAGCTATATGAGAAGATCACTCTGGGAAGCCTGAGTGCGTTTTGGCTTTGAAAGCAATTCAAGTGCCCTGTCATCATCAGTTTTGTGAGTGGATGTGGTTGTGCATCAGCAATTGGCATCAGAGGTTGGTTTTAGTTAAAGTGGCCAATCCAGTCTTGACACTGAGCTGTGCATCTGTTATTAGCAGACCTGCAGGCCAAGGGTCCGAAGATGCTAGTCATGCCTGCATGCACAGCAGCCATAGTCTGTGACCTGTAGCTTCTGTCATGGGCGCTGCAGTATTGATTTATGATTTGCTTGATATGTCAATGTGCGTTTTGGTCTGCAACTAGAATATGTCTGAATGTGCTCAAGAGGCTTGCAAGCAGTAGTATCCTACAGCACATTCGACGTTAACTGTAAGTGGAGTTTTCACAGCACTCCTTGAGATGTACTGATCTCTCTAGCTAGACCTGTGGGTCACTGTATGTTCCCACTTAGCTTGCAACTTGGGCAAGGGGTCTCTCAAGGCCTCTGCCTCACAGAGAAGCATCACAAATCAGACAGTAAGCAAGAACTGTTACAGCTCTGCGACCGGCCAACTGGGCATACACGAGTAACAGCTACATGACACTACATTTTCACATCCTGCATGCAAGGCATGCTCCAATGCTTCAGATCAGCCACCTGTCAGACTTGTGAGGCAAGAGTATATGACAATGGATTGAGGGCATTAAGATTCCAGGGCAATAAATCCAAAAGGGCTCAACGAGCTTTCATGTCTCGAGCTGTCGATGCCGCTTCAAACTCCGGCCTGGACAACGCTCAGACAAAGCAGCATCTGCGTGTTTTGCTGCAAGCGGCATGAACAATACTCTGTTTAGACCGAGCAGACAGACTGGAGCCTGTGCTTCAGCAGAACATCAAGTGGCAGAAGCCAAAGACTCACTGCACGACCAGCAGACCCGGCTGCTGGACGAAGCCGATGCAAAGGTACGAACAGAGTCTCAAGCGAGACACTTCACCCTAGACTTTTCTTGGTGTATACGTCAGTCCTGGCAAAACCAGACTCCTCGCACTGACAAGAAACAGAGCGTGCATACTCAGAGCAGAATCCAACAGAGCGTGCAATTTCTCTGAGCAGAATTCAACAGGCCCCTCAGACCAGAACTCAAGTGTTTATGTACTTCGTGCTGTAAAGTGTCACTCAAACTTTTCCTTATATACTGACGTCCTCAGCAAATTTTCTGCATTCCGTCTGTCTCAAAGGCTATATGCTTTGCACCTGCAGATTGGATCCCTTGAGGCTGCCTTGGCTGCTCTGGTTGGGAGCACACAGTTTGACAGGAGGGCTTTGCAGTTTCTCCTGCATGAGCTCAAGGCTGCTAGGGTACAAACCTCTGCCACCTTTGGTCAAACCAGTTGAGCACAATCTGCGTTGGAGGTCTGCTTGAGAATTCAAAACTGGCATGGCCTGTTTAGACGCAAATTTTGACAGACATAGTGTAACATCAGTTTAATCAACAGCATCCATCAGCCTGCAGTGTCTAGAGTGCAAATGCACTTTCATGGAAGTAAACAGCCAGTTGAGGCTGATGTCACGCAGCAACATGCTCTTCCTTGTGTGCTCATGCACTTGCTCATCCGAGCTGTGGAAGCTTGTACAGCGTGCTGCACACTAGGGGGATTGTGCTGGATGCGGGGGCAAGCAAAGTTGAGCTCTGCTGAGCTTGATGGCAGGACTGCTGAGGTGGCCAGCTTGCAAAGCACTGTCTGTGGGCTCCAGCAGCAGTTGGCCCAGATGATGAGGCAAGCTGCAGAGGGTGAGGCTACTGAGCTTGCCACTACATTGGTCGAGAAGATGAGGATGGATGAGACACAGCAGCCTGACATCCCAGAGGCACTGGCTGCACAGCATGCCTTGATGACAGAGGTAGAGGAGGGTAGACAGACCTTGGACAGGTAATGCTATATGACATGTACTCTGTGGTGTTGCTAACTGGCGGTGTGTGCTTGTTTGGTGTTGTCCACTCACATTACAGCAGGCTGCCCATTGTGGCAAAGCCCCTTGTAGATGCATCTCCTGGCATGGCATGTGATGCTGACGCAGAGCGTCTTGGCTGCACTATTGCGTCAACAAGACTGGATGGTAAGCATTTAATGCACGTTGTAGTCTATTTGTGACGTCACTGCATGTCGTGTTTACAGGGTTGTCCGTGATCTTGAAGCTGAGAAGACAGCCCAGCATGCAGTGCACACAACTGCTTCTCATGCTCAAGCCTCTGAATATGGCCTACAGCAGCAAGTGGACAGACTGCAGCAGGAGCTTGCAAAATCTGAGCAGAGGGCTGAAGGGGGCCATGCTTCTGTGCAGAGGTATGTTGACCTTTGGTCTATCAGCACTTTGTGAAGTACAGGTTGTCATCACTGTGTCTGGTTGCTCCCTGAGCGCACTTAGAATTGTGTGGATGGTGCGTTTGGTTGCCAGACTGTGTGGCATGATGAAGCCCTAGTTTGTGACAAGTGCAGCTGACTAGTACACTAGTTTTGCATAGCACAGCTCAATTTGGAAGCATTTTGACAGTACTTGACATCATTGCATGCTCACAATCACATCATTGTCAAGCATGTGTGTCCTTTGCAATTTGCGCAATTGCTGGTACAGGTTGAGTCTCTGATGGGAGAGCGGATGGGGCTTCACCGTGAAGTCTTCCTCATGAGACAGAAGTTGCACGATACAGCTGCAAGTGCAGCAGAGCGGTCGCGGCTTGAGTGCCGAGTTGCCTTCTTGGAGCACCAGTTGCACGCTGCAGGTGCAGCTGCAGTATCAATTTCTCAGCAATGCCAGATGGCTGGTGAAGTCAGCACCCCACACAGTCAAGTTCAGGTATTGTGGTAGATATCCTTGCGTTCCTGATTCTGCATGCTTAGGGTTTGTGCAAGGATGTTTTTGCTGATGTTTGTGCGATAACCTGCTTGAATTTTGTTTTTGGGTATCCCATGCATGTCAGCACACTCCCAGTAGCTTTGCACATCCACGCCATCCTCAGGTATGCCTGAACAGCAGCTTCCATCAGTTGCCTTTTGAGCCTATGAGACATTTGCCTTTCCAGCCTCTCTCCTTCCTTCCCTTCGAGGCCCTGCTAAGCCATGCATGGGCAGTTATGCTGCAGCAGATGGTCTGACATGTGCCATTCACAGCGCAGACAAGCAATGGTACCATGACCAGCAACGCCTCACATCATCAACTCTTCATCTTAATAGCTAAGAACAACAGTTTACGCTGCAGCTCTTCTAATCTCGTCACATCTATTTCACAACGTCATCCCTACACTGGAGATCTAAATAAAGAAACGTCTGGGGACAGTAAAAAGGCGTTTCAACATTGTGGAGATGTTCTGGTGCAGCTGAATGAACACCACAAATCGACTGCTGCACAATTTAGCACACAGAGTATGAACGCCCAAATTGAGGGCTCTGCACATGAGCTGCAGGAAGAAGATGCTTGGTACACTGGCCAGCGCAGTGGATACCCCTTAGCACACCTCTACAGGTGCGCACGTCCCTCTGAAGATCAGATGCTGCAGAGGCACATACTTTGGCTCAATAGCTTCCTGCATACGCTTGCTGGTAGCAGGTTCAGGCTTGCACTTCCCAGACAAAGCTGGTGCTGTTGTGGTGTGGCAGTACAATTAGACACGAACTGCAGTCTGTGCATAAACAAGTTTGTGTGTCATGCACAAAACGTGCTCATGTCATGTAGGAGGCGGAAACCACTCCTGATAGCAACCGCTTGCTGCAGCACAACATCACTGATGCAGAGGAGGGCTCGACCAGCAGCAATGCCAATGCTGAGAGCGCTAGCTGGTACACGCCTCATGCTGACACTAGAGTCCCCAGCATGCCCAGGTCAGCTTTGTTGCTGTGCATCTGAGTGCACGTCAGTCACAGTGGCGCTGTACATCTGACCATCTCATGCTGACATATGCTGTGGACTTGCACCCCTGCAGCAGCATGTTGGGACAATGACAATCAGCATCAAGGAAACAAGTCGGGAATTGTCCAGCAGTGCATGTGTTGGTCTGTTTTGTTCACAGCAGAGCTCCGGTGCACACTGTGTCAGCACTGATGCATAGTGGTGACTGGTGTGTTCGGCAATTGCAGGCAGTCGCAAACTTGGGCTCCTGATGGTCAGACAACTGGTAGCAGTGATGCCTTGTACTCCACAGCCACAGTACCGGTGAGCTGACAGGACAGCTCAATGCACTGCGCATGATCCATGCTTCAAGGTCATCCAGTGATGATCATGTTGCATGTCAAGAGGCCTTACGACGTGCTGAGATCCAGCCTTGCCGCGGCTAGATTTTGTTGTGAATGCAATTGTTCACTCTATCATCCAAGTCAAGGTTCATATTGCCTTGACATGCTGTGTGCCTGTGGAATCTGCAGATGTAGTCCACAAGGATATCAGCTGATCTCTGCAGGATGGGTACAGCAGGGAGTATGAGCAACATCAACACAACCTGAGTCAACAGAGACATCAGGCATGGAGCAACAATGACCATACCTGGGATCAGCAGACAGGCCAGCAAGTACCCCACTTTGACAACCCAGCTGGTGAGTGCGTGTGTGGACCACAGTGCTGTTTATGTAGCCCAGATGCACACTGCAAAAGGTACCAAAATGTGCACGTCTTGATCTGCAGACGGCAGCTCGGTCTTCCACAGCGCTCATCAGTGGCGCATGTGTTGCGTCATGACGTAATGTGCTGACTGATGGCTTGATGCAGTGCCTACTTGACAAGCTTGCTTTTCAAATGAGCATAAGTCATTACTGTTGTATTGAGCCCGCAGCATGTAATGCAGGGGCTGCAGGGGCCTTTCCAGCTCAGCAGGGGCTGATTCAGCTGCCTGAAATCAGCGGCTTTGACCCAAGCGTGCCATTGTTTTATGACACACGCCAGCTACTGGGTGGCGGCTTTGAAAGCTTTGTCTACCATGCTGGATGTTATGATGACATGCTGCAAGACCAAGCACCATATGCAGTGGTGTGCCTCATTCTGACTGTTGGGCACAGTTGGTGTTGCACTGCTATTTTTGCCTCCAAGAGATGATGGTTATGTTACTTTTGGACAGGCTTCTGTTTACTGGCTTTACAACATGAGAGCATGAATCATCACATCTGCATGTGTTGTGGCGGCCAACAGGTCCCTTCAACATTGGCGTCGCGGCTATGCAGGTAGTGTATGTCACAAAGGACGGTTGGAGGCGCATGATGGATCAGGTTGCTACTCTGGAGCTGTTAGTGGGCAGCCCCAGGCTGCTGCAATACCATGGTCATGGCTGTAACCACCATCAAGGCTTCATTGTCACAGGGTAAGCCACCAACTTGCGCATGCTGATTCCTTGCTGGTTCAGCAGGTTTCCCCTGACTTAGTCTCTTTATACATTGAGATGCTTCTGCTTGAGGTGCATGTCAATGCAGTGCTTCTCTGTGATGCATGCTTCATCTCTTGGCCTTGATCTGAACGCCATTTGCTGCAAATTTGCATGCTGCTGTACATGGGCTGCTGCTACTGTTGACCATACTTCTTGTGTTGCAGGCTGCTACCTGGCTTATCCTTGGTTGACTCGCTCCATGAGATCTATAGACAGCCGTGTGTGGGTGAAGCAGAGTTCAAGCAGACACTTTTGTCATGGACAGCGTCTGTCTTTCTGGTAAGTCCACAACTTCAACTGCATTACAACGGGATGCCAACAGTCTCCTGCAAAGCGTTCAAAGGCGCAGTCATAAAAGTCCAAACAGCCATGCTCTCTCTGTCTCCAGTACCAGCATAGGCTGATCTACATGTCCAGGACTGACATGTGCTTCTCATGTATTAGCACATGCTGGACTTCAAGGCTGCAGACACTGAAAACCAGCCTGAATGTCTGCAGGCAGTTCAGGAGGTGCATGCCCTTGGGATCGCCCACCGGGATATCAAGCTGGACAACTTCTGCTTTAGGGAGTGTCCTGATGGCTCATCAGTCCTGGTGCTGTTGGACTTTAGGCAGTCACTCAGCCTACACGGTGACGCCTTGCTTCGCCCTGCTGCCTGTCTGATAGCTTAGACCACTTTCATGCTGGCCTGCTTCCTCAAGGCTGACAAGCTTTTGCTTTTGGATTTATTCATGTACATGCTTCTTGTCTGTTCAGGCAAACAACGTTTGACTTTTTCATTCATCATGTCCTGTACACACATGATCAAATAGGGGTTGCCACATGCAACATATGTCCTGAGCAGTCTTGCACACATAATTGTCCCGGCTTGATCCCAGCAGTGCTCTCCATGCAACTGCTCTGACCAGGTGTACTGGGCAGCCCGGTCTAGTATTGGGCTTCTCAACAAATTGACGCCGAAAGGCGTAGTTTTTTTTCTCCCCCCCTCACCAGGTGTGATGGTGTGCAGAGGGGGTGGGTGCAGCCTTCGCTGAATTTGGCACTTTGCTCTATATGGCCCCAGAGCTGCTGGATCAGAGCAGCGGTTACCCTGCAGCACTGCCACGTTCAGATCACCCTGTAGAGGACCATCAGGCCGTCGATGTATGGGCTGCCGCCTGCACAGCCTACAGCATCCTTACAGGCCTTGACCTCTTCTCATATGTCTCGGGCCAGCCAGTTGTAATGCAGAAGGCTGGCGTATGCAGGCAACAAGAAGCACTGGTGAGTATTTTCCTGGCGTACAGATTCTCTTTGCTGTGTTAGTTGGACTTACAGAGCTGCATATGGCATGATCAGTTCTTCTGGTGCTGCTGCACTGGCAAATGCTTCAGCCATAGTATTGCTTATGAGCCTGGTTTGATTTGTCTTGTGTTGCAGACCTGTCTGTCACATGCACACTGCTCTTGAGGATCCCAGGTACGCTGAGCATGCAGCCCTTGAGGAAATGTGGAAATGGGGCCCGGAAGCAGTGTCCTTTTTCCGGGCCATGCTGTGCACTCCCCTCACGGACAGGCTAACTGCTTCTCAGGCTCTGGAGCATCCTTTCTTGGCACCTGTTGTTGAGCAAGCATGATACCATCATGTGGTGGGAAGATGGGCAGATGCCTGTCCAACTTCAACCTGGTCTCAGTGAGCAAGTGCTGTCTGGTGCAGGATATCCAACTTTGGTCTTTTTCAAGGAGCATTCTGCTTTGTTACAGACTTTTGCAACAATTGTTTTGGCTTGATCTGGTGGCTAAATCCTTATGCCAGCTCGTTGGCATCTCCTCGATATCTGCTGCTGTTCACATGCATGATATTTGCCACAGCATTAAATGCCACCTTCTTGCTGTCGTTGCTCAAGTAGCACTCTGGCTTATACCATTGGTGATGCAGCTTTGAAAGCATGGACTTCAGCCCTTTGGAGTTTCGGAACTTTGGGCACAGAGGTGACTTTAGGTTTTGCAAGACCTGGTGCATTACAATTTTTGCCTGTGCATGCTCAACAGCCACAAAGGTGCTGGCTCAACAGCCACAAAGGTGCTAGCTGCAGCGCCAAGATGCTGCTCAGGCCAGCTGCACGATCGCGATGTTTGTAGCCATGCCGGGTGGTGCAAACGCGTTTTGACCTGGAGCATGAAACGACAAAAAGTGAGATGAGTTGAAGCAGTAGTAGTAGTTGTAGAAATAGTCAGGGGGCAGGCCTGTCACGTGCCATGACATTGTCACGTGCAACCCAATGAAGATCTTGAGGGGCTGCGTGGCTTTGCTTCGACCGTTTCGTGATTGATGACATTACTGGTCCAACGGGCTGTTCCAAGGTTCCGAGGAAACGTAAAAGCTTGCAGCAATTGGATGAGCACTGATTGGCCTGCGCGTCCAGAGCGGCTGCCTGTAGCTATCATATCGTCAGATTACTGTGTTGACAGGCGGCGAGGCACCCTTGAGGCAGTGCCTATGCCTGTGACTCACTGAAGGCATTCTGCTCAGCCTCAGGATTACAAGGCACTTCTTTCAAGCCTGAGGACCTGGTCCAATATCATTTTGTACTACAAGGCACGCAGTTTCGGCTCGCCCCGCCGCCGTATTGACACTTGGCGCTGGTCAGTATGCGCCAGGCAGATCCGGTACCGGTACTCCAACTATGAATGCCTAGGATTCGGGTAAGATTGCTCGAGGGTCGATGCACGCACATTCTGCATAGGCCAACAATGTATACAGACTGTCACTCCGGCATTGGCTCGGGGTCAAACTTGAAACGCTACCGCTGCAACTGCAGAAAAAGTGCCCGTCCCTGTCAGTGAGCAGCTGAGAAATCCGCATGGCGTTTCAAGGCTTTCAGATGCTCTGAGGGAAGCAGTTGGCAGCTCTGAAGGCTACAGGATGTACACGCTTGTACAAGCTAGGTTGATGTCTTGCGCAAGATCTGCATGCATCCTGCAGCCTCTAGACATGTAGATGGCCAGACCCAAGCAGCCGATATGGTCATCTGCTCGGCTGGCCAACCATGGTTGACAGCCGTCGGCCATATGCAAGGACTCGGATTCCAGTGGCAAGGGTGCCCAAACCAGACCTACTGTGCAGACACCATGCTGATGCGCGCGTGCGGGTACGTACTGCACCTAGCTGCACCTTGTATTCAAGGGGGTGTCGCCACTTTGCCTTGACAAGGGTACTTCCCACACTCGTCTCAATGCATAAATAAACCATTGTCATGGTTTGCATAATTCAGTCTTCGTTCTCATTGTTGCCAGTTATTCTTGGCCGCTTTGCTGGGGGCTAGCATGTTGCCAGCCTGGGGGCTACTAGTAGTAGGGTCTGCACACATAATGTCCAATGATTGTGGTAGACTACGTGACACACTGTGGCTGTTGCAGACGAACTGCACACGATGTTTTGGCCAATATCGGCCATGATGGAGGCCCAGCTGCCTAAGTGGACAGCAGTACTGGTATGCTTTTTTGTTCTCCACACACACCGACACCATAAGGGTTTTGTGGCACAATGAGATCACAATTAGCTTTTCAAGTTTGTTTTAGTTGTCTTGATCCTTTCCAAACCTGACCTTTGTTTGCTTCTACATGTGATCACATGTGTTGGCTGGCTGAAGCACTTTACTCTCTTCCTCACTCTTGAGATCGTTAGTACAATCATGCCAAGAGAGGTCCTGGCCGTCAGTCGCAGCGGCACACAATCTTCATAACATTATACCATGGTCTGATGTTATGAAGACAATTGTGTGCCGCTGCGACTGGCCAAGACTTTTACTCCATCAGTCATATGCAAATGGCATATGATAGAGCACCACTATGTGGTACAGTGGTTTTGCAACAACTGCTCTACGACAATTGTATGCCAACAGCCTGCTAGCATTATGAACCTTGCGCATGAAAAACATGGCTGGTTGAAGTGGTCGGAGAACACACCAGAGATGCCTGGCTAGAGCGCTTATTCGCGGGTTGGTAGTAGCTTGCATTGTACCTACGCACATGCAAGCCAGGCATCTGCAAACTACTACCAGCCCCACAGACTTCACTTGTCAAGATCTATGGCTCATAGCCCATGATGCATTCCTCAAGGTCCAGTGTTGTACAGGACTTTGGAGCTTCACCACTAAGACAAACTTGGGCCGATCGGCAAGAGCAACTCACCATGTCTATCACAGTCACTGTGCCTACGGCAGCCGTCGACACCATCAAGGACTCCAAGCAAGGAGTCTCACAGCCCCCCCCACCCCCCTCCCACATCCCTCAGGTGAAAGTTTTGTCTTGTTGTTGAGCAATTTGTTAATAACAAGTATATAATGATAACAACAATGATAATAGTTTGAACACTTTTGGACTCATGATGAGCATGGCACTGTTGTTTCTTGTCTTGTGCATCATCCCTGTACAATCTACTAATGCGACAGTGTTGGCAGTCACATAATGTAACATCAAGTAGACCTAAGGTGACCAGGTGGACAAAACCTCCTGAGTTCACCAAACAAAAGCTTCCTGGGCAATGTATCATCAGGCAATCCTGAGAATATGACTTAGGCATCAGAGTTTTTGCTTTGCAGCTGAGACTCCACAGAACAGATGTGGCACCTGTTGAGCGTGACAATACTTGATACATGGCCTTGCCTCTTTGATACTGGCTTTCACACACGCTGCAATGCGTATGCATTCACACATGATACAGTAACAACTGTAAGTGGACACTTCTGCAGCTTGTGTGCACTGAGTTCATTAAAATACTCTGAAGTACCGACATCATTCACAACTGTGTTGGTTGCAGCTGTCCTCTGAGGCATAGAATGTCAAACAGAGCCAAAGGACTCACTGTAGAGCCCATTTCAGCAGTATGGACACGCTCAGACAGCCTGATTGTATGAGTGCTGCCTGATGCAACCATCAACCAACAAGCTGGCTCCCCCTCACCATATCCAGACCTTTTGAAATTTTGCGCCTGCCCCGGTACAAAACACGTCCTGATACAATTGTAGCATCATGCCTCGGTGGCGACAATTGCCAAAAGCTGTGTTTGCACTGCCGGCATGCGTTGGACAAGCTTCTGCTTGTAACACATGTGACAAGTGATTGCATCACAGTGCATATGAGTGTGATTATAATGTCTATAGTGTAGATAGTTATCCTTGCCACTTTGCATGATGACATGCTGGGCGCACACTGTACCTCAGCAAAGCAGCTAAGGCTAACAACACACTTTAGGAAATTGTAGGCTGGAAGACATGAGTCCAATCAGTACTGATGCACATGCTGGTGCTCTTGTTGCAAATGTGCCCATCCCGTGTGGTTGGCTACTGAGACATTGCAATTGACACATACTGAGTTTATGCTCTGTTCTGCTGCACCTGTGTGATTCAGTAGGTGTTGTTGCTGGCTACAGGAAGAATGAATGTGTGTGCCTGGAAACCGCACTGAGGATGGCTTGAAGAGGCAGGTGCAGTTGAAGACCAGATTTGATCTAGAACGTGCTGCAGCCGACGCTGGTGGGTGGCAAAGCAGCGTGTCCTGGATGATTTTTGGAGACTGTGCTACTTCAGAGTTCACGGGTCATGCATCAACAATCACGGCGCGATGCATCAGAAATCAGGTAAAGATGTCTTTACCTTTGTTGATGTCAACATGTAAGTGCTCTACCTTGACCTACTATCTAGCACGTTGCAGAGAACATGTCACATCCCAGACCTCTTACAACAGTTACCATTGCAGCACCTGATACTGTGATGTAAGCATCAACATACTGTGTGTATATATCCAGTTCCAGCATATATGCAATCAGAACTATATTGTATATATATCAGCGTCAGGAGCCAGCTGCACCAGAACCGTGTTGCTTGAGCTTGTGGTCACGTGGCATCACAAGTTCAGCACCTGCTTGATGCAAACTGTCATGATCTGGATGTCAGCGCGAGTTGAAGCCCTCAATGAGGGAAGAATGCACCAATATGAGGCAATGCTTGTTTGCCACAAGGTGACTCTCAAGTATGGCCAAGATTCAGCTTTCAGCACTGAGTACTGGGTGCACCTTCCCACATGGGAAGGGTTTGCTTTGTTTCTCATCCTCCAAGTAAAAGCTTACCTGGAGGATGCGAAACAAAGCAAGCCCCTCCCGCCCATGACTCCTAGGCTTGACAAGAGTCTGGTCTTTGTCAAGCATTACCATTCTTATTGGAAGGAAGTCACCTTTGTAGCCAGGGTCCGTGGACCTTGTTGCTCACACTAGCAATTGTGTTTTGCTTGCTCATGCAGCCACATCAGCAAGCACAACACAAATGCTAGTGTGAATAATGAGGTCTGCAAGCACGTTGACTACCCAGCTGGCACAATCCTTGAGGTTGGTTCCTGATATGTGCCGACCATGACATGTAGTGATATGCCTCAACCTTTACATGACAACACAACTGGCACAATCCTTGAGGTTGGTTCCTGATATGTGCCGACCATGACATGTAGTGATATGCCTCAACCTTTACATGACAACACAACACACTCTGGTGCTTTCTCTGTGGCTGTCAAGAGTGTCCTGTCTGAACCATGTACATATATATAGGTTGACAATGCTGCCCTGTTGCAGATCTTTGTGGATACCGGGTCTTACCCCGGATAACCGGGTCTGACCCCTGTATTCCATACAAACAAGTGCCGCCACACCAGATGTTGAGTGCTCCTGCGTCGCACCAGCTGGAACATGGGGATGTGTTTCTGGTGCAAAAGTCTTGCACCTTTCCGGACACCTTTAAGGCTGTATTTTTCACATTGGTAAGCTATTGGCCCAGCTGGCGCTGCTGTGTACTACATTCAAGCAGATGTCACACGCCGGATGTTTTATGTATGTAGCACAGGCCTACAGTGCTACTTGGCGCGGGCCACCTGGACCCATGCTACTGCATCTGCGTAGCTGTCCTTTGTTTTCCTGTTGCTAACCAAATAGCATGTTGCCAAGTTTAAAACGCAGGTAGGTTGAATTTTTGATGCTGAAGGCCATGCTGCTGTTGCTTTCAGGAGGAAGACAGCACGAGACAGTGGCCTCATGTCAAGGACTTTCTCCAGCACTTCTGCAGCCTTGACATGAGTCATGCTGGAGGAAGTCCTTGACATGAGGCCACTGTCTCGTGCTGTCTTCCTCCTGAAAGCAACAGCAGCATGGCCTTCAGCATCAAAAATTCGATTTGCATCTGGAGTGCTGTTACAGCACTGCGTCAGTGTTGCAGGACCAATTGACTTTGTAAAGTCAGGATGAGGCCACGCTTCGTATTGCAGTCTTGTAGTTGTAGATGTACCAGACTGTATTTACAGACAACTGTACTTATAATTATAGCTCAAACAGATGCTGGCTGTCCATTCCTTGTGCCAATACAACAGAGACCTTCTATGATTGTGCAGGCCGCATATGTCTCTCATGTGCATGTCATGATGGGTTGAGGCAAGGGGATCCCAGAAAAGTGGATGTACAACAAGGCCATGTTGCTGGGGAAAGGCACTTCAAGCCGTGTCTGCCCTGGGGGCCCATATGATATGATGAATTGATGATCAGGACCTGCTGCAGGGCAGACCCTAGTTTGCAGTCACGATGTGCAGCGTCTTGTTCCCAACACACATGATGTATAGCTTTGAGAGAAATGTGTGAATCCATTCCTTAAATTTTGAGAGTCAACCCCCCACCCCCCCCTCCCATTTTCTGACACATTTGTCACTCTGCTGCTGCTTTGATTCAATTATGTCAGCGGCAGCAAATGTTGTTCCACCTGCTCTTGATTCCAAGATGCTCATCCTCTGTATCTGCAACAGGGACGTTGATCATTGATCATGATCTCCTGATGATGTCAACAATTCAGTTTGCATGATTGCCTTCCTGGTGCACGAACGCATTGTTGCTGGTCCATGAGCTCACATCGGATCCTGCAATTGCCACTCAGGATGCTCCACAGACTCTGACTGGACATTCAGTTTGTGCTTGGCTTAGGATGTGAATAGGAGGTGACAACTGGGAGAGCATGCAGCATACACATGCCATATATGTGCTATATAGTGCCCTGTTGCCTTTGCTGCGACTGCTAGGAATAGGAAGCACCCACAAGAGCTTTTGACACTGCATATTTGTTTTATCAGTCACATTAATCGTGGCGATTTCCTGGCATGACCCACGGAATGGCATAATGTGACACAGGGGCATTGTGCCACTGACTTGGTGGAGATAACTCCTCAAGTTTATGCAGTGCCTGAGTACACTGGGTGACACCTTTTCTGTCCCGTGCTTTGACACAGACGTGAAAGAAGGACTGACTATGTATGGATTGTTGACTGCTAAAGCAGTGCAGTCTTGCCACAGATGCATGAAATTGGGGAATCTGGAATTATAACGCCCTCAGATCATGCATTCGCGCTTTGGCCAATGTCTCGAACCCGGGCATGCGCCGCAGCAGTCACGAACAGTCCCGGGGCATCAACGACAATTCAAGACAGTGAGGTTATCAAGTTTCCCAGGAAGCACTGCAGCTTGTGGTGCTGACTTGTTTACGATCCTTTGACCGGGCTTGTGTGAAACAACAAGACTCAACGCGTTTCCTGCTGTTCTACCAACATCTCTTTTGGCGTATTGCGCGAGGTCGCAGCGCTTGCATGGCCGAGGTAAATCAGCTTCCATACTAGTACACTGATTTGCTGTTACTTAAAACACCGTCAAAAAGAACACTGGGGCGTGAGTACTGCAGCAGACTGAAGGCCTGAAGGTTCTCACAGACAGTCTGAGAAGCAAGCACGGTCTCGATTGGAGGAATGGAATTGTGGAAGACAGACGTTTCGAATTCTTCAGAGGCAAAGATTTTGCAGCATATTTCAAGGAGCATCCTGAGAAGTTCGACAGCTGGATACCAGACAAGTCAGGTCCGTCAAAAGTGCTCTGCAACGCATTATCCCTACTGGCACAAGTTTTCTGCAATTGCTCCATCGTGTCACCAGAACTGCAGCTCAAGTGTCCTTCCAGGTGATGCTGAGGCCCAGATCAAGACCCTCATAGAGCTGTTGTTGCGGCGGCGCCTCATCTTTCGCACTGACCGTCTATACAAGAAGGCAAAACCCGGCAAAAAGCGTCTCGCCAAATGGCCAAAAAAGCTGGTGCCTGTGAGAGATAGAGACCTGCAGGTTATCTCCAGATTTGGCTAATGGCCTGTCAGCGCATGTGTGCAAGCAGCTGTAGTCAGCACAGACTGTCAAAGTGGTGCATGCGTCCTGCTCAGTGCTGCTCAATTTCATCTGTCAAGCAGCATGACAAGGGCACATTGGTCGCTGTGTATAGCATCTGAACATGATCAAGTTGAGGTCTGCATTGCAGCATGTTGACGGCTATCTGGTCAGCAGCGCCCAAGCTGAAAATTGTGCTGTGCCATCAAACTCTGTTGTTCTGCAGACTTTCTCTGAAGAAGGCTTCTATGCTTGGGCGTATGACAGGCCTGCTTCACCATACTTGTGGATGTTCTCAGTACTCATTGCAGTCGTGGTTGTGGGAGCGTGCTTGTTCCCACTCGCGCCTTTCAAGGTCAAGCTAGTGGTGGTCTACCTCAGCATGGGGCTCTTGATGATTCTCATGGGTGCATTGCTGCTCAGAGGTGCAGTTGCTGGAGCTACGTGGATGGCATTTGGCCGCAGTTTCTGGCTACTGCCAAATGTCCTATCTGAGGTGAGTCAGACAGGAACATTTCTGGCATGTTGTTTGCTAGAATTGCACCTCAAAGTGCCTCATCTGCTGCATCAAGCAACTGAGGGCAAGTTGGGTCACAGACATCACTAGCATCTGCCCGGATGTTGGCATTAGACGCCAATTAGTGTTCTTGCAAGTTGTCAACGCATAAGCTGCACTGCAGGAAGTGGGTTTCAAGGAAGCATTCTGGCCTCTGTATGAAATGGACGATGCTGAACCTATCACGCTCACCAACATTGCCCTGCGAGCCAGCTTTGCACTTCTGGCAGCTGGTATATCATGGCTGTTGTATGCAAATGCCCCAGATAAAGGTATGTAGCCATCTTAGTTCTCTCACTTTTGCAGACTTACCTACAAGTTGTTGCACAAATGCAGGCCTGCCTTGGGCATTCAATGTTCTGATTCTAGGAAACTTGTTACATCATAGATTCATGTGCAGTATAACTCTATATTGTCTATGATGCATGCCTGCAGGACAAGTTGGTGATGGTGCACGTAAGGCACGAGATTCTATCCTGGACATGCTCAATTTGCATGATCCTGCACAGCTCAAGTTGGGCAATGAAAGTGGAAACCAAACAAACAAAGGCTCAGCATCCTCAAGAATTAGGCCTGACTTGCAAGACATAAATTATAGAATGTAATCAATACCTCGTTCAATATTGCTCTTTTGGTATGGTAGCTACACAATGCTAGTAATGACACTGTTGCTGAGTAATTGACCCAAAAGGCAGCTAAAGTGGAGATGGTGGTGATTGGCAATTATAGGCCTGGTGAAACAAGTTTCAGTCCAGCCTGCGCTGCATCTAGCATTCTATTAAGCTTGCCTGCCATAGATTGCGGTAATACAATTTGCTGAGCATCTTGCAAACATTGATCAGCTTGCAAAGCATCTTGCAAGCAGATGAATAGCAGCGACAGTACACATGCAGCCTCTGCCACACTTGCATGAGAATCACCCAGACTGGTAACACGCACTTGCGAATGTCTTTCAGCATTTCAGCTGCCTCCTTGAGCTGACCAGCCTGTAATGGTAGTTCACCAAGAGGTGCTGCCTGCAATCAGACAGCTCTTTGAGTGCTCCAGCACATAAACAGACTGATATATCATTCATTTTCTAGTGTGCTGACTGTCAGTCCTATACCACTCAGATGGCTGCATATGCACAATGCCAAACAGGACATGACAAGCTGCAAGTAGGCAGGTTGCATGTACAGTATGATATGGCAGACATGTCATACTGCATGCAGCCGCTGGCACTATATCACCTGCTGGACAGCTGGGCTCTGGCTTGATTGATCCACTCTGCTGGCAACCAAATCTAGCAGCGCAGGAGACCAAATGCTGAGTACCTGCACATCATTTCCACCCAATCGACTCTATTGATTATTGCTTTGGCAACATGGCCACACCTGCACAAGCAGATGATACCTGTGTGGCGGGTATAACAGTCAATGATAAATGTTGTCACAGCAAGGAAAGCTGAAGCTCCTCAGGATGCATGTATGCTGATAAGCATTGTCAGCACACAAGGCCGTGATCTGGCCTGTAGCAGACCGCGCTGTATAGGGTACATGCAGCGTCGTGCATACCTGATCACAGTACATAAGACTCTTGTCCATCTCATTCATGCCCTGGAAGACTTTGGCCAGGTTGTAATACGCTAGACTTGTACGCACATCTAGGGGTCCGTAAGCTAGGCTGCACTGATAAGCATCCTGTGCAAAGGCTTGCAAGGCCTCACTGTCTCTGCAGAACACAATGCAAGCGCAGTTGCCGGTGGTTGTCCAATGTTTTGCTGAACCATATGCTTTAACTGGTGCACAACAGTGCTAGTTGGAGTTTCACAGCACTGTCTCCCATCACTGATTGACAATGAATGCGATGGCCAGAAAACGAGTCATAAATGTTGCTTTATGGTGGTTGCCATTCACCAGCTGTGCATTAAGGTGTGCTTTATGCGTCCCCATGCCTTGGGTTGATGTTGCTGCAAAATCATGTTTGAAGGCATGTGGAGTCAGGCTCACAGGGGCTGACCTGCCCATGAGAGCATGCAGCTGACCAAACAGCCGGTTAAGCTGTGCTTTCATGAGGGGCAGAGCATGCTCCGGCTCACTGTACAACAGCCAAGCTGCCAAGGCCAAAAGCTCCTCACATTGCTTGCAGCGCTTCATGCCCAGATTGGCCTGCATGCAATGCTGCGAGGCATGAGATGCTGCCTCAGCTGCGTTGATCACTGGCTAATGTTGCATAAGGCAAGCTTGCTGCTTAAGGGTCTGAGCGCAGAACTGTGCAGCGAAACTCATTTGATGCAGGGCTCATCATAGATAACTTTGCAGCAGCTGTACAAGGAGCCCAGGGGAGTGCGTCTATTGCTTGCAACAGGAAGATGAGGTTGCAAGCAGGTGTATGACCAAGAGAGCCCCTTGATGTTCAATCTGAGATGTGCAGCCAGCTCTCTCGCCAGGTTTCACTTTGGCAGAGCTGCAGGGAGATGTGCATGTTGCATGCCGAACAACCCAGAATTTTTCCAATCAGTGACTTCTCTTGGGATGTTCACATACATATGGGCATGTGTGATGTTCATGATAGTAGCTAGCAATGCTGACCTGGGCTCCCAAAAGGAAGAGAGGGAAGAGACGCAGATCAGGCTGTGGTTTAAAGAGGTCTTGACCCTCCTTGACAGCATCCATGGCAACAGGCAGAGCTTGGGCATAGTTGCTGTCAGCCATCAGGGTTGCTGCCTCATGCGAGCTGAGCTTCAACAATGCAATGCGAAATGGCAGCAGTAGCCCTCTCTGCAAATGTCAAATATGAGCTACATGAGGGAAGGCAACAGCTTTTGCAGGAAAGCAGACTCAGTCCTGTTTTGTGCAAGGTGTGCTGTTGTGCCAGTGCAGACCATAAAGTAGTGTAGAGCATGTTATGTCGCTGCGTGCAGACTGGTGATTGTACAGAATGTACAAGCGAGTTGACCTTGCGCTTGTCAAGCATCAAGCTTCTGACTGTCTCGGCAGTCAGCAATGAAATCCCTGTTCCCGCTGTCCTGCTTTCAACCTGCAGTCCTAGTTTAGTGGTGACTGCCAGGATGTTTGGGTCAGTACTTTGCAGCTTAGGATAGCGGCCACGCTTGACATCCTGAAGGGAAAGGCAAAGCAGACTAAGTCTACCAAGACTGGCGGTGATTTTCTCGAGATCAGATCTGTCACATTGACCTGAAAGAATATCGTGGGGTTGTCCTCAAAAACTTCTGTGGCGATCTCTCCCAGGACAAACACCTGAAGCAACGCGTCGACATTTGCGGTACAAATCCAGTAAGCGGAAGCAGTAGACGGCCGTCGTTACCTTGCCCAAGTTCGTCTGAAGTTGGTGTATCTTGATGTCCACGAACTGGACTTCGCTACACGCAACGGATGACATGATGCAACGATGTGTACTCAGACAATGGTAAACATGTATTGACCTCTGACTGGCGCTGCTGATATGCTACGTAATCGACCACAGAGTCCGAAGTCACAAAGCTTCGAAAGCAGGGTTCACGGAGTATTACCAGACTCGGTTACGCCATTGGCGATTGGATAATTCAATTATCCAACGTGGAGTAACTTCGGATAATCGGTCAAGACCTTTGGCATTTTTTCCGAAAACAGTGTGCAGAGTTAGCTCTCGTCGAGGCGCATCTATTGATGTCTTCAGATCCGAAAGTGAAACTGCAGACTATTTTTACTGTCGTTGCTGAATTAGCAGACACATCCTTCTGTATTACTCAGAATCTCGCCCAACACACGCACTTTACCTCTGGTGTACAGTCATTGCTGCCTATACTTAGCTACGCATTGCCACGGCTAATGGTAAATCACAATGAAAATTGAGATGATTGCACATTTCACCATGGGTTGCATGTATACACTGTATGATACATGATTGCAAAGCTAAACCTATTGCGGCCCCCCTTACTTCCCCCCTTTGACCCCCCTGGACCCCTCCTACCCCCCCACAACTCGCCAATATGCCAGTTTGCAGCAAACGGCGATACTATTGGATAATTGATTATCCAATTGGCGAAGGAAAATTGCAATAGAATAGCCGTGAACCCTGTTCGAAAGTTCGTACCGTATCGCGCTCCGTGATCACGCCTGATGAGGCGCGCCGCGTACTTTCTGCCAAAGCGAGACAGTGTTTGACGACCATCTGGCATGGCGACGATCGCGGAAATACTGTATGTATGGGCAAAGTTCGTGAACTGGCGAGAGCGTAGAAAACAAAAGAAAGAAATGGCAGGCTACCAAGTGATTCCGGAAGACCTAATCTTCTTTCGACCGGCCGATTCAACTGACCTGAGCCGCATTAAGAAGCTAGAGGTGAGCATACCGTCTTGCAGACCGAAGCACCATGAAACCTCCGTCTGCGACAGGCGTTGCGCGCTTCAGACCTCTAGTGATCACTCACATGTAACGCCCCCGTCCGTGGGGAAGGAGTGATACGCTTCCATGATGATATCATTCTGACGCACTGTTGTCCTTGCGTAGGCAGCAGGGTATCCTGCAGACGAAGCAGCCTCTCCCGCAGCCTTGGATTTCAGAGCAAGTCAAGGTATTTTGTGACTGCAATAGTGGCTGCCTTTGCCTCAAGGCTTCATGTTGTGGGTTGCCGGTTGCAACCTTTGCAGCAGCCATTGTTGGTTTTGCCGCTTTGTTTTGCCACATCGATTTGTTGCCCTTCTTGAATGCAGCCTCAGATCTCTTCATGGTTGCTGTGGCGTCTGGTAGCATCAACAGCGCTGAACACCAGGCAGACACTCTAGTAGGATATACCTGTGGCACTTTGACAACAGCGGATGCCTTGACACATGAGAGTATGTCTCGACATAATCCTGAGGGACAAACATTGTGCATACACTCAGTGTGTGTGGCAGCTGAACACCAGCGCAAAGGAATTGCAAGGAGGATGCTCAAAGCCTACCTGCAGTATGTTCAACAGACTAGCCCCCAAATACAGTCAGTCCAGCTGATTTGCAAGGAAGTGCTCATACCACTGTATGCATCAGCAGGTTTTACCCTTGTAGGACCATCAGCTGTTGTGCATGGACAGGATCAATGGTTTAACATGCGTGTGGATATCCATCAATGATGAAGGGCATGATAAGGGGCGCACGCGATTGATGTGCTGACTCTGTTTTGATAGCATTGTGATGCAATTTCCTGCAGACATGTATTAAATGTCCACATGTACAGCCTCTCATTATCACATGTATGGCCATGCTGGATTTAGGATGTAGGTCATTGTTGATACCTGTTGTTTTGAGGCATTTTAATCAGGTTTTACATCTTGCTGATAGGACGTGCAGGCAGGTCCAGCTATGTTGTATATCTCACGGACAGATGCGTCATGAACGGCTTGAAACAGTGGGACATGTCAGGTACAGTTATTGCCCACAGCTAACATTCAAACGGCAACTGGCGCCTGATTATTGCAGAGTATTGTACCATGATAAATCATTGACGGCCAACCTTTTGTATACTAGTAGTTACAGTACAAACACCCACACACGCACACACACCGAGGACAAACAGGACTGACTTCAAGACGCTTATGTTCAAGCCTAGAGAAACATGCAACCTAGCTTTAAACACAACCATTAGTAAACTCAGGGAGCCATAATTCAATCAATCGTTTGCAAGGCGATGCCTGCTGTGCAAGGGTTTCAGCCAGCCGCCGATACCCTGATCAGAGACTCCTGGACCTAACAAACCAGGCTCAGCATGCACATGAGGCCTGCGCCTCCTTCTACGCATCCACAAACCAAACACAAGGAAAGCACCAAAGACTCCAAACAACTGAGACATTCTTGCACTATCAAGCACTTTGGACTGGCCAGCATTAGACTGAGATGATCCCATCATGCTTTTACCGCTGCTGTGGGTATTACCATCACCCAAGGTCTTGTTCAGAAGCCGTTCCCCATCCTGCAAAACTCTTTCTACTTGTTGCTTGACAGAGGACAGCCCAGTGGCATTGACCATACTATTGCTAGTGTTTTGCAACAGCTCAGTAGTATTCTGAAGTGTGTCAGCAACAGCTGCCACCTGCTTGACATCATCTAGCTTGGCCTGTGGCATCGCATCATCCATGCCGCCAACTGCAGCAATTGCACCACCAGCTGCACCACCAGTGGCTGTGCCAGCTGCCGTCTTACCAGCAACATCAGCAGCCTTATGAGCTAGCCCACCAGCAGCATCTTTGACAGAGGCAGGGTCGGCAGCAGTCAGGTTCATGGGCACTTGTTGATTGGTCAGTGAGCCAGGTTTGCGCTCGGTGCTTACGTCCCCAGGCTTTGCAAGGCCAACCTGACTGCCCAGTGCTGAGCTGTCGCTTGCAGTGGAGCCTTGGGCAGATGCTGCTGATGCAGAAGCACCCTGACCCTGCGCAAGCATAAGGCATCAAATGGCGTCTGTGAAATGCAGCTACTTGCTCTTTGCCCTTTGTTGTCATGCGGTGTTGGAACATCAAGGGCTTTCACAGAGACTTGTGCACATTGACACATCTCAAGACAGCAATAAATCCGCATGAAGGGACACACATGCTTTGCTTGTTTGCTGCAAAGTTGGTACAGTATTGACATTCACCATCTACAATCCTATGTCAGATGTGCCAGTTGAGCTAGCATACGTGTTGAAAGGGGCGTGCACGCCATTGAGTTGTACAGAGTACTTGCACAGTGCAAGTGTAGGGTCAGCGCAAGCAGCACAAGCAACACAGGAGCCGATGCCCCCTCACGGGGTAGGGCCTTAGCCTCAGCAGAAGTTGCTGGCAACCGTCGCGGTAGCCTTGTACAATAGGCCTATCAGGACTAAATTAAAGCAGCACAAGCAGAGCAAACGCTTATACTGAGAAACAGCATGCTCAGCGCCTTTACTGGTATAGTTGGCATGATCTCTCCGTTTCCCGTAGGGACAGGTAAAAACAAAACAGATCAAAATGAAATTGTCTTGATTATCCTGTTATCCATTGTTTTACAAAAGCTCACCAGCGTGTCTTGCAGCTCAGCCTGAATGTTGGGCTGCACAGCCGCCACGACATCACCCTTGAAGCTTTGCCCAACAGCAGTACTATGGGATCTGCCAGTCTTGCCATGCAGAAGCTGAAACTCCTCTGGAGAGTTGGGGTAGCACATCATGGGGGTGCCCAGGACAAGAGAGACAGGGGTCAGGTCGATGTCTACTCTTCTGGTAGGCAGGGGGTCCGAGTCAGACCCCAGGGGTGAGGCCAGGAGGGTGTCCATTGACAGCAGGGTGTTGTCCTTGCCTCCCTGCAAAGCAACCCACATAGAAATAAAAATAAAGAAAAGAAAAGACTACGCCTTTCGGCATCAATTAAATGAGAAGCCAAGTATTATACCGGGCTGCCCAGGGATTAAGAGGTATTGAGTTTAATGCAAGCCACATATGTTGTACCAGCACCTTATGCAAACAGGAGTCTGGCTACTCGCTTCATGAAAACCCTGTGTGCTGTGCAAGAGCAGCATCACAACTGAAGGTCGTGAGTCCAGAGCTACACACTGCCAATTGCCAAGTACTTTCACACTTGCAGCTACAATGCAGTTGCACATCTGCAGCTGCATTGCAGTGTCAAGCAGAACCATGACACACAGAGCATCCTCTTCCAGTCAAATCTGTATTTCATTGATCAGCACCAAAAAGAATTGTATGACTATCACAAATTCCATTTAGTCCAAACATACATGTAATGACTTGTTAACATGTCTGTGTGTCACAACACCTGTCAACATGACAAAGGACTTGTCAACAAATTTGTGTGTCATAACACATGTGAACATGACTCCTGACAGACTGCATCACAGGACCACTAACAGCAGCAGTACTGACCTCTGCAGTGTACTGGATGAGCTTGATAAGCAGGTTGTAGCAGGAGGACCTCTGGTGGCTGCTGTCTAAACAATTGGAGTCACCATACACTGCTATCCGCCCAGACTGCAACAACACATCATCACACCTCAGTTGCGAATCTGTCGACAACGCCCTATGAGAAGCATCTTGTAGTAGCTCTTGACCCGTAGCAGCACGTGACTTGTAGTAGCACTTGAGAAGTAATAACCAGGCGGCTGCACGCCAACTTATAGCCAGCAAAAGCAGCCGATACGCAGTCTCCCTGCCAAGGATGTTTGTCAAGTACAAGCAGCATGTCACAAGCAGGACTACACTCAATGATCAGCCTTGGGTGGGTATCCAAACCAGCTGTGGGGGCTGCGCATTAAGACATGCAGCGCTGCCAGTGCCTGGTGTGTTTGCACAGGGGGCATTCGAATGTGCAGTCATGGTCCTGTATGGAGTAGCCAGGCAACCACATTCTTAAGTGTCAATGTGCCAGCTTACAGATTGCTAAACCAGGAGGTCTCCGGGCTGTGACTGACCTGATGAGTGGCAAGACCAAGGACTGCATGCATGGCTCCTGGACCCCCAAGGTTGCCCACAGACCTGCTTACACCTGCAACACAATCCCACTGAGTCGGCAACTGCCAGAGCATTCATCAGGCATTGGGTTGAATAGGAAAGCATATCCCAACCCAACCCAGCACAGCCCAGCCCAGCCTGCAGCATGTTTTCTATGCAATCCCCCTTCCCCCCCCAATACAGGTTACACCATGTGGGTGCAGGGAGGCACCATTTGCTGAATCCTCAAGGCAGTATTCACAGGCATTCACAGGCATAGCTGCTGCAGCATCCCAACAGTGCCCACAGGCCAGGCTGCAGCAACATCACAACAAAGACAGGTACAGCATATGCAGCAACATCAGAGGGGTGTATATATTAAAAACCACCTTCAGTAGCCTTGTCAGAGGGGTATATCAAAGGGGTGTATCAATAGCTTCAGCAATTTTGTCAGAGGGGTTATCAAAGGGGTGTATATTTTTAAAAATTACCTTCAGTAGCCTTGTCAGCTAGTTGCCAGCCATGCAAGTGGCCACCAGCAGGGAAGCGCACAATGTTGGCCCCTGAGGCATAGTAGGGCTTGTCTGGCTCCAAGGGCACTTGCCCTTCCAGGATGGCATCCCCAAAGGCAATCCCAAAGGGAGCCAACAGGTCATTCAATGCTGGCACATTTGCGCCACCTGTACAAGTTTAGTTTGTGAGCATGTGCACGTGCATGATCATGGACATGGACATGGTGTTGTGTGCTCAAGCCACACATGGTTTGCACAAGACTGCTCAGGCTGCAGGTGCCTATCGAAAAGAAGTCTCTCGAACCTCAAACTGCTTTGATCTCTATGCCTAAGCATGACTAGAGTTTTATCTTCACAAAAGGTATTTTGTATGGGAATGGACTGTCAAAGACTATGTAAAATACCTCATCTCCAAGAGCTGAGGATATGCACATAGTTGTGATGCAGATGAGAGAAGTTCACGAGCTTCCTGTGTTTTCACCAAAACAACAGATTTTCCAAGAAGTAAAATGATCATATGCAGCCGAGTCTAGTGGTTGTATAGATTGGGTTTCAAGGTAAATGTCTAATGGATGTATCTGTGACCAGAGCCCACCAGCTGCATTTCTTTTCACACAAAAACATAATTTTCTAAGAGGCACAATGTGGATGCAAGAATTGGGGTTCAGGGTAAGAGTATGCAGGATGTCCCTGTGACAGGAGTCCACCAGCTTCGTGTGTTGTCACCAAACAAGTTCCTTTGCCAAAAGCTAGAGTCATCACACGCAACATAAGTTGGTGAATGTAAGAACTGGAGTCAAGACAAGAGTCTGATGACTGTACCTGTCACAGGAGTCCACCAGCTTCGTGTGTTGTCGTCAAAGAACTTCATTTTGATCATGGTGTCCACATTGTACCACTCCCCAAACACAATCAGCCCCATGCCCTCCTTCTCCACATCATCCTTCAGCTTGCTTATCTCCTCTGGGTAGTACTCTTCTTCGCTGTCAACCATCAGCAAGGTGCCGTACTGCGTGCAAAAAGGGAAGATTGGAAAGACATGTTGCTGTTTTCTCTGCAAGCAGCCTGACAGCCTGACAGGCTGCACCATAGTTGCAGCTGAGTGCACTTCTTCAGATAACAGAAACATCTCAGGGTTTTCAAGAGAAAAGCTTGTTTCACAGTGGCAAGCTGAACTTAACAACGCCTGAGGACCAGCTCCGGGCTGCTGCTTTAGGAGGCTCTCGCTATGATTGCTGAGAAGCGTAAACTTTTCTGTTCTCTTTTTATCTGGGGATCAGGATCAGGAAGTTTTACATTGTGGAGACATTCTGGAGGTGCATCATGCCGTGATCAGACTTGCAAAAGCTCGTACCAACCATGGAAGCTGGCTGCTGGTGCTGATGAGCCTGGCAACACACTATCAACACCACCTTTCTGTCTTCATTGCAAGCAAAGAGATCAGATCCAAACGAGGATGAAAGATGAATGGAGGAACCAAAGGAGACGAAGCAGCGTCTTGCAGTTGACATCGACTGGTATAAACCCTGCGTGTGCCTAAAACATCTCCACAATGTAGAAACGCGTTTTTTCTGTCCCCAGACGTTTTTGAGTTTAGACTACCAGTGTAGGGATGGCGTTTCTGAACTGGAATAGACGTGTTGGAATTGAGAAGAGCTAGCTCATCTTCAACCAGAAGTGTTAACATTCCTTTTTATTGTTGTTACCTGGCAAGCAGCACAGCAGGTGAAAGAGGAGCCCAGAAGTGTTCATGTTCCTATTTTCATTGTTGTTACCTGGCGAGCATCGTAGCAGGTGAAAGGAGAGCCCAGAATCTCCAAAAAGTAGCCGGCAGCTCTGAGGGCGTCATACATGTTATGGTAGTTGGTGTGGGGATGATCACCATGCCAGTCCAGGATGTCATTCCTCACATCCAAGCTGTCTCTGGGAATGTAGGCGGGGGGGTACCGCATGCTATGAAACTGGTCCCAAAGCACACGCTTTGCCCTGCACACAGGGATCAGTCAGTCAGGGGTTTTACAGTGGTTGAGGGCCAGCTAGCACGTTTGACTAAAGTGCAGTTTCACATCACTGAACAAAGCATACAATCAACTCAGGCTAGACTTGTGGTTTATGCAGGAGCATGACGCTGTGTTGAAGACCATCCTGTTCAGGCAGAGATTTGGGCTACATGACTGTCAGACATCCGTTTGCAAGCAAATCTTGCTTTTCTCGTTTCCTCCTCCTGTTTTAATTTCTGCAGTGATGAAAAGACACATGATTGCAGCTGATAGCAGGCAAGCAGATGACACTTCACCCACAAGATCAAAACTTGTTGCAAATATTAGTGTAGATGAAACCATTTCACTGTCATCTTGCCTAGCTGCAGCGTGTTGAGTGACTTGTGACCAACACACAACACTGCTGTACAGCCCATGAGGGGCTCCTGCAATAGCGATGTTGACAAGGGCCCATTATGGCCAGGTTCCCAAGCTGCTGTCCAAAGTTTCCAGATCTCAGGGCAGGAGGGCTGGCTCAGCAAAGCAAAGGAAGGGAAGGGAAGGGAAGGGAAGGGAAGGGAAGGGAAGGGAAGGGAAGGGAAGGGAAGGGAAGGGAACTACACGGGCGTCGATTTGACGCGAAAAGGGCTGGCTTACCTAGGGGGGGTAGGAATGATGCGCACTGTGACTGGGACAGTGACGCTGGAGCGCCTGACTGCAGTGCTGCCAGGAGCAGGCGGTGACACAATGGTGAAGGACACCTCTCCACTGGCAATGTCATCCACAGAGCTGGCCTCTGGCAGCACTCGGATGAAGAGGGCAAGAAAGCCCGACCAGGGCCACAGCACGCTGCTGTATTCGAACTTCACGCTGAGGTACTGGCCAGCAACGTTGCTGCTTTTGAAGACTGGAGGGCCTTCAAACTGCCCTGCAGAGAAGCATGACGTAATAGATGAGGATCTGTGTTACACTGTGGTGTTTGTCTCGATGATTGTAAGCTTTTGTCTGTGGATGCTCCGGGAAAGCCTGTGTCGTTCTTTTCACATGTGGAGGAAGGTGACTGCTGGGTGTTCAGAGTTCAGTGTTCAAAAGATGCACAGCACTATGCATGCCATGACCTTTGCAACTCACACAAGCTGTTGTTTGCGTTGAATTTGTCTAGGATCTGATATTACGAGGGTAGGTGTCACAGAACACAATATGGTAAAAGGAAGAGTGCAAACATCAGGGCAGAAGAGTGAATTAGCAGGCTGGAGCAATTGTGTGTCAATAACTACTTTCATGAACATACGTATTATTGGATGGATGGATCAACAAATGATGAGTATACCTGTGAGAGCCATGGCATTGAGCACCATGGCGTTAAAGATGAGCGGCAGTGCATTAGCATAGATGGGCTGGGTACAGAAGGGCCACATGTAGGGGCAGTCTGTGAAGTCTAGGGCCTTTGGCACAATGGAGGCCTTGGGCTTGTAGTTCTGCAGGATGGACATGGAGTTGATGAGGTTCAGCTTGCCCTGGCCCTGCTCATACATGGGGATGCCGGGTATGGGAACGCTGCCCTCCACTAGGGCTTGCTTCATGCTGGCAGGGTTCAGCACCTCCCATCTGCAAACCAACCATCATGAATGGACCAGGATCGAATTAGCATACTTGACTGGCTGTGGGGAATGTTGGCGCTGGACAAAGCAGCTCCATCTGTCTCTATAGTTGACTGTGAAGTGGTCATTTGTCCCAGCAACTCAAGAGCAAAGCAGCGACCCCACAACACATGCTCATCAACAACTGGTACTAAGGCACAAGTTGTTCATGATGGAGAGTTGTGGGGTTGCTGCTTTGCTCTTGAGCTGCTGGGGCACATAACCACTTCATAGCTAACAATAGGGACAGATGAGGTGCTTTGACCAGCGCTATCTTACCAACACTTGCTTGTCTGAATCAATCTGCCAGGCTCCGACTGGATGACACTCAGACAGACGCACAAACCTGAAATAACACAGTGCCAAATACAGGTAGATGGATGAACAAAGACACAGAGTACAAAATACAGACAGATGGATGAATAACGACACAGACGGTCAAAAAGACAGAGGGAGGGACGGACAGACAGACAGACAGACAGACAGACAGACAGACAAGCGGACGGACAGACAGACGGCTGGGCCGGCAGGCAGGCAGGTAGGCAGCAAGCAAAGATGCTGACTGCATTCCTCAGCATGGCTATGATCCATCATATTGCTGGGCTCACCTGTTGGCAACAGGAACAACACTGGCAAGCAGGCACACAGCCCCAGCCACAACAGGGGACGCGACGCTGGTCCCTGACAGGCTTCTGCACCCCCCCTGGATTCTGCTGCCCAGCACATCCCTCCCATATGCCACCACGTCGGGCTGCAACAACAATAGGTCAACCTAAGTTTTAGTTGAGTAACAGGATGGGGGGAAAAGAGGGGGGGAAATGGGAAAAAAGAAGATAAAGAAAGGGAAAAAAAACGCTTTTCAGCGATCATAATGGGAGCCTCCCAAGGCGGCAGCCCAGACCTTAAGAGGGTGGGGTGATTGCACAGTGTCTATAATTGCAGCGCAGTGCTGCACATACACACCCTTGGGAAATGGTCAGAGAGTGAGCTGGATGCTAGCGACCACATGCGACTGTGCAATCGCCGCTAGCATACAGCTTACTTTCTGGCCATTTTCCAGGGGCGGTGTAGGGTTTATCTTATATTTATATCATAAACCCATCACTGCATTGCAAACATAAACTCAATGCTACCTGATGTGGATGTTTGAGGTAGCATCTGCTTACTCATCAAAACGCTCCACACTTTGGCAAAAATTGCCCAAGGCAAGGAGCCTTCTTTTATTGTTTCAATGGCAATTGTGCAGCGTTGTAACCATCACTGACAATAAAAGGCAGATGCTCTGCTTGCTGAACAGCAAGTGGCAACTTCACCTCAGTTACACTGAAGTTGAAATGTTTCTGACATATTTTTGGAAGAAACATACAGACATAATGTTGAAATGCAGCTCACACATACTGGCAGGCATTTACATGTATGCATGCATGTTGCCCATGCCACCAGGCCATCAATGCTATCAGGCCATTCACACTATCTGCATCACACATCATTACACACAAGCGCTTCTGATGCACATCAGTTTGCTTGCAAGATGGGCATGTACTGATCAGTGTTGACAGCATGGACAATGTATGGAACAATGTGAGAAGAAGAAGTTGTAAAACACCTTTGCACGGCTGAGATGGGCAGTGTTGACAGCATGGACAATGTGTGGAACAATGTGAGAAGAAGAAGTTGTAAACCACCTTTGCACGGCCGTAGCCAATGGGCAACTCCCACGTGGACATGCCTCTGGAAGAGAAGGATGCAATCTGGTCAGCGTAGTCCACGCCTCCAACACCGATGACATCATTCTGATCAGCTGGGTTGTTCAAGGTCCCATACAGAGGCCCATCATTGCCTATTGCTGACACCATCAAGATGCCATTTGATGTGATTTCCCACACCTGCAGCGTGACGCTGGGTAAAGCCAGTGTGACGCTGCGCAAGGCCAGTGTGACGATGCATAAGGCCAGTATGACGCTGCGTAAGGCTAGTGTATGCGTTGCTTGGCTGCATGCAAGTGAGCCTAGACTCTTTTTGTTTAATGTTTACAATGCAAATGATTCTCTTGCCAAAATCAGGCAACCTCTGGCAAAAAGCCTTGGACAATGGGTTGTAGCAGCGCACTGCCCACTTTAACATGCACTGAAGCGAAATGCATAGCAGCACGGACACATTGCTCTGATCATTCATGCTGAAATCCTTCTCAACAGGCTGATCAGTTTTGTTTATGATCAGGCATCATGAAGGTGCAAGAGGCATGATGACAACCGGCCACAGAAGCAGGGTGCATACTCAATGTGAGACAGGCACAAAAGGCATAGATCAGTGGCAGCGACACCTACTATGCGCTTCACACCTGTTCACCTGTGCATGCCCGCAATATAAGTCACAGTTGCTTTTGCAATGCAGAGCCTCAGCATGACTGCTTGATCTGATGTCAGCAGGCACAGAGATGCACAACGGCCAGACTGCATGTGTTGAGGGCAGTGCACACAGATACCTTTTCCACAAAGGGCTGATCCAGATAGTCGGGCCCTCCAATGCTGAGGTTGACAACATTCATCCCTGTCGCCATGGCATAGTTGAAGGCGTCCAGAAACCAGGAGGTATAGGACACCTGCACTCAGCTTACGTGAATTGGTTGCTGTCCAACACTCCTAGGATATGCCGTATAACCAATATCTGGAGTAACACAGGAACACGAGCAGTGTTCATGTGTATGCTGTATGCTGACAAAGGAGTCATGTTGTTATTGTAGGGAATGGGACAGCAGATAGGGACTGTCAGCATCCCCGCAGTACTCTTGTGTGTGTGATGTCTGTATGCTATGCTTGCTTTTACATGGATCTGAAGCCAATCATGCTATACTGTGCAGCATCATGTCCAAAAACAAGCTGAATGTGGGTGCAATGATTGTTTGCTTCAAAGTTGGAAAGGTACTTGCCTGGTCATTGGTGAAGACCCTGAATGTGTACAGATCCACCTCAGGGGCAAACCCTGGGCAAGCCCCATCTGAGCCCCCAATGACCCCTGCTACAAAGGTGCCATGACCTAGGCCATCTTCTAGGGTAGGTTCATGTGTCCAGTTGGTCCTTTCCCTGCAGCACATTGCAGAGACAATGAGCCCTTCTCAATCCCAACACATCTGGACTTTACACAGAGAGGTCCATCCTACAGTGGGAATATAAATCCAGAAACGCCTGGGGACAGTAAAAACGCGTTTTTTCCCTACATTGTTTGAATGTTTTAGGTCTTAAGCAGATGCATCAGCTGTGACTGCAGCACACCATTCCTCTTGGTGCCATAGCTACTCCACCTTCACGGACTTGTGCCCGCGGTATGGCATGTTGAATAAAGGCAGGCTGTAGCAAGCTGTATGTGAGCAGGAAGCTTGCGCTGTGGCAAGCATTCTGAGTGGTGCACTTGTAGGTTCGCATCCATGCTGCATGCAAGTTCAATGCCAAATGATATTAACCTCTCTCTTTGGCTTCAGCAGAGAGAGGGCAAACCCACCTGATGTTCTTTACATGAGGGTGATCTGCCCTGATGCCGGTATCAAAGACCCCAACTTTCACCTTGGCACCATTGTAGCCTTGGTCCCAAAGCTTCTGAGCCTCAAAGCGAGCAGTGACGCTGTTCTGAGAGAGCAGCAGCCGCCTCTGAGTCTCCTCAGACAGCTGAGAGTCTGGCCAGGGGATTGTCACATCAGCTGTGGCATTTTCATGGTCGCTATGCATGCTGGGGCGTGTCTGAAACCTGCAGACAACAGACTGCATCAAACAGTCTGCCACATCGACTGCACACCCTTGGGTGATAAAAATAAGCCTGCTGTATGGCCCTCTGAATCTCACCTGATACCTACCTGGCTGATGCGAGAGCAAAGGCTGGCACAGGTGAGATCAAGCAATCTATCAGTCTGCCACATCTGCTGATTGCAAGAGCTCATGTTGCGCGGTGGCAGTGGCAGACTTATATGATGGAATACTCATGTTGTGCAGCCGGCAAGAACTCAGCAGGCGACAAAACATGGGATGTGATGTGAGCAGTGCCAGCGTTGCTGAGTGAATGCAGGTGACAGTCAGCACGATGTTTGGGTGACTCAACAGCTGAGCACAATCACAATGCACACAGCTACTAATCACCTGCCAGGTCGTTTCTGCACCATCTCAGCATGTGTTGCAGGTTGCCCATGAGAATGGGTAGACAGGTCACTGTTGCTGCTATCCCACGTCAGAGACCGCTTGACCTGCTGCTCTGGATGGACATCCTTCACGCCAGGCCATAAACTCAGATGTTCCTGCAAACCCCAGGAAGAGTGTTATGCTGATCATATCGCACGCATGATTGGCTGCAGCTCTTGCAACTGATACGGTTAGCATACTACACTCAAACACTGGATTTGCATATAAGCACCCTCAAGTGTTGTGTTTACGCACTTTGATTTTGGCTGTCTCTGCATCCGCAACTTGCAGCAAGCCAAAATCTGTAGGGTACAACGCTGCTGCATTCTGTCGATCTATCCACTTCCATGCATCTCCAGCACCAGCAAGGGCATTTGTAAGGTCTGCTTTGTGACCCTCAGCAGACTTGTAATCATGGAACCTGACAATGAGGCGCCCACACACGGCCTGGTGTAGCCAAGTGTCAGTCTGATTGCTGCTTTGTGCTGGCTTACCCTTTGCAGCTGAGGGGCCTGCTAGATGCAAATTGCTTGAACACTGCAGGGCCACACGGCTTTGACGCTGTAATTGTCGCGTTTGGTATGCTGCAGTACGCTCGCGACACCAACGAACTCCTACCTCAGCTGGTGTTGCGTTTGCAGAGCCTGCTGGCAAGTTCCAAGGACACTGCTCACTCAACTGAAGGTCAGAGCAAGTGAGCTCGTCTTGTGTGCAAAATACGTGCGGGAGTGTCAAGCACAGTACAAGCAGAAAGCCTGAGCGCATCTGTAAAGAGAGCTACGCGTGCGCTCCACCGAAAAAGGCCGCTGCATGCTACTCAAAACCCTCGCATAGATTCCGCTGTGGCTATTTGTTACTCACGCAAAATGCTTTATCTTGCTGCGTCGGGCGGCAAGCTTTGCCGGTTAACGAGATCAGCAGGTTAGGTCAAAACAGACGATCACAAGAAGAAAGGGCAAAGGTCTTTGCAACAGCGGTAACAAAGCGTCAGACGTCGCTGGACTCCGAATGCTCTAGAGGGGCCTTCAGGTGCACAGATCGCGTCGAAACAACAGAACAAGGCAGTTGAATAAGACCTTGGGACATCCAGTCTGTGTTTCGTATTACACCGTATGTCCTTTACCGTAAGGTATCGGGTACGAATCCTTTTGGGACAGTTGGTGACACCAGAGCTAAGGGGAAGCAGACACAACAAGCTCAGCAACGAGACAAGTATGTAACATCGTCATGTGTGTGCAGGCTTTGTGGAAGTTCAAATTGAACTTGGTCCTATGGTCACAGCAGCTGTTCTGGCCTTGCATTTGTGTTTTTCAGCCTGAAGGGTGAGACACTTGCGATTGTTGATACTTGGCAATCGTTGCAAGATGCAATGCGTATTGTAGTCATCAGCGAAACATGATCCTGGTCATGAGACAACTTGTAGCTAGACATCCCAGACCATTTCCACATGCACACACAACTGGACAGACCACTGTTTGAATATGGGGCGAGTAAGAAACAGCTTTTGCGCTGCCTGTCGCCGCTGACCTAGAAGGGAGAGGTCTGTACAGAGGCGACAGCTTGTTTGAAGGGTTCCGCACGTGCATCGTGCCTTGTGGCAGCTTCTGAATGAATGAACTCCAGCGTGACCTGACATTTCTCAGGCAGTGATGAACGAGTCGCCGGAGTAGACAGCCGCGTCATGCAGCCGTCACGCTCTCAGTATGGTCTGTTCGAGTTGCAGCGTAAGCAGGCTGATCGTCAGGCCAAGGAGCTTGCGGTTATTACGGATCAGGAGACACTTGAGGTGCTCAAGCGGTCTGTCAACTACCTTGCAGGAGCAGGTACAGCAACAAACAATTGATGTCTGCTCTGAAAGCTGCACCATACGATGCAACACCTCTGCAGTATTCTTTGACCTACCTTGCACCTTGACTGCCTGCAGTGAACCACCAGAAAGCGCGAGCAATATTTTTGGACCCAGGCGAGGGTGACACAGACTCTTTGGAAGCCCTTAGAGCTGCATTTCTTGATGACAGCGTGCTAGGCAAGTCTGAGGACTTCTCTGGCTCGAGCAATGCAGCTGCATCCTCATGCATTGCAGGACGCACAGCTTTCCGTTGACAGAAAGGCTTTACAAGTCATGTTTTCATCTGCCTGAGCTGATCACATGTTTATGTGCACAGGAAACAGCAAGCGCCTCATGTCTCATGTGCCATTACAGCTTTTAGGTTCAATATCACCACCCTTTTTGTCAATTGTCCACTGTAATTTGTGTGTATATCCCTGCAGAGATACCAGAGAACATCCGTCTCACATCCAGTCTTCTGGCTGAACTCATTGTCACATGCCTCAAAGATTTGAGTGAACCACTGGTGACCTCAAAGCTCAGTGGAGACCTGCTGACTCATCTCCGAGCAGCATCTGAAGGTCATGTCAAACTGTATGTGGTCAAGTGCTTGTTGGAGGAGCTTCCAGATCAGCAGCATGGTATGGCACTTTAACATAGGCGTCTGCATGCTTTGCATCTGCATATCATGGGTGTGGAATTGTATTATGCTTCATAACGCGGCTTTGCAGCATCACGAGGCGACGTCAGCACACATGCTGTATCATTGCACATGACAAACTTCATGCTATACAAAGCAATATACCATTCTGCGCATGCATGCACTTCTGCACACCCATAAATGAGGATTGGCAGAGTTGGAGCATGTAATGCATCATGGTGCATAGGTGCTTCATCTGCATCTACACAAAGCATCTTTGACACTGCCCAATCAATCATTTGTACATCAACCATGTACATTGATCAATTGTACCCCTGCAGAGGCTCTGAAGGCTTTGATCTGCTTGCTAGCAGCATTGGCACAGCACCACACAAAGAATGGCATGTCTGCAATTATGCTAGGACAAGCCCTAGGGCCTCTTCTGTTCCGGCCAGGGCAGGATGACAGAGCTCTGGGGTCGGGTGATGTAGCCTCCTGGGTGGAAAGCGCGGTATGCTTGCAAATTGCCACTGTAGCTTTTTCTTGGCCATCAGAGTGTTCACTAGCATCATCCTGCAGATCGTGACCTGCTAGGTCATTATAGCACAATGCAAACAGCGCATTCATCATTTCTAACAAGTTGCTTTCCACCCAGCCAAATGCCATGGAACACCCATTTAGCCTGGATCTAAAGATGCATGTCACCAACTGGGTTCAAACTGTGCTGTATGACCGCTGTGCCTGAAACAACGTGGACCTGCTTAAGCACACAATATACTCATGATCGAGTCTGCATACAAAGCGGTCTCTGAGCACCAATGTCAAGCAAGAAAAGGCATTGGGAGGACGTGAATTTGACACACACCAACCTCTCAGGTGGAGGGTACAGCAGAAATGATCAAGCATTGTGGCAACCTGTTTGGAGGCTACTTTGGTGGGGACACCAATCGCAGCTACAGACCCCAAACGTACCGGCAAAACAGCCACAGGCAAGGTCACATCGCTGCTGATCCCTTTCCAATGGTCACAGACCCAGTTTATGCCCATCAGCACCAGCCTGGCCCCAAACGCATGGTCAGTCTCATTGCTGGAATGCATGAGCAGCAGCCTTGGGGATCCGAGAACCAGTCCATGGGGCCTGGCAGTTTGAACAGCAACCAGCATGCTCAGCAGGCACAGCGGCACAAGGCGGCAAGGAAGCTGGCTGGCAGCAAGCCACCTCCAATAGATGTTGACACCATGTCCAATCACTCTAGTGAGTCAGCTGGGTCCAGGTCAGCAGGGACAAGAGGCAGAACAGGCAGTCTGCCTGCTTCTCCTTCACGGCGACGGTCTGCAGTTTCTGACAGGGGCAGTAAGGATGCACCTTGGCTGCAAGGGAGGCAATTTGGGCAGGTGGAAAAGGCTCTGCAGAAGAACAAGATCAGGTACAAATAGTATCTGCGGCAGCTCAAGTGGCTGCTGCACTCATGCACAAGTGCAGAACTCACACATACCTTGTGTCCTGAGGATCAAGAGCATCATGCTATGCTTTGGCCTCAATCATGGACAGGTTGTGCAATTGCTGTAGAGTACAGCTCTACTGAATCATGCTCGGCAAACAAATGCTACAATGCACAATCGTTGGGTTTTGCTGATGAGTGCCCTGCTTGATGCAAGGATGCAGCTTCGCCAGCACACATGTATGCATGGCTCCCAGTCATGACTCGAATTCCCCCTGTTGAGAAGCACAGTGCTTTGGCATCATTAGGATTTCTAATTTCACTAGAACTACATGGTCTACATACGATCAAATATAGAGCAGCTGTCCCCCTATTTCCAACTCAAGATTGTGGCATCTAGCAATGTATGTCAAAGGCAGTCACTTGTTTCACATGATGTGCATGTTTGCATGCAGGCTGCCATCACCTACAGCAGAATCTGCTGCAACACGCACTGCTTGGCGGCCTCCAGGTACATTGCAAACACATCATGTCCCTGACAGTATCATACCTACCTGCCAAGATGCCTGGCACGTTCTGCAGAAAAGCAACGTTGCCATACAGCCTCCTTTGTGACTCCTGCATGTGGAGATCACCATAGCATTTTCATTCATGCTATCTCTCAGTGCTGTCTTGTGCTTGCGTAACATGTTGCAACTTTGCAAGCATCTGCTTGCTGTTGATCCATTCCTACTTGCACTGCACAATCAAGCATCATGCAGAAATACAGAGTAGATGCATTGTGGTCCAGACTAACAAAGCACTGTAGCTGTCCTGCTGATCAAAGGTTTACACACCTGACTGAGAAGTGTCCAATGCTAGTAGGTGCCTAATTTGGCAACTATGGGTTTGGTTCCTGATTCAGGCATTGCACCCTCAAAGGACAGCAATCAGTTGCCAGACAAGGTGAAGACAGTGTGGGCGCCCACCCTGAGACGGGACCCCTCCCAAGCCTCTGACAGCCAGGGCTGGGGCCCAAGGAGAACCGCCTCTGGTGCCAACAGTAGCAGCCAGGTTGGTCCTGCTTTGCCCCACTTGCAGAAACCCCACCTGCAATCTCAATCAGCGAGAGCAGAACTAGCACCTGAGGTCAATTTTCCACCTTGTTGCTTTGTTGATTTCGGAAGCATAGGCCCTCATGTGTTTGTGGCCTGAGCTGCACCTTTCTAAAGTGATTGGACTCTGGGCTATTCACTGTATGGCATGAGGAATGTGTACACCATGTAACGTAGTAACTACATGTATATACAGACATATGCAATACGACATATACAACAAACACCAACCAATATCTGACCTCAGTGCTAACCCACCTTTACTGAAGCCTCATAACAACTCAGTCACCAACCATGTCAGCATCTGCAAATCTGCATTCTCCCCCCTCACAGCCAGGATTGGTTGCAGTCGGGGCAGACGCATAGGAACACAGCTGACAGCCAAGACACAGCCACCTCCGGAGGCCATGGTTTGCCTGCAGCCAGCCTGAGGTCTGCCCACACCTGGTCATCAGGTCATCTCAGGAGCTTGGCTTCTGATGCAGCCACTGCTGCCCTCAATGACCCAGCAGTGACCCGGTTGGACATTCAGGAAGGCGGCGTCAGCCCTTGGAAAGGCGATCAGGTATGGCGACTTGTCTCTCAAGCCTGAAGCTTCCTTTGAATGGTGGGTGTGGCATTGTTTGAGTGGTGTGTCGTCGTTCATTGGAATGGCGGTCAGATTTGGCATTTGGTCTCAAGCCTGAAGCCTCTGTTGGCTGGTGAGTGTGTCATTGTTCAATCCACGCAGAGCAAAGTTTTGATGACCACACTTCATGGCAAATCTCATCTGCTTCAAAAGCTCATGTCCAGTATGTTAAAAAGCCCATGCTGCATTGTCCGGGCACCTTTTGTCGCTGTGGCAGTCCAGCGCCCAAAGCCACACACAATACATGCAGTCGCTTGCATCAAGCACACTCTTATTGCAGGGCGCTGAGTCCAATCAGGCCCCAATGCTTGGCCTTCACAAGAAAAGTGGCGTACACAGAACCCTTTCGGCCGGACAGCCCACTGGCCAGCAGCAAAGCATGCAAGGCCTGCTGAGAGGGGTCCCCAGAGCTGAGGCAGGGGCCGGCAGGGGTCAAACCAGGAAGCAGGGACTGTTGCGCCAGGACTCAGCTGGCGCAAGCCGCCACATGTCTGGGAGTATGCAGTCCCTGCTGACTCCTGCCCAAGGTAGGGTTAGTTCATAGAGCAGAGAAAGATCATAGACAGATTGAGAGCTTGCTGTACAAGCATGCAAGATCAAGATGGTGCAAGAGGCATATGCATGGTTCTCAGTAATGAACTGTGTGTTTTGCAGCTTCTGTTTGGCAGCTTTCCTTGTGTTGACACGGTCTCAGACAAGACAATGCACACAAACATGGGGAACACTGATGTATAATCTCAATGTATAGCTTCTCAGTTCAGGTACAAAACAAACTGTCCACTCTATCTACAACAGCTGTGATACAAACCTGCAGTAGGCAGCACAGCACATGTCTGATGGACCTTCTCAAATTTTGTGGGCCTGGTGTGGTGCAGATGTGTCCCCTCAGACAGAGGCAATGGCATTGCTTGATGCGCTGAACGGCAGCAATGTGAAGCGGCCGGGCGCCAAGCAGCTGTCACCTCTGGAGCAGCGCCAGATTGGGACCATGAGAATGGCTGGCCTCGCTACAGGCATGCTCTGTTGCTGCCCATGTTTGACGCGCTGGTCATTGTGATGAAAGCCTCGCTATAGGCATGCTCTGTTGCTGCCCATGTTTGACGCCTTGATCATTGTGATGAAAGTCGCAGCAGCAATGTGCACGCTTGCACTGGCAGCTTCTGGGCTATGTTATCAGCATGCAACAGGGACACATTGCAAAGGCACCCAGACGTGGTCTTGACTCTGACATCAGGCGGCCTTCACAAAACTGCATTGTCTGCTGCACATGTGGTGCAAGACTTGAATGTAGCGTTCAGGCACATGTCCAATGCCAGCATCCATTGCAGAGTGAAGACATGGCACAAATGGCGCTGCACAGGCGTGCACATGTGAGCTGTCATATCACATTGCAGGCGATATGACATACATTCTGCACAAGTGCCATTCCTGACATGTTGCAGGCACTCTGACACAAAGTCAGACTGGCAAATGGCTGCCAGCCAGGCAGTCCAGTGGAAGGGCACCACAAGTTCAGGGCTGGAATCCACGCATGCTGGATCAGGCCGGAGTTCTAGAGAGCCCAGGGACAGATTCCACCTCCT
>JAABUK010000548.1_pt1 | contig 77149 bp, 111 predicted proteins | sample 5559141 | NCBI WGS metagenome assembly JAABUK01 (sample SAMN10711869, study PRJNA513367) | rock metagenome | isolation source: Antarctica rocks | place: Antarctica: Victoria Land, Pudding Butte nord | collected 2016-01-03
ACTTTTCACTCCATGAGCGCGCCCCTAGAGCCAGGAAGCCCCCGCCCAGTTGAGACCCGCCCCCAGCCCCCCCAGATGCCCTTGCCAGCTCAGCAAGCCGTTGCTGTCCAGCAGGCATCAGTCACCCAGGAGTCAGGCTGCCCTGCAGTTACGCTGGAAGCCTTTGCTTTCATGCCATACAAGCTGTCAGGCCGCATGTGGGCAGACCCAATGCAGAACAAGAGTGTGTACGAGCCCATGATGGCTGCAGCTGAGGCTTGGGTACAGCGCCTGTGCAAGTGCACACACCCAGACCTGCGATTCTTCGCTGACCGCATGCAGCCGCTTCCGATGCTTCGCTGGTGACAAAGTGTCGTCAGCGGTCATTTTCAGTTTGCTGCAACATTGTTGCTTGCATGGCTGAGAGCACAGGAGCAACTGCGTGGGTGCACATGCTGCACTGTGGAAAGTCACAATCTTTGCTGCTACAAAGTGTTCAGGGCACAGGTTCATGCTGAGCAATTGCTGATGTCTGGCACTTGTTCAACATTGCTGCTTTGCTACATCAGCTTGAGTCCAGTCCTATATGCAGTAAGTGTGTTGCAGTCTATGATACAAGATGCTGCTTGAAGACTCTTCACAAGAAGGCAGCGTGCTGCCATTTTTTCTTTTTAGCAATGGCGTTCCCATCACAGCCTGTGATGTGCTTTTTCTAGTGATGATAGGTGGAAGCTTCTCTCGTTTTATTGAGCAGCATTCCTATAATAAGCCATTTCTGGTCTGGCAAGCAGCGTACGTTTCTCGCTTAGAAAGAAGCGTCTTTCTCATACAGAATCCACTTTTGTCCATACTCTGAAGTGTGTTTTGTGACTAAAAATGAAGATGCAAGGATGTGAATTGAGCAGATACTGTGCTGTCCGACTTTTATGTTTGTCACTGAAGTGTGTCAACGTTTCAGAGCTGCACATAACTTTTCCTGGGATCATCGTGTTGACTGGGCCAATTGCTACGCCAGTTTTGCTCTGTGTTCTGCGTTTCACAGCATGTGTTCTGACTCCTGTGTTGGATGCTTGTCTGCTATCTGTGCTGTAATACAGCGGAAAGTGACTGAGCATAGGTCTTGGGGCGTGCGTGCCTGCTGTTGTATCTGCCTTGCTAGTAGGGCCCTCAGAGAATGATGCAAACTACATCACTTTGATCCTGATATCAATGACATCGATGACATGTGCACATTTCGAACATACCCCGCTGTCGGTCATGCATATGGTCCTGATGGCAATCGTGGTGTTGGTATACATAGTGTGCATGCATGAGTGCAAGAACGCAAACTCTGCTGCTGCTGTAACAGTTACAGGTTCGACATCAAATTTTCATTCAAAATGACTGGGTACTGTTCACCCAAAATGCCTGAGGCAAATCCTTTCTTATACTAAAGGATATGTACAGGATGCAGAAGCAATGCCTGACATGTCGTTGCAGACATATGCCATGAATTGTTTGCGCAGCACAGGACATCATTCAGCTGCCTCCTACAACAATAGCTGCCTACAGAAACAGAAGCCTTTGCAAATTGCTCAGGCTGACTTGGCTACATCCAGCACTGTACATAATATAATCTCAGATAATCAAATTCAGGCATACACTAACTTGACTTTGACTTGTACTACTGACTTCCACTCAGTGCTGGGCTACATGCATTCCTTGGTGATCAACTGTGTTGAAGTAGAAGAACTCCAGCGGGCCTGACATTGACCTGCCGCAAGATGCTTCATCCTGCAGCATCACAGGGACATCCATCAATACCAGAACACCAACAATATCTTGTGAACTGTACTGACGGACTGTACTGACGGAAACAGTGACACCACAACAGCTGATGCGTGCATGATGGCAGCATCATTTTGGGCAAACATTCTAGCAAACAACAGGGCTCACTAGCACATCTTCTGAGCAGGCACAATGCATGCAAGCACAAGACAACTAAAGGGCTTGCTAGGATCTGCATACTAAGCAAAAGTATGGTTTTCAGTGGCTATGTAAGCAGAGGACGTAAACATACCAAATGATCTCTTTCATGTCTTGACTGTTCTACATTTAGTTGCCCATGGACATGTCATGTCCTCCATCTGCACAGTGAACAAAACATCAGAGGCTGCATGCAAGGCGCAGCAAAAGTTGTCTGCGCTGGCTCAATAGCCGGATGCCTTAGTGACATTTGCCAAATGCACAATCAGGCTGGCACATGATCGGCACTGAGCAGAAATGCACAGATGAACTTGAATTGTAATGCCATCCACTACCAGTCTTGTATTGTTGACAGCATTCAGTGACATGCAGGCATATATGTTTACGGCAGTAACTGACCTCCACCAGGGCCTCCGTGGGGGCCCCCATCTGGACCCCCATCTGGGCCATCATGTGGGCCATGGTCTGGCATGGGTCCCATGGCGCCATCGTGAGGGCCGTGGTCAGGCATGGGTCCCATTCCATGGCCGTGTCCGTGGTCAGGCATGGGTCCCATGCCATGGTGTGGGTGGTGGGGCATGGGGCCATGGGCATGGTCATGTGGGCCTCCCATTGGGGATCCAGCTTGACCTGCAAAAAGGGGCAAAACAGATTCAGTTCTGTCAACACGCAGCATCTTGAGTCAATATTGATGAGATGCCAATGGCTGTATGATTTGCAGACAACAGGAAAGCTGCGACATGCGTACTGCTACCTCAACTCAGGTTGTGTATACACATGTATGGCTTTGCTAACCAGGGCAGTGTGGTGGCAGATGACAATTGGGTCAGGCGCACAAATATGATGCACGGATGCAACCTGCCCCATACTCCTGTGCTATTGGGCCAGATCTGGGTGCAGTCAAGGGGATCAAGCCTTGATTGAAGGGCGTTATAAAACTAGAGAGGTGAGGAGAGAAGGGGTTGTAGGGGTAGCAGGGAGGGGAAAGGGAGCTAGCTTACCTGGGTGCTTTGGGCCCTTGCCCTGGTGGCTGTCGTAACCACGGTGGTTGTTGGAGCCGTCCATCTTCTGGCCTCCTTCATGAGAAGGCATGGGTCCCTCAGCATGCATGCTGCTGTTGTCATTATGGTCCCCATCCATGTGAGAAGGCATGGGTCCCTCAGCACCCTTGCTGCTGTTGTCTCCTGGCCCACCACCCATCTGTAGCAACTTTCTGTTCCCAATCAGCCCACCTGCAGAAAGACAAGCTTGAATGATAGGCTGCTTGGGGCAGGCTGCACAGATGTGCAAGCATGGTTCAATGCTTGAATATGTTGCTGTCGAGACAGGTCTCAGGTTCGCATAGTGGAAATCAGCAGTTGTCCTTGGGGACACGTGTGCACACGTACAAAGGAGGACAGATCCGGCGCAAAAATATCAAGGTAAAGGGCAGTACTCTTGAGTCGTAGTGCACACCCACAAACGGCTAACATACTCAGGCGTCAAGGCGCCAATCAAGGTTCACAGACGTCGACGGACACAGCAGTACTGCAGTCCGGGGCAGCCACAACATAATCGTGCTTACCTTTGGTGTGAATCAAACCATTCCCCAAGTCCTCGGTCCCTGCGCAGCGCATACAAGCTTCAGCGCGGCAAGCGGGTTTGACCGATCATCTGCAGAACTGCTGCTGTCGACCGCAACAAAACCAAGCATACATGTCGACGCTGTTGATGAAAGGGGAAATATATTTCATGAGTCAAACGTCACGCGTGCTTGAAGCATGCAAGTTCGAGGCGACGATGTGTGCGTACCGGCAGCTGCAGCCGATCCGAACGCCACTAGGCTGCACGTCAAAGCCGCCAATAACAAGCGCATCGTCATTTGCATCTTCTTCGACACCTGCAGCAAGCATTGTAATGTGATCTACGGCATGCCTTCAAAAAGCCATGAAAATTGCTAACGCTGAAGAGCCACCCTAATATACCTAAGCTAAGTTTGCAGCAAGATTGCAGAGAGCGCTAAGGCGCAGACAACCGAGCTTACCGTAAGATGTGTCTAGGGTGGTACTTAGTTCTTTCCAATTCGTCTATCACGCGGAGTGGCTCTTGTTCTGTTGTGTCGGTGTGGTGTCGGTCTCTTTGACTGCCTCTTAATAGACTGAGCTTCCAGCTTCGCGCTGCAAGCCACTTGACCTCTGCATCCTCTCCGCGTTATTACTCATCATGTCCACGTGATCGCAGTAAGGAGCACCTAAGATACATGTAGCACCCGTTGCGTATTGCTGCACACCTCTTATTCAGTCGATTCAACACGGACGCCATATTGCATATCTGTGCTCATGCTGTCTCCCCTAATGGCATAGGAACTCACACATGCAGGCATGGGCTTGGCCAACGAGGCTGCTTCAATCTCTGACATGCAGGTCATGTATAGAAGACCGTCAACTCAATGGGATGAGCAAATGACCGTCAACTCAATGGGATGAGCATATGACTGATGCTATGTGGCTAACAAAATGTCGCTGATGCCATGTGGTCAATGATCGTATGGCTGATCGTGATGCCAGACCTTGCTTTCATCATCCCATATCGAGTCATGACCAACCCATATGTATATACAAGTCAGATACCAGGGTATGGTATGTTCAGTGCAGCAGCAGCTGCTGTGCTCCAACACTAACATCTCAGGCTTTTTTACAGCAAGTTTGCACTACACGCTTAATGCAGTGCCAGCCTCAAACAACTGTAAACTACATGGAAGCAGACCCTGCAGGTTGATACAGATTTACATGATTTGCGCATAAGTGCAGTTTTGTACTGCAACGCAATCATACAGCTGGCCTAAGCTTGGTTCTTCAAGTCTGACATTCAGCCTCTTGCTCCATAAGGTCAAACGGGTCCACAAAGGGAGGTGCATTGGTGCGATGGGCCACACCAAACTGCACAGTGACACACAAGTCAGCACAGATCTTCTCACAACATGATTGCACTGTTCTGCTGGACTAGAGACTTTGCAAAACAAGCATCATAGTCTCTGGCTCAGCCTGTTCGAGTAAAATAGGCTTGCAACACCTCGTGCTGCTTTGGAGTAGAAATGGTTTGGGAATTTTGTTCATTGCGTGCAAGCATGAAAGCAGCGTGCAAGCGCCATAGTGGCTCACAAAGGGTGACTTGTCTACACTGGTCACACAAACTTGATTAGCATGTGACTGTTGAGTGGTGATTGTCTGCGCATTTGGGCTCTGTTTGGCTGTGCTGTGTTGACTATCCCAAGCATGGTAAATGTGATGTAGATGGTAGCACAGAGAAGACAAGACTGAATGAGTTCTTCTGGAGCTGCACAAACAAGCGGATGTCAAAGACCTAGGAGGCTATGCAGTTGTTAGATGATGAACAGAAGACACACCTGTTCTAGGGGAAGACGCTGTCCATACTTTTCATTTGTGGTCCTGAAACTAGGGTTGTGGGTGTGGCCCCAGTCCAGGCGCTGAGTATGGGTCAGGGAGGTTGCTGCTAGGGCTGACAGGTGCCCTGATGCTGATAGAGTACTGGCCTGCATACACGTGCTGCTATATACTGCACACCAACTCCTAAACATGCAGTGGGTAGAGCTTGACAGTGGACATGGCTGCGAGACACTGCGGCTACGATGACGCCATGCATGCATCTCACATACACCTGCTGCCTTGACCAAAGGCAAGGGGAATGTCCACAATCTGTTATGCATCTGTATGATCCAGGATGCTCACTGACAGCCTTGCAGAGCTCACCCAATGTCACACACCCAGAGTCTATACTTCATCATGCTGGCTGCACTTGGACTGCCCTTAAAGTCCTAGCATATGCTCCTGTGACTAGTTCCCTGAGGAATTTTGGTCACATGAGCATATGCGGAGAACAGTTGCCATATCAAAAATCTGGGCAATGCGGCTTGATCTTGCATAAAGCAGAAACAGAAGTGTGTCCTCTCGGTTGCTTGCAATGTAGCAGCTATATTTGCTTACCGCATCCATCTCCATGTCCTCTTTGCCTTGCGCTGGGATGCGCTGAGCAGCCACTGTCCAGGTCCCACCTGCTGGGTTAATGTATTTGACTGTCTTGACAGCATGAGGCCGTGTCAGCTGCAAAAGAAGACTACGATCAACTGCTGAGCTGTTTTGGGCAGAAATATAGCCAAGAAATACTTGTTGAGCTTACACTCGTCGGAGGCCCAGTCTGAACCAAGAAGCCCCAAATGTCCCTGAAATGCTTCGCCTGGGTCTGCTCCCGTCTGCAAGCAATGGTAAAAACCTTGAAGAACGCAAAATCATAGGCAGACATTGCACGAGTGCGCGGGTATACTGTCTGTTTACTGAGGGGATGCTCGGCAGCTAGCTTGCTCACCTGACGGTCTGGCGCCAGTTCTCGGTCACATGCACTTCATTGTGTGCTTCCTTTGCCGCCATCTTGAAGGACCAGCAGCCCTGCGCGACGCTGCCTCGGCCGTGAGTATCGGAAGGAATATCTGCCCATCAGGTCGCAAAGTCAGTGGCGAACTGACTCAAGATTAGGTCTTGAGTCGGACTTCTACATCATGGCAGCCTAGCTATAGCCGATCAAATAGACAGGATTGCGCAACATGAAGTGGCTGGGCTTGCTCATTGCTGTACACGCTTTGCTTGTGCACCAGGCCCATGGTGCAAACAAGAAGTCAGCCAGTTCTGATCCCAAGATTACCAACCAGGTGCGTTAGGTCTAACAATCAGTTACGTACCTTCACTCGGGTGGCTTGAAACTGCAGTGTGTTGACACATGTAGGTTTTCTTTGACATTGAGATCGACAGCAAGCCTGCAGGCAAGCGTCGTGCTGACTCTCGCGCTGTAGCGACGCCCTTCGAGTTTGATCAACGTTGACTTCGATTGCTGGCTGCATAGGCCGCATCACATTTGGTTTGTACGGGGATGTCGTTCCCAAGACTGCAGAGAACTTCAGAGCTCTCTGCACTGGGGAAAAGGGCATGGGCAAGAAAGGAAAGAAGCTGACATATGAAGGCAGCAAATTCCACCGAATTATCCCCAATTTTATGTTGCAAGGCGGTGATTTCACACACGGAACAGGCACAGGGGGAGAATCTATTTACGGTGACAAGTTTCCGGTGAGCCATCTCATGTTGGCACACGAGGCTCGTTCTTGCCAGTTATCTCATTACCTGTGCTATACACCTCCATCTTGATTTTGATGTACTCTTCCATTTGTCTATTGTTGAAGCACATCTGCTCTAGCAGGCCGGACATACTGCTCTTTGTAGGACGAGAACTTCGACCTGAAGCATGATGTCGCTGGCCTGCTGAGCATGGCCAATGCTGGACCAAACACCAATGGCAGCCAATTTTTCATCACAACTGTCATCACCTCCTGGCTGAATGGCAAGCACACAGTCTTTGGCAGAGGTGGGATGCTGCGTTTGTTCATCATCTTGCTCACCAATCTTGCCTGAAATGCATGTCAAATCCTCCTGTCCATGTTGACCCTGCTTGCTGACGCTTCTTGGCAGACGAGTATGCAGCTCTGTATACATGATCCTGATGCGTATTTGGTCAGTGTTGGTTTTGAGCTTCGAATGTATATAAGATGTGTTTATAGTTCTGGATGGCATGGACCTGGTGAAGAAGATTGAAGGGGAGGGAAGCGGCTCTGGCAAGCCCAAAAAGCAAGTCACCATTGCCAAAAGTGGTGAACTATCAAAGAAGAGCTGGGTTTCTGTCTAATTTGACTGATTTGGTGACATTGCATTTCCACAATGGTGTTTTTGGCTCACAAAGCAGGCCAAGTCAGACACATATTGCAGGATTTTGTAACTTGTGCCGTCATTATACTGTCTACAGCACGGTGTCTACATCGCTGTGTATTACGCCCAACAAAGGCATATCAAGATACCTTGCAAGTTGTGCAATGCTTCCTTACTATTTTGCAGTCTGTTCTGCAAGGTGGCTTTGCAGTCTGCATATGTTATATTGTAGTGCACAGGGAGCACATGAATGCAGCACATACTTAAGACCCTGCCATCAAGGCCTGCAAAGACACTGTGATGGCAAGCTCATGTCCATGAGTTTCCTTGGATCTCATGCCCATGAGTGTTGTAGCGAGAATAACAGTCTTAGCAAGTTTCGTAATGTCACGACATAACATCAACCTAGCTACAGGAGTATTGCTGTCTTGCTGATTCTCGTTGCAAGCTTGAGCTGCTGGGAACCCAAATGTAAGACAGTCGAAGGCGCATCAAGTTAGTGTCTGACTTGGCTGTGCTTCTGCTCACTACTTTGTTGTCAAACCTGGATGAACTCCACAAAGTTTCTGATGAAAGCTCTGCAAACCAGTGTATCCTTGGGAACGTGTATCTGAGATCCAATCTACCAAGGAAAGTTTCTGATGAAAACATAGATCCCTAAAACCCTATTAAGCACTGTACTGCTGATGCATGTTCTATCTTGCAGCATGTAAAGTTCCTTGCCTTTGTCGATCCTGTTGGAATTGCTGCAGTCAAAGCAAACTTTGAAATCCTGCACAGATAAAAATGTCATTCATTATAATGGATACACCAGGTGCATTGAGATTCATTGTTGGGAGTAATGATGTCATGACTATCTGCCACGGCCTCTGCCCCAGCCTCCTCTTCTGCCCCGTTTGCCACCATGAGGCTGGTCATGATGTTCCCCATCCTGTGACCCCTGCGAACTACCCTGGACCCTGCCTCCTCCATCCCTGCCATCATGACCTGCACCCTTATGCCCATGGTGGCCCCCAGGGTTGTTGTGACGGCCTCCACCCCCGCCCCCTCCCCTGCCTCCTTGCCTACCTCCACCACCATGATCTGTAGCATTGCATTGAACAGGGTCTCTGACATTTCATGAGTCTCCCAATTGGAGCGAGGAAACAATTGTGCAGTGCTGCAGGCTTGTGAGCCTTTTTCATCACAGCCTCTTGCACTGACAACTGTTTGGACTGTTCACTACCAAACACCATATGTCAGGTAACAGCAGTAGCATCAAGCTGTACCTGTTTGCAGTTGTCCTGGCTGTTTCACGCAGCATGTATGTGAGTCTCTATTGCACACTGGTGCATCATGAAGGCTGTTGGTTGCAGCAGCACTGTGTCATAGCATTGCAACATGAGCAATCTCGTATGACAGCGCAGCAGTACCATCCCAATAACAGGTAGTGATATAACGAGAGGCATACCGGCAGCAGATCGGGGCTTCCAGGTGGGCATATTGGCAGCGGCCTGAGCTGCTCGGCCCTCAGTGGGGCGCCCCCCTCGGTCTGGAACTGCCCCTATAATAAAGCCCTTGACCGAGGCCTCAAACCTGCCCTTGTCCCCACTGGTTGCCTTGCTAGCTACTGGTACAATGTCTCCTGGACATCAGCACAGTCTGATCATTCCCTGCTGGCGAAGATATTCGGTTCCCACTTCAGGGTACAACAGAGCATGCAAGTGTACTTTGCCCTTGAACCTTCAGCAGGCTTGAACATGCTACTCTCAGGCACAGTTACTTTGAACATCTGGCAGTTTCAATGGCAGCAGCCAGCTCAGTGCAATTGTTGTGATCGTACTAATCCCAAGCAACCTCTGCCACTCACCTGGCTTGCCTCAGTAAGCACATTGCTTGCTGTCAAGAGAGCTATTGTGCAGTCGCAAGCAACGCCTGGCATCAACTTGGCTTGACACGAGCACGGCATACAAGCAGCCCCATTTGATGTACGTCACCATCTACACCTGACCTAGCTTTGAATTGTCTACCTGCTTTGAAGACAGCAGATCCATTATGCATGACACCTTTTCCTTGCTGCTCAGCAGCTTCACTTGGCTGCTCTTGCTCAGGCACCTGTCAATGTGTGATCCTTCTTCATAACGTTGGACTCCACGGCAACCTCAACTCAATGATCATAGATATCTATGCTATCTATACCCATCCATGGATATCTATATTATCTATACCCATCCATAGATATCTATACTCAATGATCACAGATATGCAGACTGACCTTGCCTGGCCTTGAAGACGTGATGAAGGGAGACAGCAGGTTGGTTGTGCATGAGGGCTTCCCCTTGCTGGGCAGCTGCTTCAGCAGGCTGCCGGCTGCCGGCCTCCTTCTGCAGCCTCTCGGCCCACAGGAAGGATTGCAAGGTGACTTTAGCACGCTCTATCAGCATGCGCCGCCTCACTGTGTACTCCCCCCTCAGCGCACTGTCTATCTCCTCTAACTCACTCATCTGCAAAGAAGCAAGCTTGTTGGCTTGATTGAGCTTTTCCTGGGTGAGTTGGCTCACCCAGGTGGATGAGAGTGGGTGGCCATCAGGGGACAACATGGGCAGTTGGGACTCTCTGGTGTTCAATGTCATGCTGTTTGCTGTGACACTGAACATGTGCCACCTACAATGTGGCAGCAAGGGCTGAGCTGGACAGATGAGGAGCATCTGCATTGATGTGGTGCTGAATTTGTGATTTGCTGCGTCCTGTCATGAAAGTGAGCAGGACATGCTTTTGTCTCAAAAAGCAAAGACCAAGGCATCGAGCGAGTTGCATCAAACACTGCATCCAGCAACAGAAGGCAGAAATCAAAAAAAATAGGCCAAACCCACAAATGCACAACTATGTTAATTCGTGATCAATAGCGTGCATGCCCTGCCAAAGCTCACAGCATCAGCTGCATTGAGAGACTTTCCATGATGTAGTGCAGTCTCTGTATTGTCCAATTTTGAGAGCTGTGATCAAAGTTGCAGAAAGTCAAGTCAGGTAGACCTCTGGTGTGCAATGTGAGCTGCATCAAGGCTTGCAGTTCAAGAGCAGGCTTCTGCAGCTGTTTGTGCTTTGCCGTTGTCTGGGCTTGTGACTGCTTCTTCACAGCAAAGTAATGCATTGTAGGGCAGATGATGCTGGTTTGGGGTGGCAGTTGAGACCAGCACATCTCGTGTGTGGTGGAAACATACCTGATGATTGTCGAGACTGTTGGGAGGCAGTATAGGTTCCAGGAAGGATGGGGGAAGGCGGGGCAGCAGCTGGTCTATGGCACCAGAGATAGCTTTCAGCACAGGCAGGGCCTGGGCAGGGGAGGGGTCACACTGCAGCAAGCTGGCTAGGTTGTGTATAAGGGCAGATGCAGAGGCCTCTGCCCCATCAACACCCTTCATGGGACTGGCGCCACCCCCCTGCACACTCCAGGGCTACTTACTGCTCAAGCCACTTTTGTCCGGATTGAAGCTTTTGCACGGCATGCATTTGGCTAGGCCAGGTGTATCAGGGCAAATGCAAATGCTTTCTCCTACCATGGACTCTCCACTGTGAAGCACCATGCCAACATGGTATGTCTGCATCACTATCTGCACAACTGGCAACAGACTGCTGCTGTGATAGAACACCAGCAGTTTGCCAGATCCACGCAGGATCTGACCCTGACTCCCTTGACTTTCAGTTGATCCTGTGCTGCATTGCACGCTTATCCACCACGACTGCATCAAGTTGGAACAGGCTGTGAACAGACAGGCTCACGTTCTGATGGGATGGTGAGGCAGGGGCCATGTGGGTGTCCCCCTGGGGGTCAGCGTCTTGCTGGGTCAACAGCATACGCCCTGCTTGCACATGAGCCACCAAATACTCCAGAACTGCTGTCCTGCATTCACACTCCACATTGTTGAGACAGGGTGCCAATGTCGTGGATCATTAAAGCTAGGGTATGCCATTGAGCAGGGTTTGCTGTACACGCAACCCCTTACTGCAGTGGTCTATAGTGTGATCCAGATGAGTTTCATGACGCAACTGGTTTGCTGTACACGCAACCCCATACTGCAATGGTCTATACTGTGGTCCAGATGAGTTTCATGACACAACTGGTTTGCTGTACACGCAACCCCAGACTGCAGTGGTCTATAGTGTGGTCCAGATGAGTTTCATGACGCAACGGGTACAGCATGCCAGCCTTTGAGGGATTTAAAGCTCACATACAATATGCGCATGTCAAAAGCTGACCTGTCACTTGATGATGCTGCATCCAGAGACAGCAACAGCCTCTTGAGTGCTTTGTCCAGCTTGCCTGAAGTGCCTGCTGATGCAGCAGCATGTCTGACTCCTTGCACAGCATCCTGTACCAGGACATTCAAGTTTTAGCTGTGCTGCAAGCAGGGTGTGTGGGCTGAGCACAACTGAGAATGTGCAAAAATTTACGTACTGCAAATTGCTTCTGGTTCAATGGTGGTGCTGTGCTGATTACAGCATCAACTGCATCTGCCAGTGCAGCACACATCGTGCAAAATTGAGGCCGCACGTCAGAGCCATACAGGTCATCCTGTTCGACACCATTTGCTAGCCTGCAAGCATAATGAAATCTGGTCATGATGTTCCTGCGTGCCATTATGAACAGTCCAAGGCTTGGGACTGACCACCTAAAGATGCAAGGTCATTGTTCTTCTGGATTTGCTGTTGACAGGGGTATTCGACCGCCAACAAAGATATCGGACAGAAGGTCGTGGCCGTTGTGTCACAGCAACTTTCGGCGTGCCTGAGTTGTCTTCAGCGGAATGAAGCAGACATGTAGTGAATGGGTGAAACAATGAAACGCAATTTCTGAGTACGACAATGCGCGCAGCAGCGCATGCAGATCATTTGCGCATGATCAGATCGACACCCACCCGCAGTCGGTCAGTCGATCAAGCAAGTCCGCTGCGCGCCCTTCCAAATCAGCCATGACCGTTCCTTGTGTAGCTGAGCCTTGCGCATGCAACCAGATTTACGCACAGAGCACAAGGGAGTACAAGAATTCACCCAGTTACACTTTGATGACTAAGAGACACGAAGGACTCAGACAAGCTCTTGATGGGAACCAATCTGCTGCTCAGGTTCTGGCGTCGACCGTTGCTTTTGTCAGGCGCATTGATTTGCAGAACTGCTACGATGGCCCAGGCTGCCATCAGCCGCCTGAGCGGCCTTGCAGGAAAGGCTAGGTCCACCATCGAGCCTTCATTCAAGTTCGCAGAGAAGCACGTCGTAGACCAGTATCACAAGACCATGCAGGCAAACAAGCAGTACGTAGTGCAAGATGAAGCTGCAGCTAACAAGCTGTTCAAGCAGTGGTTTTTCACAAAAATGTCAAGGTCAGACCGCTGAGTTGCTTATTGTTACTCTGCTTTCCGCATGTATCACCAGCATGTAGCAGGCTGTCAAAAGCAATTGTTGTGCAAACGCATCAATAACATGCCAACAGTTTTCGGAGTTAATCTGGTGCCGCTATGCAGAATACCCAAAACTGTTGATGCAAGTCACAAGGAATGGGCAGAGCTCAAGGGCCAATGGGCAAAGCGATCAGATCTGCATCTTGCAGAGGTAGGTCGGAAACTGCCAAGCATCCCCACTTCTGTTGTTTGAGTTTACATTGCTCTGAACATGCTAGCATGTGTTGAGTGCATACACCAAAGAAGATGCATTTGTTTTAGTATCTGCCATAAAGACAGTGCTTCAATCTTCTGCTGTGCTCCACAAACCAACACAATCTGTCTTGCAGGTTGGCACGCAACTTCTGTTTGTTGGCGAAGTGTATGCCTGGTTCTGTGTTGGCGAGGTCATTGGGCGTGGAGGTAGCCTATCTGGCTACAACATCTGAAGTCACTGACAGCTAGTTTACCAGCTATACCACATAAAATCGCTGAGGCGCTTGCACATGAAATGCTGGGCGATGGCTTCCCACTGCAGTGAGAGACGCAGTCTCATCAAACTGTGTGTGTGTATCTTGAGTTGCTATGCTGCCTCTAGTGAGTTGTGCAATTTGCAAGCTATGACATCAGCGTTAGTACATACAGCCTAGATAGCTTAGGTCAGGCTGGCGCTGCTAAACAGCAGGCAGCTGTGATGGTCAGTATCAGCAAGCTAGATTGCCTGCGACATTGAATTGACATAACATGAGTAGCAGAGGGTGTGCATTCATGCTGGGCCATCACGACATGTGAAGAAGGTGCAGCTTGAGGCAATTACTTTAAAAGACGCCTTGCAACACAGAACATACGCCATGCATTTACTGAGTGTTATTCACTGCAAAGAAGTCTGCAGCCAGTCAGACACAGAGATGCTCATTTGCCATTGGCAAGCTTAAGCACAAGAACTATTGAAGCTGCTACATGTGTCTTTAACAGTCCTAGGCACACTGCTTGGGGGAACAAGAAACAGTGAGAACAAGCCCATCGCGCTCACAGGCTATTGCAGCATGTGCAAAGACTGGACTCTACAGGTAGCTTCATGGACTGAGAAGCATTTAGGTGCTGCATGAAAAGCAGAGATCTGTTTGCTCATTGTTTGGCCCACCCAGGCACATTTCCGCGGTACAAGATTGTGAAACTCACAGCAACAACATGAATTGCCGAAGCAGTCGAGCCATTGCAGCAGAACAAAGCAGGCCAGACATCTGTTTGTGCTGTGACGGACACAACCAGCTGCTGTATCAGGGATTGACATCCTGCTTGTGCCAGACATGCTGGTTGTCTGCACAAGATTGCTGCTTGGACCATATAGCGCGTGTGTCGGACTCAAGGTGAACGTAGTCAACCTCTGCAACATCCACAACAAGCAGAAGAAAGCTTGGAGGCGCCTTGTCCTGTATGCAGCACAGCATTCATTGAAGGTAGAACATGCCAATGTGCACAGACTACATGAGGAGTATGCTCATGCAAGACCTTGCCTGTGTGTTGCAACAATTCAAACTCTTGATGTAGCTGGGTACAGGAGAGAGTAAAAATTGTGCTGGGCAGAGGTGCTTTGGGGACAATTACAGCAAAAGCAGACATGGTAGAAACAACTGGCTGTTTGTATTCACATCAGCCATGGCTTTACATGGCTAGTACCTGCTGATCAGTGTTTTGGTGGACAGGATTTTGAAATGGTTTGCCAGGTGCCCTGTCAGCATTATGATACCACTGCAACACAGATGGAGTTCCAAGTCTCTTGTATTCTTGTTGCCTGAGTGACTGAAAAGCCTCATGATTGCTGTCAGCATCCACTACTGTAATGAGTCCTCTAAGCCTGAACTGCTGCTGTGATGCAGCATTCCAGTTGCAGATCTCAACCCAGTTATTTTAGCCAGATGACCGGACTTGTAGCTTCTGCAAGCAAACCAGTAAGGCCAAAAATTAGCTGTGACGGTCTTTGGTCTGGGGCGGAAAGGTGTCTGGTCTAGATCATTGCAGAGAAAAAAGCTAGCAGTTTGCATGCAACGTTCTTAGTCATCTGTGCACGAATCACACGGATGCACCTTGAGTGTCTTCATTAGTGGCACAAACATGCAAGCGGTGAGCATTGTGTCTCCATGTGCACATGCAGCAACACTTGCTGTAACATTCTGATGGCACACTTGGCATGTGTTTGCAGGAGGGCTTGCTGAGTGCCTGGGATGAACCCTGCCAAGCCCATGGTTCGGCACGCAGGGGTGCCATCCTCCCTAACCTGCAAGCAACTTATCCGGCTTGCATGGCTGCAAGCCAGGGTTGATCGAACAAGGTTCGTGTAGCATGTGCTGCTCAACCCAACTTTCAAAGTGTCTCAAGGTGAGACTAATGCTGTGTGCAAGCAGTCTGTCCTTTGCTCTTGTGGCAATGCATGCCTTATGGTGTATGCGTTCCTGCACATCTCAGCTGGAAAGTGCCCTTATGCTATTCCTGACTCACCGTAGCAACTTGCACGAACTTGTTCTCAGCAGCTGCATGCAAGACCTGCTGTAACTTCGTCTGCCAATCTGGGCCCTCAGGCCCTTTCATGGTCGTCTGGTTGTGCAGCTTGAAAGGCCAACGTCTGATCAGTCTGTAGCAAGCAGCTCATGCGATGACACAGCATGACGAAGATAGCTTCTAGGAATCATACAGACTCGCTGATGATACACACCTGCTGAGATTAGACGCCTTAGTCAGCACCAAGCTTGAGCGGCCGAGCTGCAAGCAGATGGGTGGCATGCCCAGCCATCAAGCACAGTACAGCTGTCGTTCTACGGATATCAACAGATTTGCATCAGCAGAGAGAACTGAATGTGATCTGGCCGTTGACTGCAGTTCTTCAGACGGCGTGACAGGCATGAAGGCACGGCAGGTTGCAACATGCCAAGCTGGCGTTACGCGCGTGTGTTGCGTTAGCGTTTGCGTAGCGTAGCGTGGCGTGCATACACAGCTGCAGCTACTCAAGAGAAGTTTCATGAGCAAGACCGCATTCTTCCAGCTCAAATCTTGGGCCAGATTCATCCTCCCATCTCGATATGTTGCACCATACCATGCCACACCCGAACCAGTTGTGCGTAGGATGCTGCAGCTCGCAAGAGTGTCAGCTACAGACACAGTGTACGACATAGGCTGTGGTGATGCTAGACTTCTTATAGCAGCAGCCGCAAGAGGTGCAAGGGGGGTGGGCTTTGAGTTGCATGGCAGCTTGGTGCAGGAAGCAAGACAAGAAGTTGAAAAAGCTGGGTTGGGTCATCTAGTCAAGGTGTTTCAAGAGGATGCCACCAAAGCTTCAGTCAAAGAAGCTACTGTGATCACACTTTACCTGAGCGACTCTGGCAACACACATGTGATAAACAGTCTTAAACAGCAGATACAGCAACAAACTCGTGTGGTGTCATTTGCCTTTCCCATTCAGGGCTATTTGCCTGACAAGACAGACAAAGTTCATGGGATTGACATATATCTATACAACAATATCGGGTTGTTGCCGCCTGTGATTTCATCTTTGACACCGGTACAGTAGCATATTATAGCTTCTCCCTGACTTTTTGCTCTTTTACACAAAAGCGGCAATCTATTTTTCCATATATGTATCTATATATTAGTGTTGGTTGACCCATGTTTGCCTAGGGAAGCTTGTATCCAACATTTACCTTTACTTTGGGCCATAGATCCTCGTCTTCTTGAAGGAGCAGCCAACAAGTGGTCTTCCAGATACTCTACCAAGCTCTGTGAATTTGCAAATTAGTGTATCCGTGGAAACGATCCAAGCTATCAAGGAAAGGTGTATCTGAGATCCAATCTGTCATGGGAACGTGGGGTCTTTGTTGCTTGGATGACCAGCCCACCCCGACCCCAAAACCGAAACGCTCAACACAGTGTAAGAGACAAATTGCTTCCAGTCGCAGGAAGACCGCAAGGGACCGCAAGGGACTCCTCGGCTCGCCTGCTAGCGGTGCAGTATGTCCGTAAATCCTGTGCGCCAATGCTGGCATGCGTACGAGCGCAGCCTCCAGCGTCGGCCCATCAGGACAGAAGCCCTGATGACAGGAATTTTGTGGTAACTCTGGGCAATGCAAGCTTTTGTTTCTGCTATGCATTCACTCTTGTCTTGCTTGTAGCTAACCCATCCAATTGCAGGGCTGCCGGAGACTGCCTTGCCCAGAAGGCTGAGTGCATAGCAAGGAAGCGCAAACTTAGATACAACTACAGAAGGACTGCTTTCACAGCAGCTTACGGAGGAAGCCTCATAGGTACACTGTCCACCCTTGCTGTCAAAAGCTATCGTGAGAGTGCTACTTGCGGCGACGTCAATTTCATTATGCCATGTGGCAGGACCATTTGGCCATTTCTGGTACCAGAAGCTGGACAAGGTGGTGTCAAGCTGTCTGCAGCCCTCAACTGCAGCATTTGTTGCTGCAAAGGTACAACAGCATTGCACCCCGCCCCTGGCTTTGGTTCTGCATGCCAAGGGCACAAAAATCAGTTCCGTGCAGGTGGCAGCTGACACATTCATCTACACCCCCATGAATGTGGGCTTGTTCTTTGCTCTGATGACTGTTGTAGAGGGTGGGCGGTGGACGGTAAGTCTCTCTGCTCATGCTGGACTGCTATATAAAGGTTACATGCACAAAGTCACATGCAATGCACTGACATCAGTGCAGATCTGCCTGTCGCAATTCAACAATCCTGTTGCTGTGAGGTTGTGCATTGCATGTGCATGTGTTGTCGAGCAGTCTGCCCCAAGCAGTCTGTCAGCAATGCGTTCTCAAGACAGTCCTGACAAGGTGCTGGACTATTGAGTTCATGCAGTTCAAGGCTTTAGGCCACCACTGGTTTTGTCACAGTGCTGACAAGCTCTTGCTCTGATGCTGCATGGCACTTGCATACAGGAGGTGCGTCACAAGCTTCAGCAAGACTTCCTGCCCACCATGGGAGCTGAAATGGCCATCTGGCCTGCCTACCAGGCTGTCAATTTTGCTCGTGTCCCTGTTCAGCACCAGTTGCTCATGTGCAGTGTTGGAACACTCTTTGATAGCACCTTCCTATGCTGGTGAGTCAAAAGGTCTAGCAGTATCTTCTACAGCATGCAGGGCATGCAAATACCTTTTCATGAATGTGTGACCATATCTCTCATCAGCTCAACACCAGCAACCTCTCTGTGTCTATGATTACTACATCACCTCAATAGCAAGCAGCATTCTGGCATTGTAGCTTTGCAAATGCGGGCACTGCACCAGCATTCAGCACTTTGACACTTAATCATAAACATCCTGTGTCAATCCAGCACACAGGTATCAGTGCTCCTCCAAAGAGTCAAGAATGAAGCAATTTGCTGTTCTGCAGGGTCCATGACCACAATGATTGGCTGAGCATGGTTGTCCCTGGTTTAAGGGCACCTACAGCTTTGTCACCAGTTACTGATGCAGCAGACAGCATAGGCTCCCTCTTGAATACCAGCAAATAGGGTCAACTTGTACACTACGCTGTGCTCATGATCAAAAGTACATCAAGCAAACGTTTTTGCGATTGGGAGACCATGGCTGTAGTCATGAGTACTGTAACAACCTACACTGTCAAGCCTAATTCCTGGTGTGTTCTGCACGATGTGAAGTTGCTTGCCCGACTGAGTCACATTGCGTGTCTGTGGCAACAGCTTCTACAGCTAACAGAAGTTGTTTCTGTCCATCATTGATTATGGTGCTGCATCTGATTCTGCCTCTCTGGCAACTTCTCAGTAGGAGGAGATGGTCGTCGACGCCGTTTGGTGTTTGTTATGATGTGAGCTAAGTCCTCCTGCAGCAATGGCAGTCACTATGAGCCGACAGACCCTGCCCCGTTGTATGTGGCAGGGTGAGACAAGAAGCCTGACCTCGATCTCTACAGTGGACAAGGTTACTTGGAAAAAGGGACGCTTGTAGGGAATCTGTGTGACCGGCATTCTTCAGGTGTGGCAGGCTCACAAGGTCATTTGGGCGTCTGAAGAGTGATTCGTGAGTTGTCAGCCAGACAAGGCACGACGATGCGATGTACTGTTTGATCTATGAGGTCGTGTACGACTGACTGTGAAATGACACAGGCCAGTTGAGGTGAAGGCGCGCGCCTTGGTATGGCATACCCTTTGCCTCTGCTGATGGTTTCGGAGCGTGTCCCAGTTTTGAGTTCGTATCTGAGCATCATATGCCCGGAGGCGCTGAGACATGCTCTTGTTACGCAAAACAGCTGGTTTTTCGGTAAATGAATTTGACAGTCATCAACACTGCTGGATCAGGACTTGCACACAGCAGATGTCCTGATGCAACACAGCAGAATGTCACTCGATTGCTGCCACCATATGGATACACATGAGTGTCTAGAGGCATGTTTCAGCCGAAACTGCACAAAGGCCATGACAAGCCCAGCCCCTTTTGGCTGATCTGCTCATATGCGACAAGCGTGATTAAAGGCTGTTGGGCTTCTCATGCTCTGCGTCGTTTCCTGCGCAAATGCATGACATCAATGTCACTGCCACAAGATGACCAAGGTGTTGATGGGCAGCCAAATGCTGAATGCCCTTTGTATGTAATGCACACAAGTGCATACGTTGACAAGCGCACAGCACGATTCGAAATCCAGCACACAAGCAGCACCGCATGCTACATATAAAGCAGCTGTCCTTCAGGCAATTGCGAGCAGACCAGCCCTTTGGAGGCACCTGCCAGGTGAGTCAATATGCATGCAGCTCAAGGGTCCACCAGTCATTGGAACCTTCTCACCAAGAACGAGTCCAAGCTGCACAAGCCCTGGGTGTGATGACATCCAGGCAGCTCAACGCGCATGCCATTGTACAGCACCTCAATGCAATGACCTCCACCTTGTTTTTTTGTTGCCTGCAGCACTATCAACAACTTACTGTGAGGCAAAGGGATGAACAATTGCTGCCTATGGTGCACCTTCTTGGGCAGCAAGCCGCCGCGCTGTGTCTGGCAACACAGCTTTTCAATGCATGTTGAGTTGGCACAAATGCGCAGGAGGCCTTTGAGCTGGCAGACAAGCAGGTGACAGAAGCAGATGGCTACTCACAAGTGCCTGTGACTCTTGGCATTGATACAAATTGAGCTGTATGTTAGCACCATATGGAGCAATAATGCTGCCATGCCACTTTCTGGGTTTGGGCGGCTTAGGTAATGGCGGCGCCCAGCTCTGCATTGCTTCACCTGGGTTCCCAAAAGTTCTGCACTCCCTTGAAATGTCTTCACCCTGTTTGTAGCTGCAGTTGCTGTCCCTCAGGCAGCTGTTCATCAGCCGGACATCAGCATCTGTGTTTTGCTGATGCACACCACTGCTCTGTTCAGGTGGGTCATCTGTTGTGGCGTTGCACTGCTGATCTTGAGAGAAGGGCTGCTTGCTGTTGGGGCCAAAAAGGCCAAGCAAGCAGGCTAAGGGGACGATGGTTTCTGCATGTGCAAAGGACAGCTTGGCATGCAGTCCTGATCTGCCTGTCCCGGCTGCTGCTTCCTGCAAGGACACATCGTCATCTTACATGCACAAGCCAAAACAAAAGGGGTGGCTTGGCTTGACCATGCTGACGCTCATCCCTGAATCATCAGGGTCAGAACAGTTGCATGACTGCTTTAACAAATACTGGCAGACACGACAGCGGAGGGAGCAAATTTTATCTTGAGACATGACAGGACTCATGATATGCACTTGTGCTTTTAGTTTGGTTGCACATACTGTTGTTCCCCCAATATTACAACAGTGAAGCCTTTTCCCCAGCACTCTGCTTCTTCTGATAATATACTGCACCCCTGTGATGCTGCACCTGAAATTGCCAAGGCTGCATGCAACCATGCATATAGGTCTGAAGCTGACCTACACCTGACACTTGGCAAGCAACAATAGTCAATGGCATTTACGACATCACCTGATGTGGGAGAGAGTCAAAGCCTGCATACCTGAAGGGAAGTGGCGATGTCTGCCAGCAAAGGAGCTGCCATATGGTAGGCCACTGGGCTGGCAGCCCCCTTGCGCATGAACAGTTGCACATCATCCACCCACTCCATGTGCTGTGCCTCCTGCACTGCAAGCCCTCTTGTGAATGCTGCTGTCATCATGCCTACTCTTGATCACGGCTGTGCATAGTGATTCACTCTACTTGAACATAGTCATGCATGCGTGCAGATATATGCAACAGCAATGAATGGCGCATATGTGCGTACCATGTCTGTGTTGACGTGTCTCAATGAAGCAAGACATATACACGCCTGAGTAAATCTTACTTGCTGCCTTTTGCCATCCCAGCTATCTGACCTGTGAAGGAAACAAGGAGCAGGCTCGGTGTGTGATGTTCCACAGACCTGCTTCTTGCTGGCACAGGTGCCACAGGGCATCCACATGGCGCCCTGTCAGCATGCCTGGGTCCACCCCCAAGCCCTCTGCCAGGCGTGGTAAGTGGGTACACCACTCTTGCTGCTTCCAAGCATCCTGCATTCAATGATGCCAGTCAACATAGACATGGTGATCCTGACTGATTGGAGGGTGCAGTTGCCATGGCCCATGCATCCAATGACATCACTTGTTTGGTCACGCTGCTGAGTTACAAGCGACGGCAGTGTACCTGAGCAGTTGTGAAGCAGCGGTGCCTGCAAATATCAAACAGTCACAAAGCAAGCAGCCGTTAAATTGTGCTTCGATCTTGTCATGTGATCAGGGAGGTTGCGTTGCAGCATAACTTGTGTTCTCACCAGAAAGCCAGCATCAATCTGGGCCACATACTCATCATAAGCTGGACACATGTCAAAGAAACGCAACACTGGGTCTTGGTGCTTGGGCCTGGCATGGATTGTGTATGTAGTGTTGCAGCCATGCTTGGTGACATTCACCACCCTGTCATGCCCTGTGATGCCGCCTTTTCCTTGGCAGTCTGTGTAAGTGTGCGTGCCGCCATACAGGCCTTGCATGAAAGCTTTTGCACTGTCTTGCGTTCTGGCTTTCTGCACAAACAAATCTTGGTGCTGCAACGTAATTTTGGTGTGACAGTACGCAGCAAGCAAACAGCAGACGTGTTTGAGCGAGAAGTACACAACAAGCTTGAAGGCACCACAGTCATGGAAAGGTCACTGCTCATGGAAGAACATGCCATCTAATTCATTTTTCTGGATACAATTTTGTGGCTGTGCAGGGCATGGGCACAAGTTGCGGTTCTGCATGTATATAAAGCATCATCACAGGTCAGGGAGTACCACTGGCATTGCATTGAACCCAGTCCTGAGCTTGAAAGAGCAGCTTGATCTTACCGCAGTGGCATGGACCTCCACAGACGTCAGCAGCTCTTGTTCTTTGACTGCCAACAGATACTTTTTGAAGTCCTGACCCATGTGTTGCATTTCCTTGACACCTGTACACCACAAGTCATGCTGCACCTGTCTTCTGGTTGCAGCTCTCAGCCATTTCCATGACAGCAGTGATCAGGAATGAACAGTCATATAGGTTTGTCCATTGCCTTTTGGATGCAGGTGGCCTGCCAGGTGAATGCTGTCCTTGAAGGGATTAGTCCATTTGTGCATCCAGGAGTGAGCCTGCTTCGCTTCTTGTCCTGCAAGCTGAGCAATGACAGCCATGTTCAAGCAGTATGCAACACACAACATCAGGCTGATGATCTTCATAGGCCTCAAAGGAGCGACCATATACCAGACAGACCTTAAAGACGTTTTGGAGCTCTTGTATTTGCTGCATGCGTTTTTGTGTTGGCCATCTGGTGCCATGCCTTGCCAGCCAGTAAGTGAACAACGGCTGACTGGACTCATGCTTGGGTGAATATGCTGGGCTATTTCCTCTGGACAAGCTTTGCCATTGCTCATAGGGAGTCTGCAAAGTTGCAGGCTATCAATGCCTTGCTTGCGCAAGACATGATATGTGTAGCCTATGCGTACCTTGGTGGATAGGTATCGTTCAACTACATAATTCTGTGCAAAAATGCTGGGAGCAAGCACCATATGTGCGAAAGTCAGCAAACTTGTGGAGCGCCGGAACAATCTCAGAAATACAATCATAGCACTGAAAGCTGCTTCGTTGCATTACAAAAAGGGCAGCTGTTGCAGCTTCGGTTATCAAGCTGCAGTGGGTGATCAACTTTGCACGGCATGTCTAGACTTGGTGATCCACCGAAGCGACTGTGGCCACACTACTGTGCTATTACAACATGCGCTGTAAGTCTTCACGTGGCCGTGTATGATGCTGCTGTCAAGATGCTGCAGGCAAGCGACTCAAGTTTTTGTGAGGGTAAACGGGTCAACGGAGCTCCTCGAACTCGAGTGCCGTATCCTCTCTTTCTCTCAAGCTTGTAGTGCGCAGCTGAGTCAGAGATGCTGATATTTACGTGCTTGTCCAGTCACTCCCCGCCTCCCCCCCCCCGAGTATAGTGTCCTCAATAAGCAAGTGCCCGTGCCCGTTCAAAGCCTCTTTACATCTCGCTATTGCAAACGTTACAGTAGCTGATTGACGCACAGCAATGCTGCATTTCCCCAAGTAATACCTGACAGTTAGGCTAGTGCTACTTGATCATCCACAAGTGGCAGCAAGTTGCACAGTAAATGTGCCTTCTTGTGCTAAGCTCCTCGTTCATGTGCTGACCGCACCCCGAACAGCCCTGATAGACACAAGAAGCAACAGTTGATTACCTGCGTGTAGCCCAGCAGCCTTGCATGCTGCCATCGTCTATAGACCATGCTTGGACTAACAGATTGCTAGCTGTGAGCAGTCACCAGAGCCAGGCTGTGCCTCCTTTTGCCGGCTGTTTTGCCAGCTACAGCTCTGCTGCTCATCTGCTTTTGCTGTTCAGGTAGCGGCGAGCTTGTTTGTTCAGCCAGTGCGCTGATACCGCATGTATCTTACTTGGTTTGCTTGATTTCCTTTGCTAATTGTCACAGTCCTTGTATTTGCATGCAATCATTATTACAGTCTGACATTGTGAGCATGCATGGCTTGATGAACATCTTTGGCCCAATTGTCATCAGCTTTTCAGCACAAAGATGATGCATCAATTTTTGCATGATGCATCATGTCAGACACTGCATAGCATCTATATGCTGTCAGCCAGTTCACTCATGCATACGCTGAGCAGACAGACACAATTCGGGATCACCTGCAGGTTGTCTTGCAAGATCAATGCTTGCTTTCAAGTATGTTCATAAGTTCGGCAGTCATCAATGTCTGGAATGACATGACTAGGGTTCACCAGCCTGCCGGCTTGAGGTTGGCTGCCAGGCCCCTGCCAGGCTGAAGGCTGAACTGAACTGATAGTCGTTCTCTGCCCTATCGGCTATGTTGCAAGAAGCATCAGCCATAGGTAGAGTGTGTCATGCAGTGTTGCTTGCTGATCCCAAGTCACAGTCCCGGGGATGACCTCTCCTGCTCAGCATACAGCTTGGCTTGGCTACAAGACCTGGTCTGCCTTGCAAACGAATCTGCAGTAGCGATACGTTCTTCGTTGCGTTGTGGGAACTCCACAAGGTTCTCGACGGACCGTTAGTGTCGTGAAGATGATCGAAGTGTTTCAGCCTGGCCGGATTGCGCAGGTTGTCGTGTGCTGAAGTCAAACTGGACTTGCGTGAGCTGTGCAATCGACATAAAATCGCCAACTTGAGACACGTAGAAAGCTTTTTGATCAGACCAAAGTGTACTGAGGCATCTCAGGGTGTCACGGACGCCTGAGCGCCGATGATGAACCCAGTGGCAAAGGTTAATTGCGTACGAGCGTGCGTGACCAACTTGCCGGCAGGGCGGCAGTTCCATACAGCAAGCTGCTGTTCACCATTTGCTTGTCCTGTTCGTGCGCCTGCCCTTGCAATTCCACGCCAGCGCTTCTCCGCTTGTACTCGGTCAACACGATTGCAACAACTCCAGCAGGCAGCGCCCAGAAGTCAGGCACTGCATGCTGTACAGCAGCAGGAGGCGCCAGCATCACAACCCACATCCATTGATGCTTCACGCGATGCTGACTTCTTAATTGATCAGGCCCAGCTACAAAAATTGGCGCAAAGCAGGGGAACTCACCTGTTTGATGGCTCCACTGTTGCCAATGTCTTCCAGCTAGCAAGTGCGTTAAGGACTTCTCTAGAGTTTGGCCTTGTCACGGATGCCTCAGACTTGGAAAAGAGAGCTGCCTCCTTTGGGTCCAATACATTGCCAGTAAAGCAGGAGGTAAGCTTAACCAGACATGAACTTCAACACAAACTGCAGTTTTGCCAGCACCTGAGCATGAAGTCTCCCTGCAGACATCTTTCTTGGAGCTGGTGAAGGATGCTCTTTCAGACTTCACAGTGCTGATCCTGCTTGCTTCTGGAGTAGTTTCCTTTGCCTTGGGATTGACAGTGGACACCAGTGACGCCGGCTGGATTGAGGGCGCTGCTATCTTGGTGGCTGTGGCCGTGGTTGTGCTGGTAACAGCCACCAATGATTATCAGAAGGAGAAGCAGTTCAAGGAGCTGAACAAGGCCTCAGAAGGTGGCCAGGTGAATACGCTTACATCCTGACACAACACCGTGGGCAGCAACTGCATATCATGTGCACCACGGCGTCAAGCGCTTTTTGGGTTGGCATAAGAAAGCCTCAATAGGTCACTGCATGGGTATCTGCCTTGCATTGGTTCACTCGCTTTGGCTCTCACAGAGGTCTTGGTGTAGGTTATTGTTGGCCTGTACTTGTGCAGCTCACGCCACATAGTCCAAACCAAGGCTTGCTGCAACCTCCGCAGGCCTGTTGGGTGCAAGGTGGTTTTGCTTACAATGTGCACAACAGTGCAAGCTTACATACAGATCTCATCTTGAGCATGCAGGCGTTTTTCCCCACAAATGTCTTGTTTGAAGGAGTATGTGTACTTGTTGCAGGTCACCGTGTTACGGGATGCTGAGGTGCAAGACATCAGCATCTTTGACCTCTTAGTAGGAGACGTGATGCTGTTTGAGACTGGAGACATCATGCCAGCAGATGCAGTCATCATCACAGGCAACACTATCAGGTATACTGCCATGTAACAGCCTAGTGCTTGTCTTCTCAATACACCATTTGACGGTCATGCCACATGATAACAGCTGGCACTACCTTCAGTAACTGTGCTTGGGGCCTGTGTATGTCACTGCAACTGTTTGAAGGCTGGTGTGCATCTGAATGCAGCAACAAACTCAGGTCACGCTTGTGGAGATGAGTATCATGAGGGATGTCAAGCAGTGCATGAATGACAGTGTGCTTGTGTGTGACAGCAGCAGCAACATGTTGGGGTCACTGGGTTGTTGATGTTGATGTTGAGTATGTGTGACTGCAGGGTGGACGAGAGCCAGCTCACTGGTGAGGCTGATGATGTACTGAAGGATGCAAATGAGGATCCTTTGCTGCTGAGTGGGAGCAAGGTGCTGGAGGGTAATGGGCGAGCCCTGGTCATTGCTGTGGGCTCTAACTCCCAGGCAGGCATCATTGCCAACCTAGCAAGGGGACCTGACGACAACCCAGGACTCAGGTGTGCCTATTGTCCGTCTGTATCACACATAAATATGTGCATCGCACCTCTGATCTCAGTAAGAGTCTCTCTGCACCGGCATGATCCCAGCAGCTGCACAGCATTCCAGCAGCTGCACATTAAGGGTTTCCCTGCACTGGCATAATCTCAGCTGGCATGATGCAACCTGTCCGAATATTGGGGCCTGGCCTGTCACGCTGGTTTGTGCTGAATACTGCTTTGCTCAAATCAGCCCTCTTGCTGAAGGTGATCTTAGTGCTAATCTTGCTTGTCATTAGTCTCATGGGGCCATGCAGAGAGTGCTTTAACTGGTGCACATTGCTAAAGTCCAATATGTAGGTATGCATTCTTTGTGCCCTGCCTACGTCACATCAGGCCTGCTAGCCCTTCTGTAGCACATGTCTAGACAGTGTGATTGATGGTGCAGGGAAACCACAGTGCTGGAGGCCAAGTTGGAGGAGCTTGCTTCCTTCATTGGGCAGCTGGGGCTTGGGGCAGGTCTGCTGGCCTTTGGGGCCCTGGCCTCCCAATACTCCTGGCAAAAGTTTGTGGTGGAGGGGCAGACTTGGGATTGGTCCTTTGCCCCTGACTACCTACGCTTCCTTATCACTGCCATCACCATCCTGGTATGAATTGCACTCCAGTGTGGCAGCACTGCCTGCATGTCAACTGTGCTGTCATGATGCTACTTGAAGGCAAGCTAGGTTATCTGGAGTTTGTTGCCGATGCACAATGCTTGCATGGGCTAGCCGCTCAATGTAATTATTATGCATGGTGCTCAACCATTGGTGCCAACCTACAACTGGAAATGCACTGCGTTGAGCATTCAGGCGTAAGCCTGGATAATTGGAAGCCCTGTCTTGACCAGTACATGCCATACAGCTTTTGCATACTATACATTGCTCTCAACTGTTCCCTTGTCGGTGCATGACTGTAGTACTTTGGCTATGGCCACTTACTGTACCGTAAAGCACGCTTTGCATTCTTGTACTGCATGTGCTTACCGGTTGCAAATGTTCAATGAGGCTCAGCTGCTTTATAAGTTGCACCTCAGCTTGAAGGGAGGGGTTGAGTGCAGGTGGTGGCAATCCCTGAGGGCCTGCCGTTGGCCGTCACCATTGCCCTTGCCTACAGTGTGAAGCGTATGCTGAAGGACAACAACCTTGTGCGTCACCTGGGTGCAGCTGAGACTATGGGCACTGCTACCACCATATGCACCGACAAGACTGGTGTGCACTCCTGCATTGCCTACTCTGCTGCTAAACTTGCATGACGCACGTGAACAGGCACTCAGTGAGCCCACAGCTTGGCATACCTTTAGCAACTATGTCTGTGTATCAGCTGGTTGTTCCAGTTGCAGGCTTTGTCTGAGGATGTGAAGGGGCATGCAGGTACACTCACACAGAATGATATGCAAGTGGTTCGCATGTGGATTGGTGGTGCTGACTTCCAGCAGCTAGATGCATTGCAGCCCATGCAGCCAGGTCAGTATCTGCTATGCGCTCCTTTCCCCATGTGGCTTTTGTTTGCTGCCTCTCCATGGCCCTTTGCCTCCTGGGGCTGGCCCCTAGCTGCCGATTTCTGCTGCTTCATATAAGCAGTCTAAACAGTGACTGCTTTCAAATTGCATCATATGCCTCTTGACACGTGCTCGTGTTTCTTTTCCTTCTGAACTTGAACTTGAATATTGCATGTTGTCTGCAAGGCTGAGAGCTTCTTTCAGTTTGTTGGGTATCAAAGCCTGGGCAACTCTGTTGTTGCACAGCAGCACTATGTTCCAATTGCATGTTGCCACTAACTGCAACGTTGCCTGTACATGTGATGTTTCTGAGTTCTGACTGTGGGAATGCAGTTGAGGAGGGAGCATGGCAGGACATTCAATTGGGGCTGGATCCACGAGTGAGGGACCTGCTGGGCAACAGCGTGGCCCTCAACACCACTGCTAGCGTGAAACAAGCAGAGGACTCAGGTGCATTTTGTGTCCCTTCTGGTCTGACTCACTTGCACAAGAATCTGCTGTTTTAAGATAAAGGCAGTTGTTCTGTTCCAAATGGACCAGTACATTTTGCACAGCAATCAAGCATGATTCTGCAAATGGTATATGTCAAGATGATATAGCAGCTGCATGGCAACTGATTTTTCTCAATCCCATGGCAAGCTTCGCAACATGATCTATTGATTATAGATGTGCTTTCCTGATTACCCACCAATATATGTGTTGTCTTCAAGTCTTTGGCATAATGCAGATGGCTTTGTGAGGGTGGGTAATCGCACAGAGTGCGCCTTGCTGGAGTTGTGTTCCAAGCTGGGGGTGGAGCTGGGCCCCCTACAGCAGGCCCACCAGATTGTCCAAGTCTACCCCTTCTCCTCTGATAGGAAGCGGATGACTTCCATCACTTTCCAGACCGGTGCCTCGTGAGTCTTTCTGCTGTTGGCTTGTGCTGCTTTTGCCTGTGCATTGACCTCTGCTGTGATCTATGGACGTGAGTCAGACAAGCCTTGCTCATCATCGACGCAACACATGGCTTTTGGTTTGGTCATGCTCATGGCAATCGATTGCTTATGACGACAAGCACACATACCCTTCTGACAGCATAAGCTTGCGAGCAGGACAGGTTGGCTTGAACCATGTTTCAAAGCTTTGCCCAGCATGTTCAAACTCATACATGTGTGCATTGCCTGCAGGATTGAGGGGATGATGTGTGCACGCCTGTTCACTAAGGGCGCGGCAGAGATCATCCTGGATCTGTGCACCAAGCGCATCAGGGACGACAGTGGCGTGGCTCGAATCACTCAAGAAGAGAAGCAGCAGCTTCTGGAGGATTTCAGCCAGGATGGCAACCGGTGAGGAGCTTCACTGTGCATTTTCTGCTACACAGCATGTTGTAGGTGACTGTACAAGTTCCTAAGGGCCTTAGTTGTTCTTGTTGGAACATTGCCTGAGCTGGCCACAAGTATGGCGAGTCTCTGAGCTTGCTATTCTGACCTGTTTCTCCTCCACAATGGGTAGCAAGTACATGAAGCCTGCTTTTAGTCTTGCATGTTGTGTGTTTTGCTTGCGAGCTTGGTTTTATGAGCTTCCTGCTTGCAAGCAAATTATGTCCTGAGCAGGGTGCCTGCAGCAGCACACGCAAGTATGTTGCAAGAATCATGAGCCCAGTACCAGTTGCTATTGGCTTGTGCAATCTTGTCACTTCTGAGATTCTGGTCTGTGCTGTTGTGCAGGACGCTTGCCATTGCATATAGGGACATCTTCGTGCCCTTCCAGAGCAGTGCAGAGGGTCAGCAGTGGGGTGGGGAGGAGTACGCAGCCCAGAAGGTAGAGAAGGATCTCACCCTCATAGCCCTGGTGGGGATTCAGGACCCCCTCAGACCCCAGGTCCCTGCCTCCATTGCCCAGTGCCACCGCGCTGGTATCACAGTACGCATGCTCACGGGTGAGTTCCCTTCTGGGCTGCACCATGCATTGCATTGTGTGTGGTGGTATGCCCTATACCTTCTGCACTCATTCATGCACTGCATGGATGCCCCAGTGCTGTTTGCTGCATGCCTTCTTTGTTGTGTGCAGGCTCCTTATTTGGTCTGGTACCGTACACTGTCATCTCTGTCATCACTTCTGTCTGTTTGCACTGCTATCACCCCCTTCTCTGACACTAACACCCGTCTCTTCTTCTACTAAGCAGTCTGAAGCCTGCATTTGCCCTTATTGAGCAGCGCTGACCTATCACTTCATCTGACCTATCACTTCATCGACTTCTACAAGCAGCAGCAGTATGACAGCTTGTGCCCTTGCTCCAGTAGGCAGCGGTGCTTCATGTTGGGTGTGCCTCATCCAACACTGCCCCTTTGAACCACTAGGTGTCGCAGAGCTGCCACCAGTACCACCACTCAGCCTGGTTGAGGCTGCAATGCAGGTGACAGCAGCACAACTGCCTGTGCCATTGCTCGTGAGTGCGGCATTCTGTCAGCAGAGGAGCAGCCCATCCTGGGCCTTCCACATGACCTGATGTCCCTCTCAGCCACCAAGTCTACAATGGAGTCCACCTGGAGCAGCATGGACGAGACTTCTCCATCACTGCTGGACTCTCATGACCGCTCCATGAGCGGCAGTCATGCCTCAACATCCTCCAGTAGCGTTTCACAGGACAGTGCTAGCAGCGCACTGAGTACCCCTGTCCAGGATGTGGTTGGGAGTGGCCATGCTGGCAGCCAGGGGGCATCCTCCCCCTCATCTTCCTCTTCGCAAACGTCCACAGGTACACACCAGTATCTGCATTGCTTCTGCTGACTCTGTCATGTCTTAGCTGGTTCACTCAACAAGTCATTTGCACAACCCGGATGCTCAGTCCATGAACGCTGTACTACCAATTCACAATGTCAGTGGCCCTGATTTCAGCTTAAGCAAGCTTTGCATTTGGAAAGCAATGGTGTTCAACTCCAGTCTTGTGGAGTTGAACATCTTATCTGCCTATCCCCCCTCCTTTCCCCCCCTGCATCCCCCCCGCCTTCCCCATCTCTCAGTGCGTCGTGCTTCACAGATATCATCATGACACAAGGGTAGTTTTACCCTGGTTGTGCAGGCAGCGACGGTGCCAGCAGCAGTAGGGGGGATGAGGCTGCTGCAGATGCCACACTGGTGCTAGAGGGCAAGCAGTTCCGCGACTTTGTGGTGGGGCCCAATGGCATCATTGACAAGACAGCCTTCACTGCCATCTGGCCCCGCCTGCGTGTCCTGGCTCGCTGCTCACCGCAGGACAAATACACCATCGTCTCAGGTCAGTACAAGCACAGCTGTCCCTCGTACACACAAGTAATTTGCATATGATGTAGAGACCCCAAAGGCAGAAGCCAGAGCAGCATGACTTTGCTAATGTACAACCATCAGGAACCGGCCATCTCTCAATATCACTGCAAAGTCCAAGAGGTGTGCAGTTGTAATTTCTATGAGTGCCCTACTGTAGTAAAGGGCAGCAGCAGCCCAATGTGTGGTGCGTAGCCTCTGTGCATCACATGCCTGGTTTGAGCTGACAGCTATCATTATCAAATTCTGCACTTCATCTCAGGCTGTCTTACGTGGTGCAATCAGCCTCAATACTCGATGCACACAGAAGGGATTGCACTTGGAAGCAGTTTGTCAGATGTGCAGTACACAGCCACTGGCTGTCCACATCCTGGACGGCAGTGTGATTTGTGGCTTTATTATGACCTTAGAGCTCCAGGTTATGGTGACATTGCCTGGTGTTCAGAATTGCCCTTCGAACTGCTTGATTCTATATGCAAAGCACAACCTGCACTGACATGACTCATGTACATTTATGTCTTGCTGCAGCGTTGAAGGCAGACCCAGCGGAGATAGTAGCCATGACTGGGGATGGCACCAACGACGCCCCGGCCCTGCGCAATGCAGATGTGGGCTTTGCCATGATGTCCGGCACCTCCATTGCCAAGGATGCCTCTGACATTCTGCTGCTGGACAACAACTTCAGCAGTGTGGTGGATGCAGTCAAGTGGGGCCGCAGTGTGTATGCAGGCATCACCAAGTTCTTGCAGTTTCAGGTCAGCAACACCTCACACCGCCATTCTGCTGTTCATCCTGTCACAATGTGCTTCCCTGCTCAACATGTCACCCAAGTGTCAAGGCAAATACATTCAGGATAGAGTAGTCCAGGTTTGCGTACCTGAAAGACGCATTGAAGGGCGCTCAACACCCCTTTTGGATGCATTGGGTAGGGTGGGTTGTGGGGATGGGTAAAGAAATGTAGAAAAAGGAGTAGACGCTCCCCTTGTGGAGTGTAGATGTAAAATTGTTCACAGGCTGGCCTCAATGCACATTGTGATCACCAGCAGAATTTGCACATCCCACTTCAGCAAGCACGAAAAATCTTTGCAATGCCAGAAATCAGCTTTCAGCACCAAAAAGTCAGCCGTGATCTCCTTGAGCTGCAAGACACCCAACAAGGTCAAGATGTTAATCACAGAGCTGCTGGTCAACGCAGTTTGCAGAGTTTTGCTGTCCCAGCCTGTCAACTTTGCATTTGAGGCATGTTGGTGTTGACAGCACATGCTGTGTTGTGACAAGCCATCAGCTGTCGTGTGTCAGTCTGAGCTGAAGCAATCACAGAGCCCCAGTAATCAAATCAACGACACCAACTCTCTGCTGTCTCAACATCATGCACCTGATGACAGCCGTCACACTGCTTTCTCTTAGTCACCGGCCTTTTGCCTTTCCTATCAAATGTAAGATTGCATAGTCCATCGGGACCAGGATGGTTTCTGTCACCTTTATTATGGCTCATGATAAATTCATCACCATGCAGCTCTGTACACTGACTATAGCGCTTTTGAGGTCAGTGTGCTCATTGTAAGTGTCGGTTACCGCCATGTAGTGTTGTGGTGACAGGCTGGAAGCTCAGCAACAGAGCTTCCAGCCTGTCATCACAACACTGATGTGTGTCTCCTCTGCTGCTGGCCCTCCTGTTTTGCTGACATGCTCACTGCCTGCTGCTGCAGCTCACGGTGAATGTGGTGGCAGTCAGCACAGCCTGCATAGGTGCTATTGCCGTGCAAGAGTCACCGCTGACAGCAGTTCAGATGCTGTGGCTCAACCTCATCATGGACTCGCTGGCCTCGCTGGCCTTGGCTACAGAGCCACCCACAGATGCCATGCTGGATCTGCCGCCCTACTCAGCGCGCCAGTCCCTGCTTACTCCCACGGTATCATCCCTCTCAATCACCTTGCTGCCCGTTGTGTCTGCACTGCTATTGGCGCTGCAATGATGATTGTTCATGTATTTAGCCTGTTTACATTTGTACACTCAGCCTGTCTCACACATGTGCCTGAAAGGCTGTTGTTCAGTGTGCGATATGTCAAATTTACATAAAACAGCAATCTAGTAGTGATGATTGATCAATCTTGGCCTGATTGACTGCTGATGTGTTGTTGCCGAAACTGCTGTTATGGCCTTCTTCAACATGCTGCTAGCACATGTGACTGCAAACAGCAAGTGGCTGCAATGCGTAATGTCTGGAAGACTATTCGAACTGCCTTGCACCCAAGCGGATTTGTCTTGGGCAGTGCTTTTGGCCCTGACAGCTAAAAGTGACAGGTTGGGTTGGTGCAGGTCACCAAGCACATAGTTGGGCAGAGTGTGTTCCAGCTGGCAGTGATGTACGCGCTGGTGTTCTTTGGAGATCAGATCTTTGGTGTCCCCCGTGCCCACACTGTACACGGCCCCTCCCAGCACTACACCTTGGTCTTCAACGCCTTTGTCCTCATGCAGCTGTTTAACCAGGTCAGGGTGTTGCAAGTTGCTCCACTTGACACAATTGCTATCTGCTCATGCATCCAATATGGCGTGGTCTCTGCATCACTGGTGCTGGATGCATGGGACGACTGCACCATCACAAAGTCTGATGCCATACTCTTGATCATGCAACACGACAAGATGTGGATAGACTTCAGCAGGAAGGTGGATCACAACACTCAACTTCTGGCCAAGCTGTGTATGCAACAGGGTTTGTGTCTTTGCAGGTGAATGCTCGTAAGGTGTATGATGAGGCAAATGTGCTAGCTGGCCTCCTGTCTAATCAGCTCTTCCTTACCATCTTAATTGGCGAGGCCTCCCTTCAGGCAAGGTTTCAGCACACTGCTGTATTGTGCGCACATCAATGGGAAACAGGCAGTGCGTTTTGAGCATCATGCTTCCTGCGGGGCGTGTCCAAATGCTGCATTTGCTTCAGGCTAGGCATGACAGTCCTGACTGCTACTGCATCTATACATCTGAATACTGCATCAAAAAGTAACAATGACAATGCAATTGATGTTCATTGGCTGATTGACCTGAGTGGCTGCAGGTTGTGATAGTACAGTATGGTGGGAAATGGTTCCAGACTGTTCCTCTGACACCGGTGCAGTGGGCAGCCTGCACAGGCATTGGGACCCTCAGCCTCGTGGTACGGGCAGGCCTCAGACTCATCCCCACCAATAAAAAGTAGAACAAGTGATAGGTGGACATGTTGTGTGCATTGATGCATCACAAGTGAAGCAAATTGCATTGAATATGAACTGAATTTTGACACCATTTAGGTGTAGCTGCCTTGACAGCTCTTCATGATGGGTCATACCCCATCGTTTTGTAGAAGTGCTGAAATGCACATGCAGCTTGGAATGTTGTGTTGAGAGCACTGTCACGGCAGCGTTTTTCGTGAGAATTTTCGAAGTGAATCAGTTTTGCAATGAACATGAAGATTCTGCCAGTAAATTGTAGGTATGCTGCAATGGTTTAATGCTTGTCTACAGATGTGCATGTCTATATAAGTCAAGCATCAGCTGCTGTCAACACACCTCATATGTAAAGCAACAAGTGCATCTACGACCATGTTGAAATGGGTGGATGCCAGAATGATCTGTCTTCCTGGCCATGATGAACAGCAGGACAAACAACTATGTAGTGGTGGAAGCTGCTGTTACTTCTGCGGTTTCAGAACCTTCAGTCGCTTCTAGCGACGTATCCAATTTGTCAGCAATGGTTGAAGCCCAAGCCTGCAACATGAGCATCCATCATTCTCTGCTGGATGCAGAATGCATATGCAGAGCTCCAAATATGCCGTCGCTTTTGTATGTTCCTTTTGTATATTGGAGGTCAGATACATGATGCACTGATTTGCAAACCTTGTATGTTAGCAAGTTGTACAAAGTGTGCCAGCACTGTAAAGGGAGAACGATGCACCTGGTCCAGGCGGGTGAAGCCTCTTTGTGTGTTGCTTGCTGCAATCAGCACACCCTCGCTGCCGATTGGTTGAATGATGGCGGCCTGGGTGTTCTCAGGCAGGAAGCTGGTGAACTCCACTCGCCCTGCACGCACGCATGCATCATCACACGCACTGTTGCACCAAGCAATGTGATGTAAACATCCCTTGATGTGGCGTGATGCTCTTAAGGATTTGATCTATCAAGCACATGAAGACTGACATTGAGACCAGGTGCAACGACTGCAACACAAGCTACACCCTGTTGCGTCCAACAAGACTGCCAATGGCTGAACACTTACACGCACCTGGCAGACTGTGCTGCAAAGCAGATTGGACTCAACAGCTGCCTAAGCACCTGCCTGGGTAAAGTGCCAGATTGGCCAGATAGTTGCCCTGCTCTGAGCTCATAGCCCTCCTGCAGATGGGCCCCGGCAGGGCATCCTCAGGCTTGTGCCCTGCCCTTGCTGCCCCCATATGCATTACACAGCTGCTCTTGTATAAAATCACCACAGCTTGACATGTGGAGCAGTCCTTCAGACTCTGCCATGCCCTGTGTTGCAGCCCGCTCAGCTCCCAGATTAGCGGAGTCGTGGACTCAAGAAACAGAGTGTGCATCAGTGTGTCACAGTGCTTGTATTTTGCTAATGCCAAATGTTTATACCGTTAGTGGGTGGTCAAGGGCTAATGCAATTGTGTTAAAAAGGCCCACAGCTCACCATTGTAGCTCTTGCTCTGCCTTGCTGGACAGACCTGATTTCATGTACTCCAGCTGGTCACCATGCAGTTCCACCTACAACATGTTGCCCACGTATGCAGACCGCTGCTTCACGAGATGCTTGATGCACTTGCCACAGGGTACAAATATACTTACAGACGGCTTGATCTTTGGACGCAATGCCAGCCACTGCAGCCCTGTCAGCAGCAAAACAGCCGAGAGCAGAATGACCAGCACATCTGCCCTTGACTGCCATGAGCTGGCATCCACTACAGGTGCCACCTGCAAGCACACATGATACAAAATGATCTTCTTCCTGGATATATATATACATGCATGAGCCATCTCTGCACATGCATAACTCATGTTTTGATAGCAGTCATTCATGCAAGCAGTATTTGACAGACTTGCAACTCACATCTGGCTCCGTTACAGCAAGCCATACATGCAGGGTGATCTGGCTCTCACCCCAGACAAGATCCTGTTGAGAAGGACTCCCACAATGCCAGATGCTCCTGCTACTAAAGGCAAAGCACGTAGTCTGCTAGCATTGGCACCAAACCAACCTTCGTTGCCAGCATCCTGTAGTGTGAATGGCGGCCTCAAGCTTGAATTCATGCCAAGTTGTGATTGGGCAACAGCAAACATTTGTCTAACTAACCTCAGAGCTAGCGGTAGCTCCAGGTCTGAAAGCAGCTTTCTTGTCGACTGTCAACCTTCGGCGATAGCTGAGCGCTGGGGATGTGAAGATTGGCGCAAACGACCTGATGTGAACGGATGTGCGACAAGGCAAACTTACTGTGATTGCCGCAACGCGAGTAGACCATAGCATGCATCGCATGTGGCAACAGGTTGGGTTGCCTGTTTGCAAGAACTATCTACGTTTGCAACAACATGACGCCAAAGTATCGGCACATGTGTTACAAGAAGAATCAACGAGACAGTCTTGCTGTGCATACGGAAACAGCAGGTCAAAGTCAATCACAAGCACCTGCATGCGGTCAACTGTGCAAGCTGTGCAATGTATAGGGCCAAGATAGCCGCGTCCGCAGCATCACTTACATCCCGGACTTCGTGTGTGACGCGCCGGGTTTATATTGCTTGGACACGACTTGTTTAGCTTGTATCACTGATTCGTCGGCAAATTGTTCCAAAGCATGTCTTCACTGTTCCAGCATGTCATCACTGTTCCTTGACCGACCTTGACCGACCTTGACCAAGCAGCTTGATCGAATGGTATGCTATAACCTTTACATATTCAACCGGGAAGGCACTTGCTTGTTCTATCAAGAATGGTCTAGACCTAAGTCAGTCAAGCAAGGAGCAGGCACCCCCTTGGATGACCAGAAGATGATGTTTGGACTATTTTTCTCGCTGAAGACATTTGCAGCAGCCATGGATCCAAGAATGTAGGTGAATGAGATCAAAATTTGTGCTTTATGGTCTGCTAAATATAGTACCAACTGAGAGTACTGCTGCTGTTTAACTTTTGCCTTGTCGTCATACACCATACACCATCATTTTTTCTGTTTACTTTGGTCTTTCAGATCAGAAACAAAGCCACAGCTTGGAGCTCCTTTGAACATTGGAAATTCCTGCTCATTCAAAAGCTTCTGCACAAACAACTACAAGTTGCATTTCATGGAGTCCCCATCAGGTTTGAAGGTAACAACCATACAGATCTGCTTTTGCTCACGCACAGAAGCCATGAAAATGTTGAAATGTGCTGCGTCATGTAGATTGTCTTCAACACAGATCAGACTGTTGGAAATCTGCAAGATTGCTTGACCTACATTTACAGCAATTTATATGTGGAGTATGTCATGAAAAACCCTCTCTACGAACCAGGCCAGCCTTTCAGGTGAGCAGATTGTGTTTGCCCATAACCATCGCAAGCTGCCTCTTGATTTGGGCCTGTTGTGCTAACAACTGGTGTGTACGCAGCTATGAGCTATTCTCAAACAACCTGAACTGCTATATCAGGAGCATAGGATTGTGAGCTTGTGTGGCATGCCATCTGTTGTCATGACAAAATGGCAGTATTGGTTTCAAGAGAAAAGAACGCCCTCTTGGTACAAAAAGATCACACTGCAGAGCATGAGTTATTGCTGCCAGGTCTTCTGTGCACTTTCATGAATGTGTTAGCAGTTGTTCACATACACACAGCTCGCCCCACTGATTGACTATGAGTCTGGTCTGTTGACTTGCAATTCCCTCAACCGCCCTGCAGCCAAGCGTCTCCTATTCACTAAGCTTCCTTGCCAGTTTGGGAAGCTGTTTGTGGATTTACAACCAAGAGAAGTGTCTTTCAGCAGCATCAACTCAAAACGCTTATACTTGTATGATGCCTAAAATACTGGTCACTGGCTGAACGCTGCAGCTGAGACCTCTGTCACTGTACTGTCTGACAGCACCTGGTAGCATTGGAATCAGAAACACCACATTGGGCAGTACCAAAATTTCATTGCTGCGACCTGTGTTGCAAAGCGCTGCTGCAAATCAAGCACAACCTCTGGATGTCAAGGGTTGAAGTCAATTGATAAATGCAATTTGCAAGTTCCTCACTTGACCTAAGCACCAGACGCATGGACAGCATCAAATGCCATCAGAGACGCTCCAACACAAGGCAACAGCCTACTGACCTTTAACTGTCGAGGCCTGACACAGCAATGTATGTCTCAACTACTGTATACCTTCTTTTGTGAGTGATGGTGAATCACAATTAAATGTCCAAATGGAGAGTGCAACTCGTCATGTGCTGGAGCAAACCTTCACTACGGAAACCTTGAGTTCATACCACTAAAAGGAAACATTGAGTTCCGAACTTTATTAGCCCTCGGGAGCCTCCTCAGAGGACACTACCTCCAGAGACGTTTTATGGGTCGGCATCATCAGTGACATGGAAAAGCATGTTGAGTTCCTATAGGGCCATGAGCAGACACTCTTAGCTGTCTTACAGACTTGCAACTAAGCCTGGCCATTCTCGAGGTATAGCCTGAGTGCTCCATCCCAGGGAGCACTAGGCAACAAACGTGCAGATCTGTCAAACTCCCGTTACCTTCACTGCTGTACACCATGCTACTAGTAGTTATTGTCTGATTCATTTGGTACGAAGTTGCAACCCGAGCAACCTGTCGTGGTCAAGCTTTTTGATGAACAAAAGAGTGAAAACACTATATCAAGAGCCAAAAAAGGATGTACGAGTTCAATTCAGCTTATCAGGACATGGATGCAGAATATAGAAGACAAGCAACTCTATTGCCTGTCACTGCCACCAGAAGCTCACAGAGAAGCTGACAGACAACGCTTTGACATAGTGCCACCAGCCAGGAGGAATGAACAGCATTTGGCCTGGCTGCAGAATACACTCAGTTGCCAACAAGTTGGCAAACTCAGGATGCGCCTCAAAATCTGGGTCATCAACTTCAACTTGACTAGAGTTCTGTGTGAGACCAGTCTGATATGGGTACAGGCTGGCAGAGTCTTTGGGATGATACAGACGCACATACTTAGTGCCCACCACCTGCGCTAGCAAGTTGTAATGGGGGTCATGGTGCAAGGGCGTCACCTGCATGATGTCAGGCAGCAGTTGTGTCAAAAAGGCATAACAGCAAGCCCTGCAAGTCTCAACAGACATCAGAGCCCAGCCTTCAGACGCTGACAACCTAGACAGTGCCCATGACATCACTTGCAAGTGGATAGCACTGCATAACCAACTGCTGATGTAGTGTCTGCATGGCACGTGACAAAGTGACATGTGCACAATAGAGAAGCAAAGGACTCACAGTGCCAGCAGGTCCAAACCAGGCATTGATGCTCTGCATCTCTCCCTCGCCTAGAGCACAATACATGGGCTCCTGAATGTCATTGCGCAATTCAGGGATTTGGTCAAACAGAGGATGCTGAGCCAAGTACCCGCTGACAGCCTGAGGCAGGCTGCTGCTGGAGACCTGCTGCTGTGCTTCATGATCTTGATCCAGTGACTGCAGCTGCGCATCAGCGCTAATCCTGGTTTCTGGCTGGGCCTGGTGTGACAATGCACAGCCTGCTTCTTGATCTGCGCCAGTGTGCTTTTGTGTCCTGTCCACATGTGATTGTACTGATGCCCCCTGGGGACAGCCCAGGCTAGGTAGCACACTTGCTGCTGCCTGCTGCACTAACTCTGAATTGTGCGCTGATCTCAGAGGGCTTGCCTGGCTGCATGGTGAGGGCAAGGTCTGGTCTGGGTGTGTGTCTGCATCTGAGGCTTCCTGCTGCACGTGATGCTTGACAAAGTCCGCAAACAGCATGAGCTTCTGGCCCCAGCCTTCAGCCAGATAGTGCTTGCCCAGCTCCACAGGCACAGTGCGCAAGCCGGCCACTCTGGACAGGTAGCCTAGGTCTTGCCACTTGGAGAGGGCAGGCCAGCTGGACATGGCCCCTGTTATCACCACCGGCTGCCCCTTGTCTTGTGCCAGCATGTATTGCACCAGGAACCTGCATGTACATAGGGAAACCACTGGCTTGACTTGTCTGCTTTGTGCACAAGAGATTATTTCGTACACTGAATCTGCACATACAACCTGCTATTGCAGGTTCCTGCACAGGATTTGGTTTAAAATACGTGAACAGGTTGCATATGCAGCGCTGGCAGGAAATTCTTGTTTGTAAAATTAGAGCACTGTGATTGTTGTGCTCCAACTCAGTGCTCGTGTGCCAGGTGAATTCCAGCAGCAATTTGAACCCTTACTTTTCCATGGAGAGCAGCTGCTCCGTTGTCACCCTGGCGCAGTGTGGCAGGAGAGAGCCAGGAGGAAGCAGTGCTGGGGCTTCTGCCAGCTGCTGAACCTGCTGCCAGCTGCTGAACCTGCTGCTGTGCTGCATTGCCACTGTCACCATGATGTGCAAATTTTGCGATGCTGACCTTGCCAGGCAAGTTGTCACTACTCTGCTGCTTTGTCTGGCTTCTGTGCACAGATGCCTTGCGCTGCTCGCAGCAACTGTCAGGTCTGTCTGAGCTGCTGATGTCATCAAAGCGTCTCTTTACTGATGTACGTGCCACAGATGTGTCCAGGCGCTGCTGATGCAGGCTTTGCACAGCACAGATGAGGCTGTCAATCTCTGCTCTGAACAAGGGGCCACCCATGATGGCTGCCATGTCCAGCTCGTGCATGGCAGTGGCAACAGCCTTCTGAGGGCTGTCAGCTTTGGGATTGTTGCTGGACGCAGCCTCTGTGCCAGTGCCACCTTCAGACATGATGAGTGCACTGGCCTTGTGTAAGCTTGGATCAAGCTGCTGCAGATGCACCAAAGCAGCAACCAAGCAAGCATAGCTGAAAAGGTCTCTCCATACCTGCAGCATTACGCAGCTCTTGTGTATAGACCACAGGGATGAACTCGACAGGGACGCTTTGAACAAGAAGTGCTTTAGCACAGTTTGAGAGGACAGAGTTGCACAGCCTTAGTGGCAAACTTACTGGGGAAACAGCCTTCCAGTTGCCAGTGTGCAGCTTCTCCCAAGCAAGATCTTGGCAAACTTGGCCTGTGCTGTGTTCCCATGCGATCAGTTGCCTGTCCTGTGCCTGATATGTTGTCTCATGTCAGCAAGGAACTTAGCTTTCAGATGTGTAAAGCAGCAACAAAACAGCCCACCTGTTGTATGACTGACTGCAGAAGGAGGTCGCATTGATAGTTGCGCATAATCTTGAGTTCTGCAGACACAGATACAGGTCTCTCCTTACAGAAACAGGGCAACAAGCTGACGGTTGCAGCTGCTACCTTCTTGAAGCTGCTGCAGTTTTGCAGTCTGCTGCGTATGTTGTCTCAAGCGAGCAACTTCCTGCATAGCTGACCTGCATACAATGCAACAGTACGTAACTGTAGACCTGACACAGATGCTCCGAGTAATCTGCCATACCGAGACAATACCTCCCCTGCACTTACCTAGCTCATCATGAGCTGAAAAATTCAAACATTATTATGACAACAAATGCACATTGCTGAGCTTCAGACAGACCAGATACCATGGCGGCAGGTCATCTTACGTGTTATTGTGGGGCTTGTAAGGCGGTGTCCAATTCACCAAAGTCCTCCATGTCTTGCAACGTATCCCAGTCTCCCAAATACTTGTTGTTCAGATGCAGCTGAGGCAAGCTAGAGACGCCGTCGCTGGCAGCGACCATTTCCGACCGCCGCTGAGGTTCTGTGGCCAAGTCAATCTGAAAGACAATGTAGCGGCCTCGCCAACTGGCATAGTATTATTGTGTGTGAGAGACTCGAGGCAACCGACCTACCTCTTCGTACTCAACTTTCTTGATGTGAAGCAGTTGTTTGACCCTGCTGATGTCCGTCTTCATTTTCAGAGTCGATGCGCATGATGTGCTATACAGCACAACCTTTGCCATACCAGTGTTTTTGTCGTTGTTGTGATGCGCAGAACTGTTAGCACTCGACTGTTACTAACTCCAGCTTCAGACGCTCACATATACGAGTGGACATACGGGTGTACGGTATACTCATCTACCTCAGCCAACCTACCGCAGTTGCGACAAACGCTTGGGCAAATGCTGTGTGCCTCTAGATGTCTGCTCAAACGCAGTCTGAAGCTTTGCTTCTAACGCTGCGAGATAACTGCAAAGGCTCGACTACACAGGTAGGCTGTCCCGCTTTTTACTGGTGCTTGGCAGGAGAACCTGCTGCAACCGATCCACTGATACTGCACAGGCCGAGGCTCTCACCCGTCTGATGACCTGCCTCAAGGCCGTGAGCGAGATGCAAATTCCAAGTGTATTGACGCACCTCACCGTCACTGATGCTGATCATCTGATGCAAATTATTTACTTTGGTCTTGCTCAGGAACAGGCGTCCATAAGTCATCTCATGCTCAAAGGGCACGAGCACGTCACTTCGTGTTTCGGTGCCGGGTGCATATTACGTACCCTGACATGCGTTCAAGCATAGCTGATCAGAACTGCCAGACAGCTTTTGTCAACATGGTATGAGACATAGGTCTGCTGATCTTGCAAACAGACATATCCCATTAGCGATGGGGGCTGCAAATAACACATCAATCCAGCGCTGCGTGACTCCCACGTGCAATGTTTGTCCAGGCAGATTGGTTGCCAAGGTTTAATTTGCAGGTCAACAATCATTGCTGGCTGCCATTAATGGTTCTGGAACCTCTGTCACATTTTAAAATGCCATGAGTTGCTTTGCATCGAAATGTGAGCATCTTACCCCAACAGTGCAAAGGGTGCACAAACCCTGCAGGTGATTTCCTTACAACTGCAGGAGCCACACACTGAAACTGCAGACATGTTGAGTTAATTGTGTCCTTATGAGAAATTTCTGTAAAGCCACAGCGGTCGATGCACACTGTGAATCGTTGCTCGTCTACAAGGTCATTCAGAATTCAAAAGAATGACCACAACATTGGGTGTTCAGTCGGGTCTTTGGACACACAAGACTGCAGCTGTTGTACTGAAATTGAAGTTTTTAGCCAGCTGCAGCATTCAATGTCTGAAAGCCTTTTTGTCGTCGTAATCAATATTGTTGATGTTCTGGGGGGCAACTGGGACCCAAAAGACAAAAAAATCAGTATTATACAGTGTACACGTTGCATCACAGGTGGTAGTGTGGTGTGGTGTGGTGTGGTGTCGTGTCAATCGTCTGTGTGCATGGCACATAGACAAAGTTTTCAAAAAGGGCCACTTCTTAAACTAATTAAATCTTGATGCAAGTTGTACTCTTGCAACAAGCTTGGACACATAGCAGAGATCACCAAGAATAAAACCACCATTGCATCATTGCAATCAACATCCAATTTGCTTTCAACACACAACCTACTCAAAACTTGAACCCTGTCCACAAACACAAACCAATAGTAAAAGTGACACGCCTTATCTGCCCTGCTGCTTCTGCTATGTGGGCGGAGACGACGGTCGCGAGCTGGCCTGCCGCTTTCTCAGCTCCACCTGCATTTATGTTGACTCAGACAGGTCAGCCTACCCCCCCCAGCTCATACTGGCCAGCAAGCAGTTGCCAAGAGAACAAGCTGTAGAAGTCTTACCAGCCATGGTGGGCTATTGCTGGGGGTTGTGATAGTGGCCTGCGGCGAGCTTACTGCGTGCTGATCAGGTCTGCCCTGTGCAGCATGCAATTCCCTTGCAGCAGCACTTTCTGTGTTGGACAAATTCAGGAGCTGCTGCTGATGAAGCTTGGGAAGCACCATCCCTGCACCCAATGCTGGGGTACCACCCATTGCTGCCACCCTGCTTCAACAGACTGGCTGACAACTCATTCAGGGATATTAAATTCCACAACATTGTCTCTGATGCTTCATTGTGCACTGCGAGCAACATCTAACCTGGATATTTTATCTTGTGTGCTGCCTTCTACAATGACATTCACGTGATTACACCCCACTTGAGCCTGCTTGCCACAGGATCCTACATGTCAGATGTCATTCCCAAGCTGCAAATTGTATGCAAAGTTTGAGTCCTGTGCAAAGCAAACTTTACCTTGTCCATCTTGAGGAAATGCTCCCAAGCCTGTTGCTGTTCCGCCAGCACTTGCAGGCTTTGACGGCCGATCTGGACGGAGAAGAGGCATATGAGAGCTCGTGCTCTTAAGCACGCAAGATAAGGCGGTCCGTGTTGTTTTTACAGGGGACGGGAAATACCTGTTCCGTAACGCTCGCTGCTTCCTCCTGGTCATCGAGTTCTTTTGTCCGCTGTATACAACCCTCCAGCATGCTCACATAACGTTTGGCTGCTGCATACATATCTTGTAAGAAAGCAGGGTCTTCCAAATGAGTCATGGTCAAGCTCGGTCAGCTCGAGTGACCAGATCGGGGTGGGACGCCAGGTTGCCGAGACGCGACTTGCGACCTGTCAACTGAGCGCAAGATTGTCTGGCTAGCAAGCAGATTGTCAGGTGTTGCAGGTATCAACACAGCGAGCAAAGACCTCCCAGAGGGTCACTGGAGTGACACTTGGCATGCTTTGAAATTAGGGCCTCCACACGGCCTTTGAAACCTAGTACGGTAAGCAGCAAGGCACAGGCAACACATTGATCTCGGGCTGTGCTCCTTTGGTGCTGAGGAGCAGTCACCAGTGTAAAACTGGTCGTCATGGACTACGGTCCGTCCGCGCACTTGAGCCCTGAGGATTCTTCACAAGCCATCAGTCAGGTACGCATCTGGTGGCTGATGACGTTGCAGCCTATACTGTCAAGCTTGACATGACACGCTGTTGTAACGCAGCTTCGAGAACGTGTGCAAGCGGCCATGGTTCAAGAGTACCTCACTGTAAGTTACATGAAACAGTTTCACACTGGACCTGCTTCTGCACTTCATAGCTGCCTCAATCGATGCACCACTGCCGCTTAGTTCCTGTCTAGCCTGGGTCTTTGCATGCAAGTGGAACTTTACTGCACCCATGTGCACCCAAGTGTGTTCTCTGGCAGTTCCTTAGATCTCATACTACGTTTGCTTCTGCAACATATGTATACACTTGGCTATTCTGTGAGTAACCACTGACAGATCTCTACTGGTGTGTGTGTAGACAGTGCGGGACAGCTGCTTTGAAAAGTGCGTCACAAAGCCATCAACATCGCTGAGCAGCAGTGAGCAGCAGTGTTTGGCAAGATGCATGGACCGATACGCTGAGGTCAGGGTGAAGCATGAGAACAATGCCTTTTTGAGTGTACAAACCTTGTGGCTGATGTGTAGACAACCCTGCAGGCGACACAAATTGTGACCAAGTCAGTGCTGGAGGGGTGAAGTAGGCATGTTTTCCCCTTGGAAATGCTGTCAGCCATGATGCCCAGGTAGAGCTTATGTTTGCTTGCGCAAGACGCTGTTTGACTGTAGTACAGCTAGGACGCTCAGTATTGTTACTTGTGCTCAAATACTTGCAGCAGATCTGGCCGGTAAAGGGGCATCCAGTCTGTGTCTATGGTGTTCTGACCTAAGTCTATGGGGTGCCGTGAAAGTTATTTTGAGCTGTAGCACAAGCAGTAAGGCAGTGTTAGCAGGCCAAAACCCAGCAACAAGCTCTCAGCAACAGCTGTCTCAGACGTATTGAGCAAATGACGCAGCTGTCAGCAACAAGATTTGCTGCAAGACTTGTGCAGCAGCTTGGTTGGTTCTGCATTTTGACCTAATAATCACCTGTGTGTTGTCAAGGCCTGTATTGCTAAATATCACAATGTTTGATTTGTTGATGTTGTGGACGAAATCATTTTGGTCAAGGATCTGCAACTTGCCAGAGCACATCAGCTCATGATCAGACTGTGCCAAGCAGTCAGTAAGAATGCGTAAGCAATGGTACTTGTTCACACACCCAGACTGAGGACTTAAGCACATACAGATAGCCAAAAAGAGGCAGCATCAGCGCGCCGGTCACGAGCCTGTCTGCCTTGTGCCTGGTTATGTGGACAAGTACCTGCATGTGCCTGATTGCACTCTTAAACAGAGTCTCGACACACATTCCGAGGGCTTTTCAGTCTGCTGAGATAGGTATATGTAACCACTGACTCAACCTCCATTATCAACTCTACATGCGTTGTGCTTGCGCTCGTGGCCGGCCCTCGGGACTATCAGCCTCGTCCTAACAATCAGCAACAGACGCCATTACTGTTGTCACAGCAGCTTATGCTACTCTCCATGACTGCAAATGTAGCCTCCGAAATGCATTTCAATACATTGTGCAGCCTAACACAGCCATATCTTGCTGACTGCATACTGTATCTAATGCAATACCTATATGATCCAGGCATTTTACCAAGCTCTGCAAATGACTTTAAGTATATCTGTCAAGGAAGCAATGGTACTAATAAAGCACAAGTGGTTTCGGAGCTGTCGTGACGCACAAAACTTAAATGGTCATTCCTGTCGCCGACGGGCTGTGCAGCTTGACATGCCACTAGTATCAATGCATACATGCCGCATTGTCGGCACACATTTCTTGAGGTACTGCTTTCGCTCTCAGGCTCGAGCTGCAATACTGCACGCTCCATCCTCGAGATGTCAGCGTTTGACCGCCCGACGACTTGCAAACACACCTGGTACGAAGAGTTCAAACAGACAGTTCACACAAATCACCTCACAAGTCAGCTCCATATCTTGTGGCAATGCGGGTTCCATTCTGACAGAACTTCAGATGTTGCAAGCTAGACAGTATGTCAGGCTTGTGCTTGAACAGAACATGACCATGAACTTGACAGGTATGTCAGCTATTGCAAAGCTGGTGCAAGGGAAACAGCAGCAAGGCATGCCAAAACTGAATGTAGGTGCCACCAGCGAGGAAGAAGCTTTCCAAATGCACATTGAAGACTCCTTGGCCCCTCCTGCCTGTCTTGGATGCTATTAAAAAACAGCAAACCGCATCACGGCAGGAAGATGCAACATTGTTATGCAGCATTCTTGATGTGGGCTCTGGTGGTGGTTTGCCTGGCGTGATTCTAGCAATTGCCAGACCAGATTGGCAGGTACCGCTCTGAACATGATGCAACCTGGTTGGTCCTGCATCAGGTGTATCTGCAGGACATGCTGCATAGGGTGGGTGTAATCTGGCAAACATCATAGATTTCCCTCAAATGCCCGACATGCAGCCTTCACCTGCACTTTGATGTATGTCCTCCTCACTGACTTCAACTGGTGCTCTTCTTCAAGGAGGTATTGCGTGATTGGTGACTGGTTTGTGGGTCTGTTCACTGATCAGATTGGGCCTGCACATACACAAAGCCTTGTGACTGCAGCCATTCAAGTTAATTTAGAAGCTTCCAGAATGGCAAAATCGATAAGATGTTGGTTCCACCACGCATGGGACATGACAATTTTTTGACAAAGGTTGTGCTGTTCAGGTGACACTGCTGGACTCCTTGCGCAAAAGGTGTATCTTTGTGGAGAAGGCAATAAAGGAAGTAGGAGTGCAGAACACAAACGTTGTATGGGCACGGGCTGAGGAAGCAGGCCAAAGCCAACAGCACAGAGAGGTGAATCTGGAATGGTGCCAAATGTTGCATCTGGCTGCTTGCTCAACATTGAGGAAAAATTTGCATTCTGGTAATACAGCAACCTTGACAGTTGACAGTCTTGCAAGATTGGCAGACACGATTTGCTGCTGTTGCCTGAACAAGACTTGCAGTGTACTCAATGCAAAAATGCACTTGAGCACATACGTGAGATCCATGCACAGGTGTATGACATAGCAGTGGCTCGCGCTGTTGCCAAGATGCGGGTGCTGGCTGAGCTGTGTCTGCCATTTGTAAAGCCTGGTGGTCACTGGCTTGCTGCCAAAGGACCGGATTGTGAGGTAACACTCCCTCATCTTCCTGAGCAAAGCTATTTCAAGTACTTCAAGTCTGCCAGCTGGACCGTAATCCATCACAGTGTGACCTGCAGTACACAGCATCAAACGGCAAGTATTTGGTGGAGTATTTGAAAGGCTGATCTGATGCTTGCAATGACTGTATTGCAACAAGTGCACATATTCCAACTGCATATCTCACGCACGTTGTGTCTACTTGAGTACCAAATCCACATGGCGCTGCAAACACGGCTAATGTACTGTTATCTTTATGAAACAGGGCAATTTTGGCAGAATTTGTTGTCATAGTATCTAATTTGATCAAACATGGCAATACGGGCGCAAATGAGCCAGATCTGGCAACTTTGGTGGTAAACGTAGGTTTTGTGGAGAAATGTTGGGGAACTTTGCGTTTTGATTTGATTTTGAAACAGGTCTAATGTCCCAGGGTATTTGATCAATTCTTCCCCAAGATGGCAGACGCACTTCTGTTACCTACAGCAATACTTTGCTGCATCATGAAGAATAGCCAAATTTAGCGTCCAGACTGGATGGCTTCACAGTAAAGTACTGCATATCGATTGGTAGTGTCACTATGCAATGACTGGTCTTGACTTTGTCACACAAATCATGACGTAGAAACAGATGTTGCATCGACATGTTTTGTCTGCTTCTGGTGCAAAGAAAAAGGGGATTGTCGATGTTTGCTGGACTCAGCAATTGAGCTTACAAATATCACATGAATGCTACACTGTTGGTACTCAGGACCAGGGACAGGTACTGTCACCTGTAACAGACAGAAGGCTGTAGTGGGAGGGGTTTATATGTGAGGCAGGCCTGATGTAGTCCTGAAGTGATGCATGGCAAGTAGTCGCAGTGATGCCAAACGTGGAACAAGAGTGTGCAAATGTTCCTTGCAGATCTCCTTTTTGGCTGATGAGAGAGTTTGTCAGTTCACGGGCACCCAGCGTCATCACCAAGGCAACATGCAATGAGAAGTTTGACGTGTTCAATTGCAATGCAGGCAGAGGTAGTGGCTGCAGAGAATGCCATCCGTGTTTTGCAAGGCGGCCCACCATCAATCACCCATGTGAATGCGTTTGGGTCCAGCGGGCAGCACGTGGCTGTGGTGGTGCAGAAGGTAGCAGCCACACCTGCCCAGTACCCCCGCCACCCTGGCAAACCAAACAAGCGGCCCCTTTGATGCTTCAGACACCAAGTTGCCATCCCAGCCAACAAGCAATGCCATGTGTGTTAGCACCAAGTGCCCATCAAACATACCTTGATAATCACACTAGAATGCACTCATGGCTTCCAAAGCAATAATATGTTTTCCTCATTGTCCCCTTGAGATATGAGATACACTCCACAGTGTAATGTAAAGTGATTGCGATCCAGTGCACAGTCATAGGCTAGTTATCATCATGCAGACATTTTGGATCATAACCACTCAGGTGGCTAGAGCCACTGAGCTACTCTCATACATCTGCGCAAGTACACCACCACAACTTGTGGGTACACTTCTGCTATTGGCCAGCCTTTGCTGTTGCAAAAAATGTCGCAAACTCTGGTCGCACCAGCTAGCCCACAGACATCATGGGCCAAAATTACAAACGCTGCTAATTAGGTGAACGTGCCTGCACGCATAAGAGCTGCTGCCGCTAGCGCTGCGCAGCATCAAGTGCTGAATTGCTGTTGCTTATCAATTGCTTAGGTGCTGTCAGCATTTGCTGCATTGCTGCTGTTATCTGCTAACGATTGTCACACCTGCTGACCATTGGCGCATTGCTGAATATGCCACAATTATGAAAAATAGATTTCCTGGCACAGGTTCAATGCAAGAATTGCAACTGTACTTGTCGCAGGCTGCCCAATGCATGCTCTGTCCAACCCTGACAAGCAAGAAGGACGATGACATTTCACTTGGCTCTTGGCTTCCAAAGCACACGACGCAAGAGCTGTTACCGTGGCTACTGCTTGCTGGAAAATATACTCATGCCGAAACGCATCTGAGGCTTTCACTGGCAAGGACAGTCAGTATTCAAACTCACCATTCCAGAATGAGTACCCGACACTGCCACAGGGGACATCACATTGTTGCTTGCGTGTTATGCCAACTTGCTTCAGTCAAAAAAGTCTATGCAGCAGATTATACTCTAAGCATTGATGCAAGCGTGATACCATGCTGGGGTTCAGACTATTTAGCCAAACCGGTCACTTGTGATAGGATGCTCACAAGTTTTTTATAAGCTTTCTGCACTGCAATGCATAGTGTTTCTGCAATGCAAGCATCATTGTCACTAGTGTGGTTAGTCTTAGATCACCTCAGGCTGTGTGCAATGTGCTCACAACAGCCGTCATCAGCCCACTATTTATACACAGCTGTTTGTTTTTGGACAAGCTATGCTTTGATTTGGTGAACAGCTGACGTGTGCTTGGCTTGTTTTGCTTAACATGCTGACTTTCTGCAGACTTTAGTGTTTGCCTCTTCCAAGTTGTAACGGTAACTTGCAGTTTCGGCTGCGAATGGCCTTCCATTTGACGCTTGTGGTTTCTTTCGTTGCGTGTATGTGTAACGAACAGCTTTCCTGCCCAAAACAAAAAGAAATCAGCCTCAGACAGCACTGTGGGAGACAGCCCCTCCATGCCAACCACATCAGCAACAGTCATTGTGGCACCCCCCAGACGGTCAGAGAGGCAGCAGAATTCCAGCCGCAGAGTACTGTAAAGTGCCCCCTGCAGCCCCTGGGGGTGCTCAATGAGCCACCCCAGAACCCCCTCTCTACAACGTCTGCCTCTCAATGTCAATGGGCTCCGTAAGAGGCAGAAGGGGGCGGCATTGTTTGCAGTCTTGCAAGCTGGGCCATGGCATGTCATTGCTCTGCAAGAGAAACACCATGCTACCCAGGCAGAGGCTGCACAATGGTATAGAAAGGGGGCAAGCCCTACCGCTCCATGGAATGGCCCATCATTTTGGGCTGCTGGCACATCAGTCAGCCGCGGCGTGGCCTTGTTGTGTTACACACGTGTTGTTCAAGGCTTGTCCCCTTCTGTCAGGGGTCTCAGCCTATGCTGCAGACCCCGGTGACAGATTTGTTGCCGCTCAAGACAGCTTGAGTGGCAGCATGGCGTCAGTGTACAGCTGCCGTCAAAAGTCTGCTTACAGTAATGGCAGTGCTTCAGCAGAGACCTTGGAGTGAATGCTGTGCGCAATGCAAGTGGCGGTGAGGCCAGCCAGTGTTAGCAGACGAGCCTGCGCACTTGCTACTGTGACCGTTGCCGCAAGGCTTAAGCAGGTGAGTGAGACAGGAAAGCTGGTGTCAGCCAACAGTCAGGTTCGAGGCTGCCCAGCAGGCAAAATTCATAGGAAGCGATACCCTGTGAAGGTCAAACATTCTGCAGCAAAACAGGTCAGCTATGTTGCCTAGTATCTGGTTTTCCAGCAAAGCAGCAAGCAGGAAGCAGTGGCTGTTTACACACGGGGTAGCAAAAGCTTACTGCCTGGACAAGCTTGCCTCTGACAGAGGTTGAGCCTGATCAGTCAGCAAACCTTTGTTTTCAGGACAACCACTTGCAGAGGCTTACCTAGCACATTGCGCAGCCTGTGCAGAAAAATTGCGAGAGTTTAGCCCCAAGTTCCTAATGATTTTGACTTAGACTGCTGACTGCATCAGCCTTTTTCCAAGAGCTTATACCGTGCCTGGCTGAGAATTTGAATCTGGCTAGGGTTTGCAGGTCTGACCAGCTGGGCTTGCAAAGGGTGTGCAATCCCTGATGGTATTGTGACTGATGTCCATATGTCAGTTTGGGATGCACAATAATGTTCAAGGCCACAGAAATGCAAAGGTGTGTAAGCAGACTTATGCCAGCTGTATGCTCCTGTCGAGAAGCAGGAGCGTGCACTTTTCTTCCAGCAAAGCCTCCTTCCTGCCATGCCAGTAGGCACTCAATTACTCCTAGAGGGTGACTGGAACTGCGTGGCAGAGGACCTGGACCTAGTTGGGGGCCAACCAGGCACCCGCCAGCATGGCTTTCAATCAGGCTTGCTGCCCTATCAGCAAGCAAGATGCCTGCAGGTGCCTGTATTCGCAAGAGAAAGACTTCACGCATACAGCTGCCAACAATGCACCCTCAGCCAGAATTGACAGATGGCTCGTCAGCGACAGTTTGCTTCCAAATGACAGTGCAGCTTCAGTCACAGATCTCATCCTGTCAGACCTTCATGGAGTGGCAGTTGCAGTGTCACCTGCCAACGCACCCCCCCCCCCGCGGCCCAGGGCTTTTGTCAATGCCTTCTTTTTTTCTTTTTTTTCGGGTTACAGGGGAATTGTCCACCCTCCGTCAGATGATGAAGGTACCGAACGAACCTGGTTTGAGGCCGAACACCGGCCTAGAAAACGCGTTCCTCAGCGATCAGTCCATGGCAAGCAATCCCCGCAAAGGCCAAGCAAAACGTTTTGGCGCCAAGACGACCAGCCATGATGGCAAGGCTGGTCATGTCATGACACATGTGTGTCACCGTGCAAGGCAAGAACAACGGCAAGTGCGACCATGTAAGCGCCGATGCAGGAAGCATGTACCCCTGCATCTAGCACAGCGCCTTGACCGGCTAAATTGCCGAGCCAAGCAATGTCAAGTAAGCACGTCATCCTAGAGCATGGTAGCCTGTGAAAACGTTTTGCGTCAATGCCTTCTGCCATCATTTCCCATCCTGCCTTCAAAACACTCATGTCATCTCAAAATCAGACCGTCCTTCAGGCTAATCCAGTGACCACAACCCTCAGCCGCGCAGCAAGATGGGACCTGCTCAAGGTGCACATTCAAGATATTGTAAGGAATTAATGCTCCACCTTCCATGCCCAGCGTACAGAGCAGCTCAGGGTACTATCCAGCAGGGCTCGAGCGGCCTATGTGTTTATTGTTTTCTCTTTTTTGGGCGGCCTATGTGGCAGCTCGGCGCTTACATGGTCACACTTGCCGTTGTTCTTGCCTTGCACGGTGACACACATGTGTCATGACATGACCAGCCTTGCCATCATGGCTGGTCGTCTTGGCGCCAAAAGGTTTTGCTTGCCCCTTGCGGGGATTGCTTGCCATGGACTGATCGCTTAGGAACGCGTTTTCCAGGCCGTTGTTCGGGCTCAAACCGGATTCGTTTGGTACCTTCATCATCTGACCGAGGGTGGACAATTCCCCTGTAACCCCCTCAAAAAAACAAAAAAAAGGCGCTCACTCTTGCCCGTGTCAACATCGGGGCAGTCAGTAGCTGAAACCTTGCAGGCCATGGAGGTCAGGTGGGTGGCTTCCATGCAACCCAGCTCCAGAGGCACAGCTCGCCTCAGCTCAAAAATGTCTGCCTCTTTGCCAGCGTGGATGACGCCCTCGCAGACCACTAGAATGCACCGGCCAGAACGGCAGCAACAACGTCAGGAGAAGCATCAACAACAGGCGCAGCAGCAGCTAGCACTTCAGCTGCCTTTGGAGAGGGCAGCTGCAGACGACATCATTGATGTGTTAGAGGCATGTGGCAGCCATTCTCAGCAGACACAATGGCGGCACATTTTAGAGTTGGGTAGCGCTTCCTACGTGGACAGGCAGCACAGGGTCCTACAGTGACGCCTGTTGCATGCCAGCTTGATGTGTTCGGCTTACAGAGAATGCATTGGCAGGGCCACGCCAACACAGGCCAACTGCCCTTTCTCATGCTGCATCGGTCCCAGTCAGCCTCAGACCATCAGCCACTTATTCATCACATGTCCGGTTGCAGCCACAGTCACTGCTTTGCGAATCGTGGCCTTGACAGTGTTCAAGGCGAGCTGTCTCGCCAGGTAATCGTGGTGCGAGGTAGATGATGATGACAATGAAGCTTGTTGTGACAAAGGGGATGACGCCCGGATTGCGCCTGGCTCCGAGGCATCTGTAGGTTGCGTTGGCCGGCTGGCCTTTGCAATTTGAGACGCTGACCAGATGCTGTAAAGCATTGCTAGCTTAAGTCTGAGTCAAGTCTGCAGGAGCGCATCTGACGGCAGTTGCTCAGATGGTGTGTCTCCCGCTAACAAGCTTACAGCTGAGACCACAGGCAGATACCCTGTCATAGCTTGCCAAAAGCGGCATAGCCAATCAGTGACTGTGGCTGCAACCGGGCATGTGCTGAACAAGTGGCTGATGGTCTGAGGCTGACTGGGGTCGATACAGCAAGAGAAAGGGCAGTTGGGCTGTGCTGGCATGGCCCTGCCAATGCTCTGTAAGCTCCACACATCAAGCTGCCATGCAACAGGCGCCACCATAGGACCCTGTGCTGCCTTTCCAAGTAGGAAGCGCCGGCCAACTCCCAAATGTGCCGCCACTGTGCCTGCTGAGGGTGGCTGCCACATGCCTCTAGCACATCAATGATGTTGTCTGCAGCTGCCCTGCCCAAAGGCAGCTGAGGTGCTGGCTGCTATTGCATCTGTTGTTGATGTTGTTCCTGACGTTGTTACTGCCGGTCTAACCAGTGCATTCTAGGGGTCTGCGAGGGGGTCGTCCATACTGGCAAAGAGGCAGACCTTACTGAGCTGAGGCGAGCTGTGCCTCTGGAGCTGGGTTGCATGGAAGCGACCCACCTGAGCTCCATGGCCTGCAAGGTCTCATCCACTGATCGCCCCGATGTTGGCATCGGCAAAAGGCTTGGGCGGCAGGTCAAACCGCTTGGGGCCAATGGGTGCTTGGTGGCAAAACACCTGATGAGCCGGAAACGCAGGCCCGCTTGTCTGACCACCAGCTGATGAGCTGGCTGGCTGCCCCGTCCCCACACCCCAAGTGACAGATGATGTGGGCCCCACAGCTGACCTTGCAAGTACAAGGGACTGCCTAGCTGAGCTGGCTGGTGCGCTGGGCCCCTCCAAGGCCTAAAGGGATCCCAAGTGATGACTTGGACAGGGCTGGGATTGGAGACAGGCTCTGGTGGGGTATGTTGAAGTTACATATGGGGGGTAATGATGTGGAGCTGGCCTGTCTGAGCATCTCGAATGGGCTGTCTGCCGGAGGCCGAGAGAACCTGAAACCAAGTGGATGCTGGGGCTGAGCTGACGATGGTGCGCCATGCTGGAGGAAGTGCCAGCAAAACTGACTCAACTGTTGTGTGAGGCTTACAAAGCATACATTGACAGGGCCACGCCAGCACAGGCCAACTGCCCTTTATTATTATATTATTATTTTTTGGGAGGGAGAGATATTCATTGCACGAAGCAACGATAACAACCTCAAATAAATGTGATCTCCACTGCATACTATTAAGCTGAAGCTAACAACACATCTTGATAGAGAAGGATGATCACCATCCATAGAGCATCGTCTATATCAGAGCCGTCACAATGAAGGCCACGTAAGCAGCAACAACACCATTCAAGCCTGCCAACTTGCACAAAGCACATCCCAGCCAAGTGCCATACCAACGAGCTAAGGAAACTAGATATTGCTAATACAAGGCACTCAGAATGACAGGACCCTATAGCATAAACACCATAAAGTCAAATCAAAATGTACACCCAAGAGAGCAACGTTCAGGCTAAACATATTCGGTACACATGCCAAACAGGTCAAAGCTAGTCATGTGAAACAATGACAAATGCCAAAAGCAAAGCCTCAAGTGGCCAAACAACGATTGGCTAGTCATTGAAAAGGGTATATGGCACTGAGCAATCACTTCAGAAAGCCACGCTGCAAGCCCATGCTAGTAGAGGGCTTGTCTGGAGGCTCAGCCTGTGATGGTGCATAATATGGTCTGGGCTTCTTGTGCTCGCGTGAGCTCCGCCGCAAGCCAGGTGCATCAGGTGTCAAGGGCACCAAGGTCAAACTATCATCATTTGGAGCCTCTGCCGTCCCAGAGGACTCACCATCTGACATAGACTCAGGGCCCCTTCTTTTGCCAGCCAATGGAGAAGCAGCATCAGGCACGTCAGCGCAAGGTTAGGAAGCAGCAGGCGTGGTGCAAGGTGAAGCCGAGCCATTGTAGCTACAGATCCCTCAACTTTTGGCAAATTTCAGCGCTCATAAGGAGGCCAGGTGGCTTGTATCAACAGCTCGTCATCAGGCACAACTGCTTGCTGCTCCACAACAGGCTGTGAGCATGCAGGCTCTGGCTGTGCAAGCTGAGGAGGTGATGCTTGCTGCTGTCCAGACTTTTGCTTGCTTGCCTGCCGGTTCACTTTCTTTGCCTTTCTGCTTGCCTGCTTGCAAGGGGCATTAGCTGCTGTGGCCTTGCGCTGCTCGTGCTTGTTCTGCAAGCTGCGTGAGACTGATATGCTGACCGAAAGAACCCTGAAACTGAATGGATCTGGTTAGCTTGCTCAATCAAGGGTCTGAAGCTGGTGCTTCCACTTTGGCTACTGTCACAGCAGATCTGCCAAGATGATCGGACCAGCAAGATAAGTGTGCTGGAAGATCCCCAACAAACTCTGTCTTGACTGCTACATCTGCGCTATAACCAGCTGCCTTGAGAAGAGCTGCTGTGACGCCTTTGCAAGCCCATCAAGGGTCCAGCTGCTTCACAACGACCTCAGCGAAGCGAGGGGAGATCTGCCCTTTATCATGCTGCATCAACCTCAGACCATCAGCCACTTATTCATCACATGCCCGGTTGCCGCCACAGTCACTGATTGGCTGAGCGGCCTTTGGCAAGTTATGACGGGATATCGGCCTGTGGTCTCAACTGCCGGCTTGTCAGCGGCAGACACACCATGCAGCTGAGCAGCTGAGGTCAGATGCGCTCCTTCAGACTTGGCGCGGACTCAGGCTTGCAGTGTTGCACAGCATCTAGACAGCATCTAAGGTCGCCCAGGCCAGCCGGCCAACACAACCTTCAAATGCCTCAGAGCCAGAGGCAATCCTGGCGTCATCTCCTTCGTGACAACAAGCTTCACTATCGTGTCATCATCTACCTCACACCACAGCCACTTGGCAAGACAGCTCGCGTTGAAGACTGTAAAGCTATGCTCCAGATGGTAAGTTAATTGGACACACTCCGACCCTACATCTTTGAACTTTTCTCTAGATTGATGCATTAGACAGATGCATTAGACAGATGCATGATGTCTAGCTAGACATTGCTTACTTACCGCACATTCTTTGGTACGGTGTGTGATTGGTAGTATGACCACACTTCGATCAATATTGATGCATGAGAGAGACGCATGTTTCTTTGTTTTTTGTTACTGCGCGAAGCTCGAACAGCGTTGCGCTGGGCAGTGTGCATATAGCTCCACTGGGCACTCTTGATCAAACATTGCTGTAATGCTGAAGAAGGCTATAAAGTAGTTCTATATTTGCTCTGTGTGAAGTGGCGGGCAACACGCCAGTCAAAAAACATAAGGCAAGCAAGAGCAAGAAGAAACAAGGCATAAAAGCATCTCAGGAGGGTATAGGCGTGCATGAAAGCGGGGGCTGCAGCTGCAGCAGGAAGAGCTGCACGCAGCACTCGCCGCAAGAATTTGCACCCAAGGCGATCTTGCAATGTTCAAACAGGTGTATATGCCACAACTGCCTGAGACTTGCTGATCTCGGCATGACATTGACCGCAGGCAAGCCTCTGTGACGGATGTGCCCGCAGCGCCAGTTGCGACTGGCAACACCCCCGTACTACGCCAGCAACTCGCCTGATCTGTCTCACCAGCAAGCAGCGCAGCCGGACGCAGCGGATGTGACTCGCAAGGCACGTCGCGCTCAGCACAAACATGGCACACCAGCAGCAGCAGGCTATACTGCACTATCAATGACAGTCATGGCAACTCTGTTGGGAGCAGTGCCGCAGCGTCACAGTCTCCTCAGCAGCTAATGTGGCCTCAGCTCAATGCCATCACAGCAAGTGGACTCATACCTCCAGGTATGATACCAATGCAGTCTCAAGCTCTTGCACCCTTGCCACCATGCCAGCTGACTCCAATGTGACCAGTGTCAATACCAATCAAAGTATCATGCATGATTCATGACAGCCATCACAAGCCCCTGTCCAACAGCATCCCTCCTGATTGCAACCCTTTCCACCAGTGCCAGCAGACCCAAGCATAACAGGCTTCACTCAGGTCAGCATGCAGATACCAGCACAGGCTCCAAACACAGATATCAGCACAGGCTCCTGACACAGAGCCTGCAGAACCACAGCGGCTCACATGGCTCTGTGGCTCAGGTGCTGCAAAGCGGACAGCCCTGCAACAACCTGCTGGCGGTCCTCTTGAACCCCAAGGGACTCCTGCTCCCCAAGTCCCCAGCATCAACCCTGAGGGTCAGCCACCTCATTTCCCACACAGCACCAGTATATATGCAGCAGACTTTCATTGATTGCATCCAGCAGCTCAGCGGCAGCAGCGGCGTCTGGACTATCAAGTGTTATTGGCCATGCAGCGGCCAGAAACACCTGTCACAGAGCATGAAGTGGCAGACCTTGGCGCCAAAACGTTTTGCTTGCCCCTCGCGGGGATTGCTTGCCATGGACTGATCGCTTAGGAAAGCGTTTTCTAGGCCGTTGTTCGGGCTCAAACCAGGTTCGTTCGGTAACTTCATCATCTGACGGAGGGCGGACAATTCCCCTTTAACATAAAAACAAAAAACTAAACCGGTACTTTGGCATCTGTCACATAGCCGTCACGGGGTGTTGAGGACCACTTGGAGTTGCAGTTGCATATGTCAGGTACATGCCGTGTGCTGGCATGCTAGCATTTGCCACAAAGACCCATTTCCTTGTGAGTTGGTACACAACTTTGTTCTCATCAATGTTTTTTGTTTCAATCTTGCCAGCTGTTTCCTCTTCGTCGTGTCGAACAGGGTATGGTGGCTTGCAAAGTTGGATTGAACTTTTCATGAGTGCAGCCTGCTTTGCTGGAGGTACCTAGTTGAAATGGGTTTTGAGCTGTCGTTCATGGTCTGAAACCAACAACCTGTTTTCAAAAACATTGTTATTTTTATTTTTATTTTCTTGGGCAGGAGAGGTATTTATTGCACATACATGCAACGAAAGAAACCACAAGCGTCAAATGGAAGGCCACCCGCAACCGAAGCTGCAAGTTACCGTCACTTGATGGAAAAGGGCAAACACTTGAGCCTGCAGAAAGTCAGCACGTTATGCATAACAAGCTCAGCACATTTTCTCCCAAAAAAAGAAAAACACATTTTAGCTGTTCACTCAAAGCATAGCTGGTCCATTGTCTGTGAGCAAAGGTGACACAGTGTACAGATGGACTCAACACAGGCAATATTAAGCTTGTCTCATGAGAGCAGAAATGCGTCAAGGTTGCAAAACTCAACATAGGCATGCACGCCACAACTGACATGATATCAAGATTGTTTTAATAGTCATCGCTGCAAGGACTACCCAAAAGCAAATGCCACGCGAGGCGTCATTCAGTTAGACTGCCGAACAAGTCATGTGGCCACATAAGTGCCAGTCACCCCAGCCTATCAACATTTTGATTTGACTTTATGGTGTTTATGCTGTAGGGTCCTGTCATTTCAAGTGCTTTTGTATGGGCAATGTCTATGTTCTTTAGCTCGTTGGTATGGCACTTGGCTGGGATGTGCTTTGTGCAACGGTGTTGTTGCTGCTTGTGTGGCCTTCTCTGTGACGGCTCTGTTTCAAACGATGCTTTATGGGTAGTGATCATCCTTTCTATCAAGATGAGTTGTTGGCTTCAGCTTCATGGTACGCAGAGGACATCACGTTTCCTTGCAGTTGTTATCGTTGCTTCGTGTAATGTATATCTCTCCCTCCCAAAAAAGAAGGGGGGAAAATTGTGAGGCCACCAACAAAGGCACTGCTGGCAGCATGGGTGTGTCAGCAGGCGAAGGCTTAGCGGCAAGGGCGGGGTCTGCCTCCGCTGCCGGCACAGCTGAGGTTGATGAACCATCTGTAGCTTGGATAGAAGCTGCTATTGGGGCCAGCAGAGCCTGTGCTGACTTGAGCAGCAGACTTGGACAGCTGTGGGTCCAGATCCATCAAAGTTGGCGCTCAGTGGCCCAGCCCAGCCGTGCCATGCTGAACCTCAAGATCCAGGACAGGGTCAAGGAAACGCCCCAAAACCAATCTGTTGGCAGAAGGCACGCTATCAACTGAGGCAGCATGTAAGGCTTGCTGCTGCTGCTGCCTGCAACAGCAAACCCTACGGATTGAAAAGGGTGAAGTTAAACTGGCTGCAGTCTTTGTCAGCCAATGAGTAGCAAAAAATGAGTAACCCTGGATCCATCAGGCATCACAGGGCATCAGCTGCAACATGATATATTGGCAGCATACCTTCGAAAGAAAATTACTGAGGTCAAAGCAGTGCCCAACTTGCAGCAGCCTTCAAGCGGCTCAAAAAAGCAATTCGTTGCCAAAATAGCAGGCTGTCACAACCTGGAGTTAAGCAATGAACCCTTGCCAGCACCCTTGCAGCAACTTGCCAGAGTCACACTCTGCTAGCACAGTCTTGGAATGAAGAAAGCGGATTGTTTGAGGGCCTTTGAGTTGTCTCAAAGTCACTACAAAATATTGTTATTACTGCCTGCTACCACGCCAGACTGCAACCCAGCTTGAATTGTCATGTCAAACAAAGCCTTCTGGGGCACTTGCCGTTGTTCTTGCCTTGCACGGTGACACACATGTGTCATGACATGACCAGCCTTGCCATCATGGCTGGTCGTCTTGGCGCAAAAACGTTTTGCTTGCCCCTTGCGGGGATTGCTTGCCATGGACTGATCGCTTAGGAACGCGTGTTGGCCGTTGTTCGGGCTCAAACCAGGTTCGTTCGGTACCTTCATCATCTGACGGAGGGTGGACAACTCCACTTTAACCCCCAAAAGAAAAAACAAAAAAAAGGCTTCTGGGCTGCATCCTCTTGACCCCCAAAAAGAGAAAATGGAAGCTTACCGGGCTGCAAGCCAATGTATGGCAGCTTCACCAGAACATGCCCTGCTGTCACAAACTGGCATATAGAGTGGAGGTTTTACTGAGATGAGTGGTGACCATAAAGAGTCATCAATGAGCTCCATTGCTTTTGAGTTGTAGTTGCTGAGGACAGGCAAAGTCCAGACAACATGCAATACAGGTATGAAACCAATCTGCTTCACTTTAGCATAGTATTTTGTGCCATGCCATGTCCATTGGCGGTGATTTTTTTTTCTTTTTTTTTGTTAATCCACCCTCCGTCAGATGATGGAGGTACCCAACGAACATGGTTTGAGCCCGAACACCGGCCTAGGAAACGCTTCCTAAGCGATCAGTCCATGGCAAGCACGCTGTCCACTCTATGCCAGCTAGTGCTAACAAAGATACCAGACAAATGTAAGTTGTGTGAAACACCGGCCTTGTCAAGGTGACAAGGCGATCAGTCCACAGGAAGGGTACTCCAGAAAAGATGTGTCATGAAAGTGCTATAAAGCACCTCATGGAAGAAAACAAAGTGATCAAAAAAAGTAAAAAAGCATGTCTACTTGCTCATGAGAGGGTAACTAACATCCAGACCTGCAACCACTCCTAGGAAAAACGCCAAAGGCGTCCCGCAAGTCAAAACATCCATAAAGGCGCGATGACACAAGCATCTCTATCATGCACCAATAAGGATGGAAGTGTGTGCATACCACCAACCACAAAAACTGCCTGATTGAGGTGCGGCAAGTAAGCAAAGGATGTCCAGGTAGGAACAATGCATCTCCCGCATGCATCTGCCTAGAGGAAAGTCTGAAATAAAGGGTCAGAGTGTCTCCAATATCTTGCCAACTCCAGTGCCCAAGACTGAAGTTATGTCGATCCGACTGCCACCAGGAGGCCTGCCATGATAGTGCATGATCCTCACAAGTATACTGCAACAGGTGCCTTGCAGCTGGTTCCGTCTGTGCTGCTATCCTGTGCTATGGTGATGCCCCCAAGGCAGGTTTGCAGGTTTGCGTCCCAGAACTACACCCGTTGGCTGGAACCCGCTGGCAAAAGCAGACTTTGACTGTCCGGAACTCCTACCAAAAGCTGCGGTGAATCTGTCAATCTGCCAAAACCTTTTCTTATCAAAGCAAGCCTGTTCTGTGCGATAGTGGTGCAAATGCTATCTGCTGTTTTTGTGTGATGATGTCCCATGCACTTGGATACCAGCCATTGCATATCAAGGCTTGAGCGCTACCGGATCTGAAAAGCTCCTGAAAAGTTCCTACAGCTGTGGGCATATTTAATGTCCGACGTGTTTGCATTTCCCACGGTATACTCTATATCAGGCAGTCCGGTTGAAAGCAGCATATAAGGCTTGCTGCTGCTGCTGCTGCTGCTCTGCTGCTGCTGACGTGCCTGCCGTAAAGCTGCCTTTTGAAGCCTTGCCTTTTGCTGCTGCGGCGTTTTTGTTTTTTCTTTATGTTTTGGAGGTACAGGGGAATTGTCCACCTACCGTCAGATGATGAAGGTACCGAACGAACCTGGTTTGAGCCCGAACAAGGGCATAGAATACACTTCCTGAGTGATCAGTCCATGGCAAGCATGACGTCCACTCTATGCCAGCTGGTGCTAACAAAGATACCAGACAAACCAAAGCTTTGTGAAACACCGGCCTTGTCAAGATGACAAAGCGATCAGTCCACAATAAAAGTGACCCCTATCAGGAAGATCTGTCCAGAAACCTGCTTGATGTTGTCATTGCACTTTGTCCAAAGTGTGACCATGTAAGCGCCCATGCAGGAAGCATGCACCACGGCAACTGGCACAGCGCCTTGACCTGGCTAAATTGCCGAGCCAAGCAATGTCAAGTAAGCACGTCGTCCTAGAGCACGGTGGCCTATGAAAATGTGTGAGAAGAGCAACAAGCAATGCACTTCGCTTCGTTTCTGTTGTTGCATGTATGAACAATGATAGCTCTGCCGCCCCTCACAAAAAAAGAGCCACTCGTTTCTCACCTGCCCGGTTGCAGCCACAGTCACTGAATGGCTGTGCTGTTTTTGGCGAATTGAGACGGGGTATCTGCGGGTGACACACATTTGTCATGACATGACCGGCCATAGCCATCATGGTCGTTTGGCGTCAGGACATTTTGCTTGTCCCATGCGGAGAGTTGCTTGCCATGGACTGATCGCTTAAATACACGTTTTCTAGGCCGTTGTTTGGGCTCAAATCAGGGTTTTCCGGTACCTACATCATCTGACGGAGGGTGGACAATTTACCGGTAACCCAAAAAAAACATGGCCTTGCAGAGCCATGTAACATACATGTCTGAGCAAGCAATAGGACATATGCTGCTCGCTTTGGAGAAGTAGTGCCTCTCAGGGCCACATCTTTGAGGCTGTCTGCACACAACAATAAGCAAACAGTATACTGTATATCGGGTCGTTCAGTACCTTCATGATCTGACGGAGGGTGGACAATTCCTCTGTAGCCCCAAATGAAAAAAGACTCCCCGAGCAGTTGTGGGAAAGATTGAAGCACTCAAAGGTATAGGCGTTCACAGCAACAGAATTCCCGCATTTGAAAATCTGAACAGATCTTTACAAGCGAGGGGCTTGCTTGGACCCTACGGTGAGGCTTCTTGCAGAGGTGAGCAGCAAACATGCGGAACAAGACAAGGTCATGGTGATAGAGGAAATGGCAAACTTAAAACAACAGTCTTGTGCCATGATGATACCCATGCATCCAGACTGGCAGCCTTGCAACCCATGGCGCCTGCTGGAAAACCAAGGGTTCACAGGGGATTCACTCATGCCTTTATCAGCGTGCATGCCTGGCGTGCATGCCTGCCGTGCATGCCTGCCGTGCAGCCTTGACGCATTTCTGGTCCCGGAAGACAAAGGCTATCGTCACGACGCTCAGGATTCATGCCTGAACAAACTCAAGATGTGTTGTTAGCTGTGGCCTCTATGGCTTGTGGTGGACTTCAAATACTCTTGAGGTTGCTACCGTTGCACTTGTGTAATGAATGTACATCCCTCCACACAAAAAAGCGCTATCGTGCCTCTGTTGGGTGCATTTGACATTGTTCGACCTTTGCTGAGTGACAAGGCTTTGAGTTGGTGAACAACTGACATGTGCATAGCATGTTGCTTGACATGCTGATTTTTTGTAGGCTTCTGTGTTTGCCTCTTTCCAAGATGCAACGGTAGCTTGCCTCGGCTACAATGGGCCTTCCATTTGACGCTTGAGGTTTCTTTCGTTGCATGTAAGTATGACAAAAAACTCTCCCGCCCAAAACAAAAATAACACACACACACACACACACACACACACACACACACAGGCACACACAGAGTTTGGGTGTAACAGCATCCCAGCACAATTGGGAGTCGTTCACATAGAGTATGCTTCTGACATATGTTTGCATTATGTTTGCAAAATGAAGCTATTTGAACGTACACCTGCCAATTCAATGTCTGTAAAACTTACAAGGTTCAATGTGAGCATGCAATGAGCATGTGCAGAATACCAACAGCTGTGTACAGCAAGCATGCAGGCAGGCAGGCAGGTTTGCACTGACACTGGCGAGAGCTGCTGATGTTCAATGAGGCAGCATGTGACCAAGTACTGAACTAGTGGACTGGATGGCATATCAGTCTAACATATGGACACTGCTTTCCGCAAAATCTGATAGGTTGTTGATGGTGATCATGGCTGCAGGTTGGGCCCATCAAGATGGTTGCCAAAGGCAATATTGTGTCACGATGTTGTAAACAGTGACCACACAAACATGTCAACCGTGCTGCTGCTGTTACATGTTGTGAGCTGTGGGACTCGATAAGTATTTCCCTGCACAAGGACAACAAGAAGGGTGTCACTCCAGGACGGGCATGGACTTGCTGCACAAGCGCAGGTTGCACGATTTTCATCAGACCTTGTATGCAGCAGTCAACCTTACCATTGCATCATCTAGGATATCCGAGGCTGTGACACATTGGCCACTACTGACGAGCTCTAGTTGACCTGCACCATAAAGCTCGCTCAAAGGCATATGGCATATGTTCACATGCCGTCAGGCAAAGCTTTCATTGACGTGCATTTGATGCAGCTCTTTAGTTTTTAATGTGCAGATCAAACCTGTCAGTTGACAGCAGAAATGGCTCACTGATTCTTGCAAGGCATACCTGCCCCTGTATATATGAACTGAGTTGTACAGCTGCTGGTCAGGACTAGGTCAGTGACGTCATTGCCTGCTGACTCTGTTGCAGCACCATCGCTGTCAGGTGTGTACCCTGCATCAACAGTCAAGGTATTGTTCGAAACTTACAGCACGGCAGCGGAAGCAACCTACAGTGATGGACCGGGTATCTCAGATTTGACTTGAAACAGCTGCCAGAGGCAATATCGCACGTGTTGCTAGAGCCAAGCCAACTTACCATACACCAGAACCTCACAAAGTACAAGGGGACCACCGGTTGCCTTGGCTACAACATAGCGGCCCTGTCTGGTGCAGGGCACAGCCAGCACTTCAGAGTTAGCTGTGAACTGCACAGGATAAGCTGTACAGTTGGTGTTGTCCAAGACTGTGTAGCTGCCAGTACTGCTGGCATCTTCGTCACCCACAAATACACTGAAAGGAGGGTCTCCTGTGCCATTCACATCTCTGTACAAACAAACGAAAGTTAGTTAATTGCTATGCCTTGCAGCTTGCTGGCATCTCTACCAGACCACATGGCAAAGCAGGACATAGTAGTTGCATTTCTAAGGATACCATGCAAAGTCATATGAACCTGCTGCACGTGCTGGGCTGCATACACTGCTACATGCAGCGCAGGTCAGATGCTGCACACGACAAATTTGACACTGAATGACCTTCTTGCTGATCAACTTGTAAGTGGAGACTCAGCGCACAAAGCAGTGGACTAGCGTGATACAAGCAAGCATACAAGTGCCGCAGCAGCAGCTTGCTTTGCACCCAGTAAGCCTGCTGGCAGCTTTCATCATGATCAATATGTCTAAGAGTGATACACACCTTCCTGAGATCAAGGTGTCACGGTGTCCCATGCCATTGATTTGAGTGAAGCAATGACTTTCCACGGATACAGTGACCAGCAGCCCTTTGACCTTGGCTAGTTTTGGTTTACTTTTCAGCAAGTTTGGTTTGTCTACTTATGAATGTAAGCTTGGTGCTGGTGTGTTCAACTGCGGAAGCGCACTTGGGACAAGTCTTTCTAGAAGAGCAAGACTGGCTTCTACCTAGCTAGCCAGGGCTGGTACAGCTAAGACTTATTGTGTTGCAAGTTACTGTTGTATGTTGTCATGTTTGCTGTCGTCATAGTTGATGATGTTGATGATGATGATGATGATGATGATGATGATGATGATGATGATGATGATGATGATGATGATGATGATGATGATGATGATGATGATGATGATTGATGCTGTTACTGTTGATCACTTACTAACACAAAATTGAGACACAGACACACTAGGCAATCCTGGTGTAGAAGTGGAAGCAAACACACGATACCTGTTGATGACAGTGACATTGGCAATCTGATAGGTGTCTCCCAGGTCAACTTGCCAGTATTGCGCCCCCTGTGACAGGGTTGTGGCACAGGACCCATATGCACTGCTAGTGTTGCCATCCACAGCCAGGGCTGATACCAGCTGCCCTGACGTGGAGCTTTGCACACTGTCCTTGCCGGCGCTTAACAGCGCTGGAGCATCAGGACTGCCTGTGAAGCAAATCCAGCTTGGCATGTGTGCTTGTTTCATCAGAGAACCTGTTCTCAAACCACCTTGGTTGCCGCATAAACAACATTGCCTACGTTGGCAAACAGGTCAGAGGGTTGTGGTCAGTCAGGATGCTTGCATGAGCATGCTCACCACTCGTCACTCTGATACAACTGACTTTACAATCTGTGTACTTGCACTTTGGGATGTATGCTGCGTCAAAAGGGGGTTGAGGTTACTGCAGATGATTGCATACTCTGACGCTTTGCTCATCACCTTAAGTAAACACAGCACTGAACTTGTAGGTTGCACAGTGCTGCTTACCAATGCTTGCGCTTTCAACAGCAGCACCACCCTCAGGGGGAGGGGGTGGCGGGGTGGTGGAGGGGGCTGAGGGGTTGACCGCAACACACAGCCCGCTGTATTGATGACGCAGAATGCCATCAGGGCTGAGAGCAAAGTCAGCCAGAGGCTCTGAGCAGTTGGAGGTGAGATACACCTCACTTCCACTGCTCACACTGCTGCTCTCACCTGCATCATTCATACCATCCCATACCAACTGATCACATCTCCATGCTTGCATGCATGAGCGCTATCTTGCAGTAAAGTCTGGCAAGTCACGTGCATCTTGCGGTTTACCTGTGCTCAACATGTATGGCTTGAGAGTACTAAGCACCAACACTACAAGGCAATGCTCAAAATGTGCAACAAGGCTGAACAGTGCAGGCAACAAGCTGCTGGTCAGGCAGCACCATGCATAGGCAAGGACAAGTCACCAGCTGGGTGCAGGCACAGATTGGTGGCAGAGTGGTTAAAGGCCGCCAAGGCCCCATTGACTGGATAGAACGCCCATTGCAGGAAGGCTGTGTTGCAGCCTTCAGTGAGGGCAATGAGTCCGTTCAAAGAGGCTTGCAGACACAAGCCAGGCTGTAGCCCACTTGCCACATGCCTGCACAGGCATGACTCAAGGAGACCCTGCCAAAGTGCCATGCCACAAGATGTGAAATGATGATGTCACATTCAAAGCTGTGATGCAGTGCAATAGACAGAAAGTCTAGAAGATTTGGCACAAGCCCTTCTGCTAACTTGCAGATTGGGCAAGACCAAGAATGCATCAATGCAGGGAGCGTGCAGGCGGTCAATATCGCAAGCTGCCTATCTGATGAGCATTCACACAGTAGTGCTGAGATTGCAGAACAATGCTTTGATCTGCAAACAAGGCAACAGCAAGGGGTCAGACCTGAGGGACCCTCCGTGAGTCATCTCAAAGACAAGTTGTGGGTACTGAGAAGCATTGCAAGCCTATAAGCATTTCACAAATAGCACAGGTTACCAAACAACGAGACTGAGACTTCAGGGCAAATTTCACAGCTTATTGGCCATGCTGAGTTGCAAATCTGCTGCAGGTAACACACAGTTAAATGCAATCATGCAAAAGTGTTTAAGGCTGCACCAGATGGTGATCATGGTCAAGAATGTCAAGAAACTTACTGTACTGCTTGTGACATTGCTGCCGACATCTGCAGCCCCAGTTGTGGTGTCTGCATTTGGCATCAGATGCTTAAAAAGCAGGACGGGATGCTCTTTGCTGTGCATGCTCTGTTGGCGCTTGTTTGCACTACGCAGCATTATGCATTGCAGAACAGCTCAAAATCATTACCAATACTGGCTGGTACAAGACAGGTCTGCGAAGCTGCTTGCATCAAAACCCCGTCGCTTGTGAGCTCCCACACCTGTGGGGGCAGCAGATGTTGATATGATGATGCAGAGGGGTGGACAGCAGTTGTGTGCTGTCAACTCAGCCTCCACCTATGAACTCGCAGGTGCACATGACTGAGTGATGGTTTTGCTGAAAAGCCTTGCCTGGTTATCGTTTGGGATGTTACAGCCAGGCTGCAAGGTCAACCCACCAGTTGCTCCAACAACACCACTTTCCAAGCAACTGCCACTTGAAATGTCCAACAGGTGCGTGATGCTAGGATCTGTTGCATACACAGCTGCAAACTGGTACAAGGACCACACAGCCAGCACCTGCAAGATCAGAGGAAGCTGTTATAGCAAGCTCTCTGCTAAATGAGGTAAAACTCCGCCCCAGTCGTGCAACATCGTGTGGAGGTAATCGAAGACCTGGGTTCCGCTGAGCCGCTGTTTCTGTGCCCTCTTAGCCTGCAAGCCTGCGGGTACAGAACTTCTATGTGAGCACTCCTCTTCAGATAACCGCGCCACGCACGCAAAATGTTGGACCAGCACTAATGTACTGTAGTATGCTACAATATCCAAGACGGATCACAAGTTGAACGGTGTACGAAGATGACGCAGGGCGACACTGGCATGCGTCACCTTGCATATTGATGCTGAGGACCAAAGAGCTGAGGATCGAAGAGCTGAGGAACAAAGCGGTTGTGCAGGTTTGTAAGTTCGCAGTGATGCGGCGAAGATCGTGCAGGACTATTTCGGCATACAGGCAGCTGCAACCAGGGCTTCAACGCGAGGATCAGTTCAACGATGCATATCATGTTCAAGACAGACATCTAAATGCAGAATGTGTCACGGAATGCTAATGTGTCACGAAATTGTCATTAGAGATGAATCTAAGTTGACATCAGACTTTACCACAGACTGCACACACCTATCTAGAATCGAGGGCATCAGGTGCAGTAGGCCTAGGAAGCAGTGCTCATATGTGCAATGCTCCCTGCAGCTGCAACCTACAGTGTGCCATACATGATTATATATGATATATATGGGGCATGAATATCAATAGCTGTCTTCAAACTTGTTTCAATCTGTTCCAGGACCCCGAGGTGACGTGATGCTTTGATGACACTTGCATAAAGTATGTGTGGTGATTGTATCAGATGCGCCATCTGATCAGTGCTTGTTTCAAAGAAAAGCAAATTTGAAGCACACAATTGCAAAGGAGTGGGGCACACGGCTGCTACCAAACTTTTGGTTTTCCTGTGTATGCCTGTGCTGTTTATCAAATTGCATTGTAAGGGTGCAAGTCTATAGATACTGGCTGCTCTCTGTCTGCACTTGACCCAGCAAAGCTGCATTGTTCAGATCCTGCTTTTGTACCTGCATCAGCAAAATGCCATGGGAGTGTGCATTTGTGAGCTCACACCACACTGCGTTTGTTGCAGACTGCTGGCTCTCTTTTAAACTCTTGACATGAGCAAAAGTGATCAGCCGATAGCAGGATGTTGAGCTCAGCAAAAGAGGAGCAATGGAAGGTTCATGGACACCTGACAAATGCAACACACAGACCTGTGTGCAGACATGCGCAGCAGGGACTCACCAGCAAGCCCTCCCCTGCCTCATTTGCTAGATCCTCTGGTAACGCCACGTGCCGCTGCACCAGACTTCGCCCAAACGCAGCCTGCTTCTGTGACCTCTCATACCTGTTGCACAGTCACATTACAGCAAACGATCATTCATCATTGTGACGCATGCAACTTGAACATTTCTCTCAAATCACGAGACCCTCAATCTCAGGTCGCAATCTGACAAGATGCCGGGGATGCAGTCTTGGCTGAACAGCATTAGCACACGCCTGGCAATGGCAAAAGGGCACAGCCCTCTACATTCAAGGACAACAGGACAAGATGCTCTGCATGCAACCAAATCTTGTTGTTGGAATACGTTATTGCTAAGGTGACAGAAAAGGAACGTAGCTCTGAATTTACAAACCTAATGTTGCCGTAATTCTCAGTGCCGAGGGTGAGCCCAAACTTGGGTTGGCGCATGCGGAAATCAAAGCCTCCAGAGAGGGCCGCCCAGAAGCTGGGCTGCCACCAGGCCTTGAAGGCCACTGCTGCCATCACCCCTCCCGTACCCACCATTGCCTTCACCAGCGTGTTCTTGTTTGCCTGTGCCAGCAGACCCTGGTGGTCAAAATGCATTGGTTTGTGTGAAGCACTAACATTTTGGCGATACGACTGCTGTTAGTAACGCAATGCAGTGTGTATCGTCAAACCAGAGGTGTTATCACTGATCAAAACACCTTAGAACACAACGCTGACTTTGCAAATCCGATGTTGTTTTCACAGCATACATGAACATGGCAGCAGTATGAAGCTTGCAGGAGCTTGCAACCAGCCTGAGTGGACACCTGATCTGATTGGCCAGCCTTTACGCGATTCTGTCACCAAACATGTTCAGGATACAGGTGTAGAGACAAGGACAGACCTGCCAAGCTACAGCCAGTTGCAGCTCTGCTGCATCAGTGGTTGGTAGGGGAATGGAGGCTGGGTCCCCATTGCCCTGCCCCAGCTCTGCAGGTACTAGGCTGGATACCACCTGCACACAAATGCAGGCGTGAGATGTCAGGCTATTTGCCAATGAAACACGGACCAAGCTTGAATGACACATGCTGATTGGTGCATGAGTGGCACCTACTGTTGCAAGGCTGATGTTCGTGGCTCCACGCTGGAGAAACAAGCTCTGAGCAGGGTTTTCAGCTGGTATTGCAATGGCAACATGTTTTGGAGGCAGCCCAGCACAAACTACCTCCATCCAATTGTCTCTCATCTCAGTCATACATCTGTTCGTCATGTGAAGCCCACAAAAAGGCGTCCCCGCCAGTATGAAAGACACAAGCATCTGAGCAAGGTACAGGATGCTGCATGAAGACACCTCCAGCCTTGCCACTACGATATATGTACAGACAGTCAGAGTCATACAACTTTACTTGTCAACTTTGCAGAGCCAACCTGCAGGCCAACATCAAGGTAGTTGGTGACGCCCACAACATCTTGATGCTCCAAGGGGTTGTGGGACAGACGCTGCACAGCCTGATGGTGCAGAAAGGACACCACCAATTGCTTTTGACCTTGCACCTCTACAGCTGCAGTGAAGGTGCCCTTGCCTGCATCAAAACGATTGAACACACATTGCAGCTGCAAAAATGTGCTCACAAGCTAGTCATGCATTGGGCGTAACGCGACCTTGCGTCTGCCTTGTGTGAAAGGCTGCTGTGCAGTCGGCCTTGCATGCAACTCAGCATTTAGCATAAAGCATGCACTGGGTTGTGTTAAGCAGACAGAGCTGGTCCTTAGGAAGCTGGCACCTGCTGTCCTTTCAGTGAGGCTGTCTTACCAAATGTGGATCCATGTTCCGGTGAGTAGGCAACAGCATAGCTGATGTGCTCAGCAATATCTTCTGACATTTTGCTGAAGCCCTTAGATTGGATATACTGTAGAGGTTGTGTCATGGGCCCATGTGGGCGGAACTGTATGCCAGCTGTAAAGCCATTGCTTCTGCCAGCCTGCACCAAATTGGTCAAACCCTCAATACACCACAGCATGACTGCACCTGTCCATCACGCTGTATCTCTGACAAACTAATATCACACAGCTATATTTCAATAGCTGGCATGGCAGTACTCAATTTACAGGCGCTGACACGATTGACAAGGCTTTACAGTGCAGACTAACAAATTTGGGCAGATACAATCTGTTCAATGTGCTTGTGTTCCAGAGCAATCAGAGAAGAGCAACCAGAAAGTGTGAAGATGATAGAACATGCTTTGCTTGAAGGGAAGACGCACCAGCCATAAGCAGTGCATTTTACTGTCTGTGGGGCTGATCATGCCGCCTGCTGTCACAATGGGGCTGCTATACCTCACACCAAACACTGGGCTAACGCTGTGGCCAACAGTCAATGGCACACTAGCAAAAGCACCCCACTTGTTGGCTACATCAAAGTAACAGGCTCGCGCTTGGGCTGAGTTGCCCTGCACATTCACAATGCAGTTGCAATCAATGCATGATACGTAGCATTGATAAGTGGTCTGACACCGACGCCGTGAGAAAGGTACACTATGCTTGACCTGGTATGTAACCACAGGATGTTCTCACCTGTTTGCCAACTTTGACGTCCAGGAATGTAAGAGGCTCTGCTGGATCAATTTGGTAGCGCAGCGTCATCGAACCTGCATCAAGGACACCCTGCTATCCATCAGCCATAAGAGGGTGCAGATAGCTGGTCACGTGCATGAGCACTCTGAAAGACAAACTCACGACAGTGCGAAATCAGGCACATGCTTTTGAAACTGAGGACAGCACCTGAGTTTTGCTCTGCCACTATGACCTTCCTGTACTTGTTGGATCTCAGGGAGCTGTGAAATCTTGCCGTGATGCTGACTCTAGGATCCTCCCCAGGGCTGAGCCTCAGTAGAGCATGAGCGTTGTTGTCAATATAGTCGTGAAACAGCCATTTCAGGGCTGGCTTTGCAAATAAAAAGTCATACGAGCTGTTAGCCATGCGCGATCTGCCTCTGTGATCCCTCTCAAACAGGGGCGGAACCAAGACCACCCTGTACATCAAAACGTCTCTGGCATGCCCGTATAGTCTGAAGTATGCGAAGACACTACCATGCTCACCTCGGCGGAGGCTCCGACTTGGACTCTACGAGCCCCATGCTGCTGCTGCAAGGAGCTTGCGGCCTTTGTGCGCAATTTCAATGCTCCCAAAGGCAGCAAACTTCCCAGAGAACGCAACCAAATGATCAGCTTCGCCTACCACAGGTGTCTCTATCAGAGGAGGAAGTGCATTGTCGACTTTCGACAGCAGGCCTTGTGGGTTCCGACATCGATGATACCTGCTCCGGAACCAATTATTTCTGAGCGTTGTTGACAGTAAAGCCTGACTGCACGTTCGAGCCTCCCGCTCGTACGTATAGCGCAGTACAGTTGTCCTTGAGCTGAGACGCACCCTGCCGGGTCGTGCATATATGGCTCTGACAGATGTGAGTCGCACGCTGGCGAAAACTTCGGCATTGTTACAGTCACTACTCGAATTCAGTGATGATATTGGTCGGTGGCAGAACGCACATCATTTACTTCATTTGGCTTTTGTTCAAGAATATGTCAAGTCTTTGGTCACGTTGGTACAGGCAGAAGATGTTGACAAGCTCTTTGCTGAGTATGAAGCGCAAGCAAAAGCAGACAGTGCAGCTGCTGAGCAAAAAACCCTCAAGTTGAAGAACAAACGTCAGAAAACTATGAAGGAGGTCAGACAAGAAGGACTTGATGCTCCGATTGCAAATGACAACAAGTATGGTGCGCTTGCATATCTGACTTTGGCGGATTTTGGTGATAGATGTTGGGTTTCCAGATATGTCTGGCAAAAGCGGGCACCTTGACTTTATTCGGTTGATTGTTTCGGCTAGGGGGTTCCAGATGCTAGCTGCCATGGGCTATCAGCCGGGTCGAGGACTTGGCAGAGGTTTAGCTGGGCAAGCTGCACCTGTCCCAGTGCAGCTCAAAGCAGGCAGGCAGGGTCTAGGCATTGAACAGAGCAAGAGGCGCAAGCAGCAGGAAGTGGAACAGCAGCAAAAGGAGCGAGGTCTGTGTTTTGCAAGATTACAGTGTTACACAAGTTCCACAGCGTTGCATCTGCACAGCCTAATCCAGGCCATGCTAATGCAAGGCAACTCTCAGATAATGTGCATGTAAGTCACAAACTATGCAGCTCATAGTAGAAGGGACAAATGGGATAAGCTCACAGGAACATAAGGCACAGGAATCTTGCAGTTCACATAAGTTGCTGCACCGGAAGCTGGTTCTTTATGCAGACCTGAAGCGAGCACGGATGCAGCAGGACATGCGGGTGGAGCACACAAACACAACAGCAATGAAGCTAGCGCACAGGAGGGCTGAGGCTCAGCTTCTGCAAGCTAGACAGGTGAAGCACAGTCAGTCATATCATGGGAGCTTGTGTTCACATGCCATGTGTGAGAATGGTACCCTACTTATGAAGCGCACTTCTGTCTTTGCCTGGCGCCGCAGCCAAAATCAGATGCAAGCACAACACATACTTGTGCTCTGACAAAGAGCAAAGACACTCAAGGCCATCGTACAATTTGCTGCAAGAACATGACCGCATTAATCAAGCTCAGATGGTCAATCCAGTTATCCTCATCCAGGTCTGTGAGACTCTGGACAGGCGAAAAGGGCTGGAGAGTTCAGAAATGTGGCCTCAACCACCTGCAGCAGCTGTTGAGTCAGATACCATACAGGAAAACGAGGCTCAAGACAGCAGCACGAGTGCTGTGGAAGAAGTGGCACAGGAGCCCAGCTGGGAGGATTGGCCTGTACAAGCCCAGCTTGCCTTGGTGCTAGATTATCTACGCCAAACGCACCATTACTGTATCTTCTGTGGAAGTCAGGTGAGCTTTGTCTGCAGGGCTGACCTTAAGTGTGATACCTGATACAGAGCTTGATGTTGTGCATGAGTGCTAGTCATGGTCGATGACACGATGCCTGATTTACTTGCCTCCACGCCCATTCCATATGTGCGCATCTTGGCACTTGAAGATCTCACTGCATTGGTGGAAGTTTGCTCACAAAAGCTTGGTTTAGTCTTTGCTCCCTTCTGCTGCAGTACGGTGATGAACATGACATGTCAGCTAATTGCCCAGGCTTACAAGAAGTAGACCATTGAGCAGTTTCGTCTTGCAGTGGTCCCAAATCGCAAAAGTAGTAAAGGACATACCATGACTGGACCATGCTTGCATTGCTTTGTGATGCGTGACCATAAGGGAGGCTGTGTTGTCAGCAACCTGTCACACAGCGTATATGAGGATCTGCTGCTGTTGGTGTTGCGCTGCAGTGCACAGCTCTCATTAAGAACATTCCCCCAACCAGATTTCGATTCAAGCAGCGCTGCAACATCCTGACTCTGATTTCAGGTTTTTGGTACTGTGCTTTTTGTTGCGCTCACCTCGCTGGGAGGCTCTTCTTCGTGCATTTCTTCTGTGTGTGCACATCTGTGCATTCAGGGAAGAACTGAGTCCAAGAGTAGGTTTTGCTGAGGGGCCCATGATTCGTGAGTCTCGTTACGACTCTCGTAGCATTAAGAACATCGAGGATATATACATGCTTTTCAGCGTTGGTGAGAGTCGTCGCTCGAGCTGCTTGCTAAGCTCAACACATATAAATCGTGGACTTGAAGCGCAGATCCTCACACGCAAACAAAATAAAGTGCAGGTGCAATGGATTGTAGATGAACTTGAGATCACCGGCGCCTGAACTGCATTCACCTGATATCCAAACACAAATGATAGCGTAATTTTATATTGAGTACTTTGCAAGCAACATTACCTTGGCAATGAACGCCGTGGGCGGGTTCTTCCACGCGCGCATGGCAGACCTAAAAGACGCCCAGGTCCTGATGCTGGATGGATGGCAAACCCGATCTTTACCCGCTTCGCATGTCTTGACAATGGGCCGCATTCTGACACCTTTAGCACTGCTGGTGTTTCTCAATGTCTTGCTCACCCTGGCAACTAGCAATGGCAGGTGAATGTTTGAGTACTTTTGGGCACTCAGTAGCTTAAAGCTGTGCTACGCTTCACAAGGGGGATCCGTGCAGAGTTCACGTTTTGTATAGTGACCTGTTGTTGCAGGAGGCGATTCCTGGAGGTGACAGAAGCTATTCTTGCAAGTATTTTAATGGCAGCTCTGCTGGTAGCTGTTCTGGGAATGCCCATAGGTGATGCTTGCTGCATGGACGTTGGCACAGTACCTGTTGATGCAGCTAGAATGTCCACATCAGATGCACATGCAGGTGCAATATATTTGGTACTGAAAGCAGCAGCATATTTTATTCGGGCAGTGCTGAGCCTGCCCATCATATCAGGCGTCTTGGTGTCCATCAGAGACCGCATCATCACTTGATGCTCTATGCTCCACTTCCTAGAAATAGCACATTCAGCAGATGTGCTGCTCATCTTGGTGGAGTGGTCCTGTCGTTTCACAACAGCGTGAGGCAATTTATTCCCTATAAAAAGGGACCTGACATCCTGAATTAGTCTTTTTTGATGGGTCATAGCCAATTTGTTCACAAACAGAATTTGTTGCTTGTGCCAAATTGTGATATGAATATTGCTAGACTTGTTACTGCATCGATCAGGATATTACTACTCTGTATACTTCATCAGTAAAATTTAGATGCAAGCCCTTTAGAAATGATATGACTAAGATCCGATACGTAGTGTGAATGGTCCAGCGGTCAAAAGCATCAAGTTCAGGTCGCTGTGCTGTCCAGAGATGTCTCTGTCTACAACAGGGGGTGCTGTTGGCAGCTGTTTGCGCTCTTCTAGTTGCATGTAATTTGGCAAACTTCCAAACTTGTTTAGTGGCCA
>JAABUK010000550.1_pt1 | contig 77138 bp, 60 predicted proteins | sample 5559141 | NCBI WGS metagenome assembly JAABUK01 (sample SAMN10711869, study PRJNA513367) | rock metagenome | isolation source: Antarctica rocks | place: Antarctica: Victoria Land, Pudding Butte nord | collected 2016-01-03
GACCGCTATGAGCCGCGGGTGCGGAAGCGCCGACCCAAGGCGTACCCGCTGATGCACGAGCCGCGGAAAATCTCCAAAGAACGTTTGGCGAACGCAAGTTAGGGAATGGCGTCAGTGCCATTCGTCTATACTTCACCCAATGCACCTAATCATAGACCACGTAGAGTATTGCGACTCCGATCCAGTATGCTGCCAACAGCCTTCCGAGCCGATCAATCCAACTCGGTTCAGCAATCCATCGCCCGCTCAATACCAGGTTCAACCAGACCGCAGCCACGGAGGAACCGACCCAGGGGAGGATTTCTCGGAAGGCGGTAGGAAACCAATAATCGGGACCCGCTCCCAGGAATTCTCCCCCGATCTGCATCAACCCGAGGAGGCGGAGAGCGAGGAAGACGGTCAGGACGATGAGCGAGGTCGAACAAGCCGCCATTCCCGATTGCCGGAAGAGTCGCCGAAGGCGAGGTCGGGGCTTTCGGAGGCGGAGTATGGCGAAGGCAACTGTCCACATCACGAACAACGGAGCCACATCAACTATATAAGAGCCGCTCCATTGACCACTCTCAATTATAGATTCATGGATTCGATATAAGGCGAGTCCACAGGCGGTCGCAGCTATCATTATCGACAAGTCAAGCATTTTCATATGTCTGATGATCGTTGGAGATTTCAACCGACCCTCCGGGCAACTCGTCAGCCTGGCGGAGCGACCCCCTCCCATGGATGTCCCCTATTCCGGTGGAAAGCTTCGCCTCTACTCTACCCGTTCCACATCCGGCTCGACGTAAGTCCTTGAGCGATAGATCAGGAACGGCTGTTCCGAACCAGGTATCGACCCGTTACAATTCCGACAAGTGTCTGGGAACAGCCTTTCATCCGACCCGGAGTCCTGCCACAACGAGCGGCGGGCACGTCGGGATATTCCATCAAATCGAGGTCATGCCGCCCGCTCCCCCGTTCATCCTAACCGAAATAGCCGCACGAGCGGAGATGCTCGACGCTCCTCGCCACGCGATCGCTCCGGGCTTCGAGGCCGGGCTCGGGCTCGCCGCCGATCCCCTCCAACTCGATCGTGTAGGGGCCGACGAACCCCACGCCGTCGAGGATCTCCCGGATTCTCCGGAAGTCGACCGAGCCGCCGTCGCCGAGGGCGGGGAAGTACCAGTCTCCGAGACCTCCCCGGTTGTCCTTGAGGTGGACGCTCCGGACCAGGTGCTTGACACGGTCCAGCTCGGCGGCCGGGTCGGCGCCCTGGTTGTAGTAGGCGATGTTCCCGGTGTCGAAGTTGAGCCGGACCCGGGGATGATCGACCTCGGCCATCAGTCCGAGCATCGCATCGGCATTCTGGGTCGGCCCCTTGTGCGTCTCCAGCGTGAGGTCGATCCCGAGCCCCTCGGCCAGGTCGCCCAGCTCGCGGAGGTGCCCGACGACGATCCGGCGCTCCGAGGCGTCCGTCGGCTGGCCCGCGCCCGAGACGGCGACCGGCGGCGCGAAGGTCCGGGCGGCGAACCGGAGCCGTCGGGCGGTCAGCTCGAAGCCGTCGACGGTCCGGAGGTCGCCGCCGCCGATGTTGCACCCGCTGACCGCGACGCCCCGGGCTTCCATCAGGCCCCGGAAGTCGGCCACGGCCCGCTCGTCGGTCGACTCCGTGATCACCGCCGATTCCGGGATCACCAGCCCGCCGAAGTCATGCCCGCGCAACGCCAGCTCGACGTGGTGCAGGCCCGCCGACGCGATCCCCTCGACCGCCGCCCGGACGCCCGAGGGGCCGTAGGTGTTCGAATAACAGCTCACGATGCGATGCATGAGAAACCCCGAAGCCGGTCGATCGTCGCGAGGGCCGGTTCGCCCATCTCCCGGGGCGGGGGACCGGCCGTCATCACGGGGACCGATGGGACCGCCGACCCGTCAAACGTCCATCTTGACGATGATATTACCGCCCACCATGTCCGATCGTCTGATCTCTTCGATCAGATCGGCGGTCCTGGTGTAATCCTCTCGGGCGAATGTCGTGGAGGTGCCCTCGGTCAGGTTCGCCGCCCGGATGCCGCCGATCTCCTCGATCCGCGCCAGGCATTCCATCGCCTTGGAGAGCTCGTTCCGGCCGAATTCGAAGCGGATGATCGGGATGGGCCGACTCAGGCCGCGGAAGACCTCGGGCTCGTAGCCCTCGACGTCGACCTTGCAGAGTTTCGGCGGCCCGAACTCGGCGATCAGCTCGTCGAGGGTCGTGACCGAGACCCGCTGGGTCTCGGATCCCCGGTAGGGCCAATCCGCGCGGAGGCTGGCGGTGGAGTCGGTCCCGTCGAAGTGGAGGTCGGCGAACCCGCCCGCGGCCCCGATCGCCTTCTCCACGATCGTGGCATCCCGATAGCCCCGGGTCTCCCACTCCAGGACGGGGATGCAGAACGGGTTCGGCTCGACGGCGATGACCCGCGCCTTGCAGCCCATCAGGGCCTCGGTCGTCTGGCCGACATTGGCCCCGATGTCGAAGCACAGGTCGCCCTCCTCGACGAACTGGCGGTAGAAGCTCCGCTCCTCGGCCCGTTCCCGACGGAGCCCGGGATGGATCCGCCGGTACCACCGGCGGGCCTGCGGGAAGATCCCGAGGCTTCGCAACGCCGTCTTCGCTCGGGCTCGGTCCATGATCCGGTGAGTCCTGTCTGATTACCGACCTGGCGCGGGGCTGGTCCGAATCCGCGACCGTTTCCACGGACCAGGTTACACCGCCGGGCCGCCGGAGTCTCCCCCCGACTTCGGCCGCAAGGTGTCCGGACCTCGGGAGGGCTCCCGGGCCCGCCATCCTGGGAGTGCGAGGCTCCTGCCGGGCTTCTGGCAGGGCTCGGCTCCCGAGATCGTCTCCCGGGGCCTGCCGGGGGTCAGGCGGTCGGGGATCCGGGCCCGCCGGCGATGTCGTCGAGGGCGACGGGGACCTCGGCCTCGGGGTCGACGATCCGGAGGGCCCGGCGGCCGGAGAGGACGTCCAGGAGGGTCCGGCCGCAGACCTCGGCGCGCCAGCCCTTGAGGAGGCCGGGGGTCCGGTCCGGGCTCCGGCCCTCGACGTACCATCGGACCAGGTCCTTGAGGTCGTTCGACCCGCCGGCCAGGCCGACGGCCACCCGGGCCTGGGCGCAGGCCTGGGAGAGCGTCGCGTTCAGGAGGCTGACCACCATCGCCAGGCCGGGCCCGTCGTCGTGGCGGCCGGCCGGCTCGGGGAGGTCGTCGGCCGGGACGGCCTGGGCCTCGGCCAGGACCCCGAGGATCTCGTTGGCCTTGCTCAGGAGGTGCGGCCGGTTGAAGTCGCGGAGCGCCTCCAGGTCGCGACGGGTCGCCGGCTGTCGCCTGGCGATCGCGACAAGCAGGTCGTCGCGCAGGACGCTCCGCATCGGCCGGTTGCCCCGGCGGGCGTCGTCCAGCCGCCATTCCGAGAGCCGTCGGGCGACCTCCAGCCCCCGGCGACTGAGCAGGTGGAGCCCGGAGAGGCGCCTCCATCGGTCCTCATCGGCGCGGTGCTCGATCGCCCGGAGGAAGGTCGACAGCTCGTCCTCGGCCCAGTCGGCCCGGCCGAGCCGGGCCAGGTCGGCCCCCAGCCGGTCGGCCAGCTCGAGCAGGTGGCGGACGTCTTCCAGGGCGTATCGGAGCTGCGCGTCCGAGAGCGGTCGACGCCGCCAGTCGGTCCGGGTCTCGCCGCCGAGGAGCGTCACCTTGAGCGCCTGATGGGCCAGGTTGCCGAGCGAGAGCGGGTAGCCGAACCCGACCAGCCCGGCGGCGATCTGGACGTCGAAGACCCGGCGCGGGACGGTCCCGGTCGCGATCCGGCAGATCCGGAGGTCCTCGCCCGCCGCGTGCATCACCACCTCGATCGACGGGTCGACCACCGCCGCCCAGAACGGGGCGAGGTCGCCCACCCGGAGCGGGTCGACCACCGCCAGCCGGGTGTCGGTCGCGACCTGGATCAGGCAGAGGACCGGATCGAAGGTGTCCTCGGAGACGAATTCCGTGTCGAAGGCGAATCGGCCCGCCTCCCGGAGGTGGGCGACCAGCTCCCGGAGGCCCTCCGGGGTCGCGATCGGCGGTTCGCTCTTGTCGGGGCCATCCGCCATCGGGTCAGCTCGCCGGGCCGGGGATCGGGGACCGGGCAAGCGGCAGCCCGCGTCCCGGACCGGATTATCGCGCCCCCGACGCACCCATGCAAGGCCCCCACACGTCCCGACCCCGCCCGGGTCGAGGATTCCGCGCGATCCGCCCGGAAAGGAGGCTGACGGCCTGCACCCCGACACGATCTTTATTGAGGGAGGGGGAAAGGCCAAGGCGATCGGGTCGCCCGGCGGTTGGGTTCGTTCTTCCCGGGGTCACCTCATGCCGATCGCGCCGCCGGTTGGCTTCGTTTTTCCCGGGCCGGCTTCCCGGCGATCGGGGCCGGGTTGGCTTCGTTTTTCCCGGCGGGTCGGTCCGTCACGTGTTGGCTTCGTTTTTCCCGGCGAGTCGCGACCCGGAATCGGGGCCCGTCCCCGGCGCGGTCGATCATTGGCTTCGTTTTTCCCGGGACCCCTTCGCCGGGGGCGATCACCAGAGGCTCTTGAGGAATTCGAGGATGGCCGCGTCGGTCGGCTCGTGGTTCTCCAGGGGGGCGAGATGGCCGGCGTCGGGGATGGTCACGAGCCGGGCCTTGGGGATCCCCCGGGCCAGCCGTTCGGATTCCTCGACCGGGATCAGTCGGTCCTCGGCGCCGGCGATGACGAGGGTGGGGACGGCGATCCTGGGGAGGTCGACGGTCCGATCGGGGCGGATCGCGAGGCCCCGGAGGGTCCCGGCCACGGCCCGGGCGGGGGTCCTCGCCATCTGGTGGTGGACCCGGGCCACGAGCTCGGGATGCGCCTCGAAGGTCGATCGGGCGAAGAGGTCCGGGAGCATCCGGGCGACCACCGGCTCGACATCGCCCGAGGCCTCGACCTGCCCGGCCTGCTCCTCCCGGGCCCGGGCCGCCTCGGGCGAGTCGGCGGCCGATCGGGTGTTCATCAGCATCAGCGCCCGGACCCGGTCGGGGTGCCGCAGGGCGATCGAGAGCGCCACGTACCCGCCCATCGACAGGCCGCCGACGACGAGGGGGCCGTCGAGCTGCAAGGCGTCGAGCGTCTCGATGACGTCGTCGGCCATGGCGTCGACGGGATAGATCCCGTCGGGCGCCGCGCTCTCGCCGTGGCCGCGGAGGTCGGGCGAGATCACCCGGTAGAGCGCCCCCACGCTCGATCGCTGGTGGGCCCACATCGACCGGTCGAGCGGAAATCCGTGGAGCAGGACCACCACCGGCCCGGGTCCGTCATCGTCGAAGGCGAGGATCATGGCGGAGACTCCCCGGCGGGGTCGGACGTGTCGGGCCCCATTGTGCCCCGGCCGGGGCCGACCGTCAATCGGCGGCGCCATCCGGGACGCAACTCATTACCAGTGCATGACATAGCCGCCATCGACGTTGACCGTCTGGCCGGTCACGTTGCCGGCCCGGGGCGAGGCGAGGAAGGTGGCCATGGCGGCGATGTCCTCGGGCGTCTGCCACCGGCCCAGCGGGACCAGGGCGCGGACCTTCTCGCCCGCCCATTCCTCGTACGACGGCCGGCCGCCTTCCGGCTGCCGGGCCGCCCACGACTGGTAGACCGACCGGTTCAGGGCGGTCCGGACCATCCCCGGGCAGAGCGAGTTGACCCGGACCCCGGACGGGGCCAGGTCTTTGGCGGCGCACTGGGCGAAGTTGATCAGCCCGGCCTTGGAGGCGCTGTAGGGCGGGTCGGTCTGCGACCCGATCTGGCCGGCGACCGAGGCGACGAACAGGATCGTCCCGGCCCGGGCCTCGGCCATGGCCGGGGCGAACGCGTGGGCCACGTGCACGGCCCCGATCAGGTTGACCCGGAGGACCCGGTCCCAGTCGGACGGGTCCAGGTTCCAGAACGGGAATCCGAACCGGCCCGAGCCGACCCCGGCGGCGAAGACCACGTGGTCGACCCGCCCGAAGGCCCGGCGGATCTCGTCGGCGGCGGCCCGGATCGCCCCGAAGTCGGTCACGTCGGCGACCAGGCCGACCGCGCGGGCGCCGTCGGCGACGGACAGCCGGTCGGCCACGGCCGGGGCATCGGGCTCCCGGTCGAGGATCGCGACCTGGGCCCCCTCGGCGACGAACGACCCGGCGATGGCGAGCCCCAGGCCCCTCGCCCCGCCCACCACGACGGCCACGCTCCCGGAAAGTCCCAGATCCATCGCCAACCCTCCCCGATTCTCACCCCTCGGTCGGTCGGGCCGGCCCGGCGCCCGGGGCGGTCGACGCGGGCCGGTCCGGGCATCCCGCCGGTCGGCTCACCGGGCGATCAGGACGATGGTGCTCCTGGGGTGGACCTGATAGACGGGCTCGCCGATGAAGAACGCTTCCTCCTCTCGGACGATGTCCTGGCCGGGCGGGAGCGACGTGTCGATCAAGCGGTACCATCGGCGGTCGGGCGTCTCGGGCAGCCCGATCTCGATCGGCTCCCAGAACGAGTTGGTCGCCACGTAGATCGGGACGTCGGCGCGGTCGTCGGTCTCGAATGCTTCGAGCGTCCAGGCGATGAATCGCGAGGTCCCGGAGAAGTCGGGGTGGTTCGGCTTCACCCCGTGCCAGGTGATCGTCCGGAGGTTCGGGGTCTCGTCCTGGTCGCCCGTCATGTACCGCCACCGGCGGGCGAGCGTGTGCCGCTTGCGGAAGGCGATGACGTGCTGGGTGAACCGGAGGATCTCGGAGTGCCTCTTGGTGTTCTCCCAGTTGATCCAGTTCAGGTGGTTGTCCTGGAAGACCGTGTTGTTGTCGCCCTCGGCCGTCCGCCGCATCTCGTCGCCGTAGAGGAGCATGGGCGTCCCCTGCGAGAGGAACAGGATGGTCAGGAAGTTCTTGATCTGCATCCGGCGCAGATCCTCGATGGCGTCCTTCTCCTTGTCGGGCAGGTTGGACGGCTCGACGAACCCCTCGTGGCCGCAGTTCCAGCTCTCGTTGTCGTTGGCCCCGTCGCGGTTATTCTCGCCGTTCCGCTCGTTGTGCTTGTCGTTGAACGAGACGAGGTCGTTGAGCGTGAAGCCGTCGTGGCAGGTGACGAAGTTGATGCTGTGGTAGGGGGTCCGCTGGTCCTCCTCGGTGTTGCCGAACAGGTCGTACGAGCCGGTGACCCGGGCGCCCAGCTCGGCGGCGACGCCGATGTCCCCCTTGACCCATTTCCGGACGGTGTCGCGGAACTTGCCGTTCCACTCGGCCCATCGGCGGTCGGAGAACGAGCCGAGGCGATACTGGGTGATGCTCCAGGGCTCGGCGATCAGCTTGATCCGCGACAGGATCGGGTCGGTCTCGATCTCGTGGATCAGGGGGGTCTTCCCCTTCTCCTTCTGGTCGACGTCGATGGCGAAGACCGCCGCCAGGTCGAACCGGAAGCCGTCGACGTGCATCTCGGTCACCCAGTAGCGGAGGCTGTCGAGGATGAACTTGCGGACGACCGGGTGGTTGCAGTTCATCGTGTTGCCGCAGCCGGTGAAATCCATGTAGAATTCGGGCTTCGGGGTCAACATATAATAGATGTTGTTGTCCAGGCCCCGGAAGCTGACCGACGGCCCGTAATGGTTCCCCTCGCGGGTGTGGTTGAAGACGACGTCGAGGATCACCTCGATGTTGTTCCGGTGCAGCTCGCGGACGAGCATCTTGAACTCGTCGACCTGCTCGCCGACCTTGCCGTAATAGCTGAAGTGCGACTCGGGGGCGAAGAAGGCGGTGGTGTTGTACCCCCAGGCGTTGGTCAATCGCTCGCCGGTGAAGGGGTCGCGGAACGGGCCGTCGAACTGGTCGAATTCCATGATCGGCATCAGCTCGACGGCCGTGACGCCCAGCTCGGTCAGGTGGGGGATCTTCTCGATGAAGCCTCGATAGGTCCCGCCCATGTCGCTCTCGGACGAGTGGTGGCGGGTGAACCCCCGGACGTGGACCTCGTAGATGATCGAGTTCTCGATGGGGTGGTCGGGGTGGCGGTCGCCCTCCCAGTCGAAGTCGCTCTTGTAGGCGACGCAGCGGGCGGCCCCCTCGACGTTTACGACCTCGCTGGGCCGGAGGTGCCGGTCGGGGTCGTTGGGCGCCGAGTTGTCGTAGCCCAGGGCGTCGCCGGTCCGCCAGTAGAAGTCGCCGGTGATCGCCGGGGCGTAGGGGTCGATCAGCGTCTTGTGGGCGTTGTACCGGCGGCCGTCGACGGCCGGGGTGTACGGCCCGTCGACCCGGTAGTTGTACAGGGTCCGGTTGGGCAGGCCCTCGACGAACAGGTGCCAGACGTCGCCGGTCCGGTTGGTGTCGGGGGAGAGCGGGATCACCTGCGACGGCCGCTGATCGGTCACGTTGTCGAAGAGGAGGAGCTCGACCCGCGTGGCCCCGGCGGAATGGACCGCGAAGTTGATCCCGTCGGCCATCACCGACGGTCCGAGGGGCTCGGGCGTGCCGGAGGTCAGGTTCTTGATCGGCGGCATGGATGTTCTCGCGGCATGCGCCGCGTCCCGAGGTGAGGTCCGATCGGGCCTCCGCGCCCGCCGATGGCCGGCCCGGATGGAGGGACGAGGCTCGATCCCGGGCGGAGGTCGGCCCGCGCCGATCCCTCGGCGGGGGGCCGACACGATGTCGAATCTTATCACGTCCTCGCGAAGCGCGCGCCGGGGCGGGGAAAAGCGCGATCGGATCGACACCCGACGCTCAGGGATCGGGACGGTCGACGCCCGAGGGATGGGCGTTGATCCGGGACCGGTCGCCCTCCCGCCGGATCGCCCGGATCCCGACGCACTCGACCCGATCGCGGCGGCCGTCCCGCCAGTCGGCGCGGCCCCGGAGGACGACCTTGACGGGCGGCCCGCCCCCGTACCGGGCCGCCAGGAATTCCGCCATCCCCAGGCCGACCCGCCCCTGCGGGTACGGGGGGACGCCCCGGGCGTCCCGACTCCAGCCGGTCAGGTCGAGCCGTCGCCAGGGCCCGGGCCCTTCCGGGGCCGTCCGTCGCCGGACGGGCTCCGGGTAGCGGTCGAGGTCATCCTCGTGGAGGAAGACGTCGGCCCGCTCGGCGTGGCTGGCGTAAAGGGCGTGCGCCGGCCAGGAGTCGCAGAGCCCGGCCCGCTCGAAGATCGGCAGGACCAGGGCGATCCCCATCGCGAGCCGGGCGGCCGGCCCGAGCCGGGTGTCGCGGTCTCCGGGCCGGACCGGCTCGGGGGCCGGGCCGAACAGGATCAGCGCCTGGGCGATCATCGCCCCGTTCCAGACCAGGACGATCGGGCTATGCCCGAGGTTCCACGGGCCGAGGATCGCCAGCAAGGCCGAGTGCAGGACGATCGCCGCCCCCAGCGCGGGCCGTCGGGTCGGGCCGAACATCAGGCCGATCGCCACGCCGACCTCCCACGCCGGCATCGCCAGGATCGCCGCCGACCGCGCCGGGGCCGGCCACCCCCAGGGAGAGACGCCGACCGGGCCCAGGGCCGCCCCGAGGAACGTCGCGCCCAACTCCCGGACGAACGAGACGTCCAGCTTGGAGAGCCCCGAATAGAGATAGAGCGAGATCGCGTACCATCGGGCCAGCCGGAGCCCCCGCGGCCCGGACGTCGCCGCCAGTGCCAGGCCGACCACCCCGAACTGGTAGGCCCAGGGCTGGAGCCGGCTCTGGTCCCCCGCGACCTCGACGGCCAGCAGGGCCACGGCGGCCGCCATCGTCGCCCGCCAGGCCCGGCCCGACGCCGCCAGGGCGAGCATCGCCGCGATCGAGCCCAACAAGATCCAGGAAACCCGGGGCGCGACCCGCGGCAGGCCCGGGACGAACGGGACCCTGGGGAAGTCGTCGCCGTCGACCCAGAGCGGCCACGACAGGCCGATCATCGCCAGCGTCGACAGGCAGAGCACCGCCCGGAACCGCCCGGTCGACGGCGACTCGGGCCCGACCCCAGGCCCCGCTTCAGCCGAGCTCGGCGACCATCGAATAGGTCCCGCTCCCTTCCCGCTTGAGGCGACCCTGGACGACCAGCTCCTCCCAGACCCCGGGCGGGTGGCCGGCCGGCGGGGTGATCCCCCGGATCGCCGACCGCTTGCTCCCCGGGCTGAGCCCCGACTCGTCGTCGAGCCGGGTGAGCTTGATCCGCTTCTTGAACGCCTTGTACGCCTTCTTGAGCTCCTCGTCCGTGGCCATGAGCCGGACCTCCCCCTCGGGACCGCGGGATGCCTCCCCGGCAAGGTATCCCGGCCCGGTGGGCGACGCAAGGCGACCCTATCCCGCCGCTCCCAGGAACCCCGCGATCGCCCCGCGGAACCGGCGACCGTCCTCGATGTGCGGCAGGTGCCCCACCCCCGGCAGGATCACCAGCCGGGCGTCCGGCAGCCTCTCGGCCAGCTCTCGGGCGATCGGCGGCGGGTTGACCAGGTCCATCTCGCCGACCACGACCAGGCACGGGACCCGGATCGAGCCCAGCCGGTCGCGGGAGTCGTGCTCGATCGCGGCCCGGGCCTGGCGGGCGAACGCCTCGGGGTCCTGCGGCCACTCGTTCCGCTCGGCGAATCGGACCAGCCCCTCGACCTGCCCGGCCATCGCCAGGAACGGCGGGGCCATCAGCCAGGGCATCGTCGCCCGGGCGAAGTCGCCCGGCCCGACCGCCCGCCGGATCACGATCCACGACTCGATCAGGGCCCGGCGCCAGGCGTTCGCGCCGGCGTGGGTCGAGGCCAGGACCAGGCCCCGGGCCCGCCCCGGGTGGCGGATGGCCAGCTCCTGGGCGACCAGCCCCCCCAGCGAATGCCCGACCACCCAAGCCGGGGGCAGTCCCAGCGCGTCGAGCCAGCCCGCGACGTCGTCGGCCAGGTCCGACGTCGAATAAGGGCCGCTCGCCCGGCCGCTCCGGCCCGAGTCCCGGGCGTCGGGGGCCAGGGCCCGGAACCGGTCGGAGAAGTGGCGGGTCGTCACGCCGAACGCCCGGTGATCCCCCCCCAGCCCGCTCAGGAACACCAGCGGCTCGCCCTCGCCTTGCGAGTCGTAGTAGAGCCGAAGCCCGCCCACCGAAACCTCCGGCATCGTCCCCCCTTTGCCTGCAACCGGCCGACGGCCTCGCCTTGTTTCCCCCCGGCCGACGGAGGGCCCCGGCCCGATTTCCCCGCCCGCCGAGGCTTGACTTCTGCGGCCCCCCGGCCCATGATGGACCCGTCGCAAGGCCCCCATCGTCTAGTGGCCTAGGATACTAGGTTCTCAGCCTAGGGACCGGGGTTCGAGTCCCCGTGGGGGTAGTTGTCACAAGATAAGGAGTTGCGTCGAAAGACGCGACTCCTTTTTCTTTCGGCCCGGGATTCGCGCAACCGGGAAGCAAGCTCAGTCGGGAGGCAGGCCCTTGATGATGCCGACCGTCTCGACTCCGACCCTCACGACACGTTCCACGAGGCGGACGATGTATTCGGGGTCGTCGGGACGGTTGGGGTCGGAGGTGACCCCGCTCCGCTTGTCCGTCGTGACCTGGTGCTGGTCGATGACCCACTCCAGGGCGGAGCGGTTCCCGAGCCGATAGTCGAACGCCTCGGGCGGGATGCCGGTCAGGGTAAGGGACTGGTTCACGACCAGTTCCGTCTTGTCCTTGTTCAGCCGCATCTTCTCGACCCGGTAGGACAGCGGCCTGTCCTCGCTGTAGACCCATCGGAGGGGCCACGGTTCGACCTCCTCGTAGCCGACGTGCAGGTCGGCGAGCCGGCGCCCGGCCTCGGAGACCGCCCGGAAGTCGGCCAGGAACGGAATCCGGGGGAGTTCCCGCTTGAGGTTGTCGGCGAACTTCTCCCGGTAGCCGGGATGATGCAATAATCCATATATGTAGTAAAATATACTCAATCTCGCGATGGCCGGGACGAAGTGATGTTGCCGAGGACGGCGAGCAAGTATTTCCGGCCGGCCGGCCGGCCGTCGCCGGGGACAGGTGGCGAGTCCTGCACGGGTTCCACGTCTTCCAGCACTCGTTGACATCTATCATGGCGAGCAACGGGAAGGACCAGCGGGTCGTTAACGCCATCCTCGGGCACAGCACGGAGGACATGACGAGGCGATACCGACACCTCTTCCCCAGCAGGCAGCACGTCGCATTGGACGACCTGTTCCGATGAGACCGGACCAACTACAGGACTAATCGGCGGCCTGCAAAATTTAGTCTTCGGTTCCTCGCCGATTTCGCCTGCGAACCGGTCGCGCCGCCATTTGCTCGTCCTCTTCAGGGAGATTGGCGAGTCTCCCGAGGTGAGCAAGGATTTCCAGAATGGAGTTTGAGTTCTCGTCCGTCTCAGTCTTGGCCGCACGAATTCTTCTGGTCAATCTCTCGATCTCATTGCGGACCTGAATTTCACTCGACTTCTCCTTGAATGCCTTGATGAAATCCAACCAATACTGTATTTTGACCCCGCAGAGTCGCATATCCATCATTTTTGCCATGTATTCATTCATGATATCTGATCTGGCGAGGCGGCCGAAGTTGCCACCGGTATCCCCTTCGGCCTCGTCATTGATGGCGTCCGACTTCACCGGGTAAGGACTCATCCCCGGCCGCAGGAAGATTACCCTGGAGCCACGCTCGCCACGAAGGCCACGACTGACCTGCCAGTAATAGTTCCTATAATCGGCGGCGTATTGGCCCACTTCGATATAGGGATCGAAGACGACCGGAGTTCCGCTGATGACCTGGGAGAGTGCCCAGGGGACGACGACAACGAGATCATGGACGGCGATAGCACTCTTCGTCGTCTCATATCGAAGGCTCGGCTCCCCCTCCTTGGCGAGGAGATACCACCCCTTCAACTCGATGCCGAGAATGATGTTCTCCGGCGGTTCCTCCCCTTCCCGCACCGGGGCATCTGAGGATCGCTTCAAGAGTACATCGGGAAAGGTCTGTGCTTGACGGACGAAGGAGTAGAGCGAGTAGCGTTCCTCGTGGTCCCAGAAGGCTCTCATGCTGTTGAGGGTAAGGACGACCTGCTCCTCGATCGCCGCCCCCAGAACCGTGTTGAGCGTGTGGATGTCGGTCGTATTGATCCCGGCGATGAAGGTCTCGCTGCGGAAGCGTGACGGCAACGTGGCAATGGCTTCCTTGACATTCTTGTACAACTGATAGTGTAGCCAAGCGGTATCGGGCAACTCCCTCTCTGGCGGCCCCACAAGCGGCCAACTATCCTGACGGACACGGGCCGCCGGGACGGGAGTCACCCGAGAGGCAACGCCTCTATCACCTGCCACGAGGATGGGGATTTCTGCGGCGGGAGGTGGAGCATGAGGGGCCTCATCGGCGGGAGTCGGTTCGGTGGGAGAAGGATCGCCGGGGATTTCTTCAGTTGGCATCGTAGGTTGCCAACCTTTCACGGGCTGCCCGGAAGTATTCGAGGATGATCTCTGCGCTATAACAGGACCGCCCGAGCGAGTGGGCCGAGATCGCCGTGGTGCAGAGTCCCCCGAACGGCTCCCAGATGACATCTCCTGGATCGGTGCAGGCCCGGACGGCGATTTCGATCAATCGGAGCGGCTTCTGATTGTTGTGCAGGCAGCGGTACTTCTCCTTCAACCGCTCCATGCCCCTGACCGGCGGCTCACGCCAGACGTTGTTGATGCCCACCTCGCATGTGAACTTCGCCCGCATCCGCTCCCATTCCCACCCGGTCACGGGATGAACGCCATCGTTGCTGAAGTAAGGCTTGCCTTCCGGCCTGCCGTGCTGATTGGCGTAGGAGACGAGTTTCTCGAAGAGTGTGACGGGCGGGAAGTACCAGAGGTGGCATTGCGTGAAGTATTTGCGAGTTGCGGCGTTCTTGACTCCGCACGCTTCGTTCGTCTTCGAAAGCGGGATGCCGGATCGCACCCACTCGTGACGGAGCCATTCCTGCATCGAGGACCGCTTGCCATCAATGATGAAACTGGCGGTCTTGACGTACTGGACGCAAACCTCGGTGACGACCGGGAACTTTCGGAGGGTTAGTGAATTAGCGTTCCCGGCGATGTGCCCGAGCCCCTTGTCCCAGACGTGACAGCACCGGTATTCCCAGCCGTTCTGGACGAGCAAGGGATGCACCGTAGCCCAGCCAAGTTCAGTCCCCCAGAACCAAAGCGTCGTCTGGGGCGTCGAAAATTGGCTCCACGCCTCGACGTGCGGCCTGTACCACTCGACCAACGGCTCAACCGTCGGCGGATCACCTGGGAAGCCGGCGACACCATAAGGGCCGTCCACGATGATGCACGTCGGCGTGGGCCAACTCTTGTACAAGGTCTCCGCCGGCTCGAAGTGAAGGGTCACGCCATCACGGGTGAAGCGATCTCCCCGGACGACCTCGGGCGAGATGTTCGGCGTCGAGACGCTGCCCACCCGCTCACAATTGCGGCGGGCAACGGTATCGGGGATGAGGGCCTGCTGACGCTTCTTCACCATCTCATCGAGGGTCGGCATGGGGCACCAAGTTCGTCCAGGGATCTTCGACTCGAAGAGATACGATCTTGTATCGGGTGTCCAAGTCCCTCAACTTGATTGGAACCATCGTGGACGCCTGATGCCTGACGAACAGAATAATCGGTGGGGCATCACGTCGGCAACTGGAACGGGAGCGTTTGGTCGTTCGGGCATGGCTAACCGATTGACCCGCCCCGGCGAACCTTGGCCGACCGCCCGGCACGTCGCTTACGTTGAGGAAGTCCTGATCAAGTGCTACATGGACAATTTGAGTCGCCCCCATGAAACCGACCTCCGCCCCAATCCTCCCCTCCCTTCCCGACGCCGGCTTCACCGGCACGGCAGGGGAGATGGACATAGGCTCGCCCCGGGAGCATGGATGGCAAAGGACTTCGATTTAACGTCGGCCGAATGGGCCGGGGTCACGCGCGGGGGCGATTCCTCGGGGGCCGGAGGGTCGTCTCTTCCCAGTAAGCCCGGAGGGTGATGACCAGGTCTCGATAGCGCGGGAACTCCGAGGGCTTCTGGATGAAGGAATTGGCCCCGGCCTGGTAGGTGGACAGGATGTCCTCCTCGCGGCGTGAGGTGGTCAGGATGACGACGGGGATCGCCTTGAGGAAGACGTCGGCCTTGATCTCGGCGAGGACCTGGCCGCCGTCGACCCCGGGCATGTTCAGGTCGAGCAGGATCAGGTCGGGCTCGGAATCGGCGGGGGTCGCCGGGTCGCCCAGGGACCGGAGATAGTCCAGGGCCGTCCGGCCGTCGTGGAGGGCGGTCAGGCGGTGGCGGACCTGGGCCTCCCGCAGGGCCCGTTCGATGATCTTGACGTCGGCCCGGCTGTCGTCGACCAGGAGGATGTGGAATTCAGGCGTCATGGGGGGCCCCGATCGGCTTGGCCGCGGCCCGGTCGCCGATCCCGGGCAGTGAGACGAAGAAGGTGGCGCCCTGGCCGGGCCGGCTCTCGACCCAGATCCGGCCGCCGTGGGCCTGGGCGATCTTCTGGCAGATGGCCAGCCCGGCGCCGGTCCCGTCGTACTCCTCCCGGGTGTGGAGGCGGCGGAAGAGCTGGAAGATCTTGGCGTGGAACTGGGGGTCGATCCCGATCCCGTTGTCGCGGACCGAGAGCGTGACCCGTCGGCCGGGCCCCTCGACCTCGGCCCCGATCTCGACCCGGGGCCCGGGCTGGCGGTTGTATTTCAGGCCGTTGGTGACGAGGTTGCCCAGGAGCTGGCCGATCCGGTCGCGGTCGCCCCAGGCCGCCGGCAACGGGCCCCGGACGAGGACCTCGGCGTTCCGGGTCCGGATCAGCTCGGCGAGGTCGGCCTTCAGGGTCCCGACGATCTCATCGAGGTCGACGGCGGCGAACTCGGCGGTCACCTTGCCGGCGCGGGAGAGCGAGAGGAGGTCCTGGATCAGCGACCGGAGCCGCCGCGAGGCCTCGACGAGGTATCGGACGTGCTCCCGGCCGGCGTCGTCGAGCCGGTCGCCCTGGTCGCGCATCAGGAAGTCGGAGAAGGCGATCAGGGTCCGGAGCGGCTCCTGGAGGTCGTGCGAGACGACATACGTGAATTCGTCGAGTTCCTTGTTCTTCCGCGAGAGTTCGGCGTTGGCCCCGGCCAGGCGGTCGTTCTTGACCTGCACCTCGGCCTCGAGGGCGCGCCGGGCGGTGATGTCCTGGGCGACGCATCGGGAGTGGCGGACGTTGCCGTCGGGGCCGGCGATGGCGGTCCCCGTGACCCAGACGAAGATCGTCCCGCCGTCGGCCCGGGCCCATTCGCCCTCGAACTCGAACGGGCCGGGGCGGCCGGGGTCGGCGAGCCATCCGGCCGGGGCGTCGTCCTGGCCCGGGGGGAGGAGCCGGGTGCAGGGCCGGTTGATCAGCTCGCCCCGGGGGTGGCCGAGGGTCCGGACCAGGGTCTCGTTGCACTCCAGGAAGTTCCCCCGGCGGTCGACGGTGAAGTACATCGCCGGGGCGTCCTGGTACAGGTCGCTGTACCGGTCCTTCAGCTCCTCCAGCTCGCGGTTGGCCCGGCGGAGCTGCTGGTTGGCCTGGATCAGCTCCTGGGTCCGGCGCCTCAGCTCGGTCTCGTCGCGGAGCTTGGCGGTGACGTCGGCGGTGTGGCATCGGAGGTGGAGGACCCGGCCGTCGGGCCCGTACCGGGCGCCGACGTTGAGCTCGACGGCCCGGTCCTCGCCCCGGCCGGTCGTGATCCGATAGACCAGGCCGTGCGCCTCGCCCCGGGCCAGGGCGGTCCGCAACTGCTGGCGGGCCAGCTCGCGGTCGTCCTCCTGGACGATGTCGAGGAACGACGTCCGCTTCAGCTCGTCGATCGGCCGGCCCAGGAACTCCTGCTCGGCGGGGCTGGATTCGAGCCATCGGAGGGTGGCGGGGTCGAGCCGGCTGGTCATCTCGGCGATCGAGAACGGGCCGGAAGGCGACGACTCGAAGTCGAGGTCGGTCGGCGGCTCGAACGACCCGCTCCGGGTCATCCGGCCGTCGCGGGGGCCGATCGCGCCGATCTCGCCGCTGTCGGCCGGGTTGGGCGGGGCGACCCGTCGCGGGTCGGGCTGGCCTCGGAGGGCGAGCAGCCGATCCTGGAGGGCCCGGAGGTGCGGGATCAGCTCGGCGATCGCGGGGGAGCCCGGCAGGTCCCACGACTCGTCCGGCTGGGCGTTGAACGCGGCGAGGTTCCGGGCCAGGGCGCGGACCGGGCCGGACCACCGTTGGAGCTCCCATTGCCGCCAGGCCAGGTGCCCGAGCCGGAGCATGACCACGCCGGACAGGGCGGTCAGGGCGGACAGGCTCGGCGAGATCGAGGCGGCCAGCGCGGCGGCGCAGGCCCACCCGGCGGCGGCCGGCACGAGCAGGACCCGGGGCGTAGCCGATGGGGGCCGGCCGGGGCGTCGTGGGGGCTGGACTCGGCTTGGTTTCATCGGTCGGCGGGATCTCGGTCCGGTTCAGGGATCGGTCGGGCCCGGCCCCGAGGGGGCCGGATCGGCCAGCGGGAGCCAGATCGTCAGGCAGGCCCCGCCGCCGTCGACGTTCTCCGCCGACATCCGGCCGCCGTGCTCGCGGAGGATCTCCGAGGCCAGGTAGAGGCCGTAGCCCGTCCCCCCCTCCTTGGTCGTGAAGAACGGCTCGAAGATCCGGTCGATGTACGCCGGCGCGATCCCCGGGCCGTCGTCCTGGACGTCGACCCGGAGCCGGCCCTCGCCGCCGTCGGGCTCGGGCCGGGCCCGGACCACGATCCGCCCCTCGGTCCGCTCGGCGACGATCGCCTCGTGGGCGTTGGCCAGCAAGTTCAGGACCACCTGGAACAGCCGGCCGGCGTCGGCCCGGACGACCGGCAGCGACCCGTCGGCCTGGAGGTGGATCGCCACCTTCCCCCGGCGGGGGTCGGTCCCCTTCTGGAACAGGTTGACCGACTCTCGCAGGAGCGGCTCGATCACCAGGGGCTTGGGGTCGCTGGGTCCGGTCCGGACCGCGGCCATCAGGTGGTCGAGCCGCAGTTGCAGCGTCTTGGCGCTCCGGAGGATCGGGTCGACCCACTGGGCCCCGCGGGCGTCGCCGGTCAGCTCCATCGACATCAGCTCGGCGTTGCCCCGGATCACCGTCAGCGGGGCCCGGATCTCGTGGACGATCCCCGCCACCAGCCGGCCGACCTGCGCCAGCTGCTCGTTGAGGACCGACACCATGGCCAGCTTGCGGAACTGGACCAGGCGGCGGACCCGGGCCAGGATGATCTCGGGGGCCTCGTCCTTGGCCAGGTAATCGTCGGCGCCGGCCTCCAGGCCGGCCAGGACGTCCTCGTCGTGGCCCCGGGACGTCAGCATCAGCACCGGGAGCCCCGAGCAGACCGGGTCGGCGCGGATCGCCCGGCAGACGGCGTGGCCGTCGGTGTCGGGCAGGTTCACGTCCAGGACCACCAGATGTGGGCGGACCTCCCGGGCCCGGGCCACCGCGTCCGACCCCCGCGACAGCTCGTGGACCGAGAACCCGGCGCGGTCGAGGATCGCGCGGAAAAGTGCCCGATCGGACGGGCTATCGTCGACGAGCAGCACCGTACTCATGCGCCGGGCCCCGCACGACGGAACATCCGACCTCCGGGACGGCGACGGGCCGTCCCAACCCCGCACCCTCCTCAGCGTATCAGGACCCGGCCGGCAACGCGACGGCGCCCCGGTCCGCTCCCGGAAAGAATCGGCCCCGACGGCGAATCCCGGCCGCCGGGGCCCGGGGACATCCCGCGGCCGCCTCCCGACGTCGGATCGCGGATCGACCGCCAGGATCCGTCCGACGTCCCCCGAAAAAACGAAGCCAACGCGCCCGCCGACCCCTCCTCGACGTCCCCCGGAAAAACGAAGCCAACTCGCCTCGATTCTGCCATCGCCGTCCCCCGGAAAAACGAAGCCAACGCCCCCACCGGTCTGCCATCACCGTCCCCCGGAAAAACGAAGCCAACACGCCCGCCGGTCTGCCATCACCTCTCCCGGAAAAACGAAGCCAACGCGCCTCGATTCTGCCATCGCCATCCCCCGGAAAAACGAAGCCAACGCGACCGGCCGACCGGGCGAGCCCCGCCCCGAATGCCCGTCGTGGATATATTCCCCCGGGCGATGCTCCGGCGATCAGCCTTTCCGGCGATGGGCGGATATTCCGCCGGTTGCCGGCGTCCGGAGCGTGGGCGTAGGATGGTCGGTGCGAGACCGTCCGAGATCGGCAAGCCGAGGCCGGAACCGATGCCCGCGCTCTATCGAATGCCGGTGTTCTACCTGGCGATGCTGGCCGCCGCCCTCGCCTACGCGATCGGCCGGGGGTCGGGATCGGGGCGCGACGATGTCTCCCCGATGGCCGGGGCGACGGAGGATCGTCCCCGGGTCGTCCCGAAGGAGGCCGATGAGGAGGATCGGTCGACCCGGGACGGGATCCTCCGGACCGCCGACGGGCTCCGCCGGAAGGTGGTGATCCGGGACCTCGCCGTCGTCTGCCGGTCCGACCCGGGCGGGAGGAAGTCGGTGGGCCCGCCGCTCGACTACTTCGCGATCCGATACGTCTACGGCGCCCAGCCGCCGGGCGATCCGGCGCATTTCCAGGTCGGCCCGATGGGCGGTCCGCCCCAGGGGTGGGTCCCTGCGGCCTCGGTCCTGGAGTGGGATACGAGGCTGATGGCCCGGCCCACCCCCCGGGCCGGTCGACCGGCGTTGGCGATCTATCGCGACGAGCCTTGCCTGGTCGACGCGATCGCGGGCCGGCCGTGTTCGAAGCATCGGGGCGGCTGCCCCACCGAGGGCGAGGAGGCCGCCCGGTCCCCGGCCGGGCCCTCCCCGGGGTCGACCGACGAGGGGCCCCCGCTGGGGTTGCCGATCCTGGCCTCGAAGTCGGTCGACGGGCGGACGATCTTCGAGGTCGCCAGCCTGGTCCGGGACAGGGCCCGGGCGCCGATCCTGCCGGCCGAGCCTCCGCCCGACCTCCGGGCTTACCTGAGGACGGTCGACGTCGCGTTCGCGATCGACACGACGGCCTCGATGCAGTCGGCGATCGAGGGCGTCCGGCGGCTGGCGGCCGAGCTGGTGGGCTCGGCCTCCCGGCGCCACGCCGACATCCGGCTCCGGCTGGCGCTGGTCGAGTATCGCGACGCCTCGCCGATCCTCGGCTTCCAGGTCCGCAAGGTCACGTCCTTCACCGACCCCGAGGGGTTCCTCGCGGCGCTGGACCTGACCCACGCCGCCGGTCGGGGCGACGGGAGCGTCGACGAGTCGGTGCTCGATGGGGTCGCCCTGGCGCTCCCGCCCGGCCCGGGCGAGGCGGGTGGGGAGCACGTCGACTGGCCGACCGGCCGGGCCGGGGAGCTGGCCACCAAGCTCCTGGTCGTCCTGGGCGACGCCCCCGACCACGCCCGGGACCTCGACCGGGCCCGGGCGCTGGCGGCCCGGGCCCGGGCCTCGGGGATCACGATCGCGACCGTGGCCGTCGACCGCCCGGGGACCCTCTCGCGCGACGAGCTGGCCCGATACCGCGACCAGTGGCGGGCCCTGGCCGAGGGGTCGTATCGGCCGCTCGACAAGGCGACCGGGTTCGCCTCCCCGGTCGGGCCGATGACGGCCTCGCTCGGCGAGGGCGACCGGCTCGCCGGGCGGCTCGGGTCGCTCATCGACGACCGGATCGAGCACGCCCGGACGATCGCCGCGCTGGCGACGGCCGAGGCGGAGGGGAGGCTGGGCGAATACGTCGACAGCCGGGGCCTGACCCTCGACCGCGTCGCGCCGGTCCTGGTCGACCTCCACCGGGGAGACGCCGCCCGGGTGGCCCGGCCCGACCCGCGCCACGGCGGGCGGAAGGCGCCCTCGGTCCGCCGGGGGTGGATCGCCGCGAGCCTGCAAGGCCGGCCGATGGTCGAGGTCGAGATCCTGATGTCGCGCGACGAGCTGAGGGCGCTCATCGCCGAGCTGGCCCAGCTCCAGCAGGCGGCCTCGGGGACGGCGCGCGACCTGGCGGAGCTGCTCCAGATCGGCACGGCCGCCGCGTCGGGCGAGACCTCGTTCCTGGCCGCCGACCGGGGCTCGCGGACCTTCGCCGATCACCTCCGACGCCGCCAGGGGCTCCCGCCCGCCCGGCCCGACAGCCTGCTCCGGGCCAGCCAGGCCGACCTCCTCCGATCCGACGACCTGACCCTCGCCGCGCTCGACGCCCGGCTCCGCGCCGGCCTCCTCCAGCTCACCCGGCGGCTCCAGGACCCCGACTGGGACGACCCCCGGCGGACCGTCGACGGCATGGCCCTGGTCCCGTTCGCGGCGATCGACTTCTGATCGCACCGCCGCGGCATGGCGGTTGCAACATGGCAAGAGGTCGTCAGCGGACCTCACCTCCATCGAAAGGGGATCGGACCATGTCGGACGCCAATGACAAGATCAAGGACGGGATCGAGAACGCCAAGAAGGGCGTCGAGCACGCGGCGAACCGCCTCGAAGAGGGCGTCGAGAAGGCCGGCCACAAGATCAAGGAGGGGGCCACCGAGGCCGGCAACAAGGTGAAGGAAGCCGGTCAGGATATCAAGGACGCCGGCCACAAGGCCGACTGACCCCCGGGCCGGACGATCGACGCGAGGGGCCCGCGACGCGCGACGTCGCGGGCCCCTCGGTCGTCTCGAAGGCCCCGATTCAGGACTTGAGCGGGACGATCCAGATGTTGCGGAACTGGACGGCGTTGCCGTGGTTCTGGAGCATGATCGGGCCGTACTCGCCCTCCTTGACGCCGGCGACGCCGCCGGGGGTGACCGAGATCTCCTTGTCGTCGATGGTCGTGACCCCGTTGTGGACGACGGTGAGCCGGGCCTTCTTGACCACCTTGTCGCCCTCGCGACGGGCGGCGTGGAAGGTGACGTCGTAGGTCTGCCACTGGAGCGGCGGCTTGCAGACGTTGACCGAGGGGACGACCTGCTTGTAGATCGCCCCGCAGTCGTTGTCCTGGAGCTTCAGGCCGTAGGAGTCGAGGATCTGGAGTTCGTAGGCCCCGCCCAGGTAGACGCCGCTGTTGCCCCGGGCCTGGCCCCTGGCCTCGGGCATGAGCGGGACGTTGAACTCCAGGTGGAGCTGGAAGTCGCCGAACTTCTCCTTGGTCTGGATGTTCCCCTTGCCGACGGTGGCCACGCCGTCCACCATCGGCCAGTCGGCGGTCGCCTTGCCGTCGCCCTTGGCCCAGGCCTCGATCGAGTCGCCGAGCAGGACGGTCGCCCCCTCGGGGGGCCTGGCCCCGAGCGTCTTGTCGTTCGGCTTCGGGTCGTCGGCGAAGGCCCAGGGGCCGGGGCCCATCGCGAGGGCGAGGGCCAGCAGTGGCATCCTCATGGTGATCGTCTCCGTGTCGTCGTGTGATGTCCTCAGATGACGCCCGCGCCGCCGGGACGCGGGCCGTCCGTCGACCCATCGAAGAGTGTATCGGCCCGACGCGCCCGCCGGAAGGAGCCCGCGGGGACCGGCCGCCGGGCGCCGGCCGCGACGACCATGGCGAACCGGAGTGGGAAAAACCGGCGAGGTCGACGGAATTTTTCGGCCACCTCATTTCACGAAGGTCGGCGCGGCGCGCGACCCGCCGGCGCGGGCCGGGCGATCGGTCGGATCGCGGCCGGATCGCGCGAAACGCCCGGAAAAAAGGGGAAATTCGCGGCGGGCTTTCCGACAAAGGATCACGATTTCAGGACGTAACATTTTGGTCTGGAAAGCACGTTAATAATCGCAATTCCGAATTTAGACGCTGCGAACGCCCAGAATATAGCGGAATTTGACCAGATCGGGCCCCGGATGGCCGATCTTCGTCTTCACTCGCGTGATATATTTCGCTAAGAAAGCCCAGCGGGGCCGCCCGATCGGTCCCACTTCCGAGCCCCTTCCCTGGTTGGAGGTCAGATAACCGATGGCGGTCAAGAAGAGCAAGCCGGCAGAGGTGGAGGCCGCCAAGGCCCCCGAGACCAAGGCCGTGACCCGAGGGCGGAAGCAGGCCGGGGCCGTCAGGGCGAAGGAGGCCCCGGCCCCTGCCCCGGCCCCAAAGGCGAAGGGGGCATCGCCCGCCGTCGCCAGCGCCACGGCCTCGAAGGCCGAGACGCCGAAGCCGAGCGCGGCCCCCAGGGCGCCCGCGGCGGCCCCGAAGAAGTCCGCCGCGCCGGTCAAGCTGACCGACCGCCAGCTCGACTTCCTCAAGCAGATCCAGGGGTCGCAGGGGCCCGGCTACCTCCTGCAGAAGAAGGTCGAGCAGAAGACCATCGAGGCGCTCCTGGATCGCAAGCTGATCAAGCGGGGGGCGAAGGACAAGGCCAGCGGCCACTTCCGCTACATGGTCTCCAGGGCCGGCGAGAAGCACCTCTCGACGATCTCGCCCGCCTGAGCCGATCGCTCCCTGTCCTCGACTCGGGCCCCGGGTGCGACCTCGCCCGGGGCCCGGGCCCTTCAAAGGGCCCCCGCCTTCACGCCCCCGCGAGCTTCTCCGGATAGAGCGAGGCGCAGTCGACGAGGCGGGCCGAGTCGCCGTCGTGGACGGCCATCCTGGTCCCGGCCCAGAGGCTGGCGCCGGCGTGCCGGCCGTCCCGGGTCACGCAGTAGAACGACACGTTGAAATTGGGGCGGCCCTTCTCGTCGCGGAGCCGGGGCGCCCTGTTGGTCGCGGCGACCCGCTTGCAGACCTCGATCAGCGCGTCCTTCGGTTCGAGGCCCCGGCGGAGGTTGTCGACGATCGCGAAGCTGGACAGGTTGAGCAGGTTCGCCTCGCCCCGGCCGGTCGAGCCGGCCGAGCCGACCTCGTTGTCGAGGTAGAGCCCCGCGCCCAGGATCGGCGAGTCGCCGACGCGCCCCGGGATCTTGTAGTACAGGCCCGAGGTGGTGGTCACGCACCCGAGGTCGCCGTGCGTGTCCAGCGCCGAGCAGTGGATCGTCCCGTGCTTGCGGATCCCGAAGAACTCGCGGACCACGGGGTCGAGCTCGTCGTCGGGCGGGGGGAGCCGGTCGTCGTCCTTGCCGAGCGTCTCCTTCCAGTGGAGCCAGATCTTCCGCGACTCGTCGGTGAGCAGGTCCTGCTCGGGGAAGCCGTGCATCCTCGCGAACCGCAACGCCCCCTCGCCGACGAGCAGGCAATGGTCGGTCCGCCTCATGACCAGCCGGGCGACGGCGGCGGGGTGCATGATGTTCCGGATCGAGGCGACGGCGCCCCCGCCGTGGGTCGGCCCGTGCATGACGGCGGCGTCCAGCTCCACCACGCCGTCCTCGTTGGGGATCCCGCCGTAGCCGACCGACCGGTCGGAGGGGTCGGCCTCGACGACCGCCACGGCCGCGATCGCCGCGTCGAGCGGGTCGGCGCCGGCCCGGATCATCTCCATCGCCTTCTCGATCGACTTCAGGCCGTTGGCGCTGGCGACGATCACCGGCCGGCGCGGGCCGACCGCCTTCGGGGGCGACGCCCCCAGCATCGCCGAGGCCCCCAGGCCGGCGACGCCCGATGCGAGGAAGGCGCGGCGGTTCCAGTTGTCGGACATCACTCGGATCCCCCGGGTCGGTGGCGGTGCGGAGAGGTCGTCCCAGGATACCGGCGCGAGGGCCGGCCGGCCACGATCCGGCCGCGTCGTCGGGTTGGGGTTGCGTGTCGAGGCGGTCCGACTATGATGCGACGCCGCCCGGCGATCTCGCGTCGACACCTGGCTCCCCATCCGAAGACGGGCCGGCGGCAGGAGGCGGGAGGGGCGGTCCCCTCGCCGACGCACCCGCTTGGGTTCCTATCGCCATGGATGGCGGGGTAGGCCAGGGCTCATGCTAGGCGAGCGACGATCACCGCGCAACCTGGTCCGGTCGGCATTGGCCCTCGCCATCGCCGCGACCCTGGGGTGCGCCGGGTTCCGCGGGGTCCCCCATCGCGGGACGACGGCCCTGAGCTTCCTGCGCACCATCGAGGAGAGCAAGGACCCCAACGTGCGCTACGCGGCGTACGACAGCCTGTCCTCGCCCCGGTGCTACGACAACGACGAGCAGATGGTGCAGGCCGCCCGGACGATGATCGCCAGATTGCAGTCGGGCGGCGAGCCGGTGGCCACCCGCGCCGTGATCTGCCGGACCCTGGGGATGATCCGCAAGCCCGAGGCCCGCGAGGCGATCCTGGCGGCGACCAACGACGAGGACTCGCTGGTCCGGGCCGAGGCCTGCCGGGCCCTGGGCCGGGTCGGCCGGTCCGAGGACGCGACCATCCTGGCCCGGGTCATGACGGTCGACGTGGCCGGGGAATGCCGGATCGCCGCGATCGAGAGCCTGGGCGAGCTGAAGTCGGGCGACCGGCGGATCAACGAATACCTCGTCTCCGGGATGGAGAACGACGACCCGGCCATCCGGGTCGCCTCGATGAACGCCCTGAGGTCGATCACCGGCAAGGACCTCGGCGTCGACCCGATCGCCTGGAAGAAGTTCGTCGAGTCGATGTATCCCCCGGCCAGGCCGGCCAACACGGACGTCGTCCCCGACCCGCCCGCGGCGACGGGCGACCTCCGGGCCCTCCCGCCCGGCCTCCGATAGCGGCCGGATCCCCCGCCGGCCCCGCTCGTCCCCGCCGTCGGCGCGCCTATAATGGCGCCGGCGAACCTCCGACGCCCCGGCCGTGTCGCCGGGGGATCGGGGCCGGGGTCGGGGCGAGGGTTCATGGACACGCACACGCTGGGTCTGCTCGAATTCGACAAGGTCCGCGCCCTGGTGGCCGCCCAGGCGGCCTGCTCGCTCGGCAAGGAGGCGGCGCTCCGGATGGAGCCCAGCCTGGACCCCGGCGAGATCCGGGACCGCCAGGCCCTGACCACCGAGATGGCCGACGCGCTGGCCTCGGGGCTCACGCCCCCATTCGGCGGCCTCCGCGACATCCGGCCGATGGTCCGGCGGGCCCAGGTCGGCGGGATCCTCGACCCCGAGGAGCTCTCCGGCGTCGTCGAGTCGCTCAAGGCGATCGCCAACCTGGCGACCTGGCTCGACCGGGTCGGCGACGAGTTCCCCCGGCTCGGCGGGATGAGGCGCGACGTCGGCCAGTTCGACGGCGTCGCCAACGCGATCGAGTCGTGCATCGACGAGCGCGGCAAGATCCTCGACACCGCCAGCCGGCGGCTCTCGGCCCTCCGCCGCGAGATGGGCCAGGTCGAGGACCGGATCAAGGAGACGCTCGCCCGGATGCTCCGCTCGGCCGAGATCAAGCGGATCCTCCGCTACCCCAACTTCACGATGGTCGGCCACCATTACGTCCTGCCGATCGCCAAGGAGCACCGGGGCGAGATCCAGGGGTCGGTCCACCGGACCAGCGCCAGCAACGAGACCGTCTACGTCGAGCCGCAGGCGATCGCCGAGCAGTCGGCGCAGCTCTCGTTCCTCCGGTCGAAGGAGGCCAAGGAGATCCGCCGGATCCTCCGATGGCTCAGCGCCCAGGTCGGCCAGGTGTCCGAGTCGCTCCTCGGCTCGCTGGATACGCTCGCCGAGCTGGATCTCATCTACGCCCGGGGCCGATTCAGCATCGAATTCCGCCATACCCCGCCCGACTTCAACCAGGAGGGCAAGCTCCACCTCCGGGGCGCCCGCCACCCGCTCCTCGAAGCGTTATTCCGCTCCGACGGGCACACTCCGGCCCGGACCGCGCCCGACGAATCGGGCCCGACGCCGGAGGGAGGGCCGGCCGGGCCCCCCGCCCCGCCCGCCGAGCCGAGGACGGTCGTCCCGGTCGACATCCATCTCGGGTTCCAGTTCCGGACGCTGGTGGTTACCGGGCCGAACACGGGCGGCAAGACGGTCGCGCTCAAGACGGTGGGCCTGCTGGCGATCATGGGCCAGTCCGGCCTCCACATCCCCGCCCATCAGGGGTCGCAGCTGCCGATCTTCGACGACGTCCTGGCCGACATCGGCGACGAGCAGAGCCTGGAACAGTCGCTCTCGACGTTCTCGTCGCACATCCGCCGGGTCTCGTCGATCTTCCGGGTGGCGACCGAACGCTCGCTGATCCTGATGGACGAGATGGGCGCCGGGACCGACCCCTCGGAGGGCGCGGCGCTGGGCCGGGCGATCCTCGATGAGATCGACTCGATCGGCTCGCTGGCGATCGTGACCACGCACATCGGCGACCTGAAGACCTACGCCTTCACCAACCCCCGGGCGGAGAACGCGGCGGTCGAATTCGACCTGGAGACCCTCCGGCCCCGATACCGCCTCCACATCGGCGACATCGGCCAGTCCAACGCCCTCCAGATCGCCCGCCGCCTGGCCTTGCCCGAGCACCTGGTCGCCCGGGCGGCGAAGTACCTCGAAGAAGGGCAAGGCGGGCAGATCCCCGAGATGGCGATCGTCCAGAAGCTCCGGAAGGACGCCGAGGACGCCCGCCAGTCGGCCCTCTCCGCCCAGGCCGAGGCCGACCGGAGCCGCGACGTCCTCAACCAGAGGCTCGGCGACCTCCAGCGCCAGGCCGAGAACGACGCCCGGATCGTCGAAGCCCGCGCCCGGCTCCAGCCCGGCGACCGGGTCGTCGTCCCCCGATTCGGCTACGACCGCCCCGGCCGGGTCGTCAAGCTCGACCCGAGGAAGAAGACCGCGACCGTCGCCATCGGGATGATGAAGTGGGACGTCGCCATCGACGAGCTGATCCCGCAGATGATCCGCAACCCCGAGGTCCCCGGGGGCACGGACAGGCCGAACCTCGTCGCCACCAAGCCGGGCCCCCGGCTCGAAGACTTCGCCGACGAGATCTGAGAGGGCAGGCCGTGGGGGCCGGTCGCCTGCCGCTCGTCGTCGAGGGGGGATCCGGGATCCCCCCTCCGACCGACCATCAGCCCTTGGCCACCTTCAGGAACAGGACGCCCAGCGGCGGGAGCTTGAGGTTCAGGTGGAACGGCCGGCCCCCCCAGGCGAAGGGGTGGGCCCAGGCCCCGCCGTCGTTCCCGGCGTTCGACCCGGCGTAGCGGTCGGCATCGGTGTTGAGGATCTCGCGATAATAGCCGCCGATGGGGACGCCGATCCGGTAGCCCTCGCGGACGACGGGCGTGAAGTTGCAGACCACGACGATGAACTCGCTGGGGTCCTTGCCCCTCCGGAGGAAGGCCAGGACGCTGTTCTCCCAGTCGTGGAGTTCGAGCCACTCGAAACCCTCCCAGTCGAAGTCGACCTGGTGCAGGGCCGGCTCGGACTTGTAGAGGGCGTTGAGGTCGGAGACGAGCTGCTTGATCCCGTGGTGGTCGGGCCACTGGAGGAGGTGCCAGTCGATGCTCCGGTCGTGGTCCCACTCCTTCCACTGGGCCAGCTCGTCGCCCATGAACAGGAGCTTCTTGCCGGGATGGCCGAACATGTAGGCATAGAGCAGGCGGAGGTTGGCGAACTTCTGCCAGACGTCGCCGGGCATCTTGTCGATCAACGACCCCTTGCCGTGGACGACCTCGTCGTGCGAGAGCGGCAGGATGAAGTTCTCGTGGAAGGCGTAGATCAGGCTGAAGCTGAGCTGGCCGTGGTCGTACTTGCGATAGACCGGGTCGTTCTGGAAGTAGCGGAGCGTGTCGTTCATCCAGCCCATGTTCCACTTCAGGCTGAACCCGAGCCCGCCGAGATAGGTCGGCCGGGAGACGCCCGCGAAGCTGGTCGACTCCTCGGCGGCCGTGATGATCCCGGGGTATTCCCGGTGGCAGAGCTCGTTGAGCTTCTTGAGGAAGTCGATCGCCTCCAGGTTCTCGTTGCCGCCGAAGGCGTTGGGGATCCACTCGCCGGCCTTCCTCGAATAGTCGAGGTAGAGCATCGAGGCGACGGCGTCGACCCGGAGGCCGTCGATGTGGTAGCGCTCCAGCCAGAACAGGGCGTTGCCCAGGAGGAAGTTCCTCACCTCGGCCCGGCCGTAGTTGAATATCTTCGTCCCCCAGTCCTGGTGCTCGCCGAGCCGGGGGTCTTCGTGCTCGTAGAGGTGGGTCCCGTCGAAGAAGCCGAGCCCGTGGATGTCGCGCGGGAAGTGGCCCGGGACCCAGTCGATCAGGATCCCGTAGCCGTGGCGGTGCAGGGTGTCGACGAAATAGGCGAAGTCGTCGGGCGTGCCGTGCCGGGCCGTCGGCGCGAAGAAGCCGACCGGCTGATAGCCCCAGCTCCCGTCGAACGGGTGCTCGTTGATCGGCATCAGCTCGACGTGGGTGAAGCCGGTCTCCTGGAGGTAGTTGACCAGGGCGTCGGCCAGCTCGCGATAGTTGAGGTAGCGGCCGTCCTCCTCGACCTTCCGCTGCCACGACCCGAGGTGGACCTCGTAGATCGAGATCGGGGCGTCCAGCGCCTGGCGACGGGCCCTGTCCCGCATCCACTCGTCGTCCTCCCATTCGAACTGGGTGATGTCCCAGACGACCGAGGCGGTCTTGGGCCGGTTCTCGGCCGCGAATCCGTAGGGGTCGGCCTTCTCGACGAGGTAGCCGTTATGACGGCTCTTGATCTCGAACTTGTAGACCTCGCCCTGGGTCAGCTCGGGGATGAAGATCTCCCAGATCCCCCCCGAGCAGGCCCGGAGCGGATGGCGGCGGCCGTCCCAGTGGTTGAAGTTGCCGACCACGCTGACCCGGAGTGCGTTGGGAGCCCAGACGGCGAAGTGGACGCCCTTGACCTCCTCGTGGGTCCGGACGTGGGCCCCGAGCTTCTCGTAGCTCTTGTAGTGCGTCCCCTCGCCGAGGAGATGGAGGTCATAGTCGGTCAGGACCGGGCCGAATCGGTACGGGTCTTCCGCCTCCCACGAGTAGCCCTCGTGGTTCTCGATCGCCAGCCGGTAGGGGGAGGGGTCGGCGTGGTCGGACACCTCCGACTCGAACAGGCCGTCGGGGTGGATCCGCCGGAGTGGGATCCGGGCGCCCGGACTCCCCTTCCGGATCGGGACGACCCAGGCCCGTTCGGCCTGGGGCAGGAACGCGCGGACGACCCGCGTCGACTTGCCCGACGCCTCGACCCGGTGCGACCCCAGGACCGAGAACGGGTCCCAGAAATTGGCGTGGACCAGGTGGTCGATCACCTCTCTCGGGACGGTCGGCGCGGCGTCTTTCGTCGGGGTCATCGGCTTCGGCTCGCTCGGGCGTCTCGGGCGTCGGGATCCCTTCGGATCCCGGCCAACTTACGCGATGACACCGGCCCGCCGCAACCGCCATGCCCGCCCCGGGGGATGGCCGGGAAGCTTCGCCGATCCGCCGGGGGGAATCGGGCAGGGTGTCGGATCGCGCTGGACTCGGGCGCCTGGAGCCGGGACACTGGAGCGATCGGGCGCCCCGGTTGGGGAGCCTCCGCCCCTCATATCCCGAAGGTGAATGCCGTGACGACTCGTGGGTTCGTTTCCCGGGCGGCGGTCGTCCTGGGCTTGCTGGCGGCGTGGCCGGAGGCCGGCCGGGCGGGCCCGGGGGTCGTCGAGCTCAAGGGTTGGGCGGACGTGGGGGTCGCGATCCCCGGCCATGGGCTCGGCCCGGATCTGTTCCTCCTGACCGCCGAGGCCGAATGGGACCGAGCCGCGCCCGGCGAGCCGTCTCGGTACGCGATCCGGGTGGTCCTGCCCGACGGCCGGGCCGAGACGCGCCCCTTCCCGGTCAATTACCCGCCCGGCCGGCGTCGGTTCGCGGTCTACATCCCGGCCTCGGCGATCCGGAACCGGGCGCCCTCGGCGGTCCGGGTCGGGGTGTCGGTCGTCGACGCGGCGACCGGGGCGACCCTGAGCAACGATCTCCCGGCCGGGATCGAGCAATTCCCCCGGCCCCGGGGCGACGTCCCGGCCAACGACACGCGCCCTTACGGGTGGGGCGAGCCGCTCTCGGGCGGATCCGGGCTCCTGCCCGGCGAGGGGCCCGACGGGCTCCGGTTCGCCCGGATCCCGGCCTCGGGCGCCGCGCCGGGCTTCTATCTCGCGACCTCCGAGGCGACGGTCCGGCAGGTCGGCGACCGGATCAAGGGGTACGACCCCCGGGCCGGCCGGTCCGACGAATTCTCGCTGGAAGGCCCGGCGCAGCCGGCCATCAACCTCACGCCCGCCCGGGCGATCGACTATCTCAAGGCGATCGGCCAGGCCGACCCCTCGGGCGTCTCCTATCGGCTCCCGACCCGGGACGAGTGGACCCGGGCGGCGGTCGGTGGCAAGGCCTCGGCCTTCTGGTGGGGCGACGGGCCGGCCCACCCCGAGGGCGCCAACTTCCTCGGGGCCGAGCCCGGCCAGGCCGGCGACGCCACCGCCCCGAGCGTCCCGCCGGAGGGGACAACCACCTTCCAGGCCAACCCGATCGGCCTGTTCCACACCTTCGGCAACGTCGCCGAGTGGGCGACCGACCCCTCGGGCGGCTTCGGCCGGATGGGCGGCCACTTCCGGACCGAGCCGGCCTCGCCCCTCCCCGGGGTCAAGGTCGACAACCCCGAGGAGCTGGGGCCCGACCCGTTCGTCGGCGTCCGGCCCGCCCTCGACCTCTCGCCCGAGGCCGGCGCCGCGATCGCCCGGAGACGGCTGGCCGGCGACCCGAGGCTGGCCGGCGTGGTCCCGACATTCGACCCCGACCGGGCCGCGATCACCCTGACCGGCACGGTCGCCGAGGCGTCGGCCCGTCGATCGGCGGACAAGCTCCTGGAACCGCTCTGGTTCGTCGCGACGGTCGAGAATCGGCTGGAGACGCCGGGGCTCGGGGCCGGCCAGCTCGCCAGCCTGGGCGCCCCGGCCGGTCCCCCGCGGAGGGTGGCCAGCCTGGGCCGGAAATTCCTGGAGGTCCCGCTGTCGGTCCGATGGCTCGACCCGCTCCCGGCGGCCGGCTCGGACTGGTTCGTCAACATCTACCTGCCGGGGGGCGGCCACCTCGCGCACAAGCTGGCCGAGGTCGACCCGGGGCGATCGGCCAGGGTGCTCGTCGTCGTCGACCGCGACCGCCTGGCCGCCGCCGGGCTGGGCGACGACGCCCCGATGACGGTCGCGCTGAGCCTGGGAGCCCCGGCGGAGGCGCCGGCCGACCCGCGGGTGGTGAGCAACCAGGCCCCGCTCCGTCCGGCCCCCCGGCCGTGAGCCATCGAGTTAGCCCCCGTCCGGCCCGACGCGGACGGCCCCGGGGGGATGCCGGGTCGGGCCGGGCTGGCCGGGCGGGGGGATGGGTGATGAGGCATGGGGCCCGGTCGACGGGTTCCGGGCGTCGACCGCGAATCATCGTCGGTCGATCATCGACGCGCGACCGGGGGGTCGAGCTCGGGCGGGATCGGGTGGAGGTCGAGGAGGGCCTGGAGTTCGGCGGCGTCGACGGTCTCGCGCTCGATCAGGAGGGCGGCGAGCGCTTCCAGGGCTGCCCGGCGGCCGGAGAGGATCCGGCGGGCCGCGTCGTGGGCGCCGTCGAGGACCCGGCGGACTTCGAGGTCGATCTCCCGGGCGGTCTCCGGGCTCCAGGCGTCGGAGTTGGCCCCGCCGCCCTGGAGGAATGGGCTCCGTCCCTCGTTCTGGTAGCTGACCCGGCCGAGCTTGGGGCTCATGCCGAACTCGGCGACCATCTTGCGGGCGATCGCGGTGGCGCGCTGGAGGTCGCTGGTCGCCCCGTCGGACACCTCGCCGTAGATCAGCTCCTCGGCGACGGTCCCGCCGAGCAGGCCGCGGATGGTGTTTTCGAGCCAGCCCTGGGTGTGGAGGAACCGGTCGTCCTCGGGCCGATACATGGTGTATCCGAGCGCCCCGTTGCTCCGGCCGAGGATGGAGATCTTGTGGACCGGGTCGGTCTGGGGGAGGCTCCGGGAGACGATGGCGTGGCCCGCCTCGTGGTAGGCGATCCGGAGCCTCTCGTCGGGCCGGAGCACGCGCTGCTTCTTCTCGGGGCCGGCGACGACCCGCTCGACCCCCTCCTCGAACTCGACCTTGCCGACCCGGGGCTTCCCCTTGCGGGCGGCCAGCAGGGCGGCCTCGTTGACCAGGTTGGCCAGGTCGGCGCCGACGAATCCGGGCGTCATGGCGGCGATGTGGCGGAGGTTGATCTGGTCCTCCAGCGCGACCTTGCGGGTGTGGACCTTGAGGATCTGCTCGCGGCCGGTGATGTCGGGGCGGTCGACGGTGACGTTGCGGTCGAACCGGCCGGGGCGGACCAGCGCCGGGTCGAGGGTCTCGGGCCGGTTGGTCGCCGCCATCACGATCACGCCCCGTCCCGAGTCGAAGCCGTCCATCTCGACCAGGAGCTGATTCAAGGTCTGGTCGCGCTCGTCGTTGGAGCCGGGGCCGCCGGCCCCCCGGGCCTTGCCCAGGGCGTCGAGCTCGTCGATGAAGACCAGGCAGGGGGCCTTCGCCGCCGCCTGGGCGAACAGGTTGCGGACCCTCGCCGCGCCGACGCCGACGTACATCTCGACGAAGTCGGACCCGGACAGCGAGAAGAACGGGACGCCGGCCTCGCCCGCGACGGCCCTGGCCAGGAGCGTCTTGCCCGTGCCCGGCGGGCCGGCCAGGAGCACCCCCTTGGGGATCCGCCCGCCCAGGGCCTGGAACTTCCCGGGGGTCCGGAGGAACTCGACCACCTCGCGAAGCTCGGCGACGACCTCGTCGGACCCCGCGACGTCGTCGAACGAGACCTGGCCCTCCCCCTTCTCGTAGACCTTGTGCCGGCTCCGGACGAAGGCCACCGCCGAGCCGAGCCCGCCGGATCGCCCGGACATCGCCCAGAGCAAAATCCCGCCCGCGGCCAGGATCAGCAGGGGCAGGCCGACCGTCTGCGCCGCGGAGGGGCCGGGGGCGGCGTCGTAGTTGCCGTCCGGGACCCGGGCCGAGAGCAGGAGGGCCAGCTCCTCGTCGCGCTCCATCCCGAGCCGCGAGGCGCGGAATTTGACGGGCCGCCCGTCGGGCCGGCTCGCGGCCAGCTCGCCGGTGATCTCCGACGGCCCGATCCGGGCGGATCGGACCTGGCCCCTGGCCAGCTTCTGCTTGAATTGCCCGTAGAGGAGATGGTCGACGGGGTCTCCGGCGACGATCCAGGCGCAGGCCGCGGTCGAGGCCGCCAGCGCCGCCAGGGCGGCCCAGATCCAGGGCCAGGACTTCCGACGCTTGCGAGCGAACACCGACGACCGATCGGGGGTCTTGCATTCCATTCGGAGGGGTTCCGGCGAGGAGGTCCGCCCACGTCGCGGCAGGGGGAAGAGCGGGGACCGCACCGTCCTGGGGGGTCCGATCGGCGATGGCGGGCGAGGGGTCGTGAGCCCAAAGTCTATGAAAGTCGCGCCCTTCCCGTCAATCGAGTACCCTCCGACCGCTAACCCCTCCCAGGCCCAAGGTCGATGGTGCCGGATTTTCGGAAATGGCCCGGCTCGGACGCCCAAGGTACGGCCCTTCGCCGGGTCGCGTACCGCGTCCGCCGCCCGGCGGTCCGGCGTTCGTCCGCCCCGGCCGGGGTCGTCGTCGGCGTGCCCGGACGTAAGAACTCGGCGTCCGATTTGCAGCGATCCCGGCGTGACCCGACCTCCCGGCCGGACCCGGCCGGGTCGTCGGCCGTCATCCGAGGGCCGCATCCATGCCGGACCGCGATCGTCCCCGCCCGACCTTCACCAACCCGATCGCCGGGGTCGTCCTGGGCGACCCGTTCGCCCTCCGGTGGCGGGGCCGGTTCTACCTCTACGGGACCAACGACGGCCCGCCGCTGCCCGGGGGGCGCGAGATCCCCGTCTTCCGGTCCGACGACCTGATCCATTGGGAGCCGCTGGGGGGGGCGCTGGAGCCCTCGGAGCCGGGGAGCGACCACTGGGCGCCCGAGGTCCTGGCGTGGAACGGGCGGTTCTTCATGGTCGTCAGCTTCGGCGACGTCGACCGACGGGGTCATGCCCTCTGGGTCGCGGCGGCCGACCGCCCCGAGGGGCCGTTCCGGATGGCCCGGCGGGTCAGCGGCCCGTCGGAGGCGTTCTCGATCGATGGCGCCTGGCTGCTCGACGACGACGGCCGGCTCTACCTGTTCCGCTGCCTCGACTTCGTCGGCGAGGGCGAGCCGCCGCACGGGACCGGCATCGTGGTGCAGCCGATGCGCGACCCGATGACCCCCGCCGGGCCCGCCTCGACCGTCCTCCGGGCCCACGCCCCCTGGCACCTGTTCGAGTCCGACCGCGTCATGCCCCTCTACGGCGGCCGGACTTTCCCCGCCTGGACGACCATCGAGGGCCCGGCGCCGGTCCGTCGGGCCGGTCGGGTCTTCTGCGGTTATAGCGGGGGCAACTTCACGGGCGCCTACGGGACGGGAGAGGCCGTCGCCGACGGCCCGCTCGGGCCCTTCCGGGACCTCCGGGGCCGGGAGGGCCCGCTCTTCGGCACGACGCCGGGCCTGGTCGAGGGGCCGGGGCACTTCTCGGTGATCCGGCCCGACCTGGCGACCGACTGGATCGTGCTCCACGGCCGGATCCCGGGCGAGCCGGGGCGCCGGGTCTGGCTCTGCCCGGCTTCCTGGGGCCCCGAGGGCGTGGAGATCGGCCCATTGACCGACCGGTCCCAGCCCGCGCCGGCCCTGCCGGCCTACGTCGGGCGATTCGACGGCCCGGCCGGGCCGATCCCGCCGGGATGGCGGGTCGAGTCGGGTTCGTGGGCGCTCGACGGCGAGGGATTGCGGCACGACGGGCCGGCGGGGGAGGTCGGCCGGGCCTGGCTCGACGTCGGATCCCCCGGCCTGGGCCGATGGGTCGCCGAGGCTTACGTCCGATTCCCCGACCCCGGCGGGATCGAGGCCGGCCTGGCGATCCGGTCGGGCCCGAAGGCCTGGCGGCTGTCCCTCCGGCCGGCCGAGGGCCGGGCGGTGCTCTCCGACGGCGATCGGGAGCTGGCCGACTTCGCGGCCCCGACGCTCGGCGACGATCCGTTCGACTTCGGGAGATTCCACGCGGTCGAGGCCCGGGTCGGGCCCGGCCGGCTCGAATTCCGGATCGATGGGGTGCTCGTCGGGTCCGCGAGCGACGCCCCGACGGCCCCCGCGCAGGTCGGGCTCTTCGCGAGCGGGGCCGCCGTCTTCGACGCCGTCTCGGTGGCCGAGGTCTGACTTTCGATAGAACTCGACTCTCCGGGCAAGAATCCCTCCATGGGAATCCGGCCGATCTGGGCTCCGTAACGTAGTATTCAATGGATGGACCGGGCGTCGGATCGACTCGTACCCCGGAGCCTCCCTGGCCCACCCCGGCACGACGCGGCGCCGTATGGCCGCAAAGACGACCGCTCGAAGCCCGGCCCGGCGAAGGGGGCCGGGCCCATTCGCCTCTCGGCACGGGAGCCGGGGTCATGAACCGCGCACAGTTCGGGCCGACGGCGGACGATTTCGTCTGGGCCGTGGGGATCGAAAATACGTTCGTCCCGCAGACCCGCTCCGGGCACCGTCGGCTCGACGAGTACGAGCTGATGGACCATTACGGGCTCTGGCGTGAGGACATCGACCGCGTGGCCGACCTCGGGGTCAAGACGCTCCGGTACGGCATCCCCTGGTACCGCGTCAACCCGGCGCCCGGGGTGTTCGACTGGTCGTGGACCGACGAGGTCCTCGAATACCTGGTGGGGACCCGGGGGCTGACGCCGATCATCGACCTTATGCATTACGGCACGCCGCTCTGGCTCGACGACCATTTCGTGAACTGCTCGTATCCTCAACGGGTGGCCGAGTACGCCTCGGCGTTCGCGGAGCGGTACCGGACCCTGATCCGCCACTACACGCCGCTGAACGAGCCGGCGGTGACGGCCGCCTTCTGCGGCCGGGACGGGCGGTGGCCGCCGTACCTGAAAGGGGACGATGGCTTCGTCAAGGTCCTCATGTCCCTGCTCCGGGGGATGAACCAGACGGCCGAGGCGCTCCGGGCGGCCCGGCCCGATACCGTCCTGGTCCACGTCGAGGACGTGGGGATCGAGTTCGCCGCCTCGCCCGACCTGATCGACCTGGCCGCGGCCTCGCAGGCCAGACGCCTCCTGCCGCTCGACCTGGCCTGCGGCCTGGTCGGCCCCGACCACCCGTTCTACGGCTGGCTGCTGGGCCATGGCGCGAGCGAGTTCGAGCTCCACGAGGTGGCCGCCCGGTCGCCCCGATGGGACGTCCTCGGGGTGAACTTCTACCCGTGGTCGAACCGGCGGTTCGCCCGGAGGCGGAACGGTTCGGTGGGGATCGGCCGCGACCCGGCCCGCGCCGGGATCGCGCTGGCGCCGCTGCTCCGGATGGTCCACGACCGCTATCGGGTCCCCCTGATGGTGACCGAGACCAGCTCCAACGGCGACCACCCCGAACGGGCCCGGTGGATGGCCGAGACCCTGTCCGCCGTCCGGCAGGCCCGCGCCGAGGGGATCCCGGTGCTCGGCTACACCTGGTTCCCGATGTTCACGATGATCGAATGGAAGTATCGATGGTCCCGCAAGGGCCTGGAGGATCATCTCCTCCACCTCGGCCTCTGGGACGTCGTCCCGCATGAGGGTCGATTCGACCGCCGGCCGACCCCCCTGGTCGACCTGTATCGCCGATTCGTCGCCGACCCCGCCGGCTCGGTGGGAGAGATGGTCGTCCCGCTCCGCCCCGCCCTCCCCGCCGCCTGATCGACCGGGCTCTCCCGCGCGGCCGGACCGGCCGCGCGGGGATCTCAGATCCCGTCCATCCCCCCCCTCCGACCCTCGCGGTCCGGCATTTCATTTGCTATAATGTCGCGGCGATCCGTCCCGCACGATGCCGCACAGAGCCGCTCGTTGGCTTCGATTTGCCTCCTCCACGTCGCCCGACGTCCGCAGGGGAGATCGTCGACGAGTCCCGTCCGACCGTCGAGACCAATCCGCCCCGTCGAGAAGACGCCCGGTCGCTCGGGGGAGGGTGGCCCCGGTCGACGCCCCGTCGCGCTCCGCCTTGGATCGCCCATTGGAATAGCAAGGAGTAAAGAGAGAGGCCATGCAACAGCCCACACCGCCCGATCCATCCGCCCCTCTCCTCGTCTGCCATAGCCACCTCCGGTGGGATTGGGTCTATCAACGCCCGCAGCATGTCCTCTCGCGACTGGCCCGGGATTGGCCGGTGATCGTCGAGGAAGAACCGCTGCTCGACGACCGGCCGCCGGGCCTGGACGTCCTGTCGGTGGCCGACGGCGTGACCGTGGTCCGGCCGCACCGGCCGCCCGGCCTCGACTTCGACCTCGGCGCCCTGGTCGAGGGGTATCTCGCGGCGGTCCGGGGCGACCGGCCGATCGTCCGGTGGTTCTACTCGCCCATGTTCGCGACGTACGGCGACCGGCTCGGGGCGGGCCAGATGGTCGTCTATGATTGCATGGACGAGCTGGCCAGTTTCGCCGGGGCGCCGGCCGGGCTGATCGAGGCCGAGGCCCGGGTCCTGGGCCGGGCCGATGTCGTCTTCACCGGCGGGCGGTCGATCTACGAATCGAAGCGCGGCCGGAACCCGGACGTCCATTGCTTCCCGTCCGCCGTCGATGCCGGCCACTTCGCCCGGGCCTCGGACGATGGGCTCGCCGTCCCGGCCGACCTGGCGGGCTTGCCCCGGCCGGTCTTCGGCTATTACGGGGTCGTCGACGAGCGGCTCGACTACGGCCTGATCGCCCGCCTGGCCGACGCCCCGGGCGTGGGCTCGGTGGTCCTGGTCGGGCCGACGATCAAGGTCGACCCGGCCTCCCTGCCGCGTCGGGGGAACCTGCACTACCTCGGCCAGCGGACGTACGACCAGCTGCCCGGCTACCTCAAGGGGTTCGACGTCTGCATCATGCCCTGGGCGCTCAACGAGGCGACCCGGACCATCAGCCCGACCAAGACGCTGGAATATATGGCGGCGGGCAAGCCGATCGTCTCGACCGCCGTCCGCGACGTGGTCCGCGACCACGGCGACCTGGTCTTCGTGGCCGAGGATGCCGACGACTTCGTCGCCCTGGCCGTCGGGGCCCCGGGCCGGTTCGATCCCGATCGGGCCGCCGCCGGGCGGCTCCGGGCCGAGGGGAGCGGCTGGGACGCGACCGTCTCGTCGATGAGGGACCTGATCGCCCGGAAGCTCGCCGGGATCCCCAAAGCAGAGGCCCCGCGCGCCCGGGCCCGGGCCGCCCGGGGGCCCGACGCCCGGAACCTGATCATCGGCGGCGGCCCCGCCGGCCTCAGCGCCGCCCTGCACCTGGACGACCCCGACTTCATCCTGGCCGAGAAGCAGGCCCGGACCGGCGGGCTCTGCCGGTCGATCATCCAGGACGGGTTCACCTTCGATTACGCGGGCCACATCTTCTTCACCAACGACAAGTACGTCGACGGCCTGTTCCGCGACGTCCTCAAGGACAACTTCCACGAGCAGCTCCGGGAGAGCTGGGTCTACCTTTACGGCGATTACCAGCGGTACCCCTTCCAGGCCAACCTTTACGGCCTCCCCCCCGCCGTCGTCAAGGAGTGCCTGCTCGGGGTGATCGAGGCGGCCCGGGCGCAGGGCGCCCCCCGGCACGACGGCGACGGCGCCGCGCGGTCCCCGGCGAACTTCCTCGAATGGTCCTACCGGACCTTCGGCGCGGGGATCACCGAGCACTTCATGAAGCCGTATAACCGGAAGGTCTGGGGGATCGACCCCCAGCGGATGAGCAGCGACTGGATCGAGGGCCGGGTCCTGACCCCGACGCTGGACGAGGTCGTCGAGGGGGCCCTGCACCGGGGACGCCCCGACATGGGCCCCAACGCCCGATTCGGCTACCCCCTCCGGGGGGGCTGCGAGACGTTCGTCGCCGGGCTGGCCGATCGGGTCCGGGCCCGGGGCGGGGCCGTCTCGCCGAACCGGACCCTGGTGAAGCTGGACCCCAGGCGGCGCCGAGCGACGTTCCGGATCGAGGACGGCGGGCCGTCGTCGCGGTACGAGACGATCGGTTACGAGACCCTCTACCCCAGCGTCCCCCTGCCCGACCTGATCGACGCCATCGACGGGGCCCCCGACGCCGTCCGGCGCGCCTCGGCCGCCCTGCCCAGCACGGCGGTCGTCTGCGTGAACCTGGGGATCGGCCGCGAGAAGGTGACCGAGAAGCACTGGATCTACTATCCCGAGCCCCAGGACAAGTACATCTTCCAGCGGATCTTCGTCCAGTCCAACGCCTCGCCGTTCAACGCCCCGCCGGGCCAGAGCGCGCTGACCTTCGAGATCAGCCATTCGCCGTCCAAGCCGCTGCCGGTCCGGGGCAAACGCGCCCTGGTCGCCGCCTGCGTCTCGGGGCTGAAGCAGACCGACCTGTGGCGCGAGGGCGACGAGGTCGTCTTCGAGCAGGTGATCGGGATGCCGCACGCCTACATCCCGTTCACGCCCGACCGGACGGTGAACCTGGCGATCATCAACGACTACCTCCACGCGCAGGGGATCTTCCCGATCGGTCGGTTCGGCGAGTGGAAATATCTCAATCAGGACGGGGCGATCCTCTCGGCGAAGCGCGTCGTCGAGGCGGTCCGGGACGGGGGGCGTCCCGAATCGCCGAAGAAGTCGGGGCCGTCGGCGCCGGCGAAGGCGGGTAGCAATGGCACCGTCCGGCCGGTAGTCTCGTCCTGAAGCCGCACGAGGGGGGACGACGCCCGGGGAGGAGCCCGGGACCGCCGCCCCCCATCCCACCCGGAGTCGCCGCAGGATGACATCATACGAGCGGGAAAATCCCGGGGGCGCCACCATCGGGCTCCCGGTCGAGGAGGCGATCGGGAGCCTCCCCTGGGTCCGACTCGGGCCCGGCCGTCGCTACTTCGAGACCGAGGACGGCGAGCCGTTCCTGATCATCGGCCAGAACGACGCCCTGACCTGGCCGGAGCTGGAAGGCCTGATCGGCCGCCGCGACGTGGCCTCCGTCGAGCGGCACCTCGACTGGCTGGTCGAGCACGGCGTCACCACGCTCCGGGTGATGCTCGAATATGTCGGCGACGGCCTGTATCTCGAACGGTTGTGCGGGGAGTTCGACCCGGTGACGGTCAGGGCCATCGACGACCTGATCCGGATCTGCGAGCGGCGGGGACTCCGGCTCCTCCTGACCCCGTTCGACACCTTCTTCACCTGGGTGAAGTGGGGCGACCATCCTTACAATGCCGATCACGGGGGCCCCTGCCGCGACCCGCTCGACCTCCTGATGCATCCCGAGGGGATGTCGGCCGTGAAGCGGCGGGTCGCCTTCTCCGTCCTCCGGTGGGGCGGCTCGGGCGCGGTCTTCGCCTGGGACCTCTGGAATGAGCTGGGCCACCACCACGGGGTCGACGACGATCGCCCGTTGCAGCGGAGGTGGCACGAGCTGTCGGCGGTCGTCTCCGAGCTCTCGGCGTTCGTCCGGGACCTGGAGCGGGAGGCCTTCGGCAAGACCCACCTCCAGACCATCAGCCACTTCGGCCCGGAGCCGGCCGGGCCGATGGCCGACCTGATCTTCCGCCACCCCGACCTCGACTTCGCCACCACCCACGTCTACGAGCCGGGCGCCATCGACTCGCCGACCAACACCGTCGCGGCCGCCGACGCCATGGCCCGATGGGTCCGCCACGCCCTGGCCGAGATCCGCGACGGCCGGCCCTTCACCGACAGCGAGACCGGGCCGATTCACGCCTACAAGGACCTGGGGATCACCCTCCCCGAGGACTTCGACGTCGCCTATTTCCGCCACATGGCCTGGGCCCACCTCGCCAGCGGGGGGGCGGGAGGCGGGATGCGGTGGCCCAACCGGCATCCCCACACCCTGACCCCCGGGATGAGGCACGCCCAGGCCGTGATGTCCGAGTTCGCCCGCCTGGTCGACTGGCCCCGATTCGCCTCCCGGAACATCTCCGATGAGATCCGTCCCGAGCCCGGGGGCCTCCTGGCCTACGGGTGTGCCGACGACCGCCAGGCGGTCCTCTGGGTGATCCGCGACCGGGAGTCGCTCGAAGGCGAAGGCCACCTCCCGTTCCGGCCGCTGCTCCAGAACGCCGCGCTGGAGCTTCCCGGGATGGATCCGGGTACCTATCGGGTCACCGCGATGGATACCCACAACGGCCACGTCCTCGCCGACACGACCCGGATCTTCGACGGCCGGCCCCGCCTGGACTTGCCGCCATTCCGGCACGACCTCGCCATCGCCGTCCGGAGGGCCGGGGACGCCCCGGGCGCAGACCACTGCCCATGACCCCGGCAGACGAGGGCCGACCCGGATGGAGCCCGTTCCAGGACGAAGGGCTTGACCGGGGAGATCGTGCCCCGGATGGGACCGGAGGAGGGACCCGCCTCCCCGGGGGCTGCCCTCGTGTTATCCGGAAATCAGGAATTTCTCGCGCGATTCCAGATCCCCGATTGCACATTTCCAATCGTTTCCGAATCGTGATTTGAGATCGAAATAGAGGATCCGGGATGGCGATTGGAATTTGTGGGTTTTGTATCATACCTGCTGGCCGCCCGGGGGGCCGGAGTGCCCCCTGAGCGTCGCCGACCCCGTCCGGCGTGGCGGGCTGTTCCCCTCCGCCCGGTTCCCCATGGCATCTTTCCAGCCCGGCCAGGTGCCGTTTCCGGTCCGGGGCCGTCCGCCAGATCGTGCCGGACGGCCACCTCGACCGGCCCCGCATCCCGGGGTGGCCCGACGTCCGCGTCCCCTGGCAGATGACCGACGACTCCGATAGAGTCTGGACATCGCTCGAGCGGATCGGGACCACCGTCCGGATCGACCGGCGGAGGGTCGAGGTGGGCAACCGGGTCGGCCGGGCCGTCGAACGGGGGAGGGTCACGCCGTGGAGACGACCGGAGGAGGGGGCCGCCAGCCCGTCGGGCCGCCCTACTGCTACGACTATCCCCGCCCGGCCGTCACCGTCGACCTGGCGATCTTCGGCCTGTCCCTGGACGGGTTGCGGGTGCTCCTGATCCGTCGCAAACGCGACCCGTTCGCGGGTTCCTGGGCCCTCCCGGGCGGGTTCCTGGAGATGGACGAGGCGATCGAGGCCGGGGCCAGGCGCGAGCTGCGCGAGGAGACCGGCTTCGAGGCGACCGGGCCGGTCGCCTTCCTGGGGGCGTATGGCGACCCCGGCCGGGACCCCCGGGGACGGACCATCAGCCTGGCGCACGCGGCGGTGGTCCGGGGGACGTCGCCCGAGGTCCGGGGCGGCGACGACGCGGCCGAGGCCGCCTGGCGTCTGGCCCGCGACGGCAACAAGCTCGCCTTCGATCACGATGCGATCCTCGCCGCCGCCCTCGAATGGCTGGCGTCCGGGGTCCGGGCCGGCCGGCTCGGGCTGGCGCTCCTGCCCCGGGATTTCGACGAGGCGGAGGCCCGGGGGATGTTCCGGGCGGTCTTCAACGCGCCGTCGGGGGCGTCGCAATGGCTCCGAAGGATGGAGCGGACCGGCCTGATCGAGCCCCGGGAGGGCCCGGGCCGCCTGTTCCGCGCCGTCGAGGCCGGGGGGGCTACGTGAGGTCGGCCTCGCAGAGGATCTCGAACCCCTTGGAGTGGAGCGAGACGCTGGCCTGCTCGATGTTGTCGACGTGCATCGCCAGGGCCGATCGGCCCCGGGGGTGGACGATCAGCGGGTAGGCATAATGGATGTTGATCTCGGCCTGGATCATCGCCTGGCAGAGGTCGATCAGCGTGTGGGGCCCGTTGGGCATCTCGGCGATCAGGAGCTCGTTCTCGGCGAACGTCATCTTCTTCAGACCGAGGATCTCGCGCCCCTGCTCCGGGTAGCTGAGGATCAGCCGGACGATGCAGCAATCGGCCGAATCGGAGATCGAGAGGCCGATGATCTTGACCTTCGACCCCTGGAAGGCGCGGACGACCTCGAGGAGCTGGCCGACCCGGTTCTCCAGGAAGACCGAGAACTGGGTCACCGAGGGCCAGTTGCGGCCTTGCAGCGTCTCGAAATCGACCTCGCTGCCCCCGCTTTCCCCGAAGCTCATGGCGACCCCCGCGCGACGTTGCGGATCTCCGGAGGCGCCGGCCTGCGGCGCGCCCCCGCCGATCCCGGGACGGACAGACACCGCAGTCTACAAATCGAGGCCGGGTCGGTCAATCCTCCGCGCCGGCACGCCGTCCCTGGGGCTTGCCCCCGATTCGCGATCGATCGGGACAAAAGCCGACTAACGGACCCCTCGCCGGGGCGATCTTATCAGGAGGGAGTCTCGCGTCCGGGGCGACCCGGATCGGCCGGCGGTTGGCTTCGTTTTTCCCGGGAGGAGATGAGATGAGGGGCATCCCCGAATTGGGTTCGTTTTTCCCCCGGTCGTCGTGGGATCGATTGCACCGGAACTCGATCCCCATCGCGACGGCCGGGCCGTCCGATCCGCTTGCGTGCCCGATTGGGTTCGATTTGCCGACGAGCGCGATCCTTGTCACCGGGGGCCGGCCGGAGGGGGATCCCATGACGGTTGCTGACGAATGATCTTGTTGAACGGGCAAAAGTTATGGCGACATTGGGTTCGTTTTTTCCGGGCCCGGGCGGCGGTCGATCCGTATTCCCGTCCCGGCATCGAACCAACTCGCGCCCTCGAAGTCGATCTCGACCAGGACCCGGTCTCCGGGGCGGAGGGCGGTCGTGGCGGGGAGGCGGGCGGTCAGGGAATGCGGCCCGAAGGCCAGAGAGGCGAGCGTCTCGTGCCCCATCGGCTCCAGACGACTCACGATGGCCGGGCCGGTCGCCGGGAGGGCGGCCGGGTCGAACGGGGCGGCGGGACGGACGCGCACCTGTTCGGCCCGAAGGCCGAGGTCGACCCGAGGGATCCCCCGATCGAACAGCAGGGCCGCCCAGGGGGTCGCCCGGTGGGCCGTCCACGGGCCCAGTTCGTCCCGGTCGACGATCCGGATCCGGAGATCGTCGCCGTCGCGGGCGATCAGGCAGGGCAAGAGATTCAGGGTGGGCTGGCCGATGAATCGGGCCACGGACCGATCGGCCGGATTTCGATAAATTTCCATGGGAGGGCCGACCTGCGCGACCCGGCCCCGGTCGAGGACGGCCACCCGGTCGCCCAGCGCCAGGGCCTCCGCCTGGTCGTGAGTCACCAGGACCATGGTGGCGCCCAGCTCGCGGCGGAGGGCGACCAGCTCGGCGCGGGTCGAGGCCCGGAGCGGGGCGTCGAGGCCCGAGAACGGCTCGTCGAGCAGGAAGAGCTTGGGGCGGAGGACCATCGCCCGCCCCAGCGCGACCCGCCGCCTCTGGCCCCCCGAGAGCGTCCCGGGCGGCCTCCGGAGGCAGTCGGCCAGACCCAGGACGGATGCGGTCGCCCGGACCAGCCCTTCGACCTCGGCCCGGGGACGGCGACGGGCCCGGAGGCCGAAGGCGATGTTCTCGAAGACGTCCAGGTGCGGGTACGGGGCCTGATCCTGGAAGACCATGGCGACGTCGCGGTCGCGCGGGGCGAGGCCGTCGATCCGCCGGCCGTCGAGCCGGAGGCTCCCCGCGTCGGGATCCTCCAGGCCGGCGATCAGGCGGAGCAAGGTGCTCTTGCCGGAGCCCGACGGCCCGACCACCACGAACAGCTCGCCGTCGTCGACCGTCAGGTCGACCCCCCGGACCGCGGCGATCCCGCCGGGATAGGTCTTCGCGACCCCTCGGATCTCAAGGCGAGCCAAGGCGACCCTCCCGACCGATCATCGGCCCAGGCCGAGGCGGTCCCGGTGGTAGGCCAGGCGCTGGCCGACGTCCATCCGGCCGAAGTCGGGCCGGCCGTCCAGGGTGCTCGGGAAGCCGTTGGTCGAGGGCTTGCCGTCGGCGACCGGGGCCCCGGCGACCGACCCGTTGGCCGGCGACGGCCCGGGCCCGTGGCACCGGCAGGCGTGCGCCGGCTCGGGTGGGGCGGGGACCGGCTCGGGGCGGGCGGGGACGGTGACCGAGGTGGCGGTCCCGCCGTAGCTCATCGCGGCCGACTGCATGGTCAGGTCTTCTTCGAGGGGCCGCTTCGGGGCGATCCCGAGCTTGCCGAGCACGGCATGGTACGCCTTGACGGCCTCGACCGGCCCGATCACCCCGTCGACGATCAGCCGGAGGAACTGGATGAAGGCGAGCTGATTCTCGGCATTGTTGATCTTCCGGCCGTAGAGCGCGACCTTGGCCCCATACTTCTGGGCGTCGGCGAGCATCTGGAAGGCGTCGCGGGTGGTCCCGGCCGAGCCGCCCAGGATCCCGACGACGAGGTGGGGGTCGTACCGGATCAGCTCCTCCATCGCCTTCGGGCCGTGGTAGACGATCTTGAGGAAGGCCGGCCGGCCCGCCGGGGCGACCCCCGCGAGCATCCGGGCGATCATGTCGTTGAGATAATGCGGCAGGACGGCGGGATCCACGGCGCCCGGGACATTGGGGTCGAAGACCTCCAGGAAGTAGCGGAAATGCTTCCGCTCGGCCTCCTCGCGGAACTCGTGGAAGCGTTCCAGCGTCGCGCGGTCGAGGGCGAGGTCGTTGTTGAAGGTGACGCTGTACAGGCCCAGGTCGGCCCCCAGGGCCCGCTCATCGGCCGAGCAGTCGAGGTGCCCGCACTGGATGTGGTCCAGGCTGGCCGATCGGAACGGGAGGGCGGGGCTTGCCGCGTAACGGGATCCTCGCGCGATATGAACATCCGTCGTGTCGTTCGCCCGGGCGGCGGGCGTGACCGGCGACCCCTCGAACAGCCGATCGCGGATCGTGAGGGCGTGGTTGGTGTGGGCCGACATCAGCATGATATCGACAGCACCCTGCTTGACGATGGCCCGGATCTGCTCGCGGTATTGCTCCAGCGTTTTGGAGCGGACCTCGCCCGGGTGCGACTCGGGGGACAGGCCCGGGGCGCCGATCCCGAAGGCCATGTCGGCATCCTTGGCGTCGGCGAGGATGAACTCGCGCGTCGACGGGTCGGCATGGATCGCCGCGAGCTTCCGGTCGAGCGACTTAACCACGTCCGCCCCCCTGTCCCGAGATCGTCACCCGGGAGCTCCCGCCCGGGCCGCTCCCCCCGCCCGAGCCCGTCGTCACCCGGGCGCCCGGCCCGTAGCCCGAGGGCTTCGGCGCCGGTGCCGGTGGCTTCGTTGCCCCCCTGGAGGCGTTCGGATTCGTCTTCAGGACCAGGTCGATCGTCCCCCGGAGGACCTGCCCGGAGTGCTGCAAGGCCGACACTTCCTTCGGCCAGAGCTCGATCTCCAACTGGGCCTCGACGCCCGATCGGCCGACCACCGTGGGGACCGAGATGCAGACGTCGCGGAGCCCATAAGTCCCATTCACCAGCGAGGCGACCGGCAGGATCCGCCGGCTGTCCAGGGCGATGGCGTGGACGACCTCGCGGATCGCCAGGCCGACGGCGAACCCCGCGCCCCCCTTGAGCTTGATCACCTCGGCGCCGCTCCCCCGGGTCTTGGCGAACAGGGCGTCGGCCGAGTTGGCGGTCCAGCCGGGGAACTTCTCCAGCGGGAGCCCCGCCGCCTGCGCGGCCGACCAGATCGGGACCATGCTGTCGCCGTGCTCGCCGAGGATCGTCGCCGTGACCTGCGTCGGCGGGAGCTTCAACGCCTCGGCGATCAGGCTCCGGAACCGGGCCGAATCCAGCTCGGTCCCCAGGCCGATGACCTGCGTCGAGGGGAGGCCGAGCTGCAGCGTGGCCAGATATGTGAGCACGTCCACGGGATTGGAAACCACCAGGACGATGGCCGACTTCTTCGGCCCGGCGGCCTTGACCTGGGCGAGGATGTTGAGGAACAGCTCGACGTTCCGGCTGATGAGGTCGAGCCGGCTCTCGTCCGGCTTCCGGCGGAGGCCGGCGGTGATGCAGATCAGGTCGCTCTCGGGGATCGCCTCGTACCCCGTCGCCCGGATCCGCTGATCGGCGGCGATCGAGCCGCCGTGGAGGAGGTCGAGGGCCTGGCCCCGGCAGAGGTCGGCGTTGACGTCGATCAGGTCGAGCCCGCTGACCACCCCGCCGCACTGCAAGGCGTAAGCGGCGCACGAGCCGACCAGCCCGCCCCCGCCGATGATGCTGACCTTCATCGCAGCCCCTTCCGGATTTCCGATGCGAGATTTCAGAGTTTAGAATTCGGCCAGTCGGTAAGAGATGCCTGATTTCGATTTGTCTGAAATCTGAAATCTTGCATCTGAGATCGCGATCAGGCCCCGCCCGAGATCCCCGACGCGTACCCGCCGTCCTTAACGGCCGTCGACCCGTTGGGCGATCCGTTCATGAACCGCATGACCTGGTCGGTGATCGTCTGGACCATCGCGTCCATCGGGTCGCCGCCCTTGCCGTTGGCGGGCGGGGCCGGGTTCGCCCGCGCGGGGGCCGGGGGCTCGGGGTGCTGGAACTTGGCGGGGATGAAGGCCTGGGGCTCGGGATGGAAGTCCGTGTACCCCTCGCGGAACAGGCTGTTGCCGCAGAGGTCGCAGTTTTCGAGGCCCTTTTCGAGCCGGACGTCGCGGATCCCGAGGTTGGGCTTGATCTTGATCAGCTCGGCGGCCTTGGCGTCGTCGTAGTAGTTGACCCGGCCGATCTGCTTGGTGAGGATCAGGATCCGGCAATAGGCATCGATGATCTCGGTCTTGAAATAGGCGTCGGTCAGGTCGGTCCCGCAGGTGATCGTCCCGTGGTTGGCCAGGAGGATGACGTCGGTGTCCTTGACGTAGGGGATCACCGTATCGGCGAACGCCTGGGTGCCGGGGGTCTCATACGGGGCGATGGCGACCTCGCCGAGGAAGACCTCGAACTCGGGCATCGTGCACTTGGGGATCGGCTCGTGGGCGACGGCGAACGCCGTGGCGTGGGGCGGGTGGCAGTGGACGCACGACTTGATGTCGGGCCGGGTCTTCATGATCGTCAGGTGGAGCAGGATCTCGCTCGACCGCTTCCGCTTGCCCGAGACCTGCTTGCCGTCCATGTCGACGATGCAGAGGTCATCCGGCTTCATGTACCCCTTGGAGACGCGGGTGGGCGTGCAGAGGACCCGGTCCTCGCTCAGCCGGTAGGAGATGTTGCCGTCGTTGGCCGCGGCGAACCCCTTGGCGTAGACCCGCCGGCCGATCTCGCACATCTCCTCGCGAAGCTTCCACTCGCTCATCAGGTTGCCGCTGGACATGGCCGAGATCCCCGCTAAAAGGCCCTGGATTCGAACCGAATGATTTCATCGAAGGTTGAGCTGGTCGATCAGGCAGGCGCAGTAGGCATCGATCGGCTTCCTGTCGGGTCGGAACGGGTTGGCCGCCTCGCCCCCCTCGCTGAGCCCGATCAGGGCCCCGGGGCCGGCGCCGAGGTCGTCGTAGGTGATGACCTCCTCGCCGCGATCGGGCGAGCCCTCGACGAGGGCCTGGCGGGGCATCGGCAGGGCGATCACGAACCGGCCCCCCCGGAGCGCCGGATGGGCCCTGGACAGCGTGACCCGGCCGATGACCTCGGCGATCCTCATCGCGACCACCCCGCCCGGATCTCGGGCCGTCCGGGACCTTCGAGCCCATCGGGGACGGCGGGCGCCCCGCCCCGGCGGAACCGCTCGCCGAGCTGCTTCATCAGGTAGATCGACTTTCCGGCCGGCTCGATCACGATCAGGTTGGCCCCCAGGTGCCGGACCGCCCGCGAGACGGCCTCGGGGTCGGCCACCGTCGCGGCCCGGATCCCCTCGACCCGGCCCGCCCGCCAGGAGGCGACCGACGCCTCGTCCGTCACCACGAACGCCCCCCGCCCGTCCCCGTCCACGACCCATCGCGCGGCCTCGGCCGGGTCGGGCCCGACCTCCGCCCAGTCGTCCATGAGGACCCGCCGGAGTGCCTCGACCGGCCCCGATTGCGACTCGATGGCGAATCCCCACTCGCCCTCCCGGGCCGCATTCGCCCGGGCCGCCTCGCGGCCGGAGACGACCCGGAGGCCGATCCGACGCCGCCTGAGGAGGTCGCAGGCCATCGGCGTGACCACCGTCCCGGCCAGGACCCGGACCTCGTCCGCCCCCTCGACGACCCCCTCCGCGTGCCGGACCGAGAACAGCCGGTCGACGAAGACCTCGCCCCGCCCGTTCGACGGGCGCCCGCCCGGTCGCCCCGACCGGACCGTCTCCGCCAGGACGGCCAGGACGGCCGCGTGGACCTCGGTCCAGGTCGGGTTCATCGGTCGGGAAGCCCCATCACGCTCCATCGCCCGGGCGTCTTCCGCCCGACCTGTTCCTGGAGGAGCTGGCCGTCGCTGGTCAGCAGGACCGAGTCGCCCCGCCCCGCGCCCAGCCGGTCGAACGCCAGGACCGGCTCGCCATCCGCCCGGCCGTCGGCCCCTTCGAGCTGGACGACGAGCAGCCGCTCCCCCTGGAATGAGGGATGCTTGACCGTCGTCGTCACCGTCCCGAGCACCCGGCCGAGTTGCATGTGCGAGCCCGCCTCCATCCCGTGAAGTTCAGACGAAACGCATCGTCCCCACGACCGCCGTCCGCCGCTGCCGGCAGAAGGTCAGGGGGGTGGTGACTCCCTCGCCGGTCGGCCCGGCGATCGAGAACGACAGGACGCCCTCGCCCCCGAGGCCGAGGCCGGCGACGCTCGGGCCGTTGACGACGAACACCGTGCAGTCCATCACCTTGCCCATCCGTGACATCACCGACGTGTCGCGAGAGTGCAGGATCGCCGTATGTCCATAGCCATGCTCGCTGGATCGGGCCAGCTCGATCGCCCGGTCCACGTCCGGGACCCGGACGAACGGGATGAAGGGCATCATCTGCTCGTGCTCGACGAACAGGTGATCGGCGCCGGTCTCGCCGAAGACGATCTCGGTCCCCTTGGGGACGTCCACGCCCGCGACCTTCGCCAGGACGGCCGCGTCCCGGCCGACCAGATCCTTGTTGACGTGATAATGCTTGTCGTCGCCGAGGGCGAACGCCTTCCGGGTCAGGGCGTCGATCTGCTCGGCGTTGAGGCGAAAGCCGCCGTGGCGGCCGACCGCTTCCATGAGCCTGTCGAAGATCTCGGAGACGGCGAAGACCTGCTTCTCGCCGATGCAGAGCAGGTTGTTGTCGAACGCCGCGCCGGTCACGATCGACCTCGCCGCGTTCTCCAGGTCCGCCGTCCCATCCACGACCACGGGCGGATTGCCCGGCCCGGCGACGACCGCCCGACGCTTGCTCGCCAGGGCGGCCCGGGCGACGGCCGGCCCGCCGGTGACGACCAGGAGCTTGACCCCCCGGTGGTCGAACAGGGCGGCGGCCGATTCGAGGGTGGGCGTCTCGATGATCGTGATCAGGTCGTCGAGCCCGATCGCCTTGCGGATCGCCCGGTTGAACCGGCGGACCCCCTCGGCGGCGACCTTCGCGCCCGAGGGGTGGGCATTGACGACCACGGTGTTGCCGGCCGCGAGCATGTTGATCGCGTTGCCGGCCAGGGTCGGCAGGCTGTGGGTGACCGGCGTGATCGCCCCGATGACCCCGAACGGGGCGTAGTCGGTCAGGGTGATCCCGTCGTCGCCCGACCAGTTGTCGGTCCGGAGGTATTCGACTCCGGGCGCCCGGGGGATGGCGTCCCGGAGCTTGCCAATCTTGTGGTCGAGCCGGCCGATCTTCGTCTCCTCCAGCTCCATCCGGCCGAGTTCCTCGGCCTGCTCGACGCAGATCGTCCGGATGCAGTCGACGGCCTTCCTCCGGTCGGCGAGCGGGCGGGTCCGGTACGCCTTGAAGGCGGCCTCGGCGGCCTGGACGGCGGCGTCGGCCGTGGGGTAGACCCCATCCTTGCCCGACGGCCTCGGTCCCGAGCCGTTGGTCGCGGGCCCGCCGCCGCCCATCTGGGTCAGGACCTGCTGGATGACGTTGCGGATCAGGTCTTCGGTCATTTCCATGGGCGGTCACCGTCGGGTCAAGGGCCGGGGGCGTGCGGGTTGGCGGCCGGTCAGTCGCGGGTCGAGAAGATCGTCCTGCCGTCGACGTCCACCGTGTCGATCAGGCCGATCACCACGGCGTCGATGGGCAATTTCTCGGTCTCGGGCGTCAGCCGGGCGCTGGAGCCCTGGCAGATCAGGACCATCTCGTCGAGCCCGGCGCCCAGGGCGTCGACCGCCACGAACGTCCGGCCGGTCGGGACCAGCCGGTCGCGATTCTTCTCGTCGACCCGGTAGGGCTCGACGATCAAAAGCTTGTGGCCGGTCATCGACGCCACCTTCTGGGTGGCCACCAGGCTGCCGGTCACTCGGGCGACGAACATCGGCGGGCGCTCCGATCGGTCATTTCGCGAGGCCCGAGAGCAGGTCGCGGGCCTGCCGGGCGACGACGATCTCTTCGTTGGTCGGGACCGTCCAGACCTGCACGCGCGAGCCGGGGGTCGAGACGGCCCGCTCGGCGGGGCCGGATGCGTTTGCGGCCGCGTCGAGTCCGATGCCGAACCAGCCGAGGTCGCGGCAGACCCCTTCGCGGATCCGGGCCGAGTTCTCGCCGATCCCGCCGGTGAAGACGATGGCGTCGGCCCCGCCCAGCTCGACGAGGTAGGCGCCGAGGTAATGCCGGGCCGAGGCGATGTAGACGTCGAGCGCGAGCCTGGCCCTCTCGTGGCCCGCCTCGGCGGCGGCCTCGATGTCGCGGAGGTCGCGGCCCGACCCGCCGACCCCTTCCAGGCCCGACCGGTTGGCCAGGGTGTCGAGCACCTCGGCGAGGGTCAGGCCGGTCGACCTGAGGATCGCCGGGAGGGCGAAGACGTCGAAATCGCCGACGCGGTTGTTCTGCGGGAGCCCCGACTGCGGGCTCATCCCCATGCTGGTCGCGGCCGACTTCCCGCCCCGGATCGCGCAGAGGGATGAAGATCCGCCGAGGTGGCAGGAGATCAGCTTGAGGTCGTCGCGGCCGAGGAGCTCGGCCATCCGGCCGGCGATGTAGCGGTGGCTGGCGCCGTGGAAGCCCCATCGGCGGATCCCGTGGGCGGTCGCCCACTCGTCGGGGACGGCGTAGCGCTGGTTGGCCTCGGGGATGGTCCGGTGGAAGCCGGTCTCGAACGAGGCCACCAGCGGGATCGTCGGGAACCGGCCGCCGAGCATCCGCATCGCCCTGATGTACGGCGGGTTGTGGGCCGGCGCGACGTCCGAGAACGCTTCCATCGCGTCCAGGACGGCGTCGGTGACGAGCTGGACGCCGGAGACGTCCTTGGCGTGGACCGACTTGAACCCGATCGCCGCGACCTCGGAGGCGTCCCTGAGCACGCCCGAGGCGGGGTCGGTGAGCTGGTCGAGGCAGATCTGGACGGCGTCGCCGTGGTCGGCGATCGGGCGGACGGTCTCCGACTCGCCCCGGGTCGACGTGGTCGTGACCCGGGCGTTGTCGGCCCCGATCCGCTCGACGGCCCCGCGCGCCAGCAATTCCTCGCCGCGCGCGAGGTCGTAGAGGCGATATTTGAAGCTCGTGCTGCCGAGGTTGGCGACGAGGACCTTCATCAACGGCCCCCGCCGAACGTCGCGGTGACCCGATCGCCGGGCCGGGGGATGACGTGGGCCGCCTTCAGCTCGCCGACCCGCCCGGCCGCCTCGGCGCCGGCCTCGACGGCGGCCCGGACGCTGCTGACGTCGCCGCGGATCATCACGCTGACCAGCCCGCCGTCGAGCTTGATGATCGAGCTGGCCAGCTCCACGCTGGCCGCCTTCAGCATCGCGTCGATGGCGTAGATCAGGCCGACCAGGCCCTGCGTCTCGATCAATCCCAGTGCGCTGTTCATGTCTTGCCTCTTGAGAGCGGCCGGCGATCAGCCGATGAACGTCCGGAGGACGGCATCGTCGGGCCGGGGGATGACGTGGGCGCTGACCAGCTCTCCGACCCGGCTGGCGGCCTCGGCGCCCGACTCGACGGCGGCCCGGACGCTGCCGACGTCGCCCCGGACCATGGTGGTGATGTAGGCGGCACCGATCCCGACCCGGCCGACCAGGGTGACGTTGGCCGCCTTGAGCATGGCGTCGGTGGCCTCAATCATGCCGACGAGGCCCTTGGTCTCGATCAGCCCGAGGGCGTCGCCGTTCAATCCGGCGAAGGGCGTCCCCTTGGATCCGCGATGCGTCGCGACGGCCATGGTTCAGGCTCCATTCCCGGAGGTCTTGGCGGGGGCGGGGGCCGCCGCCTTGGTGAAGGTCAGGACGCCGGTCAGGTCCTCGTGCGGCCGGGGGATCACCTGGACGCTGACCACTTCGCCGATCCGGCTGGCCGCCGCGGCGCCGGCGTCGACCGCCGCCTTCACGGCCGCGACGTCGCCCGAGACGAACGCCGTGACCAGGCCGCTGCCGATCTTGTCCCAGCCCACCAGGTCGACATTCGCCGCCTTCAACATCGCGTCGCAGGCCTCCACCAGGGCGACGAACCCCTTGCACTCGATCATCCCCAGCGCTTCCACGGACGAACTGGCCATCGGCGGGCCCCTTTTGGCTAATCGGTCGGGATCGGAGTATGCCACTTGGGTCGGTCTGTCGATTCGTTCACGCCTTGACGAGCGTGACCTTGGTCGCGTGCGTCAGGTCGCAGCAGTTGGCCTCGTCGGTGTCGATGTGGACCTCCAGCTTCCAGTCGGGGTGGGTCCGCACCAGGAGGCCTTCGAGCGTGGTGGGACAGGGCCCTTCCACGCGGAGATTCATCCGGTCCTTGGCCTTCACGCCGTAATACTCGGCGTCCCTGGGCCCCATATGGACGTGCCGCTCGGCCTTGATCACCCCCTGGGAGAGCACCAGGCTCCCCTTGGGGCCGATCAGGAGGCAGCCCGGGGTCCCCTGGATGTCGCCCGAGAGCTTGACCGGGATGTCGAGCCCCAGGCTGATCGCGTCGGTGATCGACAGCTCGACCTGGCTGAAGGCCCGGCAAGGGCCGAGGATCCGGACGCCCGGGATCATCCGCTGTCGGGGCCCGACCACCGCGATCGTCTCGTTGGAGGCGAAGTCGGTGTCCTGGTACAGCCGCTTCATCTGCGTGAGCTGGTAGCCCTGGCCGAACAGGACGTCGACGTCCGCCTGGGTCAGGTGGGCATGGCGGGCCGAGATGTTCACCACCATCTTGGGCCGATGGCCCGACGCCGGTCCGGACCTCGGGGCCCCGTCCGACCCGAGCTGCTGCTCCAGGATCGATCGGACCATCCGCTCGATCTGCGAGCGGTCGGGCGTGGCGGTCATGCTCATGATTCGGCCCTCGATCCGTTGACTCGCGACGTCCCGGCGGCCTCGATCGGCAGGGGGGCGACGTGGACCGTCACCCCCGCGGCCTCGACCATCGCCCGGTCCCCCTCCGACAGGCCGGCGTCGACGACCAGGTCGCGGACCGCGTCGAGCCCGCAGAGGAAGGCCAGCGAGAGCCGGCCGAACTTGGAGCGGTCGGCCACGATCATCACCTCCTGCCCGCACGCCATCATCTGCCGCTCGGTTTCCACCAGGAGGAGGTTCGAGTTGTAGACGCCCTCGGCCATGATCCCCCCCGCCCCCAGGATCGCCCGGCGGACCCGGATCCCCTGCATCATCGCGATCGCCAGCGGCCCGAGCGCAACGCCGGTCCGGGGATACACGTAGCCGCCGATGAGGATCAGGTCGGTCTCCTTGCTGGATGAGGCGAGGTGGGCGATCGGCAGGCTGTTAGTCACGACCTGGACGGGCCGGCCGAGGAGGGCCCGGGCGACTTCCAGCGTTGTCGTCCCGCCGTCGAGCAGGACCGTGTCGCCGTCGTCGATCAGGGCCGCGGCCGCCCGGCCGATCGCCCGCTTCTCGGCGATGGCGCTGGCGGTCCGCTCGTCGAAGGCCGGCATCGAGCGGGCCTCGGACGAGGCGTAGACGGCGCCCCCGTGGGTCCGCTTGACGGCGCCGGCCAGGTCCAGGGCCTCCAGGTCGCGGCGGACCGTGCTCTCGGAAACCCCCAATGATTTGACCAGCTCGTCCAGGGTGGCGAAGCCCTGGCGGGCGATCCGATCCAGGAGGATCCGGCGTCTCGGCTCGGCGAGCATGTCATCCTTCTTGACCACAGCTTCGCACATCCCGTCCATAGCTTTCCGCATCCGTCGCATCCTGTCAAGAACCTGACGGACTTTCTGAGCGAAATCCCTCAACTTTCCTCATGATGCTTCGGGATCATCCAATCGGGCCGGCGGCCCGCCCTTCCATCGGCGGGGGCCTCGTGTCCTGGGGTCGGGACGTCTACAATCGGGATGGTCCGCCATGGGGAGCGAGTGATGCCCGAGCTGCCCGAAGTCGAGACGATGGTGCGGGGGCTCCGGCCCGCGCTGGAAGGCCGATCGATCGCGTCGGCCAGGTTCCACGACCCGCTCTTGCTCCAGGGGGGCACGGCGGAGGAGTTCGAACGCCGGATGGTCGGCTCGTCGGTGGTTCGCGTGGGCCGGCGGGGCAAGTGGGTCGTCATCGAGCTCGGGGGCGACCGGGGGACTATCGTCATCCAACCCCGGATGACGGGAGGGTTTTGGCTGATCCCGCCGGCCCGGCCGGAGCATATCCGCGTGACGTTGGGGGTGGAGGGGACGGGAGGATCGGTCTGGTTCTGCGACGCGAGGCGGCTGGGCAAGGTCGCATGGTTCGCCGGCGAGGAGCAGGCCGAGGCGGCGTTCGCCCGGTCGCACGGCCCCGACGCGCTGGCGATCTCGGCCCCCGACCTGTCCGCCCGGCTGGCCCGGACGGGCCGGGGGATCAAGTCGACCTTGATGGATCAGAAGGTCCTCGCCGGGATCGGCAACATCTACGCGGACGAGGTCCTGTTCCGATCGCGGCTCCACCCCGAGCGGCCGGCGTCGGGTCTGACCGGGGCGGAGGTGGCCCGACTCCACGCGGCGATCGGCCCGGTGCTGGCCGAGGCGATCGAGGCGGAGGGGTCGAGCTTCGACGCGGGATATCGGACGGTCCTGGGGCTGGAGGGCGGATTCCTCGCCCGGAACGCGATGTATGGGAGGGGCGGCCAGCCGTGCCCGAATTGCTCCGGGCCGATCCTCAAGTCGAAGATCGTCGGGCTGGTCGGCCGGCCGACGCATCATTGCCCGCGCTGCCAGGTCCGGGAGCCGGCCCGGGCCGGGAGGCGCGGCGGGGGGTGAACCGGGCCGATCGTCTCGTCTGGTCGATCCCGGGGGCTTCGGGTATCGTGGCGCGCGGCGTCCGGGGTCCCCGGGCGCGATCGGGCCGGGGGGGATGGCCTTCCATGTCGTACCGGACCTTCAAGCACCTGCTGGGCGAGACCAGCCTGGAGCGGAAGTGCCGATTCATCTTCGGCGGCGGGATCCTCCTGCTGGTGTCGACGAGCTTCTACTGGTACGGCCAGAAGACCGAGATGCTGGTCATCGGCCAGACCACCCAGACCGCCCGACGGCTGGTCAACCCCACGATCGTCGACATCCACTACAAGTCCGAGACCTTCGTCAACCGCGAGACGGCCCGGATGTTCGACCGGCTGTCGATCAGCTTCAAGACCGACGACGGCCTGCCCAGCTTCGAGGGCTCGATCCTCAATCCCTATCCCAACAGCAAGGGGGGGCCCCGGCCGCGCGATGGGTTCGAGAAGGTGGCCCTCGAACAGTTCCTGGTCTCGGCCTCGAAGCCCTCGACCGGCCCGAAGAAGCCGTACACCTTCGGCGACGGGACCCCGATGGAGCGCGAGCGGTTCTTGCCCGGCAAGACCGAGTATCAGTACATCCAGGCAGTCTTATTCAAGCAGGAGTGCATCGACTGCCACGATGCCCACAGCGTCCGGCGGCCCGCCGGCGGGATCTGGACCGAGATCCACCCCGGCGACCTCGCCTGCGCCGCGGTCGTCCACCTGCCGATGGAGCAGATCAACCGGGACATCAACCGGAACCGCGCGATCCTGATCTCCGCCGCCCTGGTCACGGCGATCCTGGCGATGGTCGCCTCCTGGACGATCGTCCGGTACGTGATCGTCAAGCCGGTCAAGCACCTCCGCGACGTCTCCGACGCCATCGCCGCCGGCAAGCTGACGGTCCGGGCCCAGATCCAGACCGGCGACGAGTTCGAGGAGCTGTCGCACGCCTTCAACCGGATGTTGCACAACCTCGTGGCGATGCAGCAGGAGCTCCGGGCCGTCAACCATGACCTCGACCGCAAGGTCGACGAGCTGGCGCAGGCCAACCTGGCCCTGTTCGAGATGAACCGGCTCAAGAGCGACTTCCTGGCCACGATGAGCCACGAGCTGCGGACGCCCCTGAACTCGATCATCGGCTTCTCCGAGGTCCTCTCCGGCTCCGACCAGCTCAACGACCGCCAGCGCCGGTTCGCGGCCAACATCTTCACCTCGGGCAAGATGCTCCTGGGGATGATCAACGACATCCTCGACCTGGCCAAGATCGAGAGCGGCAAGATGGAGGTCCGGACCGAGGACTTCTCGATCCGGGACGTCTGCGAGGCCCTGACCTCGCTGGCCCGGCCGATCGCCGAGCGGAAGAACATCGACCTGGAGTGCCGGCTCGACGACGCGATCCCCCTGATGCGGCAGGACCCCGGCAAGCTCCGCCAGGTGATCTACAACCTCCTGTCCAACGCGATCAAGTTCACCCCCGAGGGCGGCCGGGTCTCGCTCCGGGCCCAGGCCGAGGGCCGGTTCGTCGTGATCTCGGTCGCCGACACGGGGATCGGGATCGCCGACGAGGACCGCGAGACGATCTTCGAGAAGTTCCGCCAGGCCGGCAGGAACGGCCAGGGCGACGGCGTCCTGACCCGCGAGCACCAGGGGACCGGCCTGGGCCTGTCGATCGTCCGCGAGCTGACCAAGCTCCTGGGCGGCGACGTCCACCTGGAGAGCCGGCCCGGCCAGGGGAGCACCTTCACCATCAAGATCCCCCTGCAATTGCCCGGCAACCGCAAGTTCGAGGTCAACCTGTCCGACGAGCGGATCGACCTGACCAAGGCCCGTCGGATCGAGGCCCGCGCCGCGCTCGACAACCTGAGCCTGATCGCCCCCGAGGCGGCCGCCGTCCGGAGGTCGCCCGGCGAGCCGGTCAAATAGCGCGAGCCGGGCCCGAACGACTCGAGCGATCGGCCCGGCTTTCGCAGGCAGTGCCCCGACGCGATCGATAGCCCGAGCCCTCGAGGGCGACATCCCCCATGAACGACCCGGCCCTGAATCCCGATCCGACGGCCGATCTCGGCGAGGAGCCCTTGTCCCCGCTGGTCGCCGCCCTGGCGGACGCCGACGGCCCGGCCGACGAGGCCGGCTCCTGGCCCGCCGACGTCTGGGCGATCCTGGTCCGGGCCGGCGCCAACCGATGGGCCCTGCCCCGCGAGGCCGGCGGCGAGGAGTGCGGCCGCCCGACGCTCCTCCGCCGATACGCCCGGGTCGCCGAGGGGTCGATGACGGCGGCCTTCATCCTCTCCCAGCACGATGCGGGGGTCCGGAAGCTGGCCGCGGCGATCGACCGACCGGCCGCCCGGCGATGGGTCGGGTCGATCGCCGAGGGCCGGTCGTTCGTCACCGTCGGGATCTCGCAGCTCACCACGTCCCGCCGCCACGGGGCCCAGGCCGTCCGGGCCGAGGAGGTCGCGCCCGGCCGATACCGGGTCGACGGCCTGATCCCGTGGGTGACGGCCGCCGCCCGGGCCGACGCGGTGGTCGCCGGCGCAACGGCCGTGGACGGCCGCCAGATCCTGTTTGTCCTGCCCGTCGACCGCCCCGGGGTGTCGGTCCGCCCGCCGTTCGCCCTGGCGGCGTTGCAGGCGTCGTGCACGGCGGAGGTCGCCTGCGAGGGGGTCGAGGTGACCCAGGACGACCTGCTCGCCGGCCCCATGCCCGACGTGATGGCGAACCCGGCCTCGGCGGGGACCGGCGGCCTGGAGACCTCCGCGCTGGCGCTGGGCCAATCCCTGGCCGCGCTCAAGGCGCTCGAAGCCGCGGGCCTCGACGACCTCGCCGGGCCGGTCGAGGCCCTCCGAGACGCCTGGGATCGGCTCCGGGACGAGCTGATGGCGACGGCCGACGCCCTCCCCGGCGCCCCGACCCCCGCCGCGATCCGGGGCCAGGCCAACGCCCTGGTCCTCCGCCTCACCCAGGCCCACCTGACCGCCCGCAAGGGGAGCGGATTCCTCCGGACCGATCCCGCCCAGCGGTGGGCGCGGCAGGCCCTCTTCTTCCTCGTCTGGTCCTGCCCGAGCCCCGTCGCCCGGGCCTCGATCCGCGACCTCGCGGGACTCTGCCCGTCCTGAGCGTCGGACTCAGGGGGCTTCCACCGGCTCGAAGACGGCGGAGACGGCGCAGCGGAACCCCGGGACCACGTCCTCGCCGTCGAGTTCGCCCGACTCGCGGACGCCGACGATCGAGCCATTGGCCCGGTAGATCAGGACGGTCCGGATCTCCGGGTTCACGATCCAGACCAGCCTCGTCCCCGCCTTCAGGTACTCGTCGACCTTCCGATCGGTGTAATAATGGAGGTCGGTCGGCGAGACGACCTCGACCGCCAGGTCGGGCGCGAAGTTGATGTGGCCGACGGGGACACGACCGCCGGGGAACTTGCCGACCCGGATGAAGGAGACGTCCGGCTTCCGGACCTTGTTGTTCGGGAAGCACCGATAACTCGCCTCGGAGTCGAAGACCATTCCCAGGCGATTTTGCAAAGCGAAATGCCCGAGCAGGATGATGATCTTCGACGAGGCGAAGCTGGCTTCCGATCCCATCCCGCGCTCCACCAGTTGGCCATCTTCCAGCTCGTAACGATTGCCATCGGGCATCGTGAGCAGGTCTTCGGGCGTGTAAATCGTCCCGGATGCCTCGATGCTCATCGGCGGGCCCCCTCCCTGCGGGATCAAAGATCGTCGTGCCGGTCGGTCGATCTCCATCCTACCGTGATCGGGCCGACCGGTCAGGCTGGATCACGGGGGGAAGTCGCAGAGCGACATCACATGATCGCGGCTGCCGTCATTGGCCCAGCCGTCGAGCTGGGCGGTGTCCTTGAGCTGCTGGCCCCTCCGGCGGTCGACGGCGAGGAAGGCGCACGGGAGGTCGGGGAGCGAGGTCAGGTCGCCCCAGAGCTTCTCGAACTGGACGACGGGGAAGACGTCCTCCTGGCCGTGGCCCCACCTCCGCTTGACGTCCTTGATGGTGACGTAGGTCGGGACGTGCGAGGCCATGGCCCGGACCGAGGCGGCGACCCGGGCGGGGTCGCCCCGGAGGTCGTCGCGGGTGAGCCCGAAGGCCTTGAGGAGCTTCCGGACGTCGACCCAGGTCGTCATCGAGTTGTAATAGCGGAGCCGGAACTCGACGTCCTCGCGGGGCTGGGCCAGCCCTTCGAGCAGTCGGAGCCGGCCGCCGACCCGGGCCAGCCCGCCCCCCCGGTCGTCGATCCGCCGGGGGATCACCTCGAAGGTCAGGGTCGCGCCCGACTCGATCGCCAGGCCGAGCACGCCGGGGTCGAGGTCGGCGCCCAGGGTGTCGATGTTGTGGACCAACAACCAGTTCAGGTCGGGATATTCGTCGAGGAGCCGCGCCAGGACGCCATTCCGGAGGAGCGTCGGGACCTCGTAGAAGTGCCCGGGCGGGTTGAACCGCTGGATCGGGACGTTGTCGGTGTAGTCCTCCGCCTCGCCCTGGGAGATGGCCCATTCGAGGATCGCCCGGCGGCCGGCGTCGCGGACCTTCTGCTTGTTCTCGTCGAGGATCTCGTGCGACCCGTCCTCCCAGAGGAACGTCAGGTCGCGGGCCATCGGCACCAGTCGCTGGCCGATCGACTGGCCCCGGGAGAGGATCACCGGGCCGTCATGGCCGTATTTCCCCGACTGCGACAGGTGGTGCTCGATGGCCGAATGGGTCAGGAAGCTGGTCGTCACGACGTGGGGGATCTTCACGCCGGATCGACGCTGGGCCATCCGGGTCTTGGCCAGGTGCAGTTCCAGGAAGGATCGATGCTCGCCGGCGAGCATCACGAAGGGATTGACCGCCTTGACGACCCCGGCGCCGGTGGTCCACCGGCTGCCGACCCCCGCGGCGAGCGAGACGACGGCGACCTCGCCGTTGCGCAGCGCCGCCTCGCCCCGGCGGGCCGCCGCGTCGGGCGCCGGGCCGGCGGCGGGGATGAGGTCGGCGTCGTCGACGTCGCGGATCTCGACGTCGACCGGCAGTCGGTTCCGCGCCAGGCCGATCCGGCCCCGGCGGAGGTCGTCGCGGAGCTGCTCGTGCTGGACCGGGTCGAAGCCGTTGTCGAGCCGGATCGCCCCGGCGGCCCGATCCCGGGCGGTCGAGGCGGCATCGGCGGCCGACCGGGCGACGGGGAACAGGTTGTTGATCATCGTCCGGAAGACGCGGAGCAGCTCGCCGGGGTCTTCGCAATGGTTGGCGAAGTGGTCGACGTCCGTCCGGCGGAGGGGATCGACTTCCTGGACCCCCTCGGCGATCATCCGCGAGACCTGGAGGGTGTAGTACCGCGGGGGCATCATCGCCCCGGCGTCGACGTCCAGCCCGGCGACGGTCCCGGCGGGGTTGATCCGGAAGTCGTAGACGACCGGCTCCATGGCGAAGGGGAGGGCGTCGTCGAGGGTGGCCTTGACCCGCCGCATGATCGCCCCGGCCTCGTCGAGGAAGGCCGCCCGGCGGTGGGGCGCCACGAAGAAGGCCATCCCGCCGCCCGACATCCCGCCGAGCATCAGGAAGCCCCAGAAGTCGTCGCCCAGGGCGAGCTTCGCCTCGCGGATGATCGTCTCGGTGAACCGGTTGCTCACCCAGGGGATGATCCCCCGGATCGGCCCTTCCCAGTTGGCGGTGGTCAGGGCCCCCAGGGCCCGGACGTCGGACGAGCGGACGGCCGCGACGATCCGGTCGAAGATCCGGAGCGCCTCGCCGCGTGCTTGCCACTCGGCCCGGCCCCGGAGGAGATATTTCTCGGTCACCATGTTGAGGATCGGGCCGACGTTCTGCGCCATCCCGCCGTGGACCAGGACGAGGCTCGCGGCCAGGGCCCGGTGGAACTCGGGGGGCGTGTCGTCGGCCGGGTTGCCGTCGAGGATCTCGTGCGACGGGAGGAGTCGGCCCCGGCTGACGCCCCATTCCGGGTCGCCCTCGGCGGCGGCGACCCCCCGGATGATCTTGACCCCGGGGAAGATCCCGCCCGAATCCTGCCAGCCGCCCCCCGAGCCGCCCAGCCACTCGCCGAGGATGGCCCGGGCGACGACCACGGGCGCCTCCTCCGGGTCGAGCGGGCCGGTCAGGTTCCTGGCCTGGCACGTCGCCCGCATCAGGGCCGAGATCAGCGAGGCGAGCAGGTTCGTCGACACGGCCAGGCGCGAGCCCTTGGGGATGTCGTTGACCTTGCTGACCACCTCCAGCCCGTGCCCGGGGCGGACCACCGAGGCCAGCAGCTCGTCGAGCCGCGCCCCGGTCCCTTCGAGCGAGGCCGGGACCAGCCCCGAGGCGATCACGCCCGCCTTGACCAGCCCGAGATAATCGTTGCCGAAGTTGAACAGCTCCTCCAGCGTGGCGACATCCTTGCAGGCGCCGAGGTCGACGCTGGTCAGCCGGAGGATCGGCTCGGCGATCACCCGGACCCGCGTCTCGATCGGCGGCCTCGGGTGCGGGTCGCGGCCGAGGACGCCCAGGTCGACCGAGATGTTCAGGACCCGGGCGCCTTCGGGGTAGTCCATCCCGAGGAAGAAGATATCCGACCACGCCGAGTGCGACAGGTCGAGCCGGACCGGGGTCCGCTCGACCAGGATCGGGAACAGGCCGTCGGCCGAGGCCCGCTCCAGGAGCCGGGGATGGACCCGGATCGTGTGCTCCGACACCTGGCCGACGCGGAACATCCAGCGATTCCCCCGGCAGCTTCGGACCGACCGGCGGACCTGGTCGGCGAGCGTCTGGTAGGTGATCCGCTCGTAGGCCTGGGCCAGGGCGCTGGCGATCGACCCGTCGGGGCCGTCGCGTCGGATCGCGGCCCGGAAGCGGGCGATCGCCTGCTCGTACCGCCGGGCCATCAGGTCGGCGAACCCGTCGAACGGGATCACCCCCCCGGCGGGCAGGTCCGGCGAGTCCTGAAGCCGGTATCGATAGATCGCGTGCAGGAAGATCGAGGCCCGGACCCGCTCGTAGAGGTTCCGGGCCTCCTGGCGGAACCCTTCCAGCTCGTCGGAGATCCGGAGTACCTCGGCCGTCGACCGCCCCGCCAGCAGGTCATCGATCGACCGATCGCGCTCCGCCGGGTCGGCGGCCGTGATGGTCCGGATCAGGGGGTTCGTCGGGGATGTCCGGCTGGCCGACACGGAGGATGCTCCTCTGGTAAATCGCCGGGGGAAATTGAAGAGTTGAACCGCCAAGACGCCAAGATCGCCAAGGCAGAAGAGAGAGTGAAAAAGAGGAGAGGGAGGGGAAAAAGAGGGGGAAATAATAAATAATAGAATCAATGTTATTTTCAATGGATTAAATTTTACTTTATGCTATCCCTCCCGCTCTTCCCTCTCTTCTGCCTTGGCGATCTTGGCGTCTTGGCGGTTCAACCCTTCAATTTCCCCGCACTTTCACTTCCCCTGCTCGATCCGGATGACCGATTCGAGCAGCGTCGTCAGCATGGATTGGCGGTCGACGCCGGCCAGGGCGAGGGCGATCTGGGCCTCGACGACACCGAACTTGACCCCGAGGTTATAGCGGGTCCCGCCCGTCTCCAGGGCGAGGTATCGCTCGCGGCGCGCCAGCGCATTGAGCGCGGTGCTCAGCTGGATCGAGCCGAGTTCCCGGCGGTCCTGGGCGACCAGGTCCTCCAGCAGTTCGAAGATGACGGGGGTGAGCACATGCATCCCGAAGAAGCAGAGGTAGTGGCCGGCCCGGAGCCCGGAGACCTGCAGCCGGAGTTCGGCGATCGTCGGGTTGGGCTTCTCCAGGATCTCCTCGATGGCGTACGAGTCGGGCCGGTCGTGGAGCCGCCGGCCGCCGATCGTGCCGTACTGGTGGATCAGGTGTTCGCGAGTCGCCTGGACCGCCGAGACGGCGCACTGCTCGGCGACGGCAAGGTCGATCAACTGCCGGGCGCATCGCCTCGGCTCCTGGGAGACGTAGAGGTGATCGCCCAGGAGGAGCAGGAAGGGATCGCCGGCCACGAACGCGCGGGAGCACCAGACCGCATGGCCATAGCCGAGCGGCTCATCCTGCACCGCGAACCGGAGCCGCTGCCCCAGCTCGGCCATCCGACGGGACTGCTCCTCGGCCCAGCCGACCCCCTTGTAGGCCGAGAGCAGGTTGGCCGCGAAGGCCTGGAAATGGCGCCGGTAATATTCCTCGTCGCCCGGGGCGGCGACGACGCAGATCTCCTCGATCCCGCTGTCCATCGCCTCCTCGGCGATGATCTGGAGGACCGGCTTGGTCAGGCCGTCGCGGTCGACCAGCGGCATCATCGCCTTGTGCACCGTCTCGATGGTCGGTGATTGCCGGGCCCCTCGGCCCGCGGCGGTGATGACCGCCTTCGTGATCTTCACGTCCCATCACCCCCACGGATTGTCGCCGCCCCGAGGGCATCCCGCCCGGATCGCGGATCGACCATGGTAACAGACGACCAGGGGCCGGTCGAGCCGGGAGGATCCGCGCGACCTGCCCCGGTTGGGTCAGGATAGGGACGTTTTCTAGCGATGGCGCGACGAGGCCACCTGAGATCGGTCCGAGGCCCCCCCAAAGCCGCTCGCCGCCCGAAACTCCCGGGGAAGCCCGGACGATGGGACGCAACCCCAGCCGGTCCGAGGCCGTCGGCGCGCCGATGCCGGAGGGGGCGAGGCTGGACGGCTCGGGGACGGCCTGGAGGAATCCGCGGATCTCGCCGGTGGGGAAGACGTCCGTGTGGATGTTGAGGTCCGACGGGCCGCCCGAAACCCTCCTCTCGGGCCATCAGCGGGCCTTGAGCAGCTCGCAGGCCTCGGCGTAGCCCGGCGCGGGACGGCCGAACTCGCTGGCGGTGACGCGGGCCAGGGCGACGACCTGACGCCATCGGAAGGCGGGGCGGGTCGAGGCGAACTCCTCGCGGGCCGTCCGGTAGAACTTCTCGGCGTGCAGGGCCCCGTCCTCGCTCACGGCATATCCCAGCAGCAGGTCGAAGGCGGCCCGGGGGTCGGCGCCGGCCTCGCCCATCCGGTGGGCCAGGGCGCAGGCCCGGGCCTGGTCGTTGCCCCGGATCGCCGAGGGGAGCTCGCCGAGGAGGGCGGCGGGGCCGGCGGATCGGACGGATTCCAGGTCCTCGGGCCGGGGGTTGGGGGTGCGGTTCCGGAAGTCGCCGCCGCGATTGTCGCGGTCGAGCGCGACCTGGAAGGCGCCCAGGATCAGGCAAGCGGCGGCGTTCCGGGCGTTGGAGGCCAGGGCCATGTTCCGCCAGGCATTGGCCGAGTCGCAGGCGTGGACGCCGATCGAGTCGCCGTGGACGCTCCCGGCGGGCTTGCCGGGCTGGACCTCCCGCGCGGTCCGGCCGACGTCTCGGAGGATGAGCTGGTTGGCGGCCATCGAGATCGCCTCGCCGATCGCGGCGGGGGCCATCCCCTCGGCCAGCGCCGCGGCGGCGGCCTCGGCGGCCTGCTCCGGCGTCGCCTCGAAGATCGTCCGGGCCATCCCTTCGACCCACGCGTCGTCGGCCTCGCGATGGCCGGGCGACGCGGCGGGCAGCCTGTAGCGATCCATCAGCCGGGGGAGGATCTCGCGGGGCTTGTCGATCTCGCGGGAGTGCCGCCAGTCGCGCTCGCTCTTGACGCAGTAGCGGACCGACTGCCGGAGCAGGGTGTGGGCGTGGTCGGGCCCGATCAGCCCGAGGAGGTCCCACGCCCGATAGGGGAGGACCGTCCGGTGGACCTCGGTATTGTCCTGGACCGAGGGGAGCAGGTCGTCGAACGCGGCGATCGGCCCGCCCCGGGCCAGGGCGGCGAAGGTGGCCTCCGCCCCGTCCATATCCCGGGCGCGGACGGCGTCGCGGAGCGCCTCGGCGCCGGATCGCCCCTCGGGCAGGGACGGCCGCGGCTCGACAGCCCGGAGGACCTCCCGATCGCCCCCGCCGCATTCCCGGATCCGGTTGGTGTTGCGGTAGAGGACCTTGATCACGGGCAAGGCCCGGAGGGGCCCGGCCAGGTCCCGGCTCATGTGGAAGGCCGGGGCCAGGGCCATCAACGTGTGGAAGCCGACGTAGTCCTCGCCGCCGAAGGTCCGGGCGTTGGCCAGCGCCGCGGCGGCCACCAGGTCGCGGAGGTCGGCCCCGGCCCGGAGCCGGTCGACCAGCGCCGGGACCAAGCGGTCGACCGGCGTCTCCTGCATCAGCGCGACCATCGGCTCCCGGTCGCCGAAGCGGATCCGGTCGCCCCGGCCGTCGCCCTCGGCGGCCCGGGCATCGGCCAGGCCCAGGTCGACCGCCATCCCGATCCCCAGGGTGGCGACGAGCGTCCCCCGACCCACGTCCGCGAGGAAGCCCCGACGCGTGCGATCGATTTCCATCGCCGATCTCCCGGCGAGGGGGTCATCCGCGCCGGCCACGGTGCCCTCGCACGCCGGGGCCGGCCAGCCGGGGGCATGAAAGAAGTGGCCCTCTCCCCAGTTGTACCGGCCGCCGACGGCCGCGACAATGGCCCGCCGGGCGATCAACCCCCGGGCCCCGGTTCGCCTCCCCCGACGACCTCGATCGCCTTCTCCAGGAGTTCATCCCGGCCCTCGGCGATCCCCTTGACCGTACGCGAGACCGGGACGGTGGGCAGGATCCCGACGCCGTGGTGCCGCGATCCGTCGTGCTTGAGGACCATCATGCCGGTGAAGACCATGCTGTCGCCGCCCGGCAGGGCGTCGACGTTGATGTTGCCGTTGGTCCCCGCCGTCGGGCCGCCGACGATCGCGCCGAGGTGCTCGTGCTCGACGATCCCCGGGCACGACTCGGCATAGCTGATCGCCCGGCCGTCGCCGCGCTCGACCTCCAGGGCCGTCGACGAGCCCGGGGGCCCGAGGGCGACCCCCCGCAGGGCGTTCCACCGGGCCCACTGCAACGTCGCCGCCGAGATCAGCCGCTCGGCATCGCCCAGGGCTTCGGCCGCCGGTCGGTTGTCGATCGAGCGGCCCACGTCGCCGCGACGGACCTCCCCGTCGGGCCCATCGCCCCGGGATCCCGGGCCGTCGGCCGTCACGACGAGCTTCCCCTCGGCCCATTCCCGGGCGATCGGGAGCGGGACCTTCGCCGGATCGCCGGGGAGACGGACGTTGCCGTGCCCGTCGTGGTAGGCGGCGACCAGCCGGCGGAGGGTCGTCAGGAAGGCGACCTCATCCCGGTCGGTGGCCGCCGAGGTCAACGCGGCCCGAAGCTCCCCGGGCCAGTCGACCTCGACGACGTCGAAGTAGGGGTAGAAATGCTGGATGACGTTCCAGGTCAGCGCGACGTCGGCGAGCCGGGTGGCGCGGTCGTCGCCCGTGAGCCGGCCGGCGACGGTCGGGCCGCCCGGTCCCGGGGGACGACGGGTCGCGTCCCGTTCGTGTCGGCGGAGAGGGCCAGCGGGACCGGGCACGAGATCGACCCACGCCGCGATCCCGATCCCGAGGAAATTCCGCATGGCACCCGCACCCGACCTGGGACCTGCCGGACGACCCGCGACCCACGCGGGTCGCGGTCGAGATCCGCGACGAGGGCCATCAGGCGATGATCCCCGTGATCGGCTTCCCATGGTCGATCTCGAGGCGCTTGCGGCCCGGGATCTCGAGCCTCCTCGAATCGAGGCCGAGCTGATGGAGGATCGTCGCATGGATGTCGGTGACGTAGTGGCGATCCTCGACGGCGTGGAAGCCGATCTCGTCGGTCGCCCCGTGGACGACCCCGCCCTTGATCCCGCCGCCGGCCATCCAGGCGGAGAAGCCGTAGATGTGATGATCCCGGCCGTCCGAGCCCTGCGAGCCGGGCGTCCGGCCGAATTCGCTGGCGAACAGGACGATCGTCGAGTCGAGCAGCCCGCGTCGCTTGAGGTCCTTCAGCAGCCCGGCGATCGGCCGGTCGACCGCCTTGAAGTTCCGCTCGTGGTTCGCCTTCAGGCCCGAGTGGGCGTCCCAGGCCCCCGCGCCGCCGGCCCCGTGCTGGACCTGGACGAACCGGACTCCCCGCTCGACGAGCCGTCGGGCGGCGAGCATCTGGAGCCCGAAGTCGCGGGTCGCGGGATCGTCGAGCCCGTACAGCTCGCGGGTCTCCTTCGGCTCGGAATCCAGGTCGAGCGCCTCGGGCACCGAGGCCTGCATCCGGAAGGCGAGCTCATAGGCCTTGATCCGGGCCGCGAGCGCCGGGTCGTCGGGGTACTCGACCGCCTTGAGCCGGTCGAGGCGACCGACGAGGTCGAAGCCGATCCGCTGCTCGTCCGCGCCGAGGTCCCCCGCCGGCTTGCCGAAGTCGAGCGGATGGCCCGGGTCGACCCGGATCGGGATCGCGTCGTGCGCCGGGCCGAGGTAGTGGCCATCCTTCGCGTTCCAGTACTCGCGGTTGCCGATCGAGACGAACTGCGGGAGGTCGTCGTTGAGCGACCCGAGGCCGTAATGCACCCAGGCCCCCAGCGTCGGGTACTCGCCGTCGAGCATGTGCCTGCCCGAGTGGAATTGCGTCTGGGCCCCGTGGTTGTCGTCGGTCGTGTACATCGACCGGATCACGGCGATGTCGTCGACGCATCCGCCGATGTTCGGCAGCCAGTCGCTCAGCTCGATCCCGCTCCGGCCGTATTTCCGCGAGCCGACCTGGAGCGGATAGAGCCTGGTCCGCTGCTGACCGTTGGCGTCGTTGACCACGGTGACCCGGGCGAGCTTCAGCTTCTCGGGATCCTGCGCGTCCCGGTACGGGGTCTCGATGATCGATTTCCCGGCGTATTTCGTCAGCTCCGGCTTGGGATCGAACGACTCGGCCTGCGAGATCCCCCCGTTCATGAACAGCCAGACGACGCTCCTGGCCTTGGGCGTGAAGTGCGGGCGCCCGTCCGGGGCCCGCCATCCGGGCGCCTCATCGCCCCGGACGATCCCGTCCCGGGCCAGCATCGCCCCCAGCGCCAGCCCGGTGAATCCCATCCCCATGTCGGCCAGGAAGCTCCGGCGGTGGATGCTCCGGGCCGGCCGGCGGGGGTCGCGATCGGGGTGGCCGTTCATCTCGGGTCCTCGCGAGGGATCGTCGACCGGGATCATCTCACGGTGACGAAATCGTTGTGGTTGAGCAAGGCGCGGATCAGGCCGATCCTCGACCGGGCCCCGGGGTCCGGGCGGCCCTCGCGCCTGGCGGCATCGGCCAGGCGGGCGAGGGCATCCAGGACGGCGGCCTGCTCCGCCTCGGTGGGCTCGGACGCCAGGACGGTCAGGAACGACGCCCGGATGAAGTCGCGGTCGGTCACGCCCGGGTCGGCGGCCGCGATCCGGCGGGCGATCTTCCCGGCCATCGCGGCGGCCATCGGGCTATTCTCCAGGGCCAGGGCCTGCTGGGGGACGATGCTGTCGGCCCGCCGGTAGCATTCGAGGACGCTCGCATCATCGAACATCGAGAGGAACTTCTGGTGGTCGTTGTGCGAATGCACGAAGTAGAGGCTCCGCCTCCGCGACGACTCGTCCGCGACCGGGATCGACGGGCCGCCGCGGGTCAGGTCCAGCTCCCCCGCCAGGTGCAGGAGGCTGTCCCGGACCAGTTGCGCCTCGATCCGGACCGGGTTCGCCCGCCAGTAGAGGCGGTTCTCGGGATCGCCTCGGAGGGTCTCGGACGAGGCCCCGGCGGACGATGACGACAACCGATAGGTCTCCGACGTGACGATCAGGCGATGGATATGCTTCATGCTCCATCCGTGCTCGACCAGCTCGACGGCCAGCCAGTCGAGCAGCTCCGGATGCGTGGGGGGCGTCCCCTTGCGGCCGAAGTCGAAGACGGTCGGCACCAGGGCCCGGCCGAAATGCCTCGCCCAGAGATGGTTGACCGCGACCCGAGCCGGGAGGGGATGCTTCGGGTCGGTGATCCATCGGGCGAGCGCGGACCGTCGGCCGGTGCTGACCTTCGGGAACGGCTTGCCGCGCGACTCCTCGGACTCCAGGTTCGATTCGAGCGTCTTGAGCGAGCCCCGCAGCGGCGTGTAAGAATCGCCCGGTGCGGCGATCGCCTTCCGCGCCGCATCCAGGGCGACCTTCGCGGCCTCGGACTTCTTGCCGGCCTCGCCCTTCTTCTCGGGGCCCGCCACGAGCTGGTCGAACTCGGCCCGGCTCGCGTCCTCGTCGGCCTTCGCGAGGGCCGCGACCTTCTCCAGGCGGGCCGCCTCGGCGACCAGGGCGGCGAGGTCGTCCGGGGGCGGTTGCCGATGTCGGGCCCGATCGGCCGCGGCCCGGGCCTCGATCGACGCGCGACCGGCTTCCGCCGTGGCCAGGGCCTTCTCGGCAACGACGACGTCCCGTCTCGCCCACTCGACGGGGTGACGGCCTTTGGCCGGTCTCCCGGGCGACGAAACCGCATCGGTCAACACGGTCGACGCCGGCAGCTCGGAGAGCTCGAACGAGTGAAATTCGGCCTTCGCATCGAAGGTGATTAGCTCGATCGGCCCGGGCCGACGCGAGATCGGCAGTCGATAGGCGACCGACGGCTGGCCGTCGACGACGAGATTCACCAGCGTCCCCCGAACCCGAACGACCAGCTCGTGCGGCCTGTCGACCTCGACCGATCGGGCCTGCGCCCCCTCGGGCGGATAGGCATACGGCCCGTCCCGCTTGTACGAGACCTGCGCCTTCGGACCCTCGGCGCAGGAGCTGAGGTAAGCCAGGACCTCGCCCCGATCGCTCACGTCGAAATTAATGCCGACCGATTTCCAGATCTCGCCCCCGGTCGGCCTGTAGGCCAGCTTCGCCTCGAAATCCGCCGGGGGGAGCGGCTTCAGGCGGATCGTCGCGCGTTCGTTCCCGGCGCGCGACTGGATCAGCTTTCCGCTCGAGTAGCTCCAGCCGCCGTCGCGGATCTCCCAGAGGTCGGGCCTGGCAGTGGCGAACCGATCGATGACCGGCAGCCCGAGAGCCTTCGATCCGGACGAGCTGGGCCCGGAAGGCCCGCCCTCCCCGGCCCGTTCGGTCTCGGCCAGCTCTCTCCTGGCAGCTTCGAGGGTCCGCCGGGCCTCGGCGATTCGCCGATCCGCGGTCTGGAGGTGCGCCGCCAGGACGAACGGCCGGAGCCCCGGCTGATGGGCCTCGGCGGGGAGCGGCACCGGCTCGATCGCGGCGAGGCCGGTCGCCAGGAACGGGGGGAATCCGGGCTCGATGGCCCGGCCCGTGTCGGGTCGACGATCGTCCCCGCGGACGTGGAGGAAGGTCCGGGCCCCCGGGTTGCAATCGAAGGCCCGAGGGATCCCGTCCTTCTCAAGATCGACCTCGCCGGGGACCATGTCGGTCCGGACCTGGTAGGGCTCGAAGATCGCCCGCATCCGGTAGTAGTCGACATGGGAGATCGGGTCGTACTTGTGGTCGTGGCACTTGGCGCAGTTGAACGTCAGGCCGAGCATCGCCTTGGACGTGTGCTCGATGGTCTCGTCGAGCCAGGTGGTCCGGTTGAACTTGAAGTACTGCCGGGCGAGAAAGCCGGAGGCTCGGAGCTTGTCGAGGTCGTCGGGATAGAGTTCGTCGGCCGCGAGCATCTCGCGGAGCATCTGGTCGTAGCCCTTGTCGGCGTTCAGCGACTCGACGATCCAGTCGCGCCAGTGCCAGATGTGCTTCTGCGAGTTCCGGACCTCGGCCCCCAGCCCCCACCAATCGCTGTATCGCCAGATGTCCATCCAGTGGCGGCCCCACCGCTCGCCATATTGCGGGCTGTCGAGCAACCTCGTCGCGACCCGTTCATGGGCCTCGGGGGAGTCGTCCGCGACGAATGCATCCATCTCCTCGCTCGTCGGGGGGAGGCCGATGAGGTCGAGCGAGACGCGCCGCAACCAGACCCGCCGGTCGGCCGGCCGCTGCGGGATCACCCCGCGCCTCTCCCGCTCGACCTCGATGAAGGCGTCGATCGGGTTCCTCGCCCATCCCTCCCGCCCGACCGAAGGCACGGCCGGCCGGGTCGGGGGCCGGAACGCCCAGTGGTCGCGAGGGTCGCGCTCGGGTTGCTCGTCGGCCGGAGCCCTCGCCCCCTGGGCGATCCAGGCCCGGAGGGCCGCGACTTCCGACGGCCGGAGTGCCTCCCCGTCCGGCGGCATGCGATCGGACTCATCCTCGGCGGAGACACGCTCGATGAGCAGGCTCCCCTCGACATCCCCCGGCTTGATCGCCGCCGGGCCCTGGCCGCCCCGGATCGCCAGCGCCGCCGTGTCGAGCCTGAGGCCCCCCTTCTGCTTCAGGGCGCCATGACATGCATAACACCGGGCCTGCAAGAGCGGCTTGATCCGGCCCGCGTAATCGACCGCGTCCTGCGCCCGGGCGACCCCGGCCAGCGTCAGAGATGAGATGATGAGCGTGCAAATTCTCATGGGTGAGGTCGTTCGTCCCGGGGTAGACCGCCGGCTCGATCTCTCACATCGGCGAATCCTCGCCGGATCCGGGCGGGGCCTTATCGGCCGGAGGGGCCCGGCGGGTGGATCACGCGGATCGGCTCGCGTCGATGGCGATTGCCCCGCGTCAGGCCGCCGTCGAGGCGCCGGTCGAGCGCCTCGATCGCCGCGTCGAGGATCCCCCGGGCCGTGTCGAGGTGGTGCGGCCGGAGGGCATAAGGGTCGCGGGGGAGCCCGGTCCTGGGGTACTGGAGGGCCTCCGGGGGGACCGCCAGGCCGGACGGGACCTGGTGGGGCTGGAGCGGCTCGTAGTCGGCCCCCTGGTGGGGGGACCGGTAATAAGCCCGGCGCGACGACGGCGGGCCGGGGTAGGCCCAGGACGTCCGGAGGGCCAGCATCTCGGCGAACTGGGGCCAGGGCGGGGCCGAGGCGTCGCCCGAGGCCCCCGGGCTGTCGGAGACGATCGCCGGGACGAGTCGCCAGGCGTCGACCAGCGGGAGCGGTCGCGCCGGGTCGATCACCATCGGGGCCAGGTCGGCCCGGCCCAGCTCGGCGGCGGCCTGGTGGATCAGGGCCTCGGCGGCCCCGACGTAGAGCAGGAGCGAGGCCCGAGCCAGCCGGCTCGATGCCCCCACCGATCGCGAGAGCATCAGCCGGCTCTGCGAGTGGAAATCCAGCGCGTCCTGATACAGGCAATGGAATGGAGAGACTTCGGTCATGATCACCGATCCCGTCGCCGGGTCGCGATCGGAGACGTCGGTTTCCGAGCGTCGCGGGTCGGCCGTCCCGGGATCACCATTCCGCATGACGCCTCCTCACGAACCTCGGATCCGACGGCGAGCGGGCGGGGATGCACGCGGGCCCCGGCTCGCCGCCGGGGCCCGCGATCGGTCCATCCTATCACAAAACCCGGGGTCCGGATAAGTCGCCCGTCAACGGGCGGCGGACTTCACCGCCGGGGGGGCGGCCGGGGCCGGCGGAGGGGGGGCGATCGGGTCGTCGAACGGGTGTCCCCAGACGAGAGCCCGGGCTCGGAGCAGGTTCCCATGGTGCTGGGTGGTCCCGTCGGGCCGGGCGTAGAACCCGATGGCCCCGTCACGATCGCCCCTGGCCTCGCAGATCCGGCCGAGGTTGGCCTGGGCCCCCCATCGGAGCATGTAGAAGAAGTAACGTCCGGGGCCGGGCTCGGGGGACAGCCCGAGCATCTGCCGGTACAGGTCCTCGGCCGGCCCCAGCCGGCCCGAGTCGAGGTGGCACTGGGCCAGGAAGCAGGTCGCATAGAGGTCGAGCGCCGACTGGATCTCGGCGGGGATCGGCGTCTGCTTGGGGTCGTTCATGACCGGCTTTTCCTTGAACCGGAGGGCGACGTATTTGTTGGTCGCCTCGGACAGGTCGCCGCCGAGCTGGGCGGCCCGGGCATAGAGCAGGGGATACTTGACATCGAAGAACGTTAGCGACTGCTGCGTGGCGGCGACGAAGTCGGGGTTGCTGAACAGGGACTCCTCGACGCGGATCGGCAGCTCCCAGAGCGAGATCGAGCCCAGCCGGGGTCCGATCGCCTCGGCGAACCGGGCCGCCTGCTCGGCCGGGTCGCGGAACAGGGTCATCCGAGCCTCGCCGCGGAGTTGCCCCTGGAGCAGTCGCATCCGGGGGGCGAAATACCCCTGGCTGGAGTCGATCAGCACGCCGATCCGCGTCGGGCTCGCCGCCAGGTCGGCCGCGCCGGTCCCATACGTCGACTCGCCCGGCAGGTCGAGACGGTCGAGGATCTCCGGATCGACGATCGCCTGTTCGAGGGTGGCGACCCTCGAACCGCCCGGCCCGGGGATCTCCATCCCGATCCGGGGGTCGAACAGATAGGCTTGCCCGTCGACGACCGCCGCGCAGATCCAGGGGAGCATGGGCCGTCGGCCCCCGGGACCGGGCTGCATCCCCGGCGCCATCTGCCTGGGCGTGAACGTGAGGATCCCGACGTCGACGCCGATCTGGCGACAGAGCGCCATGAACAACCATCCCCGCTCCGACCAGTGGCCGCCGTACTCGGTGGCCATCCCCCGGAACAGGACGTCGGTCGGCCTGGCCTGCGCCTGCCTCAGCCCGTTGCCCGAGAGCGACTCGGCCGGGACGAGCTGGACGTTCCGGATCATCCAGTCGAAGATCCGACGGACCCGGGTCAGGTCGTCCCCCTCGCCCGCGACCCGGGTCGCCACGGCGTGGTAGAGCATGCAGTCCTCGATGTGGCGGGCGTCGCGGTTCGTGAACTTGGGCGACACCAGGCCCTTGAGGGCCGGCTCGGGATCCTGACGGCTCATCTCGGCGATCTTCCGGCCCAGGAACTCGCGGGAGGCCGGGGTCATCGCATAATCCGACGGCTTCGTCCCCTGCTCGAACAATTCGTTGAGGTTCTCGGTCGCGATCGCGATGTGGGCGCCCCCGGGATTGGTCGCCGCCGTCTGCATTAGCTTGATCACGTTGCCCAGGAACACCGTCCTCCGCTTCTGGAGGTCGAGATCGGGCGCGTCGACCGGGAGTTCGGATCCCGACGAGACGACGGCCGGGGCGAAGGCCGGGCCCCGGCCCGGCGGCGCGGGGAGGGGGCCCGCCTGGACGTCGAGCGCGGGGAGCGGCCCCTTCTTCGACGAATAATCGCAGCCGGCGACCAGGCTGGCCAGGCCGAGAAGTCCGAGCCGGAAGGGGGTGCGCCGCGTCAAGGGTGTTCTCCTGCTGCTATGGGGATCCGGACGGGCCGCGGCCCATTTCCGGGGTCGCGGCCGTCGATCGAGAATCGGCGGTCGGTCGTGCCGATCGCGATCGGACACCCTCCCCCGTTTCCCCCCCCTACGCTCCCGCGGTCCGATTTGTTCGAAGGCAGGCGGGAGGGCGACGCTTCGGGCCGTCGATGCACCCCCGGGAGGGCCGGGCCCGGGTCGGGAAACATATCAAAATTTGCCGATGCGTTGGGGGTGCAGGGTTCGCGCCGGTCCTACGGGGTGGGTCGTCGGTCCGTGCGAGCGGCCCGGCCGAGGGATGGCGGGGCCGGATTGCTGTCGAAGGGCCCGGGGAGCGTCGAGGTCGCGGGATTCATTTCGGCGTCTTGCCCTCGGCTCCCGGGCCCCCGGCGTTGATCCTGCCGGGATCCGTCGGGCTCTGAGTCTCGGGCGGTTGCTTCTGCTTGCCGGTCGCGGTGTCATGCTTGTCGATGTCGCAGCCGACGACCATCGGGAGGGCGAAGACGAGCGAGAGGGCGGCGATGCGGAGTCGGATTCCGGGCAACATGCGGGTTGTTCTCCGAACCGGGCGAGGGGATAGGACCGATCGGGCGGGAGAGCAGTCCTTGAAAATTGGAGACGACCTCGGCCGGCCATCCGGGCCGGCGAGCCGGTCGCCTCGACGTGGTTCGATGACCAGCAAATTCGGAACCGTGCTCGGACCGGGAAGTCGAGGTTGCCGGGCGTGAGAGGCTTCCTGTCGCGCCGGCCGATGATGGCTTCGTTTTGCGCCGCAGGATGGGTTTGTTCGGCGTCGGTGGTGGGTCCGTTCGGGCGCATGTCCTCGTCTCACGCCGCCGCGACTCCGCCGGGCTGCTCGAAGGGGATCCGCGAGAAATCGTCGCCGAGTCCATTCGTGGCGGCGCCGGATCTCCTGGCATCGACCTCCCGGCGGGAGACGGTTGGAGCCCGGAAATAAGGCGATCAGGACGAAGGCGCCTTCGGCGATGCCATGGCCGTTCATCCCGGCCCGCTCCCGCGAGGAGGGTGGGTGCCGGCGGAAGGTCCGTGGACGGGGGTCGGGGCGGCACGGTCGGCCGCGCGGTGCCGTCGATGGCCTCGTCCTTCTCGTCCCGATTGGCTTTGTTCCGGTGCGCCAGGCCAAGCCTGGTGGATCTTGTCAGTTGAGAGGTGCTGATCATGGGAATTGCTCGTTCGCCATGAAGCCAACCAGCGGCGTCACGAGTAATCGTGGCGTCGAAGC
>JAABUK010000551.1_pt1 | contig 77108 bp, 84 predicted proteins | sample 5559141 | NCBI WGS metagenome assembly JAABUK01 (sample SAMN10711869, study PRJNA513367) | rock metagenome | isolation source: Antarctica rocks | place: Antarctica: Victoria Land, Pudding Butte nord | collected 2016-01-03
ACTACCACAATGTGTGCAGACCCTCTTGGCTCTGGCAACATGTTGACCCCCAGCAAAACGCCCGAGAACAATTGGCAGTTGATGAGAGCCCAGCCTAAACTGAAGAAACCGCTGCATGCGCCTACCATATGCTACTGCTATAGTATACTGCTGCTGCCTCACTTGTCTGATTGTATGTTTGTCCGAAGCCTACGTCCATAGTTCACCCACTGAGATGGTCAACTGTCTGCATTGGTGCCGCCAGCGCAAGCTTGAGTTCACGTCTTTGCAGCTGCATCTCTTGTCTTGATCAGTGTCATAACATGGCACCGAAGCATGGCGCAAACAAGAAGCAGAAACATGCTAAGCTGCAAAATCACACTGCACTGCAACACCGCCCCGACCCATCAGTGGCGTGCTTTGCACTGCACCCGAGGAATAAGTTTTTGGCCATTGCTGTCAATGACGTCGTACGAATCAGCGATCCCAGGTCTGACCGTCTCTGGTACCTGTTGCAGCCAAGCACACTTCTGCCAGTTCAGAGCTTGTGGCTGTCAACAATCACACATTCCGCATTGCCTTGATTCAGGCAATCATCTTCAGAAGCGCATATTGTTCAGAGACATGCAGCGCCAATCAGGGCAGTCGCCTTTGACGCAACAGGCAAATACTTTCTCTCGGCAGGAGATGAGAAATTGGTGAAAGTGTGGGACACAACATCATGGAGCCTACTGCAAACAATGTAGGCGCACATCTCCACAACTGCCATGGCTATTGCAATCATCTATGACCTAAAGCTTGAATGTTGCATATGTTGTGCTTGCAGACACTCTCCTAAAAAGGTCACAGCTGCGATCTTCAGCAATAACAGCAGCCTGGTTGCTTTTGCTGACAAGTTTGGAGACGTATTAACAGCCAAGCTGCAACCAAATCAGTCTGCCCCCACATCAGGTCCAGCAGCGCCTCTGCTGGGCCACCTTTGCAGCGTCGTCACATCACTAGCTTTCTCACCAGATGGCAAGCACCTCGTCAGCACGGACCAAGATTGCAAAGTCCGTGTCAGCACAATGCCGTCAGAACCTCACAAGGTGCACGCATTGCATTTGGGACTGTGTTTGCAGCCTTGATGTTGAATCAGCCGTTCCTGGCCCTGTCTGTTTCATTTAGTGAACATATGCACACACATGCTCTGCAGGGCGCCCACTCCATCCAAAGTATCTGCATGGGTCATGAGGTCTTTGCAAAGTGCTGCAGCTTTGACTGTCACCAGAATGGGTCACAACCAATTCTGTTGTCAGGCGGGGGGGACAGCACCATCAGGTGTGGCTTGCCATGCATGCACCAAGCAGGCATCTGCTGCCAGTAATACTGCGTAGTTTTATATAAATACCATGTAATACACTGGTGTCACTCATGCCTGTGTAGTGTGTCCATGCACAGAGCGTCAACGCTGATAACCACAACCCCATTCTGGCCCCTAGAAAGTCTTGTGGGCACCTCTTGATCAACAACCCAATGCGCATCACTGTCATCAAGGAAGTGCGTGTTTGCAGTGCACCTGATTTGGCTTATATTTGCGCTCAAGCTACGCTGGGTCATGCTGAGCCACGACATGATGAGCTGACCTGGGCTGCATCTTGCTTAGTCATATTTTGCTAAGCTGCCTCATGCTGAGCTTGCACACGTCAATCTGCATGATGATGCGCTTGTGGTCAAGCTGCTTAGCTGTGTCACATGCTGCTTAGCTGGCCGGGACGAGCTGTCTGTTGCTGGCAGGTCCTGGAGGTACCTCTCTGGCCAACAGCTGGACTGCTTTACCTGCACCTTACAAGATGCGCCAGAGGGCTCCTTAGAAGAGACAGCCCCTGTGTCTGCACTCACTGCCACATCTGCGGATGGAGGTGTGCCGCCTGCTTCAGCAGTTGCACAGGGTGATGCTGCCAAGCATGACTTGGGCGATGATGACGGTGATGCCGCCATGGGTGGGGTCGTGTCACCAATTCATAGTCATGCACTGCTTACACACTATGTGTATGTGTATGTGTATGTGTATGTGTATGTGTATGTGTATGTGTATGTGTATGTGTATGTGTATGTGTATGTGTATGTGTATGTGTATGTGTATGTGTATGTGTATATGTATGTATACGTACATGTATATGTATATGTATGTATTATATGTACAGCATGTTGTGAGTAAAGTTAGTTGATTGATGTGTTCGCACCGCCCCGTTGCTTGACTGCACAGATGGGTTTGGGTCTAGATGCTGCAGTCAATAAACAGACCAGGGCACTGCATAAGCTTCTCAGAGTCAGCTCTCCTGCCAGTACAGTCCTAATCCTGCCTGCAGAGCCTGTGCAGCCCTGATGCATCCAAGCTACACAAATCTTGCAATGTTGGCACAATGTTGTTGATGACCTAATCCGACAATTATCCACAAGGGAACCTGAAGCAAAACAGTCCAACTGCCTCATCTGGTCTGAAGCGGCTGCCTACTTCTGCAGATGCTGCGCAAGTCAGCAAGGAAGCAGCAGGTGAAGCTGAGCGTGCAGAGACTAATGGGGCCGCAGCTGAAGTCTCTGGGGATGACATGGATGCTGAGGACAGGAATCTGGATGAAGAGGGCAACAGTGGAGGGGTGACAGCAGCTGGTGAAGTCAGCAGTCAGCCTGCTGTGCTGTCTATCAGCGTTGCACCAGACAGGTAATCCAGGTCCCAAATGTGTGCTGCACATGCCATGCAAGGATGTGCAATTGCAGTACGATTTTGTTAAATTCTGCCAGCTGTTGTCACACATGTGCCAGCATGCCAGAGATACTGCTGCTTTGCCTGCTGCTGCTGCTGCTGCTGGTCATGTCTTGGGCTGTGATGTGGCCAAGCCGGAGTGGCATGTGCAATGTTCATGCAGCTGCACGGTGGCAGCAGCTATCGAAGGAAGAGACACTGTGCTCATTTTGCACTGCGATTCAAGTTCTGGAGGGCTGTCTCAGCAGCAAGAGGTGCAGCTGCCCGGCGTCAGCTTGCCCACGCAGGTAGCCTACCCCTCTCGGCTTTTGTCAGTATGCCAGTGCGACTAGGCCCCAAAACATGTCAAAATATTGGGCAAAATCATTTATTTTGCCATTGCTTGTTTTGTTTAGTTTGGCTGTAGCCACAAGCAGCTTGTTTGCTGCCAGCATCATCCTTGTGTTGCTGGGCATTGCTGCATATCTGAGCAGAAGATCTGGTTGGACCACTGTTTGTGTACAATCATCGAGCATGTTGGATAGAGCAAGCCTTTGGATAATTTTGTTGAGGATGTTTGGGGGTGAACCTTGACCAATACTGACTGCAGGTTCAGTTTAATTCAGAGGGCAAGCTATGGGTGGTGGGCGGCCCTTTGTCAGGCTCCACCCATGCAGCCTGCATAGGGGTGGCAACCTGCATTGGAACTGGCTCAGACAAACAGGTTAGCTACATGACTATGACATCAGGCATCTTGGCAAATATGTGCACACAAGGCTTGGAGGTGGTTGTCATTATGTGCATGCAGCGTTAGGGTGCTAATTTGAGCATGAATTAGCTTGTGTACTGGTTGCTTTCCACGTGATAAAAGCGTGATTGGGCACAGCTGCTTTCTGCTGCTCAGACAACTGGCTGTCATGAAGCTTGTAAAAACCATTCTAAATCAGGCCAACCATTCTTTCACATTGGATCATTTGATTGCAGTGGCAGCATGACAAGGTGGCAATTTCTGATGCAGCCAGAGCAAGTTTGGAACAGAGGCTCAGTAACAGTCAGCAATCTGGCCCCAGTGCAGCAGCTAGTCAGCAGCAGGTATTCTGTTGTATGTCAACATCAAAGCGTTGTCACTTGTCTGTCTTGAGACAGGATGGTGTTGTCATACTGCACATATGCTGAGGGTGTTGCGGCTGGTAGGTGGCAACATTGGGCTCCTATTTGCAGTAGATGCTTGGCTGGTTTGGGGTGTTTGTTGCACAAGTGGGCATTGTTTTGCAAGGGCTGTTTGTGTTGCAGGTGAATCAACAGCTCAGGAAGCGAATCTATTCTACTGAAGAAAGAGAAGCGCGAAAGAAGAACCGAAATGACCTTAAAGCGTAGAAAGACATGCCCTATAGTACGCAGCATTTGATAGCATAGTGACGCACTCAGGAAAGTCAATACGAGTTGAACATCAACACGGTCACACCAATGTTGGCGTTCATGGTGTGTCTGAGTGACAATCTTTCAACCACAAGTGCAGCAAAGTGTGTAACCTCAGCCACACATGTGCACAGGTGCCTCGGCTCAAATACTATTCAAAGCATCTGGCCTGATGCATTGGACAGATGTTGTGCATGTAGCACTTCATTGGGATCTACAGTAATATCTCAGTTTGTCATGACAGGGTTGCAGCCCATGTTTGATGACTGCTTGGATGTTCTTTTGCTGCCAGCATTGATCAATTCATCAGTAAAGCTCTCAGAATTTGCTGCCGGTATCACCTCAAACATGGCAACTGGTGTTGCCAGAGTCACATACCACCAACTACAGTACAATGCAAGGTTCACACCAGATGAGATTGTCACAGCCCATTCCAAACAATGCCTGATTGTCACAGTGTGTGCCAGCAAAGACCTGCTTTCTTCTTGATAGGGCTCAGGCTGACGTGAACTTGGTGACCGCCTTGGTCCCCTCTGACACAGCATGCTTTGCCAGCTCTCCTGGTAGGATAAGACGCACTGCATGCAACCAAAGAAAGGTCAGAGATCAGGGAATGCCCATAAGAGAAGAACACATGCAGATATCTTGTTTTTCTACACAGTGTCTTAGCAAGTACATGTCATTACAGGACCAATGCTGTATGATGCGTCCAGCGTACCTGCTGTTTGTATTTCTCTGGATGTGACTGTGGGCTGCTTGTTGTAACGTGCAAGGGTAGCTGTCTCTGTTGCAATCTTCTCGAAAATGTCAGCTGCAAGACACACCATGTTTCGCAAGCGAGAAACTGAGCGACACGGCAGTATATGTCTCCCCAAAGCATGCTAGCATGTCAGCAATCTGTGTGTGATCAAGTGATAGACCACCGCCATGCGTCATACCTATGAATGAGTTCAATATGGACATGGCTTTGGATGATATTCCAGTATCAGGATGCACCTGCTTTAGCACCTGCGACGGCAAAGGTCTCTCGGTCAGCGGCACAAGCCGGCAGCACAATAGTCCTTAGCACCGAGTATGGCCAGTGGACTCACCATGGCATTGCTACGTGCAGGCGTATCAACATCCTAAAAGATAGTGGTGAACGAAGCTACATTCGTGACAACGTCTTACCTTGTAAATATATATCTTGTAGCTCTCGATGGCCTTCCTGGAACCCTTCTTTCGGCCCGACTTCGCTCCGCCCACCTTGGACACGGACTTCTTGGCAGGCTGCTTCTCTGCTTTTGGTGCCATGAGGTGATATGAGCCTGTGCACAGAGGGCTGAGCAGGTCGGTATGAGCAGCAACACAAGGCTGCTTGAATCGAGAATGCAACTGCAGAGTGAGTCAACATTCTGATGCAGAATCCCCCAGGCATGCATGTGCGATAAGTAGCTGTGCCAGATAGGTCTGTCAGTATTTATAGAATTCCAAGCCACTGCAGGCTGCACTTTGCATCACACCACACTTTCCATCAAAAGGGGAAAGTTGGGTGAAAGCTGTTGTGTGCCAAGCCTTGAGGTCTGTCCTCACAACTATGCCACGAACTTGATAGTGCAGTACGCATAGCACATGTAAACAGCTGAGCTACGACAAGAAACATCTGTGCACGTACAGAGACAGATCAGTCAAGCACAGGTCTGACATGCTCTTGCACCCAAGCTGGTCTAGTCTGACACAAGCCGACTCAAAGCTTCCACAAGTTGTCTGATGTTGCCCTTGACTTTACTGTCCCCTGTCAGCACCCCAACATCTCCTGTGATGCCCTCAATGTGCTCCAAGGTACGAGTCAAGGTGACAACAGATTCCCGCAGAGCCTTCACATTCTCATCAGTCAGTACCTGCGCCGCATCCTGTGCTTCAGCACACTTGAGCACTACAGACTATTTGCATCTTCACAACAAGAACACTGCATGAGCGAATGCCACAGGCGATGCATGTGAACTTTAGTGATACACTGTTGTAGGAAATCACTTTCTGTCTGGGATGCCAGAACGAACCGATGAAACACAGAGCACTGCTGCAGCTACTAGTTGACCATTGCCTGTCACACTAAGCTCATGGCTCAGTGACATCATACATGATGCTACAAAACATGCAAACTACACAAAGACTTGGTACCTCTGTCTGCAGATTGTGTATATCAGATGCCGCTTCTGAGGCAGACTTGGTGAGAGCCTCCAGATTGCCGACCAAATTACCCTGCCTCAGCTCATTCAGTAGCGGAGTAATCTGTATACAACACAACCAGGACTTTGCATGCAAATTTGTGATGAAGTCAAAACTGTTTGTGTTATTCATGCATAAGCCAGAAAGAGCCGCAACTTTGTCTGCGGCCATGCACAGCCGCACACAAATACTGTTCAGGTACATGGCATCCCCAAATATGGAAACGACTGTGAATTTGCGAAGCAAGGCAGAATACAGCATTGCTTCCTGTACATGCATATTGCAATGCTGCTCAACCACTTAGCTTGTACTCAGAGCCAAGTCAACATAAGTAAATGCAAAAGCACACTCATGATTGCCCTGATTAATAGCCAGGTTGTATTGTAAAGCCAGTCTGGATGTGGACACAGGTGTTGCAGAGACTCCTTGAGCATAGACAAACCTCATCAACAAGCTTGACAGCATTCTCCAACAATGGGCGAGCCTCCTCAATGGCTGAGGTAGCCGTCTCGGCAGCATCAAAAACCTTGCTCAGACCATTTGAGTCCATCTGGCGTGCAATCTTGGTGCAGATGTAGACCAAGTCATCCAATGCAACACCTATGCAAGTACAGACAACTCTTACAATGGGACCAATGTCATACGCAACAGCGTCAACGACATGGGGATAATGCGTCAGATCAACATGGTTACGCGCAGCTAGGACGCAATGTGACAGCACTGGCAGCTGCAGTTAGACAATTTGCCCTGATTTTTCTCATGACCCTCAGCAAAAATCAGCTCAGAGGCAAGCAGAGTTGATGAGATTGCTTGTGCCTTGCTGATCTGCAAGGCTTGCTGCAAGGCAGCAAGAGCTGTACATACAGAGCTATACAGAGCTCAAAGCAAAGCAACACCTATAGCCAAGGTACGTCTGCAAAGGCCTGGGGGTAGAAGGCAGCACCTGGTTGACCCCTGATGTGACCATCTCTGCACACCACCTTACCCTCTTCTTCACAGCCGGCAGATGTTGGACTTGCCTACAAACAGCATGCTCTGCTGGGCTGAGGCTACACATGCACTCTTACAGGTTGCCAGAGCATTGTGCACCTAGCAGAATTGTGCATTCTGCATCGATGAATGAGATGCATTTGGCCATCGGGTCCTTGATGATGCTTGCAGACTACATGACCTCATGCAAGTAGGTGTTTGTTGACCTGCATGATGCATGATTGAGCCTCTTCTTTGCAGGAGAGTTTGTATTGGAACGAGCAGGCATGCTGTCTTTGTCTTGTATATAGCATGGCTGCGATGTGCATGGTTACAATGAAGCATCAGGCAATGCGCACGTGTTGCACCATACCTTATAGTCAGGAATAGGCAATTGTGGGGTGATGTCAATGAGGGACTCTGCAATGAGGCCAGACTGGTTGGCCTCTATGAGGGAATTGCGGGGGATGACAGTGGTGGGTTCCTTGATCTCCACCAGCACATTCACCTGCTCCAGACTGGGCTGCACACTCAACACACTGCCGACCGGCACTCCTCGTATCTGCAAGCAAACCCACAAAACCTTTGCTGGCGGCTGAAGCTATAGCAAGCTGACCTGTGCTAAGCTTCAAAGCAAAGTGGCGTTTTGCCACGTCTGGATTCCCAAGAAGATTGATCACGCACAGTTGTGTAAAGCATCCAAGCTGAAAACATCACGCAAATGGTTGATTGGGCCTTGCCAAGCGCAGGTGCAATTGTCCGCATAGCTGCATGCATTTAAGGCACAAGTGGACGCAGCTTGCATTTGCCCTTGGAAATTCTGATAACAGCACTGATTGCTACAGGTATACGTCAAGAGACAAGTTGCCATGAGCATTGCCATGAGCGTATTGGCAAGGCAAGACGGCCTACCCTGACAGGTGTACCCGTGGAGATACCACAGGCCAGAGGAAACTCCAAAACCGCCTGCAGCAACAGCAGCAAACTGCTGAGCCTGCAGCGCCCAGATATGTAATGTAGTGAATTGAACTCAGCTGCTGCATACATGCAAGTCTTCCAATCAGAGTGTTGTACAAGCCTGCTGCAACAGAGCAAAAATTGCAGTTTTTCCTCTGTCAATGTTTTACCACACATAAAGTCATTGCACAGACAGAGCCTCAACACAAAATGGAGGTGTCACCTGGTATCCTTTGCCTCTGCGTCCAAGCTGGCCTCCTCGTGCCCAAGTTATTAACATCAGGGCAAAGCCTGCAGTAGTGGCCCAAAGTGATTGGATGGCCAGCACTTTGTCAACTCATGTTACAATCCCAGGCTTGCGTACCTATGCCAGCGAAAATAAACAGTCCCACACCGCCCTCCCAAAGTGATGACTTGCCCAAGCCAAAGTCCCTAAGTGGTCTTATGAGTTTGGTGAAAAAGTTGGTTTTCTCTGGACCGTCTCTTTGACTTTGTGGCTTTGCTGCTGCCAAGGTCAGCACCGAGTGTCGATGCCGTGTGAACAACGGCGAGCGGGCTCTGTTGTTACATCTTCCAAGTTGCTGTGCAAAAGAGACGGGCTGCAAAGGGATAAAGGTCGGATTTGCAGATTTGCTTGCAACAAGACGTGTTTGCTGGGAGTGCCAACGGCCACACGGCGACCCCATGGCAGGCAGGGCAGGCCTGTGCACGTATGGCGGGCAGCTGTAAGTTGCTATCTCAGCATCGCATGTTTACGCGCGAGCGCTGCAAGCACAAACTCAAGGCAGGCATTGCCTGATCTACCGTCGGAGAACACTGACAGACTGGCACAGTGAACAAAAAGCGTCACAGGCTAATTCAATGGGGACCGAGGTGCAGGTCGTGAAACGCGGCAGGCTGTTGTGCATGAACGCGGATAGGTGAGCAAGTCAAAGTTGCAGCTTGCAATGAGCAGGCATGAAGAAGAAGCAGTTCTTGGCCAAGGCCACTGTTTTGCTCAGTTCAAGCTGACTGCAACGGCAGCAACCTTTGCTTGTGCTCGAGGGCTGACAGGCAGGGCACATTTCTCACTAAGCAAGCCTGCCTGCTTGCAAAGCTATGACACTGTTTACAAGCAGCAAGGAGCAATCAGTCTGCCAGCACTTGTACCAGCGTTGGCATCAGCAAATGCGTTCAGAACACAGTGTTCTGGTGGTTTGCGACTGAAGCCTGTGCCACAGGACTTTTCCTTGATGGAAAACATGCATGCTAGATGCAGCTAAGCAAGTTCTGCAGTTGCTTGAGAAGCTTATCAGGCAGATCTCAATTGATGTGCATGCAATAGCGTGTCATAATGCATTTGCATGAGCAGGCTTTCAAGCAGCAGGGACTAAAGACGAACACCAGGATGTACTCTTTTACAGCTCGCTCATACACTCATATATGCCTAACATGAAATGACCAATCTGCTACTTTGGTACACATACCACCAGTTTGGAGCAACACAAAGGCCTGCATTAGTTCACTGGTCTGACCTGAGCGCATTGTCATACATCTAATCATGGAATTAGTACAACGAGATTTGCTACTGCCACAAAAAAAGGCATAGCATTGTAGCCCTAGGTGGCTTGCCTAAAATGGTGCTCAAAGAGAACAGATTTGCTTCATACATTGTTTTTGAAAGGAAAGTGTAGAGGGATACAAGCTGGCTGACAGCAAACTCACTATCTAGCTGAAGGCTGCAGCTATGATACTAATTGCTGTTGCAGCAAGGCATCATGCGTTCATGAAATGAGTCGGTGTTACGTGAGCAATCCTGAACCTACTCTTCAATGTGTGTCAATGGGCAGTATCCCTGCATGAGCTCAACATGGCCTAGGTCATCTAATCTGAATACCTGACAGAACATACACTTCAAGAGGGCCGCAAACTGTACGAAAGGCCTGAGCTCATTGTCAGCTGAAAGACCACACATACTCTGCTGCAATTGACTAGTTTGCACATGTGTGCAAAATTCCAATCAGCATCACTTACTTGCTTTCAACTTTTCTCCTGCGCATGCATCTTTAGATGGAAGATACCCTTCCAACCCTGTTGGCTGACCCAGCTGCTTTTTTTTGACCATCTTCACAAGAGCTGCTTGTACACTTTTTAGGTTGTCGCGGAACTCTTGCAACCGCTTGTTCTGCCTGTTCACTGCCCTGACTAGCGCTTTGATCTGCACATGTAGAGTCTGTACATGCGTCCTGATAGGTCTGGGCTCCAGCCACCCTTCAGATGAACTGCTGCTGGATGATGACATGTCTGAGTCCATGTCCCTCAAAACTCTGATGCAACGTCTGAGACTCTTTTCTAGGCTAGGAAATCTATTGCCTGATGCATTAAAATCTCGTTCCAATTCATCCAAACGGAATTGCAACTGAGCATTCTGCTGCTCTATTCTGTCCACCTCCTGTGACACAAGCTCAATGATGAGTAACGGCAATGATCAGCCGATGCTGAGAGATTGGAATGGTGTGTTGCTCAGAGAAAATGAAGGCACAAAGTGCAGCGTATGGGTGCCAAAGAAACTGCGAAGGCAAAGTATACTGATGCAGTCGGCTCTGCCCAGGTAGTGTGCTGTGCAGGGAAAACGGGACCACGACTGCACACGACTGCCATTGTACGAACAGACTCGCAGCAAGGTACTTGTGGTGGGTTAAACGCCAACAGGCGAGGCAGCGCACAGCGCAAGTGTAACAGACATGTGCAGCGAGATCTGACGGCCCGCGGCCATGACCGCAGTGCATAGCAGCACAAGTGACGGCCGCATCGCAAGATAACTCACCTGCTGAATCAGTGCTACTTCGGTGTCACTGAGGTCTGCTGTGCCAGTATGGCCATCGACACCCTCTCCAACATAGCATTGCTCCAAGGTGGTCACCTTGTTGGTCAGATGACGCATGTCCAAGAGCGCTTGGTCGCATAACAACAAAACCCGCCCGAGTTTTGTGCTCATGATAGCAGCAAAAGCGCTGCTGCCAGGCGGAGTGTTGCTGCACTGACAAGTCCAGCTAACAGCTCACCCGACCGACGGTCCGCGTTCAGCGACTCATGGATTTTAGGCTCATCGTATTGCTCAAGACGACTCAGGCGAAAAGAAGTTGTCGGCCTTGCTTGGTCAGATCCGGCGCCTCGGTCGGGTGAAGGGCATTAGGTCTCAGCTCTTCTGCTCCAACAGTCTGACGATGCTTCAGTAAGACCATGACTACCGTCACGTGCAGACCACATCGAACCGTCACAACGGCGTCCGAATCCTTGCTCAGCCACGTCAGCCGGCCATGTTCAGCAGCCAGAACTCAGGCAGCTGAAGTTGTGTACCTCAAGCTGAGTGCCGGTTGTATCAACGCTCCCATAAGTAAGTAGAGGTCCATTCGAGTGAGGTAATGCTTATCATGCTTTCTGCTCACCACTAACAACCTGGTCATTGGCACATCACAATTCCGAGCGATTGCCAGGAACTACATCATACCAGTTAGGTATACCTTTAGGTACCTTGCTGGCCCCAGGCCCCAGCCTGGCAGGGACCCCTCCTCATTGCCTGAAGCCATGAGTGCTATATTGTTCTTAACTGCATAGGAACATCTCATACTGTTCCCTTCATATTCTCAAAGCTTTAGCGGTCTTCTCAAATCTTGGGCTGGAAGTTCCTATATTTGAGAAGGCTCATATGAGCTTTTCAAATGCATCCCAAAATTAAAGGAATACTGCCATGTTTCCTTTATGGTAGCACCTGTTCTTGAACGGCTTCCTAATTATGTAATGGGATTGATCCCATAGTGATCCCATGCAAGCTTACGGCAGTAAGCGCTGGTGCGCAGGGGCCAGCACCCACAGGCTGAGGAGATATGATGCGCTGCAAGACCGTGTGCATTGGCTGACTGCTCACAGTGCTCTGTATCATTTTGCTCTTGACGTATATGGAAGATGACAGGCTGGATCCACGAAAAGGGTCTTCCAAGCGGCAAATATGCCCTCGATGTGGGTCAATATTCAGTAGCGATTGGCTACATCAGATGACACATGTGCCCACGGACGCGTTCGTGGACCACCGTAAAAACAAGGGGTAGATCAAGAGCCATCAAGACAGGCAAATACCAGGTACATAAACGAACCAGCTGTTGAGGCGCATCTGTTTCCACTTTCCAAGTTAATTCAGAGCAGTTAAGCAGTTGATATGTGCACATGCTGACAAACTTGCTTCCAGGCACTGACATATGTATGACTTGCTGCAGCCGTTTTGTCTAGCACAGCTAGCATGAGCATGTGCTGCCTGTGCAGGCCGGACTCAACTGCAGATGTGGGGAGTGGGAGCCGTGACTCTGTGGGGCAACATGATGAGTTAGTCAGACAGCACAGTCTGTCAGGTATATGCTGCAAGCGCTGCATCTTGTTTCATGCTGCATAGCATGTCAAAGTGTGATTGCTGACCATGTGTGGCTGCATACACAGTCTTAAATGGCATCTGGTGATTGCCATGCTCATCATGACAGATTACTCCATCACATACCTTGACTGTTTGTGCCACATTATTTGAGCAGGTGCCCGTGCACCGGCGCAGAATTGATTTGGGTCAAAGTTGGATTAATAATGCATTTGCAGTATTTTGCATAATTAGCAGAATGTTTGCAGAATCCATGACTTTTTAGGGTTTGGCCCTGTAAACCCTACAATTAGGCTTAATTGGGGTCTGCAAGGGGTTCTGCAAGGGGTTCTGCAGGGTTCTGCAAGGGTTTGAGGGCTGGGGATTAGTACTGCAATCGAGCAGTATTAATTGTCGGTCTCTGGAGAGAGCTCTGCAATTAGATCTGCAATTAGTTTTGCATTTTTAATTGCAGAAATATTGGATTCTGCGCCCTTCCTTGCCCGTGCATAACCCACAGTTTTCAATCTAGGTGCTTATCTCTGCTTGACAATAATTCTTATGCAGCATGTGCCGTCTGCAGAGTTTAAGCAGAGACAGGAATGTTGAGATATGGATTCTGGGCAGCCCGGTATAATACTTGGCTTCTCATTAAATTGACGCCGAAAGGCGTAGTCTTTTCTTTTCTTTTCTTTTTTTGAGATATGGATTCCCTATGCCTACACAAGGCATGCTGACAGCAACCTCTCTCAAATCAGCATGTAATTGGACAGACAGGTGAGCACTGCTTACAGCCATTAAGGGACTGAACATTGTCAGTGCTGCTAGTGAAGCTGGCCATGAATTTCATCTAGTCAATGTCTTGACATGCATGTCATGTGCTTTTGCCTGCACGGTCATGGGTTGTTTTCAGCATGACATTTTTGACAATTGCGGCATCTTTGCCTTGCACTCTGCTCCTCAACTTAGACACTCAACTGATTTGCACTTGATCAAGGCAGCGGAGACATGGCGCTGTGAATGGCACTGTACATGTGCATCATCAAACAACAGTTGCGTGCTGGGTCACGCCATTCCAAGGTGCTGGGTTACGTGCTGGGTCACACCATTCCAAATGACCTGCCTGTGCAGCCATTGCAACATCTTTGAGACCAGCCACCTGACTCCAATGAATGTTGGCAAAGTCATGTGCTTAATAATGGTAAGCTGGCTTCATTTAGTCCAAGGCATTTTGTGCCCACAAACCTGTACGTGTAAACTTCTCTGATAGGACTCAGCTCTTAGCCTGCTTTGTCAACGGATGCGGCAGCCAGGCTGTATGCTGACAATGACTTTGCCAGTGACATCACATCGATGCTGGCAACAACTGGGGAGCAGTTACAATCATGCAGGGTTTGCCCCAGTACTTCTCTCGTGATATGCGCCCCTGGCAAAAAAGAAATGTGTAACAATTGTCATCAGTGAGATGTATATGCTGGCTCGAGCTCATCATTGCTGCTTGCCAGCCTGTTGTAGGTGATGATGAGGACATTCAGCATCATTTGCTTGCTCTTCCCCCTCCCCCCTCCACCCCCCCACACAGCAAGGAGGACATCAATTTGTTCAAGAGGTGGGACAAAATTGCAAAGCGCCTCATACTGGTCTTGGCTGGCAAGGCACGCTGGTGCCAAGCAAGAAGTTTTTGGGCTTGCGTGGTCTGTTGTAAATCTGATGTTTTGGCAATGTCATGTGTTGGTAGCACAAACAGTCATTCAGTCGTACAAACAGTCAGTCAGTCAGCAAAAAATTCTGTCATTTCAAAACCTCTCCAGACTTTACTAGCTAGTTCACAGGACTCCTGTCTGGAAGAAGTTGTCTTCGGAGTATACACTACCTTATATATATATATATGTAGGTATATTGCAATTGCTTGTATGTATAACTAGGTACCGGTATATTGCATGTATAGGTTGCAATTGTATGCATTAGCCTTGGACTTCTGCAGTATGTCAGAAACGCACCAATTCAGTTCTCGGATGTTGTCATCATACAACGTTGTTAACATGCATATATATATATATTTGCGTGACATACGCGCATGTAAGTCTGGGCGAGCCGGCTCGCTGAAGAGATACTGTCGCTACGAACCGTAGTTTCATGGGAGTGTAATTGGTTTGCCCGCTCATTTTTGAAGGCAACTATTGAAAGCACAGCGCTCGACCCGCTCACCGTGCCACCTCTTAGTGTGTTGATCATCCCGCTAGATCCCATCAAATCAGCTGCGTCGACACTAAGAGCAGCGACCTCTCGTGTCAACATCCTGATCGGGACAACGAAAAAGCTGGGGAACAACGGAGATGCGCAGAGATCCAAACGGGCACAGAATGTGCAGGACCTTCCGCAAGCGCCAAGTTCCCCGCATCAGTAATGGCAAGTACTATTTGCTGGTGAGCGCCTGCTTGCTAGACGCATCTCTGTTGACTCTTTTTGTAAAACCGATAACGCCTGTGAGTGATGCTCTCACGACTGCAACTCCTGTTGCGTTGCAGCAATGCCAGCTGTCTTTCATGGAGGATGCGTATTCTGTGACGATGTTCCTTTGACGATGTTCCTTTGGCCAGAATTTGTGCACACCATACAAGTCCACACATGCATTTGCTATGCCAGCAAAATTATGTCTTTGAATTGGCATATTATTGCTTTGCTCTAGGAACGTCACAAATGATGCTATGTGTGTGTGTGTGTGTGTGTGTGTGTGTGTGTGTGTGTGTTTGCCTCAGGTTGGTATCCGCTGCCGATAGTTTTTTTTTGGAGGGTGCCATCAGCAGCAGCTGCTTGAAATGGAGTATTGTTGAGCAGGCAGGAGAGCTTGCGTCTGACTAGTGGTTTGCTGATCCAGCCAGCTCATGTGCTACTTCAAGGCGAGAACTTCATCTTTTGTATCTACAAAGCAAGCCATGCTGCACCAGTGACTTGTTCTTCAATGCGTGCTCACCCTATGGATGTCTGGGAACATTGTACCTCATGCAGCTGGCAACACCTAGGTTGCCTGCAGTGACATTTTGCAGACAAGTACACGTCCACTTACTTATGTCATATGCATGTCCAGCGCTCTGTTGTTGATCTGTGCCAGGCTTGCACGGCACTGGATATTTATGCAACAACAATGGTTTTGACAAATCAAAAATTGATTGTAGGGTGCTGAGTAGCCCCAGAGCCAATCTCAGGATGACCAAGGTGCCCAGTATGATGCCTAATCTGTGAGTAGCAATACAGTCCATTGAATGTGCTTGGTGCTGTCTGCATTGCCTACCTTCTCAAGGCCTTTATAGTTGTGTTGTGCTTGCCTGGAAATATGTAAGTTGCGCTACTTGCAATTGTATGTCATAACAACATTCCTGATGCACAATTGCTCTGTGTTTGCTGCTTAACCACATGCATGCTGCACACATGTGTCCTGCACATCTGTACAGGTCTCTCATCATTTTCCAATGCATGCATGCAATCAGCAGAAACTCATACTAAAAGGATGCATCTGATTGCAGCAGCCACCTGTGAGAGCAACATCCAGTGTCAACACCCATCCTAAGGCAATAACAAGGTCAGACATGCAGCCGCATAGCAATTGGTGATCATGTCATGGGCAAGATGCCACAAGTAGATCAGCAATCAGCCTTAGAGGCAGCCTGAATCACTGTGCAGATTGTTTTTGTGTGGCATTGTCATGCTTTTTAGCTTTCTCATGTGCCTTCCTTGATTCACTTAGGGGTATTAGTTGCTCCCATTTTTTGTTGTATATCCATAGGAAAAATCAAAGTTTCCTATGTGCTTCTGTAACTGAAATGCGCTTCTTATATGGCATGAGAGCAATAACAGAAACACAAAAACGTTCTTGGCTTGTTCCTCATAGCTTCCTATCCGTGTTTCCTATGTTAGCGGAATCTCAAACACTTCCTTTAAGCTTCCCAGGGACTTCCGGTCTCCGTCTTGAATGGTTCCGTAACGAATTTCAATATCTGCTTCCTATATGGTTATGAGAGCAATAACGGAGACCCAAACGTTCTCGTCCTGTTCTCATATGTATTTCCTATGTTAGCGGAATACCAAAACCTTCCTTTAAATTTCCTATCTTGCAGTGGTGAATATTCATTAATGCCTTCCTATATCAAATTTGGGAACACATTATAGGAAGCTTCCTAAAAGTGACTTCCTTTAGGCATCCCAACCACTTCCTGTAACCCTAAGTTATAAGAAGCTTTTCAGTAGGTTATAAGAATGATTTGTTGTGGCAGTGCCTGGTGGATGAGTGAGGTACCAGCCTGCACCTGCAATGCCGATGATACTAGCAGGCAACAAATTTGTGTAGGACTAAAGTGTAGAACTAAAGTGTAGAACTAAGCAGACCAGCAGCAACTCCCCCAACCAATTTGGTTGAATAAGAGAACATATTCAACAGGGACCCATCGTCTCTTGCCGCAAGCACAACCAAGTTGTGACAACCTATCGATAGTGGCGTTAACAATGTTGTCTCCCTAAACTGCTTCAGTCAGGAACTGTACTGTCGTTAGGGCCAGCTAGCCCATTTGACTACATTGCAGTCTTTTAAGGGAAGGATTTCCATCGATAACGATCCAGACCAGAAAGTGAGATAGACAAACAAAATAATCATCAGGAAACTGTTAGGAAATTGTTACTGTACACACTGATCCCATGGGTTGGCCAGTGGGTTGGCCAACGGTTACCGAGCTTTGCTGATTCATGAAAAGTGCATGTTCGGATATTGGTCATCGGATTCATACCACTAAGAAAATTGTTGCCGTGCGTGGGAAGTATATAAGCATATAGGCAAGCATATATTTGCATAACAGAATGAGATGTCACTAGACATCCCTTCTGGTCAGAGTTTATTTTATCCCCTTCTGGTTCTGGAGAAACTTGCCGATTTAGAGTCCACCTAGCTCCTGTGCCTGTGCATCACAGTCCAACTGCCAGCTGCCAGTCTGCATACCTTACTGCAGCTCGCACGCTAGAGACATGCTGCAAGGGCTGCCATGAGGCTGATCTGCCCGCTGCACCAGCAGCGTGGCCACTCAAGCTTCGGGTTTTGCGCATGCCGTCCCAGGCAGAGACCGCGCTGGCCAGCTAGCTGACAGTCGTGCCAGCCCTTCTACGTCATCCCTAGCTTACATTGTATCAGGGCGAACACTTGTTATCGGTGCAAAGCTTGTGTCCCGACACTGCGAAGCATGCATATACTTGACAGCAAGGATGCAAGCAAGGTGCTGCACCCAGTGCAACAGAAGATTCGAGTATATAACCCCAGCCTGCTTTCTGAGCTGCTTATCGAGGCTGAGAGGGCTCATGCGCAACAGGTACACATAGTAATGCTGTCAGCACAAACCTGAGACTGCGTGCCGTATATGCTGTTTATGAGACTCCGCATGAATGTTGTACCACAGAAAGATGCGCAACAGAGAAGCGGCAGCAGGCCTAGTACACAGCCTACCACCCCACCACAGGACTTTTCTCAAAGCGACAGCCTGCAGAAGCGTATTGACCGCATCAAACTTCTCAAATATCAGGAGTTGAACAGGGTGGGAGAGTTGACCAGAAAGCAGCTCAACAGAACCATGCAGCGCTTGACAAAGCAGCGTGAAACCTCCTTCCAAGACAGTTTTGACCAGCTGCAGCATGGGCTCACCAGCCAAGACGGCATCATAGCGCAAGTGAATGACCTGCTGAAACAGTCAGCATCAGTCAAACACCAGAAGAAGGTGCATTTGTTTAGCGAGTGGGACCAGCAGGTGGTTTACCAATAGTATTTGTTGCTCTGACTTGCTGTGGTGCCTCCAATTCCACACATGCATGACATTGACTAATGCCGCTCTAGGCTGTCTGGTTGCAAAGTGCACGGCACAGGCTGCAATGCTTGCATGCCCAGTCTCCTATGCCAGTTGTCTGAACACAGGCATGTCTGAACACAGGCATGTCTGAACACAGGCATGTCTGCACAGCGCAAAGCGTTGTGACATATGGTACACGTAACAGCAGAATGTCAAACATCATTGAGCTGGTGTTCAATGGTATTTACTCAATGTTGCAGGTCTTTCAGAAGATTCAGAGGCGGCTGGACCAGGGCCTGAGAAAGAACAGTCCTCAGCAGCTAGAGCAGCGGCTGGCCAATCAGTACCAGGAGTACTTGCACACAGTCAATACGACTGCCGGCGTGTTCAGGGACACCATTGCAGCAAAAGACTATGACCCTTTAGCGCCAAGGTGAGCAACACATGCACTGTGGACTGTATGATAGCATGTATACACCTTGAGGCACCCACGTGTATATGGGCAAGCTGCATTTACAGCACAAGCAAGTTGCAAAACTCTCTTAGGTTGAATAGCAAGACATTCATTCACACTGCTAATGGCAGGTTTGGGCCGATGAGTAGTAGCATAACTGCCTTTCCTGACTTTCTTGTCAAGCTGTGCATAAGCGGGTGTCACTCATTAAATACATGCAAAGAACAGTCATTTGAAGTCACAGAATACGTTAGTGCTGCGGATGCAAATGACCAGTGTAGTGACTCCCATGTGCAGGCAGCACACGCTGCGGATACCAACAGGCGATATCCAGGATCCTGTGAAGCGTGACTTGGAGAAGTCATTGAGGGAGCGGCAACTGTTGTGCCCAACACGGTTGCGCACTCCCCCGGTTGCTGGCAAGCCCACTCTCAGCACGGTCATGTGGGATAAGCTGGACTCCACCCCATGTGGGCACCATATGGACCAGGACGGCAACTACATTACTAAGCTGCTGACGCCTGAGGAGCTGCTGGTTAGGAAGAGTGATGTGGTGTTTGATGACTACAACGTCATCACAGGTGAGCAAGGGCATGACTGTACCCTAGCAGCACCCCTGCATACAGGTATTGTATGTAGCGTTGCAACGCGCTTGTCAGGCACGCCCCAACTTGTGCCGCATAGTTGTCAAAAAGGCTGACTACCGCGGTGCGTTAATCTAGCTCATAATGGTTTTCGAAACAGGGGTGATGCTTTGCAAGACCATTGTTGTGACATCACACTGATGTGCAGCTGGCAATGCTTCCTTGTCCCGGCTGCACTGCCATGGTCAGACAGGCTCTGAAGGGGAGACTGTCTGATCCAGCCCATGCCAGCTGACAGCATGAATGGCATCTTCTTTCAGCTCATGCTTAGCAGCTTCAGGCAGAATCATGGCACAGGCCACATGCAACCATCTGTGGCCTGTCAACAGCTTTGCACCCAAGAGCAAACCAGACAGCAGAAGGGCGGCTGCAAAGCTTCTCACAAAGTTGCGTCACCAAGCCTTTGCATGGTCAGCAAAACATGTATACAGTGCTCGTGTATACATCTATACACTGCTCTATACTACACACCGTGATGTGCAGGCAAAGAGGTGATGCTGGCAGAGAACATGCAGAATGGCATGGTGAGGCTGAAGGAAGGGGGGGAGGGGCAAGGGCTGTTCCCTGTGCTGCAGCCCAGCGGCAACCCCTATGCTGAGACCCACCCCATGGGAGATGCTTGGCTGCAGTCCATGTGGAAAGAAGGTAAATAGCTCCCATGCCTTGTTGGGCTTGTTTTGCCAGCAGTGCTTCTGTTTGTGTGGGGTCTGGAGGCAACCTCAATGGGCCTGGTCTTGCCCTCATACAGCGTCCTTTGTCCTGCAATACAGTCTTGGCAGCAGTGCATCATCCAATGCAAGCTGCTGACAAGCCAGGCTGGGTTTAGCTGCGCATGTTGCTGACAGCGTCAGTGCCTGAGAGCATTTTACTCAATGATGTGTGATTATACACCACACTAAACAGGCAGGACGTCGAGCATACAATGGTGGAGAGATTGTGCGACAAACAGTGTTGTTGACATGCTTGGTGTCATATCTGACTTGCATTATGCCACTTAATTGAGTAGCAGCCGCGGCAAGGCTCCCCAGATGTGCTCCTTAAATGTTTTGGGCCCCATGTGTACACATTGCAACATCACATGACAGGCTCACTCATGCAAGCCACTGCTCCGTGTGTGCTGTTGACACCCAATGCTGTCATGCAAAATCAAGCTGGCACTCTGCATGCACGCCGACCTACAACTGTGTTACACTGGCTTGCTTGACCCTGTATATTGCAATGTTTCTACTCTGATGCATTGCATATATCATTACAAGAGCCGATGCCCCCTCACGGGTTAGAGCCTTAGCCTCAGCAAGATTTGTAAATCTATACTGGCAACCATCGGGGTATGCCTTGTACAATAGGCCTATCAGGACTAGATTAATCAATTGCATATATCATGTTATTACAAGCTGTTCATTGGCTTCCTATCAAGCTGGTGGTTTGCGTGATAGGCAAGGCGAAGGCAGCAGGGCCAGAGGTGAGGCGAGGGCGCACAGACCTGGCAGAGACCCTGTGGCAGAGCAGCAACCCGTACAAGGACGGGCGCACCCTGGGGGACCAATGGCTGGAGGCTAAGGGCAAGCAGAGGGCAGACGGCCCTGAGATGCGCAGGGGCCGTAGGGTAACATTTCTACAAAATATTTTACTAATGTTATCTGCTCTTGCATGGCTGCAGCTTGGTGCGTGCGTGCGCGTGTGTGCGTGCGTGCGTGCGTGCGTGCGTGTGTGTGTGTGTGTGTGTGTGTGGCCAACACACACAGCACCTGTGTGGCCTTGGGTATCGTCCCTCTACCATGTGGTGATGTGAGTGTGTCTGTGCCACCCTAAGACCTAAGCGTTTTGCCATCAGCTGTTCACACCTTTTGTGAGGTCATGTAACACAAGCATTTGCACTCATGTGCTAAGTCTCCATGATGCACTGTTTGGCATCCAGACCCTAGAAAAAAGAAAAGACTACGCCTTTCGGCGTCAATTTGTTGAGAAGCCCAGTATTATACCGGGCTGATCCAGACCCTAGCCTGTGTCCTGTCTGGTGGACTGTCTACTGTATGTGTGCGCTGCACAAAGCTGGGGCCAAGGCTACACAGCCTTTTGTGTTGGCTTTCTCAGGTGCACAATCATGTAGCACTGGCAGACCATCAGAATTCAACAAGAGCTCTCACACGGGGCACAGCCAGCACAATGCAACCATAGGACCATGCAACAGCCCTGCAACATCTGGCCCGGATCCACCTCTGAAATTGAAGAGCAGAACTAGAGCCTACAGTTGGTTGAGTGTACATGAAAATGCAATGCAGAAAATGCTGATTCAAGGCATGAGCCAATGCTTGACATGCTGACATGATATGTGTGGCAATGTAGGACATGTTTGGGACGCTGCAGCAGGGCAACAGCCCTGTCAGAACCAGAGGGGAGGCCACAGCCAGTGGGGATCGCTGGATTGAAGACGTATGGAGCAAGGGTAAAGCAGTCAACGCTCCTGCCCTGCCCTCCCACAGGGAGTTTGCAGACATCCTGCAGCAGACATATGATAATCCCTACAAGTCTAGCAGGCCTGAGGACAAGGTTGGAGACGCATGGCTGACCAGCAGGGGGAAGGGGGCTGTGCCAAATGCTGTGGGTAAGCCCTCACCTAATGGGCATGTCTCCTGGTCACAATGAGTTGAGTTCAGCTTTGACAGCAGAGAGGGGCCCTGCATCCTGACAACATGCAGACATTGGCAGTTGCTTGGGCCCCAATGCATTACAGTTGAGGTTGGCTTTCTTGCTGACTCGTGTCAGGCACACTGGCTGCGACTCCATTTCTATGACTGCATGCATTCACAGTCAGCCTCTGCATTTTGCACTGATGTCTTTGAGATCAGCCACAAGACTGCTCATTTTCAGCACATACCGCTTGCTTGAACATCGATGATATCAGAGACAACCATGATGATGTGACTTTCAAAGGGCTCAGGAGTGCCGGATTTGCATGTGACCCTGAGCCAGCCATGTGTGATGCAGGAACAGATCATCAGCATGAGATGCAATGTACGTTGCAAGGGATCAGTGCTCCACAGCCCATACGTCCTGTCAGAACAACACATACAGCATCTCATCTGGAGCAGAAGCTCAGTCTGCACCCAACTGGCTCAGACAGGAAGCTGTTGCCTAGGAACACAGCCTTTGCAGCTTCTCATCTTGAAGCACGCAGCACCCTGCATCCAAAATGACTGGTCCTCTGCAGTGGACCACTCAAGGAGCAGCCTTGCAGCCAGTTTACACATTTGTGGCATGACATTAGACACCTGTGAAGGCGATACGTTGGAGAGTTCACTGGGAGAGAGGATGCCGTGAAGTTTGACTGTCTTGGGGATTGGCACGGGTTTGTCAGATGACACATGTTTTGTGTTCCCCACTATCTATCATTTACTGTTGTGCTGTTCAGTCAATTTTGAGGCACGCACCTATTTGTCGCTTCCAGTCACTGACACTGTGTCAGAGCATGAGCATACCTGCAGGTGTGCTGCCTTTTGTGAGCTGCGCATATGTTTCATGGGTCCTGTTGCTTCCGATGCTTTATAATCCCACTTGACTTGGGAAGACGAAGAAGTCTTTCTTGAAAGAATGGATGTAAAATTAACCTGGCTTTAAGGAGCTTCTTCAGCCTTGCCCGTTGCTGTTGTCGGCAGTTGAGAGCACACGACAGAACTCGTGAATTGTTGAAGCCGAACGAGATCAGCATCGAGTTTCAATCACCGAAAACAGGTTGATCGTTCCGTGTGGAAGCATCAAGCACTCGCACCGATCACTGGACCTGTTTTGCGATCGAGAACGCCTCTGTCTCCGTCAGTAAGCTCCCAGTGACTCCCTGTTGACCTGATGATGTTTGGCTGATCTAATGATTCTACGTTTAAGGCGCCTGTACCTGCCTGCGTCTTCGCTCATGGTCGATTACACTTTGCAGGGCCTTCCCCGTGGTCGCATAATGATAGACCTCATGCAAAAGACGTTTGTGACCATGTTCGATGGTTCCCCGGAAAAGGCTTTACGTGCTGTGTTGATTGTGATGGGTGTATACGTCTTGACCGCAGCTCCACTGGTCACCTGGGTCGTGTATGGGCTGTTTCAGAAGGATCCAAACGTCAGCATTGCTGTTTATGTTCTTGACTTTGCTGACAGTTACCTGTCCTGCTATTCTGAATGGCCAGTTCCCTGTAGGCCAAACAGCAGCTTGTCACTGAATCTCCGCCGGTACCCAAACAAACAGCAGCAAATGCTGACCAAGTGCTGCGACTCATCAAAAGCCGCCGATCTGTCTTCCCCAAAGACTTCACTGGCAAGCTTGTTGACAGGTACATCTTTTTTTCAACAATGAAGGGCATGTGAGATATGTACAGAGTTACTGCATGATGTCCATTATACGTAATTTCAATTAGGTTCACGGTGCAAGAGCAGTCCTGGGTGTTGCATAGCAGAACAGAGTGTAGACAGGCTCTAACAGTCAATGGCATGCTGCCTGAGTCCTGCTTGGATGCGTCTGATCTCAATTGTAGCTCGTTCATCATTCATGATGAAAATCTGCACATGCAGACCAATGAAATCTTGCAGGCAGAAATATGGCAATACAATTGCAGGGAAAAGATAGAGCAGTTACTGGAAGCTGCCAATTGGGCTCCCACACACGGCAAAACAGAACCGTGGAGGTGGGTAGTGCTGAGCGAGGATGGCTTGCAGGACATGATCAAAGTGACTGATCAGGTGTGGCCATGTAAAATCTGTCAGCAACATGTCATATGCATCATATGCATACAACATTTTCCAGCATGGATGTACACTGACTCCTTCCAGGCAATCGTTGTCACGTCGCTGTGACTGTTGTGTAATGCGCTGACATCTGTTTCAAAAGCATGCTGGTTGATGGATTTGAAGCCAGCTTCGCATGCTGCTGTGCAGTTGCGTAAACTCTGCTGCACTGTGCTGTATCATATGGTGAATGCATAACCTGACAGCGGTGAATTGTCCTGTGCAAGATCATGTTGAGTACCCTCAGCGAAGCTGACTATACTAAGAAGAAGAAAAAGATGGAGTCTAAGGCAGCACTGTACATACGGGCAACCTTCATTGCAATCTGCAGCAAGCGTCAAGTGAGCCTTCTGAACTGAACTTGCCCTTCTGTTCATTTCTCAATTCACAGTTCGAAGCAATACAGTACAAGTGCGTCTACATGTTATGATGGTGTGAGGTCTGACTTCCTGCGTTGCTGTAATGCCGTGTCTTCATGGTCCAAACATTGGATTGGATGTGTTCAAGACTGAAATGCTGAAGTACACAAGAATGCACAGCTGTGTATGCGCGTGGATCTGCATTTATGGCTCAGGCTATAGTGCCAAACACAAAAGCAGACTTGCTCTCACAAGATGCTGCTGTCTCACGGACAACCTGAAAAGCAGGCTTGATTATGCTGTACAAGGGACGTGACATCATGCTTTATACATAATCAGTCTATCATATGTGCAATTTTTTGTCATATGCATTGTTCAACTCTGCAGTGCATCATTTGTTTGCAGCAGGTCGTACAGTGTGACAACCTAGCCAAGAGGATTGAAGATAAACTCCCTGACTAGAGATGCTTGCAAAGCTTTTGCAGGCTGCTAGGCATGCATTGTGTTGTTGCTCAAGCTTTGTCTGCATGCCAGTACTGGTATTGCTGCACATGCCAGTACTGGTATTGCGGCACATGAAAGACAAGGCACAGCTGCATGTCAGGGTCACAGCCTCACAATGTTGTGTTTGCGGGACAGGCTAATCCAGACAAGCTGCAACCAGAATGGGAAGAAATGGCCGCCACCAGCTGTGCTGTACAGAATATGTGGTTGCAGGGCACAGCTTTAGGGTTAGCAGGTCAGACTGTGACTGCAAACATGCTCAGGCATTGTGTTTGCACCTTGTGCTCTGTTGCGTCAGGCTGTTGGCATCATCCAAGACTATTAGTGTGCTATCAGCACCAGAAGCAGATCTGTGTTGACCTACACATGCAGTCATTATCCAATGCTGCTGCAAGCCTTTGTGTATTCGGCCCATGTCTTACTAAACTCTTGAGTCTTGTGCTTGCACAACTGTTCTGTGGTCCATGTTGGACTGTTCCTGTACTTTATGTAAGCCAGTGTGAAAAGGACGTACCATACCAGGCAGGTCTGTCCTGAGTCTGAATATATGTGTGTGCCATGCAGGGTACTGGAGCAGTTGGCAAGGTGAATCTGTGTGCAACAGCCCACAGATGAAAAGGTTCTTGGGTCTTGGCCAAGAGGACAGCTGTCTGGGGTTTTACATTCTTGGCAATAGTACGGTTGATGTCATGTCATCATACAGATCTAAACGAGGTTCTATGGCAGACAAAGTTGCTTGGCTATAAGTTGTGGAATGCCTGTGGATATCCCAAGCAGGCTTGGGCAGAGTTAGCCTTGTTTGTTTTCTGGCTGTAAAAGACCTGTCAGGCATGCTGATATTTAAGTCCAGTTCAACCCAGTTGAACTAACATGCAGTTATACACAATGACTTAAGCAGCCTTTTTGCTATGTGCGACACCAAGCTGCAGGTCAAGCTCTCTCATTGAAGGCTGACATCTGCTCGATAGAACTGTGTGCAGCCAGAACTTGTTCAAGGCAGATAAGCATGTAATAAAATCAGGCTGACATGAAGCTTACTTTGCTTGCCTGAAGCTTGAACTGATAAACGCATCGTTTGTTCATGCATTTGCATTTAACTGTTCCTGACAATGTTGTATCATGACAATATTGTATTATTATAGTAACTAGCAGCATGTCATGTAAGTGGGCCTTGCGATTTCTATTCCGCATCAAACGTCAACCTAAATTCTACCAAACATACAAGGACCAAGAGTGCAATGCCTTAGCTATGAAACATTCATTGTCTGTCCTCAATTCATTCTTGAACCACAGAGTTATGGAGCTTTGTAGCAACTATGACAAACTTACCCTGCATCTACAGCCTACGTTTACAGCCTCCTGCTAGCAATACAATAGTTCACACTTGTCTGGCGCATGATACAAAGCTGGCTCTCCAAAGATGATATGCCACACATACTCAAAAATCCTGCCTGCCCAAAATCTATCTGAGCTAGTTGCCTCTAGCCACAACAAACTGTCCTCATAAAAGGAAAGAGGCCAAGCTTGAATACGCTGCTTAGAAACAACAAACTCGGCACAACAAGGGGAGTGCACATACTGAGGCATTGGACCTATTAGACCTACAAACAACTCGTCCCATACCTCAGCAAACAGCCTTGACTGATTAACCCTGAGATCATCCCAAATGATTTCTTCACTTGGGGGCCGCTCCAAAGGGTTCTGAGGGCACAGCCAATCTCCTGTCCATTTACCCCATAGATCATAGGTAATGTTGGTATAGCGTAGGTTGGCATACCCAAAAGCATCCCACCTCAGCTTGTTTAAGAGATCCAACTTGTCAGGCATATGAGGAGCGTCTTGATGGGCATGCATGAAAACGATAGAATCAGGTAGGTTGTGGTACTGCTCAACAATGTACTGCAAGTAAACAGCAGTCTCTCCCTGATTGACTCGTAGTGACCTTTCTGCAGTTGCATTGTCTGCTTGGTAGACATATTGGTGTATATGTGAAGGTATTTCACTTAGCCAGCCTACGTCTTCTCTGTGCTGAGCAACAACAACAGCCTTTGTTGTGCTCTCTTGCTGTGTTGACAGGCTCATAGACAGCTGAGCTGCTACATCAGTCTGTGGCAGGTCCGTGTGGCTAGCACTTGCTTCTGATGCCTGCTGCTTGTCAGAGAAAGATGCAGGTGTGAGCACTGCAGCAAACTTGGCGTCTGCACTGAAGGTCTGCCAACTGGGAGCAGCAGACTCATACTGGTGGGTCGGTAGGTCACCTTGCCGAGCGGGAGTGTATTGACTGACTGGTTGAGCACCAGTCTTGGAGTAAAGAAATGCTAGTAGAAAGAGCAATAGCAGCGTCTTGGCTGACAAAATATATTTGTTATGCAGGCGCTCTCGCAGGGTGGTGTTGGAGACATGAGCATCTGACTTCGACGGTGTGTTGCTGCCCGAGGACGCGTGCGGATTCGGCGGGATGCGCACCCTCAAAGGTGAGGGTCGCTTCTCGTTGTGTGCACTGAGCAACCGGTCGGTGTCGAGATCCATAAGTCGCCTTCGACAACTCAAAGCATCGGCCGGCCTGCGATTGCTGTACCAGAACCCACCACACAGGCTATATGGCACTGAAATGGAGGGACTCCAGCCTGTAGCAGAAGCTCAGGGTGAGCGATGGGGATTCTTGGACAACACAACTTGACAGTATGCTATAGACAAGCCAAGCCGACAGGCAGCACACAAACGCAAGTTCACACAAGAGCATGTTGTCCACCTGAGATGCGACTCGAATCCAAGATTACTTTCAAAGCAGCTGCTGTTCACTGCAGAGCTGGAGCGCAATCGACGAAGCAACTCTCCCGCACGCGCTTCAGTGGGAATGTGACTCGAAAGCAGATCTGCGACGTTTTCAGCGATCGCTTGATCTGCTAAGCACGCTGCCCTTTCTGACTGCCGGTATCAAAAAGCACTGCGTCTGTTCGCGGGCAAGCTTGCATGCAGTAACTTCGAACCGCTTCACGTATGGACGGCGGGAACGGTGTAGCTGCTCACCACGCACAGCGTGACAGCGGCGGACACATAGCATGATTTGTTAGCGGCCACATGTACACGCCTGTCCACCGCGTTGGTCTTGTCGTTCGTGTCAGCGCGTTCTGTATTGTAAGTGGCGCAGCGAACAGGCAAACCTTCGGCACTGATCATCGGATTCATACCACCAAGGAAAGCAAAAACCTTTCATAAATGTGATCATGTTGCTGTTGCTGCATTGTAATCTCTCGCGCTCTCTGTCCTTCTCTGTCTTGCTCTCTGCCGCCCCTGTGAACTGACCGCTGCACAGTTTGAGCAGTTGTACGACGTGCATGTTCATGTCAGTGGGTCCTCCTGTTGCTCAAGCAGTCCTACCGTCGGCATACTAGAAAGATGATGCTCAAGGTGGCCTAATGATGCACATTTGATCAGTCCAACATAGGCCATTCTCAGGACCATTCTGCCTCATCACATCATTCCGCATATGCTGCGTGAAGCACATCCGTTGGCGATTCCATCCAAAAGTATGTCCTCCAGTTGCCTGTGTTTGCGGCCGCGCCACTGCGCTTTACCAAATGGTAGCGAAGTTTGTAATGCAAAACGCAGCAGCGGAGTGACCACACCTGCAAACCTGCAGCCGCCAGTCCGGGCAGTGTCGCCTGCAGATGTTAGGCGCACAGCAAGTGGTCGTCTAGTCAAGCAGCGCAGCGACAATGGCCTGCCGAGGCCCAGAGACCAGCCAGCGACAATGCATGTGTTGGGTGGCAGTTCTGTACGCCAAGCTGACAAGACGACCACCATAGAGCAGAGCTTTCGCCACAGAATTGCTCCTCACAAGCACCAGCGGCAAGATGGCGTCCCGCAGACCAATAGAATCTTGCAGCCCAGCACAAGGGTCCACCAAGACAGCAAGCCAAAGAGGACCCTTTTGCAGCTCCTGCAGCCTTCCAAGCGCAATGTCAGCTTGGACAGCAGGGCTCCAGCACCAGATCCTGTGTTAGCACCTGCGCCGTGTAAGAGCATCTTAGAGGCTTCGACACGGCGTGTGGAGAGACACAGACACAGCCTTGATAAACTCACTGCTGCATCCCAGCCAGCTGCAGTACAAACTTTTTCTGATGCATACCTGCTTGCCTTAGCCCAGAACAATCAGCACTGGGCTGATGCAGTTGATATTGCAGCCTTGTTCACATCAGACATTGTGTTGAAAACACAAGACAAGCAGACGTTTTACGGCAAGACAGCTGTGCTCAGACGCCTCAATTCAGGTGTGAGTGCTACAGGGCATTTTGTGCTGATGCATCGCAACACCATGCTGCTATCAAAACATGCCACTTGCAAGCTTTGGACAAGTCTCTAAGGTTCCTCCTGACTCAAGGCATTCTGTGTTGTAGCCTGTTCTGCTGTGCAGATGCATAAACATGTAAGCACATGTGTCAAGTGAAAGTTTCAAGTACATGCTATACATCATATTTTTGATGTGCAGGTGTCACCATGCTGGCCAAGATGCTGAGCAACGGCACAAAGGCCTCATGTATGCCAAAGCCATCTATCACAGGACCTGAGAAAGTGGACAATGCCATCTGGGTCATGACTTACACATTCAAGCAAGGAGTCATGAAGTATGGCATCAGGTCGCAATTTAGCTTTGCAGCTGACAAAATCACAATGATTCACAACTCCAGGATCTAGAAGTGTTGCTGTTGCCTTCCTGCTGGACATATGTGATTTGGCTGACAGTGTCAGTTTGCTGTATGCAACGGTGTTGCTGCAGACAGGACACAACAACAGCTATGCGCTGACCTTCTGCTGAGTGAGCTTAGGCCATGCTGAAGCATCAAACGTCTTTTGACTGCAGCCACTGAAGTAATGTATCCCTCGAGACCACAATTCTGCCCTCATTGACATGTTGAGACTTTTGTGTTGCGACTTCAGACAAAGGGTACTTAGGCTGCTGCAGTTGCTGGGATTTCTTTTGGCTCTGCCTTTGCTGCCGACATTTGTAACCTTCCACCGCATTCACCACCTGGGCTGTTACTTCTGCTGGATTGCCAGACCTGCTGTTCACATCATCACTGGAGTTATCTGCCACAGTGGCTGATGCCAGTACTGGCTCAGCTGGACAAACTGCAGACTCCTTGCTGACGTTCTTCTTTGTCGGGGGCAAGTCATTCTGGAGATGCACTCTGCCACTCTGCTGCAGTCAAACACGGCTTGTCAGCAAAACAGTATAGATGACTATACAGTGTGCCTGCCTCACACAACTGTTGACCCTCTCAGCTGCACCTGCCAATGACACACAATAAATGCATCATTATGTATCATCAATCTGTCCAGCTCAGATCAACCTGGAGTGTCACAATCACCTAGCAGGTTGTCAATCATATACACAGAGAAGTTGCAAAGATGGCAAAGTCGAGAGACAGGTGTGACCTGGTTGAGGTCCATGTGCAACTGGTCCCGGAGCAGCTGCTCTATAGCTTCACGCAGCTTGGGGCCACCCTGCTGTACATGCTGCCCCCGCCCCACAATAATCACCAGCTCCCTTGAAACCGCCTCACCATGCTTGAAACGTTCCTGCATATTCACGATTGGTGGCGTAAAGGTATCTGGTACATGACTTAAACACGCTGTACAATGGTGCCACAACACTGCAGAGACTGAGATGTAACATTGTCATGCAGCGGTTTGGGACTTGTCACTGGGAGGGGGCTCGATGCCTGTCTGTGATGTTTATGCAATGTAGATGATGGTATTCAACAGTTCTACCCTTTGGCAACATGAACAAGCATCTTGCAAAGGGATTGCCATGTGTGCTCATGCACAGATGATGTCAGACATTCACCGTCTGGAAGGTACCGCAACAGTGTCACCAAGCATACTTTGCATGTACTGGGTGAGTCAAGGCTTCAGGTGGTGGCAGATGTGAGGCAAGGCAGACCTGAATGTTGCAGAGGATGCACAGAACAGCAGCTCTAGCCTCCTTTGCACTGAGGCTATGCAGGTCCACACTCTCCCTCTGCACCTCTTGCTCATGCTGCAGCAGAAAGCTGCCCACCTGCACCACAGTTCAGTGCAGCTACTCACCTGCCAGTATCTGCTGACACTGTCACAGAAGATTCAGCACAGACACATGGGCAAGGGCTCTCATGTGCATGAGCCTGCCATATGCAGTTCCCAAGTCTTACATCAGCCCGCATGAAAGGCATTGTTGATAAGTGATCAGCAGCTTTGTTTCCTTGTGTATGGACCTAATGCACTTGGACCAATTGGTCTTGGCGGGCCCCTACAACCTTTGGTCATGCCAACATCTCTGACTGATTGACCAACTGAGTATCTATGCATGCAGGTGTCAGGGGTTCAGGGTGCTAGGGGTGCAGGGTGTTAGGGGTGCACCTTGGTCTTCAGCTCACTGTCATCAGTCTCAAGAGCTGCTTCTGCACATGCCTTCACCAACTCCTGAAACTCAGAATTGACGCCTGGAAAGCCTGCAGACATCACTTGGAGCTTTCACATTGCAGTCTGCAATCATCATAGGGTGTTAGCTATGCAAGCTGCACATGCAAAGAGCAAAGTAGGACACGTAGGCTTCAGCCAAGTCAAACGTCACACAGGCTGAGAGTATGCTAGTGGGTGCATGGGTGGACAGACAGGTCTGTGCATGAGCATGCTAGAGAGCAATGGGTGGGTGGGTGGGTGGGTCAATCAGTGAGTAAGGACTTAGTGAGTGGGCAATTAAGTGAGTGGGCGAGCGAGTGGGTAGGTGACTGAGTACGTGTGTAAGGCAGCAAACGAGTGGATACATGAGTAAGTGGATGGGTTGTTGAGTCAGTGTATGAGTCAGTGTGCGAGCAAGCAAGTCAGCGAGTCAGCAAAGTTATGGGAGTGAGTGAGTGGATGATTGGCGCAAGCAAAAGCAGCCGCTTCCCGCAGCATGAGCAAGAAGTGGTGTGTGCAAATACAGTCAAGACACTGTACATCTACAGCACATTAGCCAGACAGCACTACAGGCCTGACTGTACAGTAGGATGTACAGCCGACTGTACAAATGATTGACATGGCATGGGAATGACCTGCGCGGCGCATGCCAAGGTAGACATCCAGGGCCTGGTGGGGGCGTGAGGCCTCCCTCAGAACCCTCATGGTGGTCACAAAGGTCACTTGGTTGGGCTTCATGCGCCTAGGGCCCCATACCATCCTCTTGAAAGCTGCATGGGCAGCATCTATCAGGCCTGGGCTGGTGCCACATGCCTTGATGAAAGCTGTGTACGCTGCTGTCGTCAGCTTCACCTTCTTGCTTTCCAGCTCCTGCATTGCCACATCAGCAAGAGGACTTGAATCATTTTCCCCTTGCCGTATCGCAATTTTTTACTTAATACGACATCAAAGACATGGAGAAGACTTGGCAGATTTTGGTTCTGATTTGTCACAGCAGAGCCTGAAGAAAGCTTGCAATTCATTATCTTCCTTGTCATGATGCATGACAGAGCCATTGGAGATGGGATGCTGTCTGTTGCAACCTGAGTATGTGTTTACAACTTGTGTTTGCCTGTCACAGTTGCTCAAGCAGCACTGCTATGGCCTGCCCTGAGGCTGCTCGGAAAGCTTTGCTGGAGATTGTTGGCTTCAGCACAGGTTTGCAGCTCTGAAAGATAGGACAGCCATGACCCTGCAGGGCCCTTGCGCAGGCTTGTGTGCTGCCTGTCATGGGACATCCACCATGAACTTGCACTAGCCACTATGTCAGGGTGCATCAGACATGCGGGCAGCACCTGCATGAGTTGAAGTGCCTGGTGACCTTGCCTGGCCTCAGCACACAAGTTGAACAGGGTGGTGTATGTGGTAGCATCAGCCTCCACACCTTGGCTTGCCATCTCACGCAGCAGCCCAAAAGCCACATTCAGATTCTCCTCCTGCACCACCAATGAAAACCTTGAGTAAGGGGCAAAGCAGTCCTCAGTGACTGATCAAAAACACATCAGTCATTTGACATGTGTCTGTGTATGTCTTGTTGCCATGCTGAGGGAAGTAGATGAGCATATGAGTGGACAAGCAAAATGCTGTATTGACTTCTGCCATGATCTACTGAACATGTGGTGCAGTCAGGAGCATTGACAGTTGTGATACTTATGCCGAGCATTTGCAACATGAGACATGCAGCGACGTTGCAAAATGGGTGTGACTTGAGACCAGCATGAGATGCTGTGAGAGCTAACCGGCAAGGTTTGGCTTGGAGGCACACTGCAGGCAGCCATGGCGCAGTTGTACACCTGTGTGTCCATGGTAACACCTGCACCCACAATCATTTTACTCCAAAATATTCATTAAATTTATTCATTGAATTCATTCAGTAAATTTATTCATTGTAGTCTCCTCAACTAGACACTACAGTCCAGTCATGAACAGCAGTGCTAATGCTGTGGGAAGCAAATCAATTGCATTGCAGCAGATGCTTCACGCTGATGGTGACATGGCATGTTGAGACACGGCACAATCAAGATACAAGATGAAGAAGATTCTAAGCGGTTCAGGTATCATGACGGGAGCTTTCCAACGCAGCAGCCCAGAGCTAACGCACCACTGTCTGGCTGGAACCCTGCTCATGTGCACAAGGCTGACAAGCCAATCATTGACAATACAACGCAATGCAGTTGGGTTACTGGGGCGCTCTCTGAGCCTAGCAACTGATAACAAGGAAGAATGCAAAGGCATCGTCCATAGATCAGATTCCTTCCCATAGAAAACCTGCTGCTGTGCACAGGAAAGGGCTGCAAGATACAGGACCAACGATCATACATACAGAAACATGACACTGGATCACCTGCTTGTCGCATGTCTGACAAGACAGTCAAGGCAGGCTGCAGGTGGTAGGTCTGGGCACATGCAATGAGCATGGCACACCAGGGATCAGCGTTCTTCATGTTCCAAAGGCCCCCTCGGGCACGCTTGAAGGCCTGCCACAGGGTGAGGGCTGTCTCCAGCTGCCCTGCCTGCCCACAAGCCACCATGAGACTGCCCCAGACTGTGTCTGTGGGCTCAAAGTTGGCTGCTACCATCATTTGCTGGACCTGAAAGCATATACGAATTTGCATTCCCAAAGCATGCATTTGTGCATGTGTCTGTCATCTGTGGATGCCATTCAGGCTGTCATGCATGCAAGAAGCAATGCTGACATGTAGGCATGATGGACGTATGCAGCAGGGTTACAGACATGCACATGTGGACATAGGGATGCACACATAGATATAGGGATACACAAGTATAGCTATGTACAAGTATAGGGATGCATGCAGGCATATGGATGCAGATGCATCCGTGCAAGGTGTTGCTAGCTGAAAGAACATATGTACGCAGCACAATCGTGGCAGGCAGCACTTGCTTCCCTGCGGAGCAGAGTGGAGGGGTGCTGAACAAGCGCACCTGTAGTGCATCGTCCACTTTCCCAGCATAAGACAGAGTCTTGATGAGGGTAGTGTAGGTGTGCTCATCTGCCTGCAACCACAGAACAGAGGCACTTTGCTACTAGGATTAGCAGCTGTGGAACTACTTTGCCTTACAAAGATGATAGGTCAGCTGCAGCATGCAGGCAGGTTACCTATGCACTTTGGGTATGCAGGCATGCATGCTTGGTACGGCACCACTCACGAGCAGCTAGCCACCAAAGCCCCTATAAGTGGGAAGTGCAGAGACATAGTAGGACATAGGAGAGCAAGCTTACAGGGATGGCAAGCTGCAGCATCTCTCTGTAGGTCTGCATGGCCTGATCAGCCAGTTGGTTGCGCATGCAGCACTTCAAGAGTGTGTTGTAGGTCACACGGTCTGGTCTCAAGCCTGCTTCTTGCAACTTTGCAAACCTGCACTCCCAAAGGCACAGTTCAAGATTTTTACCAAGGCCATGCTGACATCGTTAGATCAAGCAGTACATGTGTGTGAAACAGCAATGCTTTGACAGATGAAGAACTGCACACTAGGGCAGAAGCCTTCCATCTAGAAGGCACAGATGTTACTGTGCACAGATGATACCATGGCAATGTGATGAGTGCTTCATGCGTGGTGCAATCCTGTGCTTTACCACATCAGCTTGCTGTGTAAAGCACCGGGCCCAAGGCATGCTGCAAGTGTGCATGTACCGTGCGTAAGTGGTGGTTGCATCTGCATGTACAGCATTTAACAATGCATTGGCAGTCTTGACATGGCTCGGCTGCCAGATCTGGAGCCGCTGCATTTCATCAAAGGCTGAACAGGCCAGGTCCGGCTCTGACAACAATCCATATGAGCGCACCAGACCAAACCTGAACAAATGGCAACGCTTGTAATAGCCATGTTCCAACATTGCAAAGATGTGGTTTCAGAATATTCTTACTACACTGTTGAGTTGTGCATTAGCCCTTGATATGTGAGGACGCATGGGCAACTGTGAATCAACATTCAGAAATGCTGATGCATGAGACAGGTCCCAAACAACTCCTACTTGTACTTCAGTCATTCCCAATACGCATGTGCAGAGCACAGCTGCCCATCAGCATATGGTCTGCATGCTAATGTTGTGTCGGGCATAATGCATTCTGCTTTGGCAGGCCTGTCTCCAGTCAGTGCCAGTTCTGTTACCTGATCTGTAACTTATTGTGATAGATAATTTGTATGTGACTTTATGCACGTCTTCACGGAAGGACATTTCAATCTTTGTTCAGCTAGATCTGTGAGCATGCATCAGTCTTGCCCATGAGGAAACAACAGGTGGATAAATCATGGGCAAGGCTGATGCATGCTAATCCAATGCTGCATAATGGTGCTTGGGTGGGAGCAGACAACAGCTCTCTGCAAGGATCACCCCCTCATGCTGAGTTTTGTGCAATCATCACATGTACCTTGCTTGACTGCATACTGTATCTGATGCAATACCCCTATGATCCAGGCACTTTACTAAGGTCTGCAAATTACTGTATCCCTGGAAAAGTGTATCTGTATCCAATCTATCCAGGAATCATCACATGTTGGATTCCAGCAGTGTGCAGCTTACCAGGGGGCCACGGGCACCTGTTGAAACACCTTCCATCTGTCATCCCCAGTCAGAGCAGTCTGGATTCTCTTGAGGGCATTCAGATTGCGCTTCTGGCAGTAGTGCCTGATGAGCTGGTAGTAGTAATGCCCCTTCTCACAGGGCAGCACTTGGAGGCAAGCAAGAGCTGAGGCTACCCGCCCTTGGCCCCCCGGCTCAGCTATGCCCTGTGAGTACAAGGCTAGTACCTCAGCTTGGGACTGCTGTTCATGCACAATAGGAACCTGACTATAGGGTCCAGGTGTGGCTTCTGCTGTCGCTGATGACTGTATGCACATACTGTCGGATTTGTCTGGCCTTGAGCAAAAATAAAGCAGGACTTCATCAGTGCAACTGTACTGAAAACAGCAAATCCCTGAAGTGTCACTGCTTGACCGCATTAGGAACATACAAACAGCAGCAGCAGCAGCAGCAGCAAGAACATGGAAGCTCAAAGTCCATTGTAGAGAAATGAGCAAGGGAAGGGCAAGCCCACCAGCAAGATCTGGTCTCCATCAATCCTCTCAGGGGAGCCACACTCACTGATCAGCTGTTTGAGTGTGTCGAGAGCCCACTTGACGTTGCCTTGGTGGATGAACTTTAAACATGGCTGAAAGACTGCTCCTGCAGGCCTGCCTCTACAGCTGCCTGTGCCTTGCCCAAAAGGCTGCTGGTGCGTAGAAGATTGTGCAGCAGGGATGATTCTTGTGCTTGATCCTTGGTGCTGCAGAGGCAGCTGGCCAGGGCTAACTATTGCATGAAAAAATTGAGCCCTGCTTGGTTGCCGGTAAGTATGATTAGTTGGCTGGGGTACAATGTTTGCTCTGGCAGCTGTCTGGACCAATTTTGCACATTGCTTGCACTTGTGTAAAAGCTGTTGCTATATACTTTACATCTAGGCTTGGTATCGTACATGATGCTAGCAGCTAGCCTTGTGCCGTCTGTCACATATGCAGACAGGCTACTACACTTCAAGGCCTCTGACACCAGTGCCTACAGCCTCTGTATCATATTCAAAAACTTCTGGCTCTACTGCTGCCTTCCTGCCATTGTCAGGTGCTCCCATGCCTGCTGCTTTGTCTGCATCTCTCTTGGTATGAGGCTTTGCACCAAACAGAGATTTGACCCTGCAAGCACGTGAGCATCATTCCAGTCATGCCTCATGCATTGGCGTGAATGGTGATCGAAGACATGGATGCATGAAGCTGGCCTATCACCTTCGTTTGTGAGGCTTTGTCTTCTCGTGTTCCAAGAGAACGTTTCCAGAGACAAAGTAACGACTGCAAGCAGAAGCATGCCATCAGTTGCGACCTTTTAAAATGGCACACAGAATGGCTTTGGAATTATCAAACCTGCACGGGATGCAGTAGTGCTGTCCGTGTGCTGGAAGGTCCTCGTCAAGCTGAGCTCTGCCATGTCACGTCACACAAACCCTTGAACAATTGTAAGCTTGTATACCAACGTGGCAGCCAGCACTTCGTACCTGTTTGTAGTTCCCACAGGCGCTGTTTTGCCGTCGTGGACAGTCACTGCCTTGCGGACGTCTTCCCAAATCTGGTCCAAGTGTCTGCTTTCGAACTGAGCACGAAGCTGCTGTTTATGTGTCTTTCTAGACTTGCTGCTGCCAATGCCACGCTTGCCTACGCCTTTTGCTTTGCCCATAGATGCCAGCCCATGCAAACGCGTTTCACACGATATGCAGCCTGTGCGATGTCAAGGAGTGCAAGGGGAGACTAATCGACGGCTCAAGACCTATAGTACTGGCGGATAGGGTTAATGTTAGTCAGCTTCCATAGCAGCTCGCATCGTGGCAACGTCATTCTGCAGCGCAATCGGTCTTGAATCTAGGCGCGATTACCCTTGTGAGAAAGTCACACATAGACGGCCACCGCGACGAAGCCTCCACCTTCCTGTGCCCCGAAAATCTGAGCAGGCGCCACGCTTTGCACAGCCCTTTGACGGTGAGCTTTTGGACTATCACCTGTAAACAACCTCATAGTCCGTCGTGCACGACAGGCTGGGATCTGAACAACAGCAGACATCACAGGACAACACCATTCATTGCAGCTCGTGCACCTATATGGGCCTAGAGCAGAATCGACGCATGCCGTGCTTGTGTATGTGCAGGGCCATATCGACCTGGCAGGGTTGCACACAGCCAATCGCGGTGTCAAGACAGTGTCCAGTGTACTTGTTGCAGTTTACAAGATTGCGGGTTCCTCCATACGGCCACGCATACGTCCAGGCGTGCAAGCAGTTTGCTGCCTACCATGCCAGCAATTTTCTAGACCTGCTTGTCTGGTCCTTCAGAGCAGCTTCAGCCAACAGATCCGCCAGAAAAGTGTCTCGACAGCCGCAAAGTTTCTGTTGCAGAGACCACAGCTGGCTGCACACGGCATGGCTGGCCTGAAGCAGTCAGTGGCTGTGCGACAGCCTGCTGCTGTGCTTGAGCAGGAAGTGAGCACAGCAGAAGTCCCCCTCACCTTGGCCACTCCAGCAAAGAAGGAGAAAGCACACAAGCAATCTCAAGCCAGCAAGTCCGACACAGATGCTCTGCTGGCCAGCAATGGTTGTGCTGGCACTTTAGCAGACAGGATCAAAGCAGGCACTGGTCGGCGCAGGCTGACTCAGTCCAAGACACATATACCATCAGCAGCAGTCAACTCATTGGCAGAGTCCGTAGACCGCATCATAGCTCCAGAGACTGGTGCTACAGAGCGATTCATGGAAAGCAGAGATGCTGACAGCAACATACCCAGAGATATTCCTGGCGCATCACTTGAACAGCAGCAGCATGCTGCTATGCAGTCAAGCAATGAAGCAGCTGGCCCGGGCCTTGTTGCAGGTGCTCACGAGCAAGCTGGCACGGAGACTGCTGGCAAGTCAAAAAAGAAGCGTAAGGAGGGCAAGGGGCACAAGTCAGATTTGCTCCAGACCGCTTCTCAGCTTGCACAGGGATCAAACTCGACTCAGGACATACTCAAAGAGGATGACAAGGTATGCACAAGGGTCTGTTTGTGCAATGCTGCGTGCTCGAGCTATTTGCTGAGCAAGCATAAAGCAGTCATCCACGTATTATACGTTGTGAGGGTACAGTCACTATCTCTCAGGCTCTCTGCAGTACAAGTCAATAGCGTGACAGCTTGTGCTGACAAAACGCGCACTCCACTGTGCTTGCTTGTTGCCGAAGTTTGTCATAACACATGTGCTTGACCTATGAGGAAAGTCAGAAAACTCTGACTGGAAGCCCAGGAAAAGGTTGAGTGACATGGTCTGTTATGGTCTGGCAATGTAATGTCATTGGACCAGGGCATGTGCTAATCATCACCACTTGCATGGTCTGATTGCCATGTGCTTACATGCAGGTCACAAAACGGCATCGATCCAGGCAACAGGTCAAAGTGGAGGATGCCTCAGAGGATCCCCTTGCTGCACCTGTTGCAGCCCATGGCCTTCTGAGCAATGATGGTGGCGTCAATCCAGGCACTCAGCAGACAAGCGTGGCTGATAATGCTCAGATGCACATACAATCAGAAGACAGCTCTCCTGTGAAGCCCAAGACTCCTAAGCGAAAGCGCTTGGCCAGCACCAAATCCAAAGCTGGCTCTGATGCTGCTTCAGCAGCAGCAGATGCTGCGTTGGGTGCTGATGAGACAGCACAGGAGGTTCTGCACATTTCAGCTCCCCAAAAGAAGCAGAAGACAAAGGCGAAAGCAGAGACAGAAGCAGGGCTTGAAAGCACAGCTGCAGAGGCTGTAGCTGCTGCTGTTGAGGCTGTGACTGGTGACAGTGCTGCTTCTGGCAAGAAGAAGCCCAAGAAGCAACGGGTCAAAGCAACTGAGGTTGCTGTCGACACTACAACTGAGCTGATAGATGCGCCTGTGAAAGGTCAGCACCCCCTGCATGCTGATGGCATGTCTGTCAATGTCAGCAGCAGATACCTTGTGCGTTTAGGTCTTTCCAGATCTCACCTGTGCACAGCCATAACATGTGTCACTTATCACTTGTGTCAGTGACTGATGCTCTCAGCACTGAGTCATGGATCTATGCTCAACACATGGCTGGCCATTTTGCTTGATGTCAGTATGTGTCTCTGCTGGAAACATCAACCAATTCTTGCTGCTGCAGCACAGGACGCATGATCATGTTGCTAGTCTCCATGCCAACGTTGTATTGCACAGGCACCAGCACAAGGGATGCAGTGCTGAGAGTGATGCTCTGAGCAGCCCTGAGCGTCCATGGTTGTGCTGCACTGTAATGATACCGTCACAACACCACTGTAAGGATCTCTGATACGTCTGATACACGTACCACTTGTTGTCTGTGACCTGCCTGTGGTCTTGCTGCAGGCAAGCGCACAAACAGAAAGAAGAAGCAGGTGGAAGCTTCAGAAACAGATGGTCTGGTGGAAGCAACAGATGAGGGTGCCGTAGTCACAGTGACCAGGACGAAGACTCAAGCAAAGGCCGTGAGCAGTAGCCCTGTCTTTGGTAAGGCCACATCAACCAGCTTCCCTCAATATGTACAGCTGCTATCAGCTGCCCCTTTCGGCCCTCTGTGTCACCTGCTCAGCTCATCTCTTGCTTTGTGCATGTGTCCAATGACTAGCAGACAAGGCTGGCAAGCTTGTGGCCGCTTTCAGCCAGGTCCAGAACAGAGGCCTTGCTGAAAGCAGGCACATGTTTGGTGATCGTTGTGTTGTGACTCAGGCGCACAGTACCGTGCTGCTTCGGCAGCCTGAACAAGAACTCATTCTTCAAATTAAGCATGCTGTGCATACCAGCAAGGCTCAGGTCAGCAAGCAAACTGCACTTGTGTGCTGCAACTGCCTTCTTGGAACACTCCCCTCATCATGGCTGTCGCTCATGCAACTGCTGGGGCTCACACCAATGCTCAGAGTAGACACTGGTGGAATCATTGTGACAGTATGACATGTTGTGCAGAGATGCCAAGCAGGGAGGTTCTGCAGACAGCGCTGCAGTGGGATCCAGTCCCTTTGCCTGTTCCAAATTTTGGCTATGCCTGCCTCAACCTGGAGCTGCGCTACCAGAAGCCTCCTATCTTTACCAACAGGTCAGCTACCTTTACTGCTACCTGCTGACAGGCTCAGTAACATTTTGGCGTGTGGATGCTGACAACACACCTTGTCTGCTTGGGGCATAGTGTGGAGACATTGCACAGCAGTCATGTTACTGTCAGCATTGTCTGAATCGTTTCACTGCTGGGCTGCTCTGCTCATAAGGTACTCGCCGGTCTGCAGCACGTTGCTGCATAGCACCGTGTAACATGCATCTCTTGGGTCCTTAGTAGCCACTGTGTATGCATCAACTCAATCTGTCAAGCATCACCCCTGCACACAAGTATCACTCTTCATGCCATGTTCCTGAAATCCTCAAAGTGTTGAGGTGAGTGTATACAGACTGGGTGAGTTGTATGTGTGACAGGGACATGCGTCTGGCAACGTTCAAGCAGAAAGGGATGACTTATGTGAGCCAGCTGGCTCTGGAGAATGTGAAAGCCCTGAAGGCTATCATCCAATGGAACCATGAGCATGGCGTCCGCTTCTTCAGGTGCCATGAACCAGATTGCCCAGTGTTCTTTGCTTACAAGCATTTGTGTGTTCACACAGAACCTGGCTTCAGCTGGAGGAACATCACGTTTCTGTTCCCGACATTAACCAGGCCAGGGTGTCTGACTGTGCGTGTATCTGATGCTCAGGCAAGAGTAACACAGGAAGACAGACTGAGAACGGTTGCTGTCTCTATACTGTAGACATTACCTAGGGTGCAGTTCCAGGGAAATAACATATCTTGAACTGAGTGTGTGCGTGGTTCACAGGATGACAAGCACGCTGCTGCCTTGGTCCTCTGCCTATGAAATAGAGGATCTGCCAGACTTCCCTGCCATCGCAGACGAGCTGGCTTTTGCTGGGCAGCTGGCTCGTGCATGCAAGCAGCGGCTAACGTTCCACCCCTCACACTTTGTCAAGGTGGCAGCTCCAACAGAAAACCTGCTGAAGAAGAGCCTGAAAGAGCTTGAAGTGCATTCACAGGCAAGCTTGCCCTTACATGGCAAACCTGTGGTGAATAAAGAGCAAACTACCACATGGCCAGATGCGATGTGTGCTGAAACAGATGAGGGAATTTGCATGTACTGAAAGAAACTTCACAAAAGAGCCCTGTGAGCAGGCTTGACTCCACATGCTTTTTTGCACAACCGAGTCTGAGTATGGAATGCTTACAACCAGCTGCCAGCATGGCAAGTTTTGGTTTGTGCAGGAGCTGTGCAAAGGTGCTTTGCATTGAATGATCCTGAACATCCCATGTCAGTAATGTCACAAAGTTCATGCCAGAAAACCCAACTAGCTTCTGGTCTTGCTGCTCTGTCAGCCACTTTGCTTGGCTGTTGGTCATGCTCTGCTTTGGCTGCAAAGCAGCGTGTCTGATGTGACTGATGCTCATGCAGATCCTAGATCTGATGGGGTTTGAGCCAAGTCACTGGAACAAGATCAACATCCACATTGGGGGAGTTTATGGCGACAAGCTTACCACTCTGGACCGTTTTGCTGTGGGCTTTGGACGCTTGAGTGACAACTGCAAAGCCAGGTTGACTGTGGAGAATGATGACTGGATCTGTGGATTCTCTGTGAAGGACCTGCTGCCTCTCAGTCTCAAGTGCAGTATCCCCATCGTCTTTGACTTTCACCACCACAGGTTTTGCCCTGGTAAGCTGCCCAAGCATTCATTGACCAGCTGTAAAATTTGTTGGCATGTTCCATTCAACAGACTTTTGTGTTCTGTGTGTGCATGCTGCGTCCTACTATCTGACTGGAGCAATCATCACTGCATCATGGCAGATCTGTGTTCATGATCATGCACTGCATGTCACAGTGCATGTCCTGTCTTGCTGGTGTTGCTTGCTGCAATCTTCAGTCATACGCAAGACTACCATGTCATCATCACGTAAAGGCAGACCCACATAGCACAGCTCATGTGGCTGTCTCTCACATCTGCCTGTGGACATACAGGTGACTGGTCCGAGCAGGAAGCTTTCTTCAAAGCTCTTGAGACGTGGCCCAAGGGTATCAGGCCAGTTGTGCACTGGTCAGAATCCCAGGAGGAAAGGAGAGACACAGCGCACTCAGACTACATTCAGGGCCCAATAAATCTGCATGGCAAGGAGCGTGACGTAGATGTCATGATTGAGGCCAAGTGCATGGAGCAGTGCTTGTTAAGGTTCAGGGACTTCACCATGTTGGGCAAGGCTCCGCCCCAGCTGGCAGAAACTGGCAAGCCGGTTGTCAACCCTGCCTCTGAGCTTGCTGCTAAGTTTCTGTGAGGCTGAAGAGGAGCAGTGTCAACAGAAGTCTCGGCGTCAGCAGATGGAAGGAGCCAGCGCAGGCTGAAGCTTGGAAAAGAAAGTAGTGAAAATCATGATGGCTGCTATAAGCTGGTGCTGGCGTGACCTGGGGGGCTCTGGAAACGAGCCCTGAATGAAGCTTGGGCTTTCTTTGCGAGGAGCAAAATATTTGCAGCCATGACTACAAAGAGGCCTGTAGCATAGACACAAAAAGTTGGCTAGACGCAAGTACCAGCATGCAAATTTCTGTGCAGCATCTCAAACCAGCCAGAAAAAGGATCCAGCCTGCCCTGCATTGGAGCTGTAGTCATGGCTTGCAGGAGACATGCCTCTAGCATGCTGTTTCAGTAAAGGTCTCACCTTGCTGTCAGCCATAGTGCTAGTCAAAAGCCTTGCTGATGTCTCAACAAGGAGCAATAGCGGCAACTCAGGGACAGTCTCAATTAGGAATATCAAGGATGCAACAGAATTTTCATTTGCAATCCTGCATGTTGCCTTTGCCACAATTCATGTCATGTCGCCAAGTCAACAGTAATTGAGTTTATCGAGGCTTTTAATCCTGTTGAGCAGAACACTGCTTCTGGAGAGCTGAAAAGCCCAATTGATTGAAGCAACTTGCTTGCTTGTCTTGAACTTCCAAGGTTGTGTCATTGCTTAGGCCTTCTGGTCTAAACAACTCACTCCTTGATCGGAGTAACCTTTGCTCCAGATTTCATTCATTCTTTGTTTCATGCGCTTTTAGCTTCAGCCTTGAGGAGCCCCTTGCTTGTGATCGTTTTCAGGCAGTGTGCTGATGTTGTGTGTTGTGAAAGATGCGAGCTGCAAATGCCAGCTCCCTGTGGTTTGAGTTGACCTTCCTGATGGCATTACAGTTTTCTGTATGGCTGTGCCAGAGTGGAACAAGCAAACGTACATGAAGGGTGCAGGACTCTGTCTGACCTTCGCTGCAGAAACAGTGATGCGGCATGGGTGCATTTCAATGCAAAGGTTGAGGCAATATTGCAACGCTGCAAATGTGCTCTCGTTCAATGCTCAAACTGCTGCTTTCTGACCTGTGTATATTTAAAGTACTTACCTGTTGATCAACTGATGGCCCGTTGCTGACACATCAGGTGACAGTGCAGATCAGGCAAGTCTGTATGCATAGTATGTATTACAAACTGTGTTTGAACGGGGTACATGTCCCAGCTGCAGTGATGTGCATGCGACATTGGGCCAGCACAGCTGCACATGGTGGGCATTGTGCAGAAAACTGCTTTTTACTGAACCCCCATGAATGGTGCTGTCAATCACACTGTCAGGTGCAGCGTGATCAAGCTTGGTGATGAGGTTTGTGAACGGTCGCCAGTAACAGGTGATTATTTATACTGTACTACATACTATGTAGCGCTATTAGCCAATGATGTCAACTTTCAGTCCAAGGTAATCTGTAGCCATTTGCATGTTTGGCATGGCAGGAAGCACTTAGGCAAGCCACCACATGGTCTATGACTATGCATTTCACATGTGCTTGGCAAAGCAAGAAGGCATCATCCAGTACAAAGAAAGATGCATCAGCAGTCTCATCACTATTTCTCTGCTTTATTCAACTCACTACAAGATAGGGCTGTCGTCAGGGTTGGGGACTGTACATTTCTGAAATCGGTTATGCTGTCGTTGCAGGACGCTGCAGCATTTCTGAATATGCTGTTTCACAAAGCAGCTTCACATGCTGCAGCAGTATTCTGCATACAGAGATTGCACTTCATAAAATCAAAACGCGCCTGAAGCAGTGGAAGATGACACAAACTGCGCAAGATCAGGCAGCCAACAGAGGAGCAGTTATGCTGCTTTTTCAGCAGTAACAGCCCTGAGGAAGGCTCTCTCTGAAGAGGGTTGGACAGTGCTTTGCAGCTGTGTCAGCCTGTCTTCGATCTGCTGGAATGTTGGTCTTGCCTCTGGTTCATAGGCCATGCACTCCAGCGCAAGCTCCTGCAGCAGTCAACAACCCATTAAGGATGGGCAAACCATGGAAGTTGGGCAACAAATCATGGAAGTTGGGCAACAAATCATTGAGGATAGGCAACAAATCATTGAGGATAGGCAACACGGCTGCTCACATGCCATTCCCCAAGGCAAGCTTTTGCAACTGGCACAAGCCTGCCAAACACTCAAGAACAAGAAGGAAACAAGCACGCACAAAGCACATGAGCCTGGCACATGATACATCTGGCACTCATAGCAGAATGGCATCTTGTCCGGATAAGCTGTGGCACCAAATCATCAGCTTGCTGCTTGTACATGAAGCAGCGCAAGCAACTCTAATCATATCCTGCATAGACCCCAGCAGGACATGTACAATTGTGCAGCTGCTTCACAAGTGGTCTTGGGCAACCACCAAAAGGCACTAAGCAGTTTGCTGGGAGCATAGAGGCTGCAGACGCACCGTATATGCAGGATCCTCATACTCAGAGAAGGCCAGCTGCATCTTGTGTTGCACAACATTGGCAGTGATGACATCATTGGTCAGTCCCAGCCAAGGCTCCTCTCCATTCACCAGCTCCCACATGATCACCCCAAATGCGTACACATCTACCGCCTGCACATGGCATCTCTAGAAGCTTCCAACCTGCTTGACCATGCACAGGCAAGTCTACTGATGACTTGTGCCTAGTGCTTGCTTGAGCAGATATGTTATCTGAAGACCAATGCATCTGCACTGAGCCCAAAGCAGACACCACAGCCTTTGTCACAGCTGCACAGCATAGTATATGGCAAACTTGTCAAGGTAGGACAGCCTCCAGCAGCCCATGCATTAGCAAGAGAACTTGCATGTCATGCTCCAAATGGCATGCATGTGATGAATCTGCCCGGTATAGTTGCAGGTGCCTCAAGGGTGCAGTCTCAGGTGCTTAGCAGTGCCCACATGACAACACTTTATGTCTTTTGCCTACAAGCAGTCTTTGCATTGCTAATACCCCACACACGTCCAGGCATCTGCAACAGAACTGACACCCACATGGTGGGCTGTGTTTCTTGTTGGGCAGCAGGTGCGTCCTGAAGCTGTGCGCACAATGACAGTTAACAAGGTTGTTGGCGGCACATGTAGGGTGATGAACCAACCTTGGTGACCTGCTTGTCTGTCATCATCTCTGGGGCCATGTGGGTGAAGCTGGTGACTACACTGCTGCATGCGACCGGGCTCTCCTGTGCCTTCACTGCCACATCAAAGTCCATCACCTGAAGCCACGCACACGCTCATGCTCATGTCGTGCCATATCTCCTTGCCAGCTTTCAAAGGTCGACGACCTGTCTATGAGTGTGATCACAGCATTGCTGCATGCACAATTACTGCATGCTGTCACCCCAAACGGCAAATGGTCAATCACAACATACAGGTAGGGAGACATGTAACACAGACTACGGAAGGACTGCTGTCACAGAGCTTTGAACAAATATAGTGCTTGGTGTTTGCGGACTTCTCAGATGACTCCCAAAAAAGTGCAGTGCTGTAAGCGTGATGGTGACAATGGTCACATGCCACTGAAAGATACCTTGGCAATGAAGCCACGCTGGTCTTGGGGGCTGCTGGCCAGGCCCAGGCTGTCCCCCCTCAGATCTCCATGGATGATGTCCTTGCTGTGGACGTATGCCATGGCACATGCAATGTCCCGGGCTGTCGCATACACCGCCACCATATCAGAAGCTGGCGCAGAGTTGATGACGCTGTCTTCTGTCATGAACCAGCCACGCTCCATTGCTTCCTGCAGACGTATGTTGCATGGTCAGCATGCGCATCAACAGCAGGGTGATGTGTTCAAGATCATCGTATTCACGGTGTTTATGCTTTTCTGCTCATGCTGAGCTGGGTACAATGTGGCAGGTATGTGCAGGGCAAGTCTTGTCTGTACAGAGGAATCTGGTCTGTACAGAGGAATCTGGTCTGTACAGAGGAATCTGGTCTGAGCATCTGTGATGATGATGAGGCAAAAGGCCCACGCTGTAGCAATGCTTGCTGCAGGTCTTTGTGGGGTGTCGTGATATGTCTGCAAGCGCGAATGTATTAAATCTGGGGAGACCTCCAGGTGGCATGCAATTACCAATCGACATGTTTCAGATGGTCATGGTGAGTCATGAGCTTGCATGGCAGTAGAGTCGCGAGCTTGATGATGTTGGACTTGACAGTGCAGTTGGTGCTTGCTAGCCAAACATGGACTTAATGCTGGTACTGGCCAAAAAAATCTGCCATGCATGTAGACTGCTTGGTCCAGCCGGAACATGTTTCATGGTGTTTTGTTCATCTCTCTGCTTATGGACCAACTGGTGTTTCATGTGCATCTCTCTGCTTATGGACAAGTTTCCATTGGACCTATACACTCTGCTTGACTTGCCTGCTTGCCTGGGCAGCCTTATGTGCATATGAAGGGCAGCCATTGGCATACACTTAACACACCAGTGGTTCAGTAACTGGCATGGTGGCATTAACGCTGCAGCTCAAGCCCATGCAACACAAACAGTGCAATGCTAACCTCAGCCTCAAGGCCCTAAACCCTGAAACCCTGCAAAACAGGGCAGGGACGGCAGGGGTACACAGTGAGGAGGAAGCGCACCGAGAGAGAGCCCTTGTCGCAGTACTCTCTGACCAGCCAGAACTCCAAGACCTGGGACTTGGCCTTGGGCTGCAATGCCTCGCCCTCTGAGACCAGCAGCTTCTTTGACTTGTAGCGCCTCAGCTGGCTCCTACCAGTCTGGAAACAAGACACATCCCTTGTTTAGCTGTGAGCCACAGCATCTGACATGCACATCATCCAAGAAGCTGGTAGGGCGTGCACACTTCACATGTATGTGCACAGGTGCAGAGCCTGGACAACCCATAATGTTTGCACTGCACTCCTGCCTCATCTTGATCCAAGCATGCTGGTACAGTGCAACATCTGAAACCTGCCAGCAAGGTTGCACGGCTTGCACAAGCCATGCAAGCAACAGGCAAATGCTTGTCTGTGCCCACATGAGAGCCAGCGAGCCAGGGAGCGAGTGAGGGAGCGAGGGAGCGTGTGAGTGAGTGAGTGAGTGAGTGAGTGAGTGAGTGAGTGAGTGAGTGAGCGAGCGAGTGAGTGAGTGAGTGAGTGAGTGAGTGAGTGAGTGAGTGAGCGAGTGAGTGAGTGAGTGAGTGAGTGAGGGAGAGTGAGTGAGTGAGAGGGAATGAGCGAGGGAGTGAGTGTGAGAAGGTGAGTGAGGGAAAGGCTGTGAAGTGTGGTGCAAGGACTTGTAAGGCTTGGGTGACCCAGAGAGCAGCTCTATCAGCTGCTGACAAAGCATGCAAGAGAGATGGGCCCAGGCCTGATAGGGCCATGAGCTTGCAGGTAAGCCTCTCACCGTCCTGGTCCTGCTGATGGTTTTGTGGGTGATGGCAATGTTGGGGTGGATGAGGCGGTCGGTCAGCTGGCCCTCACACATGCGACTGTGCACTGGCTCTTCCCCTTGTTGCTCAACCACCTGCACCGCGTGCTGTGTGCAGTCACACATGCTCACATCACAGCGCGTGATGCTACGAAATGGGAGTTGAGGGAGAGCAGAATGAAAGGAGAGGAAGGGTGGAAGTTGGGGGAACGGGTGGGAGAGCCTTGTGAGGGTGCACTGATCCAAAGATACAGTCCACAACCCGTTTTGCACAGCAAAATGTTGCAGAGCTTTCCTGGTCTTGTTGTCAATCACTTTGACGTGATCCTACTGCACATCAGATGAGAAGAAAGTCCTGTCACTTGGTAAGGTAAGACAGCTGAACAACATGCTGCACACTAAACCCTCCACAAGGCAGGTGCAATGTCGCAGCCTCTACAGCAAGCACGTGCACAGGATAGCAAGGTAGGCAGCTGCAGTTACCGTCAGTCTTATCCCATATGTAATACGCAGTTGCAATATGTAATATGCAATACACAGCATATTCCAGTTTCACTCCAGCAAGGTAAGTATCAAGTTACCTTGACTGTGACAGGCTCGTCATTGTAGACACCCCGGAAGAGGCGACCCCTCTGAGTGGTCATGATGAACTGCCCCAGCACCACACCCTCCAACATCCCAGACATCTGCATGCCACCATGTGCCAACTGAGCAGCAAGCAGCAGATGGAGTGCCTATCGGCAAAATGCCTATCAGCAGGGGGAATGCCTATCAGCAAAACGCCTATCAGCAACATATCATGAGAGACTATGTCAAGCAGCTATAGGGCTTGTGCATGATCTTGGTGTCTGCGTCTGCAGCAGCAGTTGCAGTGTCTACATGATATCAGCACCATTGCATGACCATCACCCATCCTCAGCATGCGGCAGGCAACAAGCTGTCTGTGCTTGTGTGCCTCTGTAAAGTAGTACCATGTGCTAGTCAGGGACACAGGCTTGCTGGTTGCCTTGTGGGCTCCAGCAGTGCATCATGCTCACTTCATCATTGGGAGCTAGCCAGGACTGAATGTGACTGACCCTCAAGAACTGCCTGTCTTTGATGAACGAATCGTCAAGTAAGCAAGTGAATGAATGGATGGGTGGATGGATGGATGAGTGAATGAACGAATGCATGGATGAATGAATGCAAGCACAAATGAACACTTTTGCGTCTGCTTACCGATGCTGTCCTCCTGGAAATTGTGGTGATGGTAGGCATCCGCACAAGGCCAGTTGCTGCACCAGCTTCTGGCTTTGACTCAGCATCCTCCGCCGCCTCAGGAAGCTCGCCTGCCACTCCGGCCACGGTCGGACGCACGGACACAAAGTAGTGGGTGCATGCACGGACCTTGGGCCCAGCTGACTTGATGAAGGATGGGATGCCGATCAAAGGCATCTGGTCATCCACCATGTCGCTTGTGACCGGCCTGAAGCGATGGTCAAGTAACAACAGTCAAGTGCTGCAGCATGCATGTTGCTCTGGCTGAGTGATATGCAAGAGAGCAGTCCTGAGTGCTGATAAACAGAGGCATGACATACGCTCGGTGGAATAGCATGCAATCTAGACCTGCAAGCGTGCACCTTGGGATGTTTGCTATTTTGTTTGGGCAGCAGTGGTGTATAAGTCAGGCACTTGTAAGTACAAAGGGCGGCATGCATGCAGGTTGACTGCAGTTGTTGCTGTGGGGGGGGAAGGAAGGGGGGGGAAGGGGGGCGGGGGGAGTGCAGTAATGGGGCAGGACCCTTGCAATCCCCCCCCTCCCCCAACCTTCTGTCACCTCCCACGGCAACAGTGGTCTGGAGTGGTTGGCATGACTGGAACAGGCAGCCTCGGAAGGCAGTGAGCAAGAGGACAGACCTGAAGCGCAAATCCACCAGGCTGACGCTGCCTGTCTTGCATTTACAAGCCTTCAGCGTCACCTCATCACCCTCTCTGATACAAGTCACTGCCTGCTCTGTTTTGGACTTCTCACCTTCCTGAAACCAGCGGCTCACACATCACTGAACGGTCTGCCCTAATACTGTCATGGGGCTTCTGTCTTTGAAGACAGCTTCCACCCAGAGTGCTTGCCAGCATCATTTATCAAAGTGACACATGCCTGTCATGGCAGATCATCCAAGTAACTGAGCAACAAGAGCAGACGCATCTGCGCTTGTCCAGAAGAGACATCACTGACTTAAGGCCTCTGATGCAGCTTGAGTGCAGCTGCAAGGCTGCTTGTTGCGTGTTGGGCTCTAAAGACATGGTCATCACCAAGAAGCACACTTGCATTGTGTATAGCTTGACCACTCGCAGCCTCGGGTTCAAGATGCCGCAGTACAAATCGGCTGAAGCCACTTCATTGCATCAGCTTGCAATGGCACATTGCATACATTGCATGTCTGTGGCTTTGTTTCGCACCAGCATGGGGTATCATCAGACCACTGCTCACCGGACATAAAGATCATTGGTACTGCTGAGCCCTACCCCTGCCCAATTACGATCAACATTCAGGTCAACATAAACCATGGGAGGCTGCTGCACTTGACCAATGTATCCACTGGCATGACTGCGCCAGTTTGTCATATGCCGCAATGCAGCGATGCAAAGCCAACAGAATATGAAGATTGGTAATCAACTCCCTCACCTCAGTTTCATCAACGATGGCCACAAGGTCTCCCAAGACGCTCTTGTATGCCGTCTCATCATCAATGCCTGTACAGACGCACATGGCTCATGTTCAAGCCAGACCAACAGACATGCATGGCACTAGACAGCCCTGGCAACCAATCAGGCCATCTCAGCTTGTTTTGTTTGAGAAAATTCTGAATGAAGACTGTCAGTATGGGCTGTGTAACAAAGAAACACCAGGGTCACATCTGATGTCACTCTGCACCTGTAGCATCTACAAGCCAAAACCCTCTTCCACAAACAGAGGCCACAGGTAACACAAGGAGGCCACTAGCAGCATCACCAAATTTGCAAATGGTCATCATAGCATCATAGCAAGTGCCGCAGGAGTGAGCAATGCTCTGTTGCTCACCAAAGATGTCTGAGCAGATTGAGTTGAGCCACATGATTGGGGTGGAGTAGGGGTCAGCGGCATCAATGATCATCACGCCCTCTGAGTAGTAGTCGGATGTTGCGGTCTTGTCTGGCACACTGCCCAACACGCCTCTGTTCAGTTCCTCCACCTGCCAATGCGCAACCGGCCAAGCAGTCTGTCAATGCGCCACATACATGCAACAAGCGGGCGTGCCTCTGTCATAAACAGGTGTTGCTGACTGGGCATCTGACTTGACCAAAGCAGCTACCAATCACTATTGACATGGACACACAGGTATGCATGTAGCGAGAGAGAGTGTTTCAAGTTTGATGTGGGAGTGTGTTGACAGGTTAACACACAGCAGCTGTTCTGTATGCTTGGCTTACAAGCTTGGTGGCTGTCGCAGCTGCATAAACAATGAACTCATCCTTGGCACATGCATTTCAACACATCTTGTGCTGTGCTGCACTCTGAATTGAGGCAACAACATCAGTGCGCTGCTGTGCCTAAGCCGCAGGGCGTATGTAAGCCTGACGACTCATGGCAGAATTCCGGCAATGACAGGCACATCCAACCACTGCATGCATGTACCTGACTTTTGCAAGAGACATATGTTGCGCAACTGAATTGCATGATGAAAGAGTAGCCCCTACCACGTGCTTCTTCTCCACCTCTCTGACCACCAGCTCAGCAAAGTTGCACAGCATGTTGACATCTTGTACAGTGAGCGTGCGGGGCTGAGCATCCAAGCAACACCTGTGCCATGTGCCTTTCTATCACAATCATGTAATGCTAACCTACCTGGCTAATGCGGCAGCAAAGGCTGGCACAGGTGAAAACCAATAAATCAATCCATCAATGTAAGCAGCTCATCAAGAAAAGCTGCACGGACTCATGAAATGCCATTGACATCATCAGGTATTGCATTTGCTGCATGGTTGTTCACGATGATGTGATTGCTCACCACAGAAGTTGAGTTGAATGTGATAACATGACAATAAGCAGCCACAAACCTCAATGCTGTTGCAATGGTAGGCAATGTGGTGCAGCAGATAGCAAGCTTGCTTGTGATGTGACATCAAGAAAGCAAAAGATGATAGTATAGCTTACAGGCTGCCAATACGGTTGCCCTGAAAGGTGACCAAGGGACAGCCCACATAAAACCGGAAATGTGGCTCCCCTTTGATGATTGGGTGGTCCCGGAATCTGCAGGAATGACACCAACACTAGTTACATAATGCTGGCTGTGCAACTCTTTGACAAGCTGAACTGGACAAGCTAAGGATGCATGACAGTGCATGCAGACAGTGAGAAGGGCAAGCACTTGTGTACAGTCTAGCTAACATTGCAAATCTGGCCATTATGACAGGATGGGTACCACCAAAGATCAGAAGCAGCACACATATGATGCAAGTCGTGAACAGCTATGGACAGAAGGACCTGAGTCATGCACTGATGCATGTTGCAGTTCAAAGACAAGGGTTGCTGTCAGGGAATGTGCAAACAGCAGGCAGTGAGGTTATGACCTGATGTCTTGCAGGGCATCAGGCACAATGAGGACCTCAGGAAACTCAGGCAGCAGAGTCCAGGTGCACAATGAGAGCTTGCGGGGTATGTCCTCAGGGCTGTAGTCTGCCTTGAAGCATGCCATGGGCTGGGAGGTGTTGACCTGGAAGATTCCATCGTTGATGAAATGGATGTTACAGCATGACACCTGCACACATAAGGTCTCTCTCTTTGCAGCACTGATGCCAACTTGTCTGTTCTGATTCACTACAGGTTGATGGACTGGGTGCTGTGATGTGCAGAGTTAGACTCAGGCAGCAGGTGCTGCGTCATATGACTGCATTGGTCAGGAATGTTGACAGGGAGCAAAGACATGATGTGCACAGTTGTAAGCACACCTGAAGCAACTTGGCTAGTACATGTGCCAGTCTGGCTGTAAGAGGATTATGTGGTGCATTGTTCAGGCCTATGCCAGTGAAAGCCTCCATCCTCTCTGTCTCATTGTGAGGAGGCACAGCGCCCTTGTAGTGGTCCACAGTGGGTCTCCTCCTAGGCCCTGCACTTGAGACATGTGTTGGGTACAGGGACATGCACCCTTGGTATACACACTGCGTTTTGGCTGTCTGCTGGCTGGCTCTTATGAAGTTGCTGAGGGTGGTAACCAAGACAAGGGCAGCGCTGTCAGCAAAAGCTGTGCGACACACACAGCCAGCAATGCAGCAAGCCTTAAAACACAGCAGTGTTCTTGTTGCAAGCAGGATTCGGAGGGTACCAGACGTGGGCCCATCGCCTAGGATTGGATTGCTGCTGATTTGGGACTGAGAAGTGGCGTTGACCTCTAGCGTGACTGGAGGAGGAACACCAGGAATATCTGTCCAGGACTTCTCGACTTGGACGGTTTCCTTTGGAGCTTCCTGCGAAGCTTAGCACACGTCATCTCAGCGCCCTGCAAAAGCTTGTGTATGACTCACTCAGGTTGACCTTCAACTATTGACCGGACCTGCTGGATGGGGTTCGCTCCTTTTGTTCCGTGGCGAAGGGCCGATGGGCTGCAGCCCATTTTGACCTTTTGACGTTCTGTGTGTTTCGAGATTTTCTCAAGCGCGACAGGCGTCGAGTGACGGGGCCAACGTCAGCCTTGCACGAGACAACAGACGAACCCTACAGCCAGAAAAGCTGACAGTAGCAATGACCAAACCCGCACCAGCAACTTGGCAGCTCAAAGGTGAAGGTAGAGGAGTCTCTACCGGTGTGTCCGCCCTGACTTTGCGACAGCTTCACGATGCGACAGCTTTACGATGCCACACGAGGTGCTTGGCAAGTTTGACTACACTGTGAGTCACAGTCTGTGACTAATCAAGCAAAGTTCTGAACGCACGCCATGCATGTGCGATTCCCACATGTTTTCATTGGGCATCATCAAGGGATTGCCGCTACACGCAACAGAACCCGCAAAATCGTGAAGCGTGCGCCTACTTGATATGCATTCTTTGCTGGAATCTGATGCAGACCATTTGTGGCAAGTGGTATGACCTGGGGCCTTGTTTCGACTTCAATCAGCATGCATAGTTGTTGACCAAGTCCGAAATTCACTACCCGTGAGAGTTTGCCGTTGAAGTGGGACACTTCCAAATGAAAAGATTCTTGAGTCTGACATAGGTCGTGTCGCATGCCGTCGAGCTCGCAGACCGGATGGCTTATGAATGCTGAGAGACTGTACTGAGTTGGCTATCAAAGTTCACTCGCCATGCCGTCAGAAGCTCAGTCCTTGTTGAAATCCACAACTGTAGACGAAGCTGCACAGGCAGTGCAGGCTCTCTTCCAGTTCTTGGTATGCTGTGCTGGCTGCAGGCCAGCATTCCCATCTATGCAATAAGCTTTTCCAATACATAATTTGTGTAACTTGCAGGGCTTGGCTGATGTGCAAGCTGTGCAATCAAGGCTCCATCAAAAGGTGAGATGCCAGCGTGGCTGAAGTTCAGTTCCTAGCTCTCCCCCTCTTTCCCGCCCATCCTCTGCATTTCTCCCTTGCGCTGACCTGCACAAAAACCAATGACTTATGCTAATGCAGAAAGGCCAAGGCTCAGCAACTGGAGCAAAGCAACCACTGAGATCAATCCAGGAACCAGATAGCCCTACGCTGTTTGCTGCGCTGTCCTCACAATCGCATCTGCCTGCTTTGCAGCTGCAGCAAGCAAAAAAGGTGAGTCCAAGCATACGTGTGAGGCACACATGTACTCACTGAGAGTGGTCTTAGGCAGCATGAAAAGCGAACAAAAATTATCCAACAAAGCACTTCATGCAGGCTGCAGAAGCCATGAATACAGAGGAGCTGCGCTGCCAACTGGCTCAAGTGTATCAGGCGTACAATTCGCATGTAAGAACCACATGCATTTGCCTTGTACCACTAGCCTTGAATGTCATGCATCTGAATCTTCATGTCGCTGATCTATTTGGGTGGCACTATGGCCTAGTTTAGAGTAGTGAGATTTAGAGCAGCAGCTGCAAACTGTAATGCTGCGCATGAATGGAAATTGAAACTGCAGGGTGCGGTTCAGGGGATGGACACCGCAGATTTTCTGCACCTCTTGGCTGACTGTCAGCTTCTGACAAACAGGTGAGGCTGGCACTCCTGCAGCACTAATAAATGCACAGTCCAGATGCTTGCTGCTGCCTGCTTGAGTTGTGCATTTCTGCGAAGCTGTAGTTGCTGCAAGGTTTGGGCTGCTGGAGGGCCAAGAGGTGTATCAGGCAGCCTGGGCAGCAGTCACAGCTGCCTCTGACCACAAGGTATTCTTTTTGCTTGAGCCCCCACTGGCGTTCTTATGCTTCATCAAACTCCTGTCACAGAGAGACAAGCTGTCAGCAATGCTGCATAAAAGGTAAAGGTCAATGTGCATTTCTGGCTGTGATGTTACTGTGCGCCATGCAGGCTTTGGGTCTCTCAGAAGATGGTCTAGAAGATGCCCTACGGCGCGTGGCTGCAGTCAAACTCAGCAAGCTATCCAATCTGGTGAGACTGTACCTTCCTGTTACACCACTGCTTCTCTGGCTCTATGTTACTTGCATTCTCGGGCTTCCCCATATGTCAGCTGAGTCATTGGTCTTGCAGGATGAGGCATTTCGGCGCCTGCTCTGTCATTGGGTGCTGCCACATGCACAACAAGGGCCCAGCAGCAGCCCCTTCCAAGGTCTCTTCACTCCAGTATCCATGGTCAGTACCCAGCCGCATGCCCTAGCTTTTGATGCCATGCTTCCTTTGCAAGCCCAAGTTCTACCTCTCATGCGTGGCTGTGAGCAACGCCATGCGTGCAGCTACTGCTGCAGAGGTTGCATGCCATGGTGAAGTGGAGAGACAAGACTTGTCCCGCAAGTACCTAGCTCATCTTGAGCTGGAAAGAGTAATTATGATTGTTATTATTGTTATTGTTATTATTATTATTATTATTATTACTATTGCTACTACTATTACTATTACTATTACTATTACTATTACTATTACTATTACTATTACTATTACTATTATTATCATTCTGAAGTCATTGGCGGCATGCAGGATCTGGTGGCCAGACATGACGCCATATTGAAGAAGGTGTTTGCATGGTATGCCAGCCTGCCGTCCTTGGCTGGTCAGACCTCCTGGGAACAATTCAGACACACCCAGAAGGGGATGCTTGCAGGACACCTCATCCTGCTTCTCACTGACTTCAAGGTGTGCCCATTGCTCTGGGTCTGCCATCAATTTTTTGAGGCAGAAACTCTGACGCAGTTCAGCACCTCTGTTTGCCTGAGTTATGCATCTGCACCTGAAGCTGCATTCATGAACATGATTGTTTGTATGTGACTCTTGACCAGCGCATTGTATGCCAGACGCTGTGTGTGTATGGCCAGTCAGCTTATGCCAGCATACGTCTGACGCCTGGTGAATGGCACAGGTGATTCCAGGCATGCTGTCAGTCAGACAAGTGACTGGCCTGCTGCAACAGTACAGTGCAGAGGCACCAGCACAGGATGGCATGCTGCAGTACCCCCACCTGCTGGACATGCTGTCTCGCTGTGCTGTCTTACTCAGACAGCAGGTGCAGAGGAAGCTGAGTGGGCCGTGGGTCAACATCACTGAGGTGCAGTAACACCTTGCATGACTGTCAAATGAGAGACAGCTTACCATGCAGCGCACCCTGTCTGTCTCCAAGTGCTGGATGTACTGCCGCATGTGCCTCAGTAGCAAGCAAGCTCTTCACATGGCTGTCTCTGTGCTGGTCCTTCTCCCCAATCTGACTGACTAGAATAGACTCAGCAGCTGTGTTTGTATAGACCTGATGAGGTGCTGACTTGTGCTGCAGCTCAATTCGCTGAAGCGCTACCTGAAACTCCAGTCCCTGCCAAGCATCCAAGAGGCGTATGCCCTGCCGGATTCCCCCCACCATGTGGCCACTATCACAGGCAGCCTGCAGAAGCTGCAGCTCGTTCAGCCTACTCGCCTTGCATCACAATGGCCACAATGCCAGGCTCAACAGGCTCCAATCAGCAGCAGCAGCACATCTCCTGCACAAGGCATGCATCAGCACCTGACAATGAGCAGGCCTGTGCATAAGAACAAGTCACGTAGTGCAGCAAGTGGCAGCATTGCAGCGCATGCAGCCAGCTGGCAGGGTCGGCAGGGGTCGAGGTTGGGGTCTAGAGTGGGTAAGAGTGGCTGGGATGCCACTGGGGTTGAGACGCAGATGATGAGCAGCTTGAGCAGCAGTGTGGGCAGTGAAGAGGAGGAGTGGTACTGGAGGGAGCAGGATCGGTTATGGCTTGAGGCACAGCAGCAGGAGGCTCGCAGGAAGCACCTTGCATGGTGAGCCGCCAATTGTATCATGTCCCTTGTCCCTTGTCTCCTGAGCTGTGCTGGTACTTGGTACAGCTGCATGTGATATGCTGACGCTGTGCTGCTACCCACGTCTTGCCTACCATTCTGTTCTGTACGGATTGGCCTGTAGCAGCCTGTCTGCGAAGCCAAGGGAGGCATCTGAATGAAGTTTCTGCCATCGAAGCATGCACGCTTGGTCAATAGTTGCAATCAGGGAATGAAAGCAGTGGTGGCAATGCACACACCTGCAGGAGGGAAGGTGACAAGAGGCGGCTGTTACAGCACCGGCAGGAGAGGTTGTCATATGACCCCAGGATGCCGGCCCGCCTGGCCAGCTTCCCCTGCCACATGGCCTGCACCCCCACTCCCCCCTATGCCCTGCTGGACCCCGCCGCCCCCATTCCCACCACAGCCCTCAACATGGATGGGGATGGCTGGTGCCCCATGGTGGATGTGGTCAGGCTGGAGTGCCCTTCCCCAGTATCAAGCACAGGTAGGCAAGCCTGCTGTTTAGTGTGTGAGTGTGTCTGTGTGTGTCTGTGTCTGTGTCTGCCAGCACGCATGCACAGTCATGGTGTATTGAAGTATATGGGGCAATCTGTCCAACCTGAGCTTGTGACAGATAATGGAATGTAAGTTGGTTGAAAGCAGCTGGACTGCCAAGCTGATGCTGAAGCTGTGCAAGCAGTGAAAGAAGGGCATGTGGTGCTGTGGGGTGTGTGATGGGTCCTGTAGGGCTGACTCTACAGTGCAAGCTAGGTCTAGGGCAAGTGACCACAGGTTTTGTCTGCTTGACCCACTGTATGGTGAATGATGATGATACAAATGGGCCGTTGAAGTTGTCTGTTGGCAGCAAGTGCTGTGTTGTTCGAATTCTGCTAAGCTACCTGAAGAGCCATTTGATGAGTCTGGTGTGTTGCAGAAGCAGAAGAGGATGTGGTGGAGCAGGCGAGACTGGGAGAGCTGCCTATGCTGTCCTTGAAGTATGTGCCTCTGGAGATGCTCTCAACAGGCATCAGCAAGCTGGGTAGGCCTACAAACATTGAAACTTCAAATCTCAGCAGACGCAACACTCTTGCCCGTGACAACTGCAGAGAAAGATAGAAGAGCATACATGTGGCTGCTGATACTTGGAATGTATGCCAGCTTCTTCTGAGGCTGTGTGTGCTGTGTGTTGTGCAGGCAAGAGGAGCCGTGACATGGCCTGGGCACATGACACATGTGACCAACTAGCTGCTTTTGATGGCAGACTTCCATCCTTACTAGCTGGCTGGAGCATTGAGAACGAGAGCCAGCAATGGAAGCAAGCAATAAAGGATGCAAACACACTCCCGACTGTGCCTTCAGCTTCTTGCAGTGATTGATGGCACTCTGTTACGCAGTAAGGTCCAGCAAGCTTGCTGATCGATTTGTGCAGTGTACAATGCAAACTGCTGTTTGCCTGATTTGCATGTGATAGTACATATGTGGTGTTTTTTTCTATTAATTCTGAGTCACAGCACTTGCCCCTGTGCAATGAACCAAAAACAGCTATTGTGATTCTGAAGTGTGCAAGGGTCATATACTGCGCAGACAAATGCAGCTCTGAGGCAGACTATGCACCTGTCTGTCGTGATGCAGCTGATTAATTTAATAGATAGTATGAGCAGACACATGCATGCTGTCTTCATGTTTACCACAGTCACATTGTTATACAATACTTGCAACATCCAATCTCCTCACTATTACAGCAGTAACACTTGTCAAGCCACAAGCAAAACTTGACTGGCAACATTATAGGTGAGTGAGGTCAGTAGATTTATGCTGGCTAGCACCAGATATACGTGGTGATCAAAAAGTACCAACAAATGCCTGAGGCCGTGCATGCCAAATCTTTCAGCCATGTCCAGAACCAGGAATCTGACATTCGTTGGTTGTCTCTGCATCCGATGGCCCAGCAGGCAGCACCTTGCGCAAATTGCCTTGCAGCGCTCAAGCCCGCTCTCACCTGGGCGATAGACATCGTAGCAGGCACCAGCATGTCCACATAATCTGTCAAACGTCGTCACGCTGCCAAGAGGTCTGGTTGGCTGTTAAAGATCAGTAGCCATGGACCGTGCACGCACATTTTTGACTGGGGTCAAGTCTAACGGCAGCCTGCTTGGTCTTGCGCGAAGGTGTGCATGCTTAATCGTCAATGTCATCAAGCCAGCTCTCTATTATCTGTATCGCTGCTCCTTATCGCTGTTCCCATGCCGTCTCTTGTTAGGGAGTATCCTGTCTCAGCTGACGAGTATGAGCTGCTGGAGGAGGCTGGCCGTGGCGTCAGTGCGACGGTAAGACAACTCAGCAGGTTGTCTGTGCTCAGTGGTCTAGTACTGTCAGCCTGGTTATGTATACAACTTTTCACTATGCTCTTTTGCCAGGTTTGGAAAGCCAGATGTAAGGCTACAGGGGAGGACGTGGCTGTGAAGCTGCTTGATCTTGAAAACCTGAATTGCAGCCTGGTAGGGTGCAGGATCGCCTGCTGCTAGATTACAAGCTAAGGTCTGCTAAAGTTGAGAGCGCACTTTGTTCCCATAGGAGGAGATTGTCAGGGAAGCACAGACAATGCGGCAACAGCACCACTCGAACGTGCTGCCATTGCACTGTTCATTTGTCCACCAGCAGAACCTTTGGATGGTCATGCCGTATGTGGCAGGTGGTTCTGTTTTGAATCTCATGAAGTTCGCTTACTCAGAGGTATGGCATGCACATCTGCTTCACACTGCGTACATCATCAGCATATAAACCAAAAGAATGCATGGTGCAGGGTTTGGAGGAGCCCGTAATTGCTACTATTCTCAAAGAAGTACTGAAAGGGCTAGACTATATGCACAGGCATGGAGGGATACATCGCGATGTCAAGGTATGCTGTTCATGCCTCATGCCTGGCTTACTTGAAGCTGCAAGATATGGCTGTACAAGACTAACTTCATGGGCAGCTACAGCCCAAATTGCTGCCGTTGAATCGCACCTTGTCCCTTCTATCACTCCAACTGCGTCACACCGATGAAGTTATGGACTGCTGACAGGCAGGAAACATCTTGATAGACAAAGATGGCACCGTTCTGTTGGCTGATTTTGGTGTGGCGGCCACAATGGAACGTGGTGGAACTTGGGGCAATCAGCAGATGTCACGCAACACATTTGTGGGCACCCCTTGCTGGATGGCCCCTGAAGTCATGGAGCAGACAGAAGGGTACGCACCACAAAGCCTGCTGTCACAAGCTTTGCTGACTCCAGTAGCTTTGCATGCTATGTACTTCACAGAGCAGCAGCGTGCCTGGCATGTATCCCTGACGGCACTCTGTGCACACCAATTGAAATCGCAGCAATGTACTTTGACAGTGTACACTGCAGCGTCTCTAGAATTCACTGAGGCTGATAAAAGAGCCCGGTCAGCTCCGGTCTCCTGAATGGAATTAATGACTCTGTTTGAATTGGCAATCATTCCCCTTCTGACGGGCCAACCTGATCTGACAGTATGCCACAAGCACAACAAGGATGTTGTGATTGTGTGATGTCCTCCTCTGGGTTAACTCTCCCATATCTTCCACGCCAGGATAACTGTTGGGACAAACTGAAGCACCCACAATTGGTCATAGGCCTTCATGCGGCCCTGTTGCTGCCTATCAGGTACAACAGCTTGGCAGACATCTGGTCCTTTGGAATCACAATTCTGGAGCTGGCTCATGGGCACGCTCCCTTTGCCAAGCTGCCACCCATGAAGGTGCTGCTGATGACCATTCAGAACCCTCCCCCCACCCTAGAGTCAGACAGCGGCAAGAAGCATTTCTCCAAGGTACTCCATCTGTCGCAAGAAGCTTACTAGGCTAACTACTTGCAATCTAAGAAACTCAGTGGAGCACACTCACAGCATTACTGCAGCTCCCCAAAGGGTGCTCAGTGCTGCATGTCAACTGTGTATATAATGCGTACTGCTGGGGCCACGACAGCAATGCTGCAGCATGTACCAGTATTGATTTGATTTTTTGGTCGCTCTGTATAGGCCATGAGAGACATTGTGGGCAAGTGCCTGGTCAAGGATGCCAGCAAGCGCCCCTCTGCAGCTCAGCTGCTGGAGCACAAGTTCTTCAAGGTAAGGTGTTAACAGCGTGCTGCACAGTATGCTGCTGCTGCAGTGCCCAGCTGCACTGCTCACCGTCTGTACATGAGACTCTACCTTTGTGTGTTCTGTGTCCAGGGTGAATTTGACCAGCCCTGAAGTGTAATGGTTATTCTCAGGCCACAGTGACGTATGCAAGTCACAGCACTGTTACCCTTGCATATCTCTAATCAACTTGCAATCAGATCTTACAGATTCCGTGGACAGCAACTCAACTCATGCATGAACAGCTACCAAATAGACATGACTGCCTGTACAAAATCTGCTGTTTCAGCAGCTTGTGACAGCAAGAATTTCCTGGTCTGATGCACATTGTGTGACACAGACTGCTCACGAGCCCAGCTACTTGGTGAAGCACCTGCTGGGCAACCTGCCACCCGTGGTGGACAGAGTCAAGCTCATGCGCAAGGGCCAAGCTCCCAATGGCTCTCAGGAAGACAACTTTGCTAAAATGGCTCAGTCTCAGGTCTGTGACTGATCCTACCCTCGTATGCAACATATCCTGCTGTATCTTTAGCACAGCCCAATGCCTTTCAGCATCACTTGCACGCTTGCATGCTTTGTGTCTGTCAGTGCGCTGAAAGGACATGTCTCTCCGTCTGTGACTGTGCTCATGTCTGGCTGGCATTGTGGCCGTCCCGATGAGCTTGATTTGCCTGGATTGCACCGCTTGCCCTCTGGTGCTGATGTCATGAATATGTGCAGGAGGCATACATTCGTGGTGTGAGTGGCTGGAACTTTGATGTGGCAGCTCTGAAGCGCAATGCCAATGAGGAGGGCCCTGGCCTTGAGCGCTTGAGCACCATAGCTGAAACACCAGGTCCGCCCAGTCACACCACTCCCTCACCGTTATATGTTGTGCTGAGCTGTGTCACCCTCATGCTGTTGTGTGACCACTTTTTACAGGTGCTTCTTAGCTGTAGCATGTGCCTGCTGCCACGAAGCCATAAAAACCCAGACTGGTGACGCTGAATGCTGTCCTGCCTTGATCACATTGCAGCATGCAGCATGGAAACCTTCACCCATGCAATGTGGAAAGCATCCTGAAGGTGCAGGACAACTGCATGTTTCTGCCAGGCAAGTTGAGTCAACAACAGAACAGAAAGGTGAAACCCGACAGTGCTGTCAGGCTGTAACAAGACAGCCTGACATATAACCAAGCTTCCATATGGTACAGCTTTCACATGGCACAGCAAATATGACTCATGGGCCAAATGGGTTGAATGATCACATCGGGTAAACAGCCAAACTACAGCCTGGTTAGCTTCAGCAGCAATCACTGCTCATCTTCCTCTTGATCATTTGAATTGGTGATGCAGTCACAGGCACAAGCAGTGCTCAGGGTGCAGGCTCCAGCCCCTTCAACGACACGGCTGCACAGAACGGTTTCCAAGGAGGCTTCCAGCAGAGCCAGCAAGGCGCCAATCTGCAGTCCCAACCCTCGCTCGTCTCTCAGACCTCTGCCTCAGCAGCCTTTCAGCAGTCAACCGGGCAGCCACCCTTCCTTGTGCAGTATGGCACAGGCAGCCAAGGTCAGTGCCCCTCAATCTGTCTTGAAGTGTTGAAGCAGCATTGTGAGATCTAGCTTTGCCATGGACAGACAAAGCTCTCGGTTTGACCAACACCAAACAAGGATTGTAACAGACCGCTGTGCAAAATTTCATGCACATCTCAGTGTGACACATCTTTGACTAGGTCTCTCCATGTGTCCTCCCTTGCATCGAAAGGGGGTAAAATAAATCAATTATCTGTTGCTGCCTGCATTGCTTGAAGTCACACAGTGAAAGGCTGGCAGCTGCTGCTGCTGCCTTGATCCTCATTGGTGGCCCATAAGCATGGATTTTGGACTGCCACCTCTGGCGCTGCACACTAGCTTGCATGCACAAACTGGCATGGGGCACATGCAGAGTCAGGCCCACTGTCTCCTCAAGCCTCAGCACGACCCCCTCTGGCGCGAGACAGCTCGCAGTTGCCACGAGTCTCCAGCAGCGAGAGATTGCAGTCCAGCACTCCTGGCAAAGACAAGGCCAAGACGCAGCCTGTGCAGCTCAAGCCAGGCCACAAGGTACTGCTTCACAAGGCTTGATTAGTTTCTGCTGCTTGAACGAGTCCAGCATGACACAGCTGTGTAAAGTGATTGCGTCTGATGTTGTTGCATACTCAGAGCAACACTGCTGCTTTGCACTTTCTGCTGCAACAAGCGTTGATGCTTGATGCATCAATCCTTGTGGCTTTACCGGTGTTATTCATGTTGTCAAGTGTTCCACACATTGTGTCTGCATCATCTGGCAAACATCCCAGAAACTGTGTCTGCTGTCTGTGCTTGCATGTGGCGTGTCAAAGATCTTAGTTCCTATGTTCTTGTCAAGGAACCCATGTCGGCCACTTGACAATGCCGCCATGTTGCTGTGTCAGCATCGTATTTGTCACAAACAGTGGCAACTGTGAAAGACCTTTGACCAATATGTGGCACTCATACAGAAGCAAGGGCGCTTTGAAGTGTATGAGGGTGATGCCCAGCCCCCGATGTCACCGCCTGTCGGTCAGGGCCAGCAGTTCATGGACCAGAACCTGGGCTCCAAGCCAACAACCCCTGACCATGGAGTGTGAGTAACTGTCATCATGTTCTCTTGCTTCTGCAAGTGCTGTTCATTACAAAGCTGCTCTTCTGCGCATGCTGTCCAAGCACACCTGCAGATGACATGCAGCTACATTTGAGCTATGATGCCATGTATCTGGTCTAAAATTTGCTCTCAGTGTAGCATCATACTACATGTATGACATGCTTCTGTGTTGTATCTGGTTGTCCACATAATCCCTGAGCTTGTATCTCCAGTAACAGTAACAGACCAGATCAACACTCAAGATCACAAGGCAAGAGGGGTACATCAAACGCAATGTTTCTTCAATGTGCTGTACAGGAGCCGCTTCAGCCAGCATGCTCCCTTTGAGGTGGAGGTGGGCAGCCAGCCCTACTTGGGCAGAAGCTCCTTCACAGAGGGGCCTGACTCCAGCCGGGTGTCAGACCCCGGCACTGCCAAGGCTGGTGAGGGGGCGGAGAAGGGCAAGCGCAAGGGGCGCTTCCAGATAGTGGAGGAGGATGCTGCCGACCCGGGCAAGAGGGGTGTTGGCAGGTCAACCTCAGTCGCCAGCATGGACAGCCATCGTTCCACTCATGTAAGCCTATCCTAGCAGCATTTTTTGCTTGTCACAACATATATTGCAGGGCTCTTCTCACTGTTGCACATCTTGCTCAATTGCAATGCTGAGGGGTTATTGACTCTGCACCTTATGAGGATTTAGCGCTCATTGACAGAAGTAGGCAAGAGGACCCCACCAGAATGCATCCCATATCTGTGAACCTGCTTTGCTTTGTCTGCTCCTCAGCCTGTGCTTTGAGGCTGGCAGAGCGACACTGCACACTGCCATGTTACATCTTTCATGACATCTGTCCTTGCATACACCACACCAGACACAAATCTCAATATGCTTGTGACATCCATCTTGCAAGACAGGTCACCATAGCACATGTCCACATGTGTTTTGTTTTGCTGGCTGGGTCAATCTGACTTTGCTGGCTGGGGTGCAGGGAGCTCAGACTGCTCTGCTGGGACCGCTGAAAGAGGTGCTGGAAAGCATGACAGGGGGTTATGAGGTGATGAAGGAGGTAGTGGCAGCTCTGCAGGACACGGAGAGGGGCAAGACCGCCAGCATGACTGTGCTGCTCCAGGAGCTGCAGGAACGCCAAGCCAGCAAGCCATCCCGAGAAGAGCAAGAACGTCTGCGCTTGGAGGTCAGGCATCGCTCATGCTGTCAATATAGCTCTGGGCTGCCGCCTCAGGAGGCGCTCGTTGTGATCGCTGAGAAGCGTAAACTTTTCTTCATGCTGTCAATCACTTAGCTTCAGTGAGTTGCGTAGTGCACACATACACCGCTGCATTGACTTGCGTCCAAGGAATGCTGCTGACGCTCGTCATTCTTTGTGGTGGGATTGCGGGCTCCTATTGTCTAGAGCAGAACAGTATCCAAAAGCACAGCAGAATTAAACAACCAGTCTTGTCGAATTTGCAATACAAACCATGCCCACAGTACGTTTGTTCTGGGATAGGCTGCGTCGTAAATGTGTGGTGTGATGGCTTGCAGACAGTACATTTGAGGGACGAGAATGTAAGATTGAGAGACAGAGTGCATTTGTTAGAGGAAGAACTAAGGAGAACCACAGCCGACAGGGGACCAGGTGGATGATTTGTCATTGACCAAGCCATGTACATTAGTAGCTATCCATACAAGTTCCCGGTCCTTTGTTCTGTTTCAGCGCAGCAGCTGTCTGATCCACTGCTGTGCTGAACTCTGGTTTTGCAATTTAAATACTGTCTAATCAATGTAATTTACAAAATCTCATCTCAGTCACAGCTAGACACGCGTACACACTTCTGAAAGGTCACGTTAGGCAGGGTAAAACAAGCAGTGTAATTGACATGTCGAGAATTACAGGCCAGTGTCCTTACATGCAACGTGCACGACACCATGATCGAAAACTACTACAAGGGGCCATATTTGAGTCAACTCCGAAGCTCACATGCCTACATCATGATCAAAATGAAAAATCCAGCACTGAGAGTACGGTACACATGATCACCACCTGACTTCTGTTGTTTCAGCATTTGCAGTGCAGCCGGGAAACTGGATGGTCACTACACTATGCCCCTGTGCGTATCTACAATTGAAATCAAACAGCTTCATACATGGCCATGACCAAGCAGAAACACCAGCAGGAGTGTCCAAAACATACGTGCATCGATTTGCTGTGACTTGTCGGACATTCAAAGCTCTGCGACTGTTTTCAAACCCCTCCCAATCTTCAGAGGAAAAGCCTTGCAGTTGTCCCTGATGGGTCGACGTCAATGGCCAGCCGGAAACGTACAACACAGACAGTAAAGGCATACAGTCTTTCAAAAGCACTCTCAATGTTTCAATAATCTGGCAGCTAACGGTGATGCTGAGATGCTCCAGCACAGGCCACTTTCCCATTATCAAAGCCTCAGCACCCTCCTTGCTCACGTCACTGAGGCTCAAATCCAACACTCTCAACAATGGCCAACATCCTTCTTTTAGTTGAACAACAGATTCTGTACCAAAATTGCTGTTGAGTAGGCACAGATGCTGAAGCACAGGCAACGCTGCCAAGGTAAGGATTTTGATATCACTGAGATCGAAGTGATTGTGAGCCAATGACAGGTACTGCAGCGATGTCCACTCCGTATGAAAAGGTACAGCAAAGGCTCTCATCATTGCACAGCCATTCAGGTGCAGAGTATTCATGTGGCTCCAACATGCTGGGAGCCTGGCAAACTCATTACAATCGGCCAATCCTCCCCCATTGAAACTCAGGTCCACGCTCTCAACCAAAGACCAGTTGGAGGCAACCAAGTGCCGGATCCCATCTGGGAATATGCGATTTGATCTCAAGCGTAAGCACTTGAGCTGAGGCCAATTCCCTTTGGCCAGGTGTGAGACGCCAGCAGAGTCGAGGCATGTGTTGGACAGGTCTAGGTGATGTAGGCATGGCCATTCACCACAACTCAAGCTGAACCATAAAGCTGGCTCAATCTGAGTGCCAGCCAGGTTTAGGACCTGCAAATGTGTGAAGCCTGCATTGCATAGGTGCGCAATGCCTTGTGCGCTGTGCGCCAGTGTGTTGGAAGCCAAGCTGATGCAGCTGAGCTGTGGCCAATTGCTGTGCTGTAGGCATTTCAGCGCTGCTGCGGTGAAGTTATTGCGGCTGAGATGCAGTGTGTGCAGCAAAGGCCATGATGCAGTGACTAGCTCTGCCATAGACGCTGTGTAGAGCCCTGTGTCTCTGAGATCCACACTGGAGAGCTTGCTCCAGTTTGCTCTGACTAGCTCTGCAATGGCGTGTTTGCCCAGGAGATTGCTGCTGAGATCAAGCTTTTCCAAAAATGGCCAAGACGCTTGTCTCAACTGGGACACAAAGTCGACGCTGAGGCTTGCTGTATATAGGTGGCGCACTTGGACTGCCACTCGGGGCTGCCACCACTCTGGGGGCAAGCTGTCTTTGCTCTGACACGACATGCGGCCATGACAAAAGCAAAGCTTCAGACTTCTCAGTTGACTCCAGTTGCCTTGCACCAGAAGCCTTGCAGTTTCCAATAGCTGTGCTTCACTTGGCTCTGAGGCGTCCAAGACGGTGAGATTTGTAACGTGACTATGGACCAGACGGCGCAAGGTGGTGCTGCTGGATGACAAAGCTTTAAGACACTCTGGCTGGGCGAAGTCTAGCAAACTTGGGACCTGACACAACAGCTCCTCGAGCTGCATTGTGGCTGTCAGGATCGGCTGTGTGGCAGATGATGACGGATAGGCAGGTGTCGACTTGCAAGGAGCACCTGCAACAGAGCGCAAATGTCCAAGGACGAATGGTGTCACACAGACCAGGGTGTGAAACTCAACTATTGTAAGGCTTTCGGTACCTGTTTACACAGCAGCGCTCCCAAAGCCAGCAGATGCACGCGCCACTGAGCGATACCTTTCGTGAACAAATCGGCTTTGTTGGTCACAAACTCTTATGCAACGACTGATGAGTTCCAGGCTGAGTTCCAGGCCTTGGCAATGGGGGCAAGCGGAACTTCTGGGGACGGAGACGACCCCCCTAATTTCGAAAAGCCGGTTCGAGGCTCCGGTAACAAAAAGCCTGTTCAGGCCGGAACGCTGATCGCTTGCAAACAGCGCTCCGGTAACGGTGCATGTTGGCAGAAAGGTCTGGAGGTTGCCTGTTGATCTGGCACGACAGCAACCGCGGCGGAAGTTGCAAAGTGCGCCAGCATGGCGTTGATTGAACTGTACCCTCGAACCAGCAAAATCGATCGCGATCCCCAGAATAGGCTTAGGGATCGTTTGCTTGCCCCCATTGAGGCCTTGGCATGCATGGCGTGGATTTCACGGAAATCGATTTTCTTCACAATGTGATTGATGATTTGCGTAAGATCAGATTGCAATGCTTCTCATCTGTCATGCTTGTCAGTGTTGTGGCCAGACGTCCTGGCATTACATGTTGATGTCACGATGCGCACGACCATTCTGCCTTTAACAGTGTTCAATTTGATGCTATAGGGGCCGTCATAGTCCGGGTGAGGGGCGCAAAATTCATGACTTAAGCTGGGCAGATTGCTCACATGCATTATGGCTGTAGCTGCACCTTGAGCGTGAGACAGTTTCGAAGCTTACATACTCGATGCAATAACCAAATTGAAAAGTAGCATGCTATTGTAAACACCAATACTACAAATATTTTGCAATCACGACTCACATCCTTGCACATCTAGCACTGAGACTGAGAGTATACTATACTCAGTATTGAGGATCACCACCTGACTTCTGTTGTTTCAGCATTTGCAGTGCAGCCGGGAAACTGGATGGTCACTACACTATGCCCCTGTGCATGTCTACAATTAAAATCAAACAGCTTCATACATGGCCATGACCAAGCAGAAACACCAGCAGGGGTGTCCAAAATATACGTGCATGGATTTTCTGTGACTTGTCGGACATTCAAAGCCCTGCGACTGTTTTCAAACCCCTCCCAACCTTTCAAATGCAACGCCTTGCATTTGTCCCTGATGGCTCATTGTCAATGGGCAGCCTGAAATGTGCAACACAGACAGTAAAGGCATACAGTTTTTCAAAATCACTTGCAATGTTTCAACATTCAGGCAGCTCATGGTGATGCTGAGATGCTCCAGCACAGGCCACTTTCCCATTATCAAAGCCTCAGCGCCCTCCTTGCTCACAACATTGAGGCTCAAATCCAACACTTTCAACAATGGCCAACATCCTTCTTTCAGCTGCACAACAGCCTCTGTTCCAAATTCGTTGTTAAGCAGGCACAGATGCTGAAGCACAGGCAGCTCTGCCAAGGTAAGTATTTTGATATCACTGAGATCGAAGTGATTGTGAGCCAATGACAGGTACTGCAGCGATGTCCACTCTGCATGAAAAGGTTCAGCAAAGGCCCTCATCGTTCCACAGCCATTCAGGTGCAGAGTGTTCAGGTGGCTCCAACATGCCTGGAGCCTGGCAAACTCATAACAGTCAGCCAATGCTCCCCAAGTGAAACTCAGGTCCACGCTCTCAACCAAAGGCCAGTTGGCTGCAGCCAGGCTCCGGATTCCATGTGGGCATATGTGATTTGATCTCAAGCGCAAGCACTTGAGCTGAGGCCAATTCCCTTTGGCCAGGTATGAGACGCCAGCAGACTCTAGGCGAGTGTTGGACAGGTCTAGGTGATGTAGGCATGGCCATTCACCACAACTCAAGCTGAACCATAAAGCTGGCTCAATCTGAGTGCCAGCCAGGTTTAGGACCTGCAAATGTGTGAAGCCTGCATTGCATAGGTGCGCAATGCCTTGTGCGCTGTGCGCCAGTGTGTTGGAAGCCAAGCTGATGCAGCTGAGCTGTGGCCAATTGCTGTGCTGTAGGCATTTCAGCGCTGCTGCGGTGAAGTTATTGCGGCTGAGATGCAGTGTGTGCAGCAAAGGCCATGATGCAGTGACTAGCTCTGCCATAGACGCTGTGTAGAGCCCTGTGTCTCTGAGATCCACACTGGAGAGCTTGCTCCAGTTTGCTCTGACTAGCTCTGCAATGGCGTGTTTGCCCAGGAGATTGCTGCTGAGATCAAGCTTTTCCAAAAATGGCCAAGACGCTTGTCTCAACTGGGACACAAAGTCGACGCTGAGGCTTGCTGTATATAGGTGGCGCACTTGGACTGCCACTCGGGGCTGCCACCACTCTGGGGGCAAGCTGTCTTTGCTCTGACACGACATGCGGCCATGACAAAAGCAAAGCTTCAGACTTCTCAGTTGACTCCAGTTGCCTTGCACCAGAAGCCTTGCAGTTTCCAATAGCTGTGCTTCACTTGGCTCTGAGGCGTCCAAGACGGTGAGATTTGTAACGTGACTATGGACCAGACGGCGCAAGGTGGTGCTGCTGGATGACAAAGCTTTAAGACACTCTGGCTGGGCGAAGTCTAGCAAACTTGGGACCTGACACAACAGCTCCTCGAGCTGCATCGTGTCTGTCGAGATCGGCTGTGCGGCAAACAACGACGGATAGGCAGGGGTGGGCTTGCAAGGAGCGCCTGCAACAAAGCGCAAATGTCTGATAACGAACGAATGGTGTCACACAGACCAGGGTGTGTCACTCAACTGTTGCAAGGCTTTCGTTACCTGTTTACACAGCAGCGCTGCCAAAGCCAGCAGATGCACGCGCCACTGAGCGATAACTTTCGTGAACAAATCGGCGTTGTTGGTCACAAACTCTTATGCAACGACTGACTGAGTTCCAGGCCTTGCCACGCATGGCGTGGATTTCACGGAAATCGAAAGCGCCGCCGAGTACTAAGTTGGGCAGAGCTCCAAACTACTTCCTTTCAGTTGCGCTGTTCCGGCGTTGCAGGAGCAGTAACATGGTGAGTCTTGACAACCTTGTTGCTACGTTGAGCTGAATCGGCTGCCGCTGTGCACATTCTGCAGCAGTCGCGAGCTATATGCTGGTGTTGCTGGTGTTGCACCGTCTGTCAAATTGAGCAAGGCTTGCATGAACCAACAGATTTAAAGCAGCGAGCTGCTCAAGCTTTCCAACGGTGTTGTAGGCTCCGAAGGGAAGACGGGTGGCAGCTGCCCCTGTGGGCGTCAGGAAGAGCAAGGCAGATGCCAAGCCTCAAAACCCTCTGTATGAGAAGAGGAGCAAGAACTTTGGTGAGCTATTTGCCTGCCAGCCTACCATACTACTCCTTTACTTACGTGAAGCATTGCTGTAGACAGCAACTAGTACAGCATTGCTGCAGCAATATAAGCAAGCACTGGCAGTTTTACGTGGCAGTCAGCAAAAACTTGCCACTGCTACAGGCATTGGTGGAGCTCCTCCCCCAAAGAAGGATCTGCACAGGCTGGTCAAGTGGCCTAGATACGTGCGCATTCAGAGGCAGAGGCGTGTCCTTGGCCAGCGTCTGAAGGTCCCCCCTGCGCTTACCAGATTCACTAAAACTCTGGACAAGAGCACAGCAGCGACTCTGTTCAAGCTGTTGTTGAAGTACCGCCCAGAGGCCAGAAAGGAGAAGAAGGAGCGCTTGCTGAAGGAGGCTGAAAGCCGCGAGGCTGGCCAGAAAGTGCGTAAATCTTTAACCTGACATCTGTAAACACTGATGTCAAGCTTGGCACAGCTTGCTTGGTATTAACCCAGCGTACACATTTCGGTGCAAGCTTTGCAAACAGGGCAAATGCGCGCTGCATTCTACCAGTCCCAGAGGCTGCATGCTTAAGCTATGGCTTATCTTTGGCTGTGCAGTACCTCAGCCATGCCTCTGCTGGTTCACATTTGAATGTAGTTGATGCCTTGCATTTCTGCTGCTGCAGACAGACAAGAAGAAGCCTGTTGTGGTCAAGTATGGCATCAACCACATTACCACTCTGGTGGAGCAGCGAACAGCGTCCCTGGTGGTGATTGCTCATGATGTGGACCCAATTGAGCTTGTAGTGTGGCTGCCAGCTCTGTGCAGACGCATGGATGTACCTTACGTTATTGTCAAGGTCCGTATGCATACCAGCCTAATTGCATGTCTGCCACATTGCTAAGTATATTGTGCCTCACCAACATGCTGATGTTACCTCCATTTGCTTGTTGATACTTTCCAACTTTGACATGCAACATAAAGCTGAGGAGCAAGGATGAACTGATTTATCCGCGCTTCTGAATTTCTTTGAAGATAACGATAAATTACAAGGTTGAATTTCTTCAACTGAGCTGCCTCAGCTTCGCGTAGCATCACATCTGGTCATTTACATGTGCATCATCTGTTTGTTTAGCCACACCATGTTGTCTTTGCATATTATGGCAGGCAGTGTCATACTTGGTGCATTCCACATCCAAGGTGTGCCTGAATCCCAGTGAGACGTTTGTGGCAATTATTGTTTGATGTGCAGGGCAAGGCCAGGTTGGGCACGATTGTACACAAGAAGACTGCCACCGCCCTTGCATTGACTGGTGTGAAGGGTGAGGACAACAGGGAGTTTGCCAAGCTAGTAGAGAGCGCAAAGCAGAGTTTCAATGACGGACCAAGGATGAACTGGTCTGGTGGAGTCATGGGACCCAAGTCTCAAGCCAAGGCCAAGAAGAGGGAAAAGGAGCACAGCCGAGAACTGGCACAGCGTGCTTAGAATGCCCTTTTAAATGGCCCTTCAGTTGTCATCAATGTGGTGCTTTATGGATTGATGCATTGAAGCTTTACAGTTGGACCTTGATCTGTGACTGGGTCGCATCTGTAAGCTCTGCTATCAATAGCTGATATGTTTTGCAAAAGGCTTGTAAGGTCACAGGTCAGTGACATGCATACTGCATGTATGATTGGGCGTGCCGCAGGCAAGACACACAGCAGTCCTTGCAAAGGTCAGATCATTGCTAGTCTGTGCAGGTTGAGGCAAGCTTTGCATATAGTTACTTCTTCTTTCCTTTGGCTTTGCCCTCGTCCTTGCCACCTTTCTTGCCTTTTCCAGCTGCAGCGGGCTCATCTGTCTGCAGAAAAGCAGAACCAGAGGTGTCTCATGTACAGTTGTCATGAGAAGCATTGTTGTCAGAGCATGCGTTGCAAGCGTGATGGATTGGCAGCTTGTGAGAATTGTGCTGCAATGGATAGGTAGCATATGCAAGGTATACTGCATGTCATCCCTTTTGCATCAAAAAGACACAGGCGGCAATGCAGCAGAATGCTGGCATTGCTGTCAGCAACAGCAGAATGTGCTGGTCTGCTCAGGGCCTTGCCTGTAGCATTGCAGCGCGGGCGGGTGTCTTGGCAGTCCAGCCTTGCAGAGCTTCCAGCAAATCTTTGCCTGTTGGCTCTGCTCTGCACAACCACTGCAGTGCCTCTGCCATGCTCATTTTGGTAGCTGGCATCCTGACAAGCCGTCGTGGTGTGATCATGCTGCGCACCACCTGCAGAACAGGACACAGCACAACATAACACATACTTGTTTTTATTATTTTTGCATGATGCTCAACTCACAGCATACACGGTAAGGAATCCAACAGCAGTAGCGTTGTGAGCCCTACAAGTACATGACAAGGACATGAGAGCTAATGAAGACATTGCGGGCTGGGTGTCCATGTTCACAATGCCATTTGCATACCTGATCTATGGTCCCAGAGCTGTACCCGTCTGAAATGTGCGCAAGGGTAGAGACATCAAACTTGGCATCAACCTCTCCTCCATGCCGCTGTATCAATCCTGGCCATATGGCCTGCACCATCAAGTCAGATCTGCTAGACTGTCCTTTGTGGCTTACCACACACATGGTGTACACAGGCGGCTGAAGGCCACAGCAATGCTGCACGGGATGCCCCTGTTAGAGTGTCACCTTTGGGTCAACCCGCCATGGTGTAAACGAAAGCGCATAAAACAAAATCACTACGGCACTCAAGATTCCGGGGCGATCACTCAGCCGAGTACTAGTTGAGCCCAAGTCAGTTGGACTGCCCTGATCGGACGAGAAGGGGTACTTTCTGGCTGGTATGGTCGTAGCATGACAATCAGCGAAACTTATCTAATAATGTATGCTCTGACTTACCAAACCACCACTAAGCACTGAGAGCTAGCATTGTTTACAAATTCAATTGCTAGTCAGACAAGCAAGCTCATAACAACACTGGTACACACAGACAAGCAGCATGATCAAGCGCGACAGCCACAAACACGAAGGCAGGAACAAGACACGAAGCAATTCTCACCAGGCGAGAGGCATAATCTGGCAGGGGCAGGTAGATGTGCTTGTCAAAGAAGCCCATGAAGGCCTTCTCATCCTTCTTGACACACATCTGGGGAGCAGCACTGCAGCCAATGAGCAGCACTTGCTCCTCTGGGCCCAACCCCTTCATCTCCTTCACCATCTCTTTCTTGATCCTGTTGAAGGCCTCTGTGCCTCCAAACTCCTTGGATCGCTTCTTGTCTGACACAAAGACCTGAAGTGTGCCTCTCATGTCATGCATTGTTCACACAGCAATATCATGAAGGTCAGACAGCTTGCATGGCAGTCTGAGTCATCATGCCAGGGATGATCACCATAACATCCACAGGGTAACATAGGAGTGCTTCTTGTGTGACATGTATATCTGTCATGTATCATTGGTGTCATGCATGGTGAACGCATTTGGCAATAGTAACACAATGATCATGCCAATGCTTGATGCTATTACACTGCCAACCCCTAGGCAGCCTTGACACCAACTGCTGTGCCATTCATCTCGAAGTTTCTGACAAACAGCTGACAGGTCAGCACATCCTCAGACAGATGGCAGAAGCTAACTGAATTGTGTTGGAGTGTGTCATTACCTTCTCTATCTCGTCGATGTAGATGACAGAAGGGGCCATCACCTTGGCCACCTTGAACACCTGCATGCATGCCTCCCAGGAGCTCAAGTAGTGAATCGATTGAATTGAATTAAACAGAGCAGCAAAAGTGGCATAGTCAGTACAGCAAAAAAAGACAGTCTTGCAAGAAGGAAAGCAAGGGAGGGTGAGCGGGCGGAGGTGTCCTTGCAGCAGAGGACAGTCAACATGAACATGAAGTCCATTAGCCTCCATGTAAGACACAGCACACATAGTACAAGGGCAGAAAGATAGGCTGCCCATGCACGTCATGGTTTACATGATACTCCTTGACAGGCAGCAGCAAAGCAAGATTATGCCTGCTGGACATTGTTGGGACAGCAGAACAAAGAGTGAAAGACAACAAAGAAAAGAAAAGACTATGCCTTTTGGCATCAATTTAATGAGAAGCCAAGTATTATGCCAGGCTGCCCAGGTACAAACAGAAAAGGAGAAGAGAAGCATACCATGTGGATCATGAGAGCTACAGCTTTGCCCGGGTACTTGGCATCTGTGTTGCGTGGGCTGAGGTCCAAGAAATTGGCCCCAGCAGCGTGAGCAACAGCCTGGCACAGGCTGGTCTTGCCAGTGTTGGGCGCACCGTACAGCAGCACTGACCTTATCAAGGGTGCTCTGCATGCCCACAAGCTCAGTCAGCAGTAGATGCAACAAAAATGTGTCTGGAGGACAGATCAACTAGGTTCAGACAGGCCATCTGATCAGGCTTGGCCAAGGCATATGCATGTGGCAGTGTCGAATAGGACAGGTGTTTGTCACACAGACACAGGAAGTCACACAACAAAAGATTTGTATCCCAACTCCTGTGCAAGTCTGTACTTGGTGCAAACTCAGGAGCCACTCTGTGATGTGTAAAACTTTGTCAACTACCATGACTAGAGCAAGCAAGGAGTGCACTGTAAGCCGGAAAGGTCTGGTCGCATCTGCCTCTGATTCCTGAACACAAGGCTTACTTGAGGTGGCAGTAGCGCGAGGCCAGAGGGTAAATGCAGTACTGGGTGAGCACTTGGCGCATCTGGGCACAGGAGGGGTCGGGGATGAGCCCCTGGGCCTGCAGCACTGACCCCAGCAAGTTGACGGTACCCAGGTAGTCCTGCAGGGGCCGGGGTGGGC